>Ga0268299_1002602_pt1 | contig 20672 bp, 12 predicted proteins | sample NOBtaG_FD_193484 | JGI IMG/M metagenome (GOLD analysis project Ga0268299, IMG submission 193484) | Activated sludge microbial communities from bioreactor in Nijmegen, Gelderland, Netherland - NOB reactor | ecosystem: Engineered > Bioreactor > Aerobic > Activated sludge | place: Netherlands... | reverse complement strand
ATCTCCGCCCGGAGCGTCCAGGCCGTGACCTCGCCGATCCCGGGCTCTTGCAGCAGCCGAACCACCGTGGGATCGTCTCGCGTCGCCGCCTCCAGACGCCGTTCGACGTCACGAATCTCCTCGGCCATCACACAAACCTGGACGCTGCTCGTGTGGTCGTCCAATCCGACAAACACCGCTACACTTTGCTCGTTCATGCTCGTTGCTCCTGGTGATGACTGCCTATTCAGTCATCGCTTACCGGCGGGTGTTGTACCCGCCGGGGCAATGAGTTTTCATCCCCATCTGATCAAACGCGGCCGGGACTTAGATCGGGAACGATCGGGGATCGGTTCAGTTCGATCGCGGATCGGTGGGTCAGCCTTTTACGGCGCCAAGCGAAAGACCGCCGACGAATTGCTTTTGGGCCACGAAGAAAAGCACGATGCACGGGATCATCGTCACGATGCTCGCGGCCATCAGGTAGTGCGCCTCGCGGAAGTCGCCGTACTGGTTCTGAAAGGAGTTCAGGGCGACGGCGAGTGTCATCTGGTCTTCACTTTGCAGGTAGATCAGGGGACCGAGGAAGTCGTTCCACGCGAAGATGAAGGTGAAAATGGCCGTGATGGCGATCACCGGCTTGCAGATGGGCAGCATGATCTGAAGCCAGATGCGCAGGTGGCCGCACCCGTCGATCCGGGCCGCCTCAACGAGCGCCTCCGGCACCTGGGAAAAGAACTGGCGGAACATGAAGACGTAGAACGGAGTGCCAAAGAACATGGGCACGACGAGCGGCAGGAGCGTGTCGATCCACCCAAAGGAGCGGAAGAGGATGAACATGGGAATCATCGTCACCTGCGCCGGCAGCATCATGGTGGCGATCATGATGACAAAAAGCGTCTCCCGCCCGCGAAAGCGCAGGCGTGCGAAGGCATAGCCGACGAGGCTGCACGAGATGATCTGCCCGACAACGCAGAGGGTAGTGACGACGGTGGTGTTGGCGAGGGCATCGAGAAAGCCGTGCCACGGCCGCGACCCCATGCGGCGAAGCGCCTCGGGGTAGTTATGCCACTGAGGATTCGACGGCCAGACGCGAAACCCTGACGCCGCCTCGGTAGCCTGGGCCTCGGTGGACAGACTCGTGGTGAACATCCACCAGAAAGGAAAGACCATTAAGAGGCTGCCGATGACGAGGATCGACATGGCCAGTCGTTGTCTGCTTTTTGAATTCATCATGCCCGGCACTCCTGCAAGGGGCCAAGGGGCCGAGGGGCCAAGGGGTCGAGGGTGATGAAATGGCAGTCGCCGCACTTCATGGGAGTCATGCCTTCTCTTCGAGGGCCTTGATCAATGCTCGAATCATTCGCTCGATATCGCCGATCTCGCGGAGGATCTTGCCGCATGAAGCGGGCGTTGCATAGCCGAGTTCGATCAGAAGGAGCGTTTGCGTCTCGAGTTCCAGCAGCGAGCCGTTGGCCATCCAAAGATAGCGAATGTAGTCTTTCCTCGAATGGCGACCGTAGCCCTCCGCAATGTTGGAAGGGATCGAGACCGCTGCCCGGCGCAGCTGAGCCGTCAATCCGAACCGCTCGTCTTGTGGAAGCTCCTTCGTCAGGATGTAAATCGGTTTGCACAAGTCGAACGAGCGCCTCCAGACATCAAGTTCCTTGTACGACTTCAACACGTCGAGTTCCTTTTTGTTTCGCACGCGGACCTATGTCCGCAAATGTCTTCTACCCTCGGCCCCTTGGCCCCTGGACCCCCTGGCCCCTCATTTCAGCGCCTCGTAGTAGACGAATCGCTTTGAGGTCTTCATCAGGACCAGTGTCAGGGCGAGGATGATGAGCAGCAGCAGCCAGGCCATGGCAGAGGCATAGCCCATGTCGTGGAAGTCGAAGGCCTGGTTGTAGAGATAGACGACATAGAAGCGCGTGGCGTCACCGGGGCCGCCGGCGGTCATGACCCAGGCCTGGGTGAAGACCTGGAACGACGCGATGACGGCCATGATGACGTTGAAGAGGATGACCGGGCTGAGCATCGGCAGCGTGACGGCGAAGAACTTTCGCCAGCCGACAGCGCCGTCGATTTCGGCGGCTTCGTACATGTCCTTGGGGATGCCCTTGAGGCCGGCGAGGTAGATCATCATGGTGCCGCCGATGGCCCAGAGATTGACGATGGCGAATGCGGGAACGCCCCAGGTTTCGGCGTCCTTCTCAAACCATGCGGGCGTGTGCCAGCCTGTTGGCAGCAGCGGGTCGATGACGGTCTTGAGCAGGCCATGCTCGTGGTTGAAGACCCACTTCCACATGACGGCCATGCCGACGCCGGCGAGGACGCTGGGCAGATACCAGACGGCGCGGTGGACGCCGATGGATTTGAATTCGTGGTTCATCAGCATGGCGGCGAAGAGGGCGGCAAGCTGACTGGTCGGCACGGCGAGAAGCGTGTACCAAAGGGTGATCTTCAGCGCCTTGTGGAACGATGTGTCGAGCTGCCATAGCGTGCGGAAGTTGTCGAAGCCGAGGGCCCGGGCATGTTCGAGGGTGGACATGCCGCTCCACTTGGAAAAGGCGAGCAGCAGGGAGAGGACGATCGGGAACGCGGTGAAGGCCATGAATCCGATGACCCACGGGCTGACCATGAGATTGCCGGCCAGTTCTTCGCCGAGCGCAAGGCCACGCGGGCGACGGATCCACCAGATCGCCCCGGCGGCGAGGACGATGACCAGTACGGGGATGGCGATCCAGAGGTAAATGCTGCGCCAGGGCATCGGTGGATACTCGCGGCGGAGCAGCTCGTCGTTCTTCTGCCACTCCTGTGACACCCGGGCAAGCTGCGGAGCGATGGGTTTGCCGAGCTTGAAGATGTCTTCCAATCGGACGCGAAGCTGGTGCAGGTACCGCGGCTCGGAAGGCCAGTCGATGGGTTCGGCATATTGGGCGGCGGTGAGGAAGGCCTGGCAGTTGGCGGGTTTTTGCGCGGGGTCGCAAAAAGACGGCGAGAAGGCCACGGACTTGAGGGTGGGAATGGCGAGACCGCCGCTGCCCATGAGGGCCTGGCCGCGCGGGCTGTTGAGATACTTGATGAAGCGCCAGGCCTCGTCGCGATGGGGGCTGGACTTGGCGATGGCCCAGCCGGTCGTGAAGATGCCGTTACGCGGCGGCTTGCCCTCGGCGTGCGGGAGGGGGGCGAAGTCCCAGTCGAACTTGGAAATGAGACGGTAGGACGGGCACTTCCACCGGCCGAAGGGGCCGGCCATGCCGACGTTGCCGGCGAGAAAAGGTTCGAGCAGTGTTTCGAGCTGTGTCTTGGCGGAAACGAGCGTGCGCTTTTCCTCGTGGAACCAGACGCGGAGCTTTTCGAGCGTGGCGATGACCTCGGGGTCCTCAAACTTGTAGGTTTTCCAGTTGTCGTCGGTGAAGTCGTATCCGTGCGTCCAGAGAAAGATGCGGACCATGGATTCCCATGTGACGAAGTCGGCGCCGTAACAATCGGGAAGCTTCGCAATCGCGCGGGCGCGCTCGATGAATTCATCCCAGGTCCAGTCGTCGCCGGGCGGGAAGGGAACGCCGGCGCGGCGGAAGAGGTCCTTGTTGTAGTAGAAGCCGACGCCGGTGAAGTCCTTGGCCAGGGCGATGAGTCTTCCTTCGCCGACGCGTTTGTTCTCCTTGTCGTAGCGGAAACAGCGAAGGACCGACGGGAAGTAGTCGTCGAGATCGACGGTGGGAACACCGGCGGCCTTATCCTGGGCGATGAGTTCGTCGAGGTCGACGACGAGGTCTTTGACGGCGATGTCCGCGGCCTTTTCGTAACCGAGGTAAAAGACATCCGGCGGATCACCGGCAGCGAACATGGTTTGCAACTTGGTGTTGACCTGCGCCGCCTGGCCGAGATTGGTTCGGAGGATGCGGATGCCCTGATTTTCGGGAAGGGAAGTGAAGTCGCGGCAGAGCTGCTGGACGATGGCGTCTTCGTTCTTCTCACCCCAGTGCAGGACGGTCAATTGAACCTGACCGGCGCGGAGTTTTTCTTTTCGCAGGGAACGTGTTCCGACCCAGGTAAAGGAAAAGATCAGCACGATGGCCGCCGCGACGGCGACGATCAGCCGCAGGGAATAAGCGATTCCATGAACGAGCTTCTGCATGAGAAATCAGCGAGGCGCAGGAGGATCGTCGGCGTTTACCAGCACCGCGGCAGTGTAAGGCGGCAACATGAGACCGCGAAGCCGGCCGCCCTCGACACGGACGTGGGGGTGGGCGGTCTTCTTCGGACGGATGAAAGGTCGTGCCGCGGCTTTTTCATCGGAGGCATCGAGCAGATCGGCTTCCTTGGGATCGTCGAGGCGGACGATGATTGCGCCGTCCGGCCAGGGTGAGGAAACGTCGAGGCGGTGACTGTGATCGCTGTTATTGAAGACGACGGCGACGGTCCTTCCGTCAAGTGATCGGGAAAAGGCGAAGACGCCCTGATCGTCCTTGCATTCGAGCGTGTCAAAGGTGCCGAGCTGAAAGGCGGGATATGAATTGCGGATCGCGATCAAGCGCCGGTAGTGATCGAGCAGATCTTCTTCGATGCGATCGTCAGGGCTCTGGTAGGGCATGAGCTCGGGCCAGAGCATCGGCTTGCGACAGGAGGGGTCGTCGGCGCCGAACATGCCGACTTCATCCCCATAGTAGACCATCGGTGCGCCGAGGTAGGTCATCTGCATCGTGACCAGGAGCTTTTGCCGCTGGTAGGCCTCGGGGGTCGGTTTGGATTCGTTGTAATTCGGTCCGTTGTCCTGAAGGCGGTTGGCCTGATCGTATTCGAGGTCCGGGTTCATCAGCATCGACGCGAGGCGATCGGTATCGTGGCTGTCGTAGAGGTTCTGCAAAACATAGCTGACCTGCGGCAGATACCAACCGAGCACTTCGCGAAGCTGACGGTCGAACTCGCTGGGCTTGATGCGCTTCTCGTTGTTGACGAAGAATCGCTGACAGGCCCGGGCGTACGGATAATTCATCACGGCGTCGAAGGTCTGGCCGTCGAGCCAGACTTTCGATTCCTCCCAGAGTTCGGCGACGATGTAGGCGTCGGGGTTGGCGGTCTTCACCACTTTTCGCCAGTCGCGCCAGAAGTTGGCGTTGATGTCGCTGGCCACGTCGAGTCGCCAGCCGTCGATGCCGTCGGATGGGTCGCCGTCGCCGTTGGGGTCCATCCATCGTCGCGTCACGGCGAAGAGGTGATCGCGGACGGGCTTACAGAGGCCCAGCGCGTCATCGTGCTTGAGCCGCGGCAGGGCGCCATCGTCGCGGTCCCACGCTTTGTAATGGAAAGGCTCCCAACTGGTGATGTCGAACCAGTCGGCGTACTTCGATCTCTTTCCGTTCTTGATGACATCCTGAAAAGCCCAGAACTCGCGGCCGACGTGGTTAAAAACGCCGTCGATGATGACTTTGAATCCCCGGCGATGAGCTTCCTGAAGGAAGTCGAGAAAGACCTTGTCGCTTTCAGACCATTGCCACGTCTTCGGGTCGGTCGCTTCGCCCTTGAGGCGGCCGAGGCTGCCGGCGACGCCGAATGCGTCGTCGATGTGTCGATAGTCCGCGGCGTCGTACTTGTGCAGCGAAGCAGCGGAGAAGATGGGGTTGAAGTAGATGGCGGTGATGCCGAGATCGCGGAGATAGGGGAGTTTCTTTTGCGCGCCCTGCAGGTCGCCGCCGTAACGACGGTCGAAGATGTACTGGAAGAAGGAGCCCTGCTCCTTGAAGCGCCGGGCGGCATCCTTCGCACTCGAACCGTCGTAAGGCTTGTGCCAGTCGTGGGTCCAGGGGATGGTGCGCGGCGGATCGTTGGATGGATCGCCGTTGCAGAACCGCTCTGGGAAGATCTGATACCAGACGGCGCGTTTGGCCCAGTCGGGCGTGTCGAACGACATTCGCAGGTCCGCCTCAAAAGGTTCGACTTTGAGCGAGATGGCAACATCCGGCTCGGTCGGCATCTTATAGCATTCCAGGGTGTCAATCAGCGATATGGCATGGCCGTCCTGCAGATTGAAGACATACCTGATCTTCCGGCCACCGACGGAGCACATCGCCTCCCAGAAATCAAACCCGTCGCTCGAATGCGTGCGACGCAGGGGGCTTCTGACTTTGCTATCCTCAAAGGAGATATCAGCGGACTCAACGTCGTCGGCGAGTGTTCGCAAACCGACGCGGATGAGGTTCTCATCGATCACCTGAAGGTAGGTGCTGTTCGTGGGGTCGTGGTGCACGGCCTTGGCGGCGATGTGATTGGGCTTGGGCTTGCCGAACTCGGCCGCATCGGGGCCGATGCGAAAGCCGCTGGCAAAGCCGCCGCTTTCGTCGGGCGTGCGGAGCTTTTTGTCCGCCGCCGGGTCTTCAATCCAGATATGACCGTTGACCACGAGCTTGTAGCGATAGCGTCCTTCGGGCAATTCGACGATGCGCCCGAAGACTCGGTCGTCCGTCCAGAATTCGTAGAGCGGCGTCGCTCCCAGGGTCCAGTTGTTGAAATCGCCGACGACATCGATCCGCTCAATATAGACGTCCGACGGTAGCGCACTCCCCGATTGACGGTCGAAGCTGATCGAGTGGAAGCCTTCATTCAGCAATGCCGCCTTTTGCAGGGCGGGATCGTAGACGAGTAGCTGCGGGCCGCCCGCCGAATGGAGTTTCTTGGGGTTCTTTGCTCGCTTCGATTTGCCGGTCGCGGGACTAAAGGTGACTCTCATGTTGCCCGGCTCATCGCCTTGGTAGATCGTGCCCCAGCGATTGCCATTCAGCGGAAGCATCGGGGTGCCGTCGCGATCTTGTGTGTCGGATTCTGGCGACCAATCCGCTGACCAGCCCTGACCGAGACGGACGACTTGTTTCGTCGTGGCAGTGCTCTTGCCATCGCTGACTTTGAGCTCAATTTCAAAATTGCCGGGGCGCTGGACCCTGATGACCTGCTGCAGGTGGTTCATGTTGCCGGGCTTAGACGGCTCCAGGAACGCGAGCCCATCAGTAGAAGTGACGTTCCACTCGCAGGACTCAATTTCTCGCCCGCGCGGGGCCCGGCTGAGCGTTGCATCAAGCACGACATGGGCGGCGCCGAGGTTTTCGCCGATGGCGCGGAAAAACGCGACCGGCTTCCTGGGTAGCGATCGTTCCATGCCCCAGGTTTTCTTGTCAACGTCCAGCCAGATACGGTAGACCGCGGATTGGGGGATGGTGAGTCGAATGTCGCTGCCGGGTTGTTCGAGGCGATCGTCGCCCGCGCTGCCGAAATGTCGATCCCACGATCCATCGAAGACGAACTTGCCCTCGTAGCTGCCGCACTCCCAGAATTTCGTCAGTGCGAGCGTGTCGCCGCGGCGCTTGAGTGCAAAGTCGTTGTCACCTGTGGCCCAGTTGTTGAAGGTGCCGGCAAGTCGTACGACCTTGAAGTCCCGCGCCTCGGCGAAGGCCGTCGCTGACGACGCGAGAAGTGCGCCGATCAGGACCATGCGTCTCACGGATCGATCCAATGACGTGGTAGATCGTGGGGTTATCATGTGCATTACTGTATGCGAAAACGATTTACCATGCATCCTCGCTGAGAGCGGAGGACCACACTCGAAGGAGCGCAATTCTACTTCCTAGGGGCCGCCGCGGATTTGCGAATGGTGAGGGAGACGGGGTGCGTCTCCTCGACGGCGGCGACATGGCCCTCGAGCAGGGCAAGCAGGCGTTCGCAGGCCCGGCGTCCTATTTCGTAGATGGGCGTGTGGATCGTGGTCAGCGGCGGGTCGCAGAAGGCGGCCTGATGGATGTCGTCGCAGCCGACGACGCTGACATCGGCAGGTACGCGCAGGCCGATGTCCTTGAGGCCGCTGATGGCGCCGATGGCCATCTTGTCGTTTCCGGCGACGATGGCGGTGACGGCTGAATCGCGCTCCATGAGTGCCACGGCGGCGGCAGCACCACCCTCTTCGGTGTAGAGCCCGTCCTGAACGCGCTGGCGCGGCAGACTCAGGCCCGCTTTTTTGATCGCGGCCTCCATGCCGGCGCGCAGGTCGTGCGTAGTCTGGACTTCGGCTGCGCCGTGAACGAGGGCGATGTTCCGATGGCCCAGATCAAGCAGGTATTTGCAGGCCAGGCGTCCGGCCTCGTGATAATCGCAGCGGACGAAGTTGAGCGGCTGATCCGGGAGATAGTTATTGACGACGATAACCGGTCGGGCTCGCTCGCGGAGGACGGAAAGATAAGTGTCACGGTTGGTGACACCGAGACAGAGAATGCCGTCCACGAAATGTCGATCGAAAAGCTCGACGTGCTGGTTGGAGTCGAGAAAAACGTCGTCGGCGACTTCGAGGAGGACTTTGTATCCCGCGGAGCGGGCATGGTCGTGAATGGCGCTGATGATCTCGCCGAAGTAGGCGTCGGCGAAGGCGTGGCGAATTTGCGGCACGAGAATTGCGATGAAGCCGGTTCGCTGGGACTGAAGTCCCTGGGCCAGGCGGCTGGGGCGGTACCCGAGCCGCTCGACCGTCGCCAGGACCCGATCGCGGGTGGCCTCGCTGATACGCCGGTCGCGCTTATTGAGGACCAGCGAAACCGTGGTGAGGCTGGATCCGCTTTCTCTCGCTACGTCCTTGATACTAACGGTCTTACGTTTCGCCATGGCAGCTCGGATGGCGTGGTGGAGGCCGGTCGAGCCTCAATCCAGCGCCTGCGACTATGATAACAGGATTGGTTGGATATGCGCATGGGTCACTTATGGGGCGAAAAGGGAGTGAAAGTGGCTTGAATTTGGCGGCTCGACCGATATACTCCTTGTAGTAAAAGGTTTTACTTACAAGCAAACGAAACCTGCGAGCCGACAAGGTTATTCATGGACTTGCTCGTCTGTCAGGCGAAACAGCGGCGGTGCCAACAGCGCGGCGACACATATCGCCGTCAGTTGCCACGTTTACATAGACAGAACCAGTCACATCCTCGCTTTGCACCTCCCGCCAGACACGCCTTCGCTTTCACGCTCATCGAACTGCTCATTGTCATCGCAATCATCGCTCTCCTGATCTCGATATTACTTCCTGCACTTTCTCGTTCGCGGGAAATCGGCCGACGCACCGTGTGCGGATCAAACCTTCGCCAGACCGGCATGGCGATGTTGAATTACGCCCAGGACTTTGACAGTTGGCTGCCCGCCAAGGGCAGGGCAGGGACGCCTGTTCTCGATCTGGCCATGAGCCAGCAAGCAGGTTCGACGTCCATGAGATATGGGCCGGGACTCATTGGCATATTTCGTGACATCATGGAGCGTAAGCACACCCAGGAGTCCGGTGGGCCTGATGGAAATGCGGCGGGTCCTCAATATCTTCCAGATCCCAGGATTCTGCTCTGTCCCAGCGACACGAAGAACAACTATCCAAACAATCCGGTCGGCAACTATGGAGTACTAACCGGGGACAACATCTGGCCGACGCGCGCCATCGAAAAGTTTGCGGACCTGCCGCGGTCGTCGTCTGAAGAGCGAACATACAAGAAGTCACATTGCAGTTACTTCTACGTCGCGCTTTGGCGGAATGACGATCGTGGCGATTTCATCTTGATGGCCGACCAGTCGAACCGAAATGACACCGGCCCGTTATCGTGGCAGGGGCTCGACGCTGAAGACAACCATGGAATCCGCGGAATGCAGATTCTCCTTCTCGATTCGCACGTCGAATGGACTCCGGTTCGCAGCGGAGAGTACAACGATGTTCAGTTTGCCTCCCGGCGATTTTGGGGCGTGGTATCCAGCGCAAGGCCGCGCTACTCCGCGCCTGACCCCGCCAAAGGCATCACGAGGAGTTCAGAGGTCCAGACGATTGAATAGCGGACGCACGGCTCGTCCGAGATAGATAAACGATTTAGCAGGGTGCGGACTTGGTGGGCCGCACCATGAACCTTTACAATGGACGGGTGAAGTAACTTCGATCAGATCGCGGCCGTCAGTTTTGCAATGTGTCGCAATAAAGTCGCAATGGCCCTCGAATCGGCTAACCGACTCCATGATCGAAAACTCTGCCCGGGGGAACTTATGGCGAGTCGTCGTACTCGCCGGCCAAAGACGTTACGTCGTCGACCATCCTCCGAAGGCGCACACTCGCTGGGCGGGTGTGCAGTCAAAGGTCGAGTCCTCGACAAACTGAGTTGAGCAGGTGATCGAAGCGTTAATCGGCAGGCCCTGCGGGCTTTGCGATGCTGGAGGTGGATTGTGGCATTGAAGAAGTATCATGGCGTCATCCTTGGATTTGTTATCACGACAGTTGTCGGGTTCGGCTTCGTGGCGGCCGACGTTGCCTTTGCGGGCGATTGCTCCGGGCTGCCTCCCATCACCGGGGCGGATCTGACGCAGGACTCGGTTTATCCTCCCACTCCCAATGCCTTGCAGAATAATCCGACGGGCTTCGGCGACTCGCGCCCGGACTCGCTCGGCGGAAACGAGCTGGACCAGCTATACCTGGCCAACAACTCGGCGAACTTGTACGTCGGTGTGACCGGCAATCTGCGAGGCGACGACACAAATCAGAACACAATTCTGATCTTCATCGACACCGACAACATGGGCGGCCCGACGGCGCTGGATGTGTCCGGTATCGTGGGTTCGAACGCCCTGCGGAATCTAGACCTCGATAACATGACGCCGGGCGTGAAGCTCGACTTCGATCCTGAGTATTGCATCGCGATTTGGAACGATCAGAACGTTTATACGGCGCTTCGTCACAATCTGACGAATCCGTCCGACGTGGGCGTAACGGTCGCAAGCATCGGTGGAACATTCGCGTTCACCAATGACAACACGATGGGCGTGACGGAGGACCTGGGACTCGACCCGCAGACAGCTCAGGCGGCCACGGCCGTCAATGGATTTGAAGTTCGACTGCCGCTCGCTCAGCTTGGGCCGCTGGCGAACAATGCGACGATCAATGTTCAGGTCCTTCTGGCAAGCGGCGGCGGATTCATGAGTAACCAAAGCCTTCCGCCGCTCGGTCAGCCGAACGGCGGCATCGGCAATGTCGGCATCCATAACCCGGCCGGCGATCCGCCGAACGACGTGGACTTCACCAACGAAGCGCGGTTCCCCGGCACACAGAACACGTCTTTCACGCTGAATCCCTCGGGACTGGCCCCGACCGGTTCGATCAATGGGCAGAATATCCCGACGCGCTACGGCACGAACGGCATGCTCAAGGCGACCCAGAACAACCACACAGGCTTTGGTAATGCCACGCCGTTCGCACCTCCGACGGAGGGCAGCGAGCTCGATCAACTCTTCGTGAAGGCGGACTTTACAAAACTCTACGTCGGCATCACCGGAAACGTTCCGGCCTTCGGCGATAACCGAAACACCGTCATGTTGTTCCTTGACGTTCCCGACAACTTCCTGCCGGGAGTCAACGACCTGGCAGGCGTGAACACCTTCGTGGGCGGTCCCGGCGGCTTGCAAATGATGGGTCAGGGCGGCAACGGCGGATTTACCTTTGACCCCGGCTTTTCGCCTGAGTGGGTCATCATGTATTGGCGGCAGGACAACGCCCATCAGGGCCGCATTCAGGACCTGCGAAACGACGAGTTCCTTCCGCTGAACTTCTCCATTACCCCTGCCCAGCACACGGGCGGCAGCGCCAGTTACATGGCTGCCAATCTCAGCAACGTGCTCGGCGTCAACAACATCGCCGGTGACGACCCCATTCGTCAGACCGGTCTCGCCGATGGAACGCTTCCCGATCCGGACGCGCAGCCGGCGACCGGCGTACAGTTCTCACTCTTGTGGGACGATCTCGGTGTGGATTTCGGCGGCGGCAGCGCCAACGTGAAGATGATGGCCTGCGTCGTCAATGGAACAGGATTCATCAGCAATCAATTCCTTCCATCGCTGAACCCAACGGTCTTGACGCCGATGAACGCGAACGCGTCGTTCTCTGACGCACCGCTACCGCTGGCGATTCCGGACAATACCGGGTCGCCTGCCACGGATACGAGAACGGTCGATATGTCCGGCGCAGGGATCGATCGCCTGACCGACGTCAATGTGACCGTCAGCATCACCCATCCGGACATCAGCCAGCTTGGCGTCGCCCTGCGGCACGTGGGCAGCGCTCGGCAGGTTCAACTGAAGCAGCCCGGCTCCGGAGTGGGCGCCTCGCTGAATGTCACCTACGACTCTGACGGCGGAATGGGCACGGTCCAACCGTCCGAGTCACTGCTCACGTTTAACGGAGTGAATCCAAACGACGACTGGCAGTTGATCGTCACCGACTCTGTCACGGGCCAGTCGGGAACGATTAACTCGTGGAGCATCGACGTCACCGAGTACACCGGCGGCAACGTTGACAATCTGGGCGTGTATGACGCCATCGACAACGATATCGATCTGGGCGCCGAAGAGCCGGGTGTTCGGTTCGGCGGCAACCAGTATCTCGACCTGAACGTGACGCCGACCGGCGCGCCGTCGGGGTTCACCGGCAGCAACATTCCCGCCTCGTTCGGGACGATGCCGCTGGCAACGCAGAACAACTACACCGGCTTTGGCAACGCGGTACCCGGCGTGCTCGGCAACGTGCCCGGCTCGGAGTTGGACCAGATTCGCATCAGGAACACGGCCGATCGCCTTCAGGTCGCAGTGACCGGCAATCTAGAGGGCAATGGCAACGTATATGTGTTGCTACTCGACACCGATCAGGCCGGCGGAGGCTTCAGCACGATTCCGGTGCTCTCGACACCGCCGCCCGTGATGAACGGCATCGACGGCATGACCTTGGACACCGGCTTTACGCCGAACTACGCACTGGTCGTCGGGCGCGATCCGACGGTGGGCGTGCCGGTCGATGACTTCAACGTGTTTTTGAAGAACATCAACACCAATGTCTCTCGAACGATTGGTCGCCTGATCCGAAACTCCGCTGACGGCACCTTGCAGGATGCCATTCCGAACCAGAACGGCAGCGAGTTGGATGCGCTCTTCATTCAGAACGACGCATCAAAGCTGTACGTCGGCATCACCGGCAACCTGGAATCCAACGGCAACACCTGGGTCATCCTGTTGCAGACCACGGCGATGGGCTCCGGGACGAACATCCTCGAGTCGACCGACGTCACCACCTGGCCCAAGCCCCTTCGCGGTATGAGGGCGGATCGAATGGACATCGGTTTCCAGCCGGACTTCGCCATCGTCATGCAGCGAAGCGGCGGAAACTATACGGCCCAGTTGGTCGACCTGCTCGACCTTCCGCCGGGAGTCACGGTGACGAACCTGGCATTCAGTTCAACCTATCCGCCGGCCGCGAATACCTTCATCGGTGACAACACGAACGCCTTCGGCGTGAGTTCCGACGTTGCGGACGACACGGCGCCGGGCATGGCGATGGACATGACCGTCCAGCAGGAAAACGCGCTGACTGCCATTCGAGGCGTGCAGTTCTCGATCGCACGCAGCTCGCTGATGCACGACATGGGCTCGCCGCCCGCCGATGGCGCGGAGATTAAGGTCAGCGCCTTGCTGGTCAACAACGGCGGTGGTGGTGCGGTTCCGAGCACCTACTACAGCAACCAGTTCCTGCCGCCCATTGAGGGTGGAACATTCGCGAATCTGACCGAGCCGCCGCCTCCGGGTCGGCCGACGACGTTTATTGATCTCTCGAATGAGATGATCGCGCCGGGAGCGCAGTTCTACTCCTACACACTCGCGACTTCGGGTGCATACGCCGTGCCTGCGACCTTCAACGGTCAGGGCATCCCGGCGGCAATGGGAACGCCGAAGTCGATCCAGGAGAATTACACCCAGTTCGGCAATGCCGTGCTGGTCAATCCCGGAAATGCCAACTGCATGCAGGTGGCCATGAACAACGACAACACCGACGGCGTCACCGGGGCCAGCACCACCATGCCGGAGACCGCAACGACCGGCATGGAGTTTGACATTCCGTTTGCTGACATCGGACTGACACCGCTCGATCCCGAAACGGGACCGTTTGTCGAGGTCAAGGTGATGGTCGCCCTGACCAGCAGCGGTGGGTACTTCTCGAACCAGATTCTCCCGCCGCTCAACAGAAGTCCGGCAGCGCCCAATCTGGGCAACATCGTGGCCATGAATCCGGTCCCCGGCGCTTCCTGGCTCGGTAATCTCTCGGATGAGGCGGTGGCGCCGGGCGTCCAGTACCTCAGCTATTCACTGCTTCCGTTCTGTGGTGAAGACCCGGCCGACATCAATGGCGACGGCATGTTTACGCCGTTGGACATTGACGCCTTCGTGGGCGTACTCCTGGGTACGGTGACCGATCCGTGCCCGGTGCAGAAGGCCGACGTTGACAACGTCGCACCGATCAACGGCCTGGATGTCCAGGCGTTTATTGACGTGATTCCGTTCATCCCCTGATGGACGGCCATAGTGATTGAAATGAACTCTCGCGCCGCCGCTCATTATTCGGGCGGCGGCGCGGTTTCATTATTGTGGACTCGGGCCGCCGCGGCCGGATTCCGATGCGTAGAATTAGGTTAGTCCGCTGAGATTCCCCGTCCCGAAGGGGTGGCATGATGATTCATAAATCAAGAGTCTGGCTGATACTGGGAATCGCTCTCGCCGCAGGGTCAGCGCGAGCGGAAGACACCATCATGCTTCAATACTTTGAAGCCCAATGGGACGTCATTCGCTACCGAATGCCCGACGTGTTCATGGCTGGGTATGACTCGACATGGCTTCCGCCTCCCCAGCGCGGCGGCAGCTCGACGAACACCACCAGCGTGGGCTACGACCTCTTCGATCGGTTTGATCTCGGCACCGACGCAACCCCGACGCGCTACGGCAGCGAGTCGGATTTCCGGCTGATGGTTCAGGAATTCCACAAGGCCAACGCCCGCGTGTTTGTCGACTGGATCATGAATCACAACGCCTTCTCTGATAAGAACACCGTGAACTTCGAGTTGCAGGGCGGCTATCCCGGATTCGTCCTGAGCACCGGCGGTGATCCGGACGGCGACTTCAATCCCTACGCGGGCGGCTGCCAGCAATCGACTTCGCCCTGCTGTGGCTTTTCACTGGCGAACCCGGTGTGCGGGGCTTGCTGCTACCACCTGTATGACGGGCGTTTGTTGGGTTTGATCGACATCGCACAAGGCAAGAGTCACCAGTTTATCCGTCATCCGGTCACCCCCGGCGATCCGATGAACATCCCCGCCGGAACGCAGCGAAACATACCTAATGCGGCGAATCGACGTTTCTATCCGGACACCAGCCTTCCGGCGATGATGCCGCTCAACCCGGGCACGACGCGCAATCCCGGTCCGCCGCAGTACACTTTCTATCCCTACGACCCCGCGAATCCCGACAATGGCGACGCCGTCGTGGAAAGTGCAACGACGCTGCTGCTGCGTTCCTCGAAGTACTACCTGGAAGTGCTGGGCGTGGATGGCTTTCGACTGGATGCGGCCAAGCACGTCCCGACATGGTTCTGGGACAACCTCTGGGATGCGGCGGTCTTCGAAGACTACGTCGGTTTCGACGGCGTGCGCCGCACGCCTTATTCGTTCGTCGAAGCAGTTGAGAGCAACACGAACACCGCCGAGTGGGTGCGCAAACCCGGCGAGCCCGGCTCAGGTTGGCCCCCATCCGGCTGGGAATTCGGCAACCGCGACGCGCTCGATCTGAACGAGGCAGGCGCGCTGCGTGACCTGGTCTCCAACGACGGCACCGGTTCCTGGGACAACATCATCGGCAGCTCCGTCGATAACGTGGACGGCTTCAATAACGGGACCATTGGCGTCCACCATGTTAACAGCCATGACAACACGATCGGCGACGACGAGAACGATTCCGTCGCTTTTGCCTACTCACTCATGCGAACCGGTCCCACGATCGTTTATCACAATGCCCTGCAGTTCGGCACCAACATGGACAATTTCCCCCGTGCCAACGGTCGGGACGATGCCCTCGGCCTCGGCTCAAACATTATCACGACCCTGGTGAAGATTCGTAATCAGTACGCGCGGGGCTGGTTCTTCCCGGTGTCGAGCGGCAACAGCGACGTTTTGGTCTTCACCCGCCGCACGCCGAACAGCGTGGACAACGTTCTGATCGGCGTGAACGATTTGGAGACCAACGGATTCACCTCCCGTACCGTGACGACGACATTCCCCGTGGGCACGCGGCTGCACGAGCTGACCGGCAACGCCGCCAGCGCCCTGGTTGATCCGAACAGCAACATTGCAGAGGTCATTACCGTGGCGGCTGGCGGCAGCGTGACGCTCAACGTGCCGCGAAATCGCAACGCCAACGGCGTTTTTCACGGCCTCGGATATGTCATTTACGGTCCCGCGGTTCCGACCGGCACGCTCTCGATTGCCAACGCGACGACCACCATCGCACCGCCGGACGTCGGCTCGACGCCCGATCACCTTCAGCGGATCAATCCCGTGACAATGGTGACATCGCCGACCTTCGACATCCTGCTGCAGACGGTTCAGACGGATCCTCTGGACATCGATACCGACGACTTCGCCGTCTTCAGGATTGATTCCGGTTTCAAAGATTACAACGGCAACGGTTCGACCTACATGGGCAACCCGTCATCCGACTTTAACGCCGGCAACACTTCCTCGGACAGCCCCAGCTACGGATTTGAGAGCTTCCTCACTCAGAGTTCACCGCTCTTCGGCGGCGGCTCGGGAACCTATCGACAGACGATCGACGCGGCCGCCCTCGGCGAAGGGTATCACTACATCACGGTGCGAGCCTATCGGCACCGCCTGGTCGGCGATCCGCTCTTCGGCGAATTTCGCATCGTCATCTTCGTCGATCTCGAGGACCCCGACTTCGACCTTCTCTCGCCATCGGCGACTTGCAACAATGACGTAACAACGCTGCCCGTCACCTTCACGGTCAAGGGCGCGGACGCGACCCTCGAAAAGGTTTACATCTTCTTCGATCTGCCCGCTTCGACGAACTTCATCGGTCTTGCGACCGGCACCGCAAATCTGGCGGCGCAGTATTTGGATACCTTCACCCGCACGCGCAGTTCCTACGTCAGCGGCAATCATCGCGTGGACATCGTTGGGTTTGAGACGCTGCCCAACGGGACCAACAAGGTGCGCTACAAGGCCTACACCGGTATTCAGGCGACGACCGGCGCCGGTATCGGGGCCGGCGACGTAAACGCCGATGCCGTCAAGGACGCAAAGGACATCCAGGGATTCGTCTGGACCCTTACCGGCTTCAACCCAAACTACAGCCCGACGGCGGACATGAACTGCGACGGCCTCAACGACGTGGCGGATATTCCGGATTTTGTTGACGGCCTGCTGCAATAGGCGCTGGGTCTTCTCAGTGTTTCGGACCTGTGAGTTTACCCGGCTTGGGGCTTTTGACCCCGCCTTGGCCCGTCTGTTGGGCGGAGCTAGGTAAGATGGGTAGTGCGTGCCCTTTGCACGGCCGGGCTTGCGATTCGGTTTACCCTTTGGACCAGACCGCCAAATCATTGACTTTGAGAGCCGAATTGTGGTAAATTGTTTTTCCAGAGGTGAAAATGGTTGTTTTCCGCCTCGACTCAGAGAGTTGAAGTTGCTTATCCCGGATTGGGAAGAATAGAAACAGGAGTAAGGAAAATGAAGAAGTTGTTGGCAGCATGCGTATTGTTGGCAATGGCTGTACCTGCCCAGGCCACGATTTACAACGACTCGGTGAATGATGTGTTCACTGGCGCCGGTGGCGGCATCCTCGACATCGTGTCGGTCGAAGTGACCAATGACGCGACGGACATCTCGTTCAAGTTCACGCTCGCCGGTGACGTCGATGCCACCGACTGGGGCAAGTACATGGTCGCGATTGACAGCGTGGTCGGCGGTGACTCGGCCGGCAATGGCTGGGGTCGTCCGATTTCCATGAGCGCCGGAATGGACTCGTGGCTCGGCGGCTGGGCCGACAGCGGCAACGGCATGGAGCTTTACAATTGGGCCGGCAGCTGGCCCTTCCCCCCGAATGAGGCTACATGGAACGGCTCGACGACCATCAGTGCCAGCAAGAGCGGCACCATGTTCACCTTGACAACGACCCTCGCCAATCTGGGCCTCGGCCTCGGGGATTCGTTCCTCTTCGACGCCTTCAGCAGCGGCGGCGGCGGCGGTGACGGCGCTGTCGATTCGCTCGGCAATCCGAACCAGAACATCGGCGACTGGGGCGAATTCTCGGATGCAACTCCGCTCAAGTATATCGTTGTCCCTGAGCCGGCCACCCTGGCCTTCATCGGTCTTGCGGGTCTGGCCCTGATTCGACGCCGACGCTAAGACGACGATCTTTACGACAATAACTCCGCGGCCCGCGGCTTTCTCACGGAAGTCGCGGGCCGCTCTCTTTTGTGCGCCGGGCATGGCGTGATGACTTGGAGGTTCAAGTCCTCTGGAAGCCTTGGTTGCGAGTATCTGCGGGCGGGGATGATGGAGGGCGGCGTGGTCTCGGCACGAGTCGAGGGAACGCCGCAGGGCGGCCCGCTGTCTCCGCTCCTGTTGAACATCCTGCTGGATGAACTCGACAGGGAATTGGAGCAGCGGAGTCATCGCTTTGTCCGTTATGCCGACGACTGCAGCGCATACGTTCGGTCGAAGGCGGCGGGGGAACGGGTGATGGCATCGCTGGAAAGGTTCCTCGCCCGACGGCTGAGATTGAAGGTCAACCGGGAGAAGAGCGCCGTGGCGCGGCCGTGGGAACGGAAGTTCCTGGGCTACAGCGTGACGACGCATCGCCTGCCCAAGCTCAAGATCGCTCCGCAATCGGTGCAGCGCTTCAAGACGGAGCTTCGGGCGCTGCCTCGGCGCGGACGGGGTCGCAGCCTGATCGGGTTCATCGAGGAGTTGAGACCGATCCTGCGTGGATGGGTTGCATACATCAAATCGACCGAGGTCAGGGTGAGTCTCGAAACGCTGGACCAATGGCTGCGTCGGAAGCCGCGGGCCATCTTGCGGAAGCAGTGGAAGAGGTGGCGGACCCGGCTTCGGGAACTCGTGCGATTGGGCTTGGACAGCGAACGTGCCGCGGCATCGGCGTGCAACGGACGCGGCCCCTGGTGGAAAGCCGGGGCCGGCCATATGCACGAAGCCGTGCCGATCAGCCTGTTACACCGATGGGGACTTACGAGCGTGCTTCAGGAGCATCGAAGATCAGCATGCACGCTGTGAACCGCCGGACGCGTGATCCGCACGTCCGGTAGTGTGGGAGGCAGGGGCCGAAAGGCCCCCGCCTAACCAACCGATTTGTGCGTGCTGAATCGGGCGAGGCATAAGCGGTGTGCTTAGGCGCCGGCGAGGGCCGCCTGGAAGTCCTTCTTGCTGGTAAGGCCGACAAACTTCTGTGCCACCTGGCCGCCCTTGAAGATCAGGACGGTCGGGATGGCCTGGATGTTGTACTTGACCGGCGTCTCGCGATTGGCCTCGGTGTCCATCTTGCCGACTTTCACGCGGCCTGAATATTCCGTGGCGAGTTCGTCGATGGTCGGGCCGAGGGCCTTGCAGGGCATGCACCAGTCGGCCCAGAAATCCACCAGGACCGGCTGGCCCGATTGAAGAACTTCTGATTCAAAGTTGGCGTCCGTGAATTCGAGCGTATCTGCTCCGGCCATTTTGCAGTCTCCTGTCTGTCGTGTGTTCGTCCGGCCCCCTGGGGATTGCCGGGACATCTGGATGGGACAAACCATTCGTTTGTCCGCACTCTTCAATTAGATGGCGTCCATCGCCGATCGGTTTCGGATTCTAGTGGGATGGGGACACATGTCAAAAACGGCCGTGGCGCAGGGCCCGAGCGTGATTCGTTGACGACTGCAGGCCCTGAAACTAGAATCTTCATCCAATTCAGAAGTCAAGAACCCATCCATAATATCGCATCGAATCAACGGAGATGACACCATGTCCAGAACGTGCACCCTTAAGGGAAACCCTCTCGACCTCGCGGGACCGGAGCTCAAAGTCGGCGATACGGCCCCGGATGCCTTGCTGAAGAAGTCGCTGGTCGATGATTTCAAGATCAGCGAGTCGGCCGGCAAGGCGCGGATTTTCAGCGTCGTGCCCTCGCTGGACACGCCGGTCTGCGCGGAGCAGACGCGTCGGTTCAACAAGGAAGTGGCCAACCTGCCGAACGTCAACTTTTTCACCATCAGTTGCGATCTGCCGGTGGCCATGAGCCGCTTCTGCGGCGCCGAGGGCATCAACACCGAGCGGATGAAGACGCTCAGCGATCATAAGGAGACGTCCTTCGGCCAGGCCTACGGCGTATTGATTCCCAAGCTGCGGATTCTGTCTCGCGCCGTGTTCGTCGTGGATGCGTCGAACAAGCTGCGCTACGTCGAGTATGTGCCGGAGGTCGCCAATCATCCGAACTACGAAGCCATCCTTGCCTGCGTGAAGGGGCTGTGATTTTTCGATCGGTCGGGCGAAAAACCGGCCGAAGCGAAACATGCGAGATTGATAACGGCCGGCAGGTTTGCCGGCCGTTTTTTTTTGCGCCGCGGGCGCGGGTTGGGGCAGGGGGTGGAAACGTCGAAACGTCGAAACGTCGAAACGTCGAAAAGTCGAGAAATCGAAACGTCGAAACGTCGAAATGGTGAGCGGCGGCGAGGTCGCGCGGGGGCAATCGAGAGGTGACCCCTCCCCCCTTCACTTCGTTCCAGGGGCAAGCCTGACGGTCGGGGCTCTTCTATGAAAACT
>Ga0268299_1002601_pt1 | contig 20673 bp, 18 predicted proteins | sample NOBtaG_FD_193484 | JGI IMG/M metagenome (GOLD analysis project Ga0268299, IMG submission 193484) | Activated sludge microbial communities from bioreactor in Nijmegen, Gelderland, Netherland - NOB reactor | ecosystem: Engineered > Bioreactor > Aerobic > Activated sludge | place: Netherlands... | reverse complement strand
CGCCGGCAGAGCGCAGACAAGCGTCGCCAGCCAGATCACCAGCACCGCCTGCGGGACCGTCATGCCGCGACGCACCAGCCGGTGCGAAAAGTGCCGCCGATCGCCCTTCCAGATCGGCTGCCGGCTGCGAATCCGCAGGACAAACACGCTTGCCGTGTCGTACAGCGGCACCGCCATGACCAGCAGCGGCGCAAGCACGCCGAACGGCTGCAATCCCAGCGCCGGATCCGCGAAGGTCGTGAGAATCGTATACACGCCGAGCAGCAGGCCGATGACCGTGCTGCCCGCATCGCCAATGTAAATGGTCGCCGGATGCCAGTTAAACGGCAGGAATCCGAGCAGGGCGCCGACAAGCAGCCAGCAGCAGGTTGGCACGAAGATCTGACCGGCCCGCATGGCCGCGATGGCGAAAATCGACGCCGCGATGACCGCCACGCCCGACGCCAGGCCGTCCATGTTGTCGAGAAAGTTCATCGAATTGATCAGGGTCACGATCCAGAGGATCGAAAGGCCCGTCGAGACCGCCCAGCCGACATGCGACAAAAGGCGAATATCAAAACCAATCACCAGCACGGCCGCGACGGCGACCTGTGCAACGAACCGGGTGAGCGGCCGCATCGGTCGGGCATCGTCGATCAGGCCGACGATGCACAGCACCCACGCGCCGCAGACAACCGCCAGCGCCGCGGGCATCTTGGACAGTATGCCGCCGAGTTGCACGCCAATTTCCGGCGGGATCCAGGCTGGTCGGGCGGCGGCAATCCAGCGCGCCGCAAGGCCGCCGATCAGGATCGGAAGGGTGGCCGCGATCGTCACCGCGACGCCGCCGCCCAGGGCCACCGGCGCTGCGTGGCCCTTGTGACCGCCGGGCCGGTCGACGAATCCGCGGCGATTTGACACGCGTCTTACGATGGCCGTTCCGATCGCGCCCAGTACCGCGCTGGCGGCGACGGCAATAATCGGTAGGGTGTTGAGGGTCAATTCCAGTGCACCTGAACCCGCATTTTACGGTTGAGACGCAAGACAAGTTCAAGCGTAGTCTAACGGGGTGTTGAAAGGAAAGTGGGAGCCGCACGCCATTAAACGTGTGCCACCGCTCTGTGAGCGGTGCGAGCGTGAGTCAGCGTCCCGTGCGGCATCACGGCTCACAGAGCCGTGGCACACCCGCTGCCGCGCCCGCCTTGCAACGCCCCATCCCGGGCTTTAATCTACGACGAGATCTACTTGCCAAAGGCTGCCAACCATGAAGAAGGAACTTCGAGCGAAAATCCGCGGCCTGCTCAACTCCCTCACCCCCGAGGAAATCAACGAGCGTTCCCATCAGGCCGCTCAACTTCTCTTTGAAACCCCCGAGTACCGCCGCGCCGAGATCATGATGATCTACCTGTCGCTTCCGCAGGAGGCCGACACCGACGACATCGTGCTTCAGGCCTGGCAGGATCGAAAAAAGGTGGTCGCGCCTCGGATCAGTTGGGAAAGCAAGCAGATGGTGCCGGTGGAGATACGCGACCTGAATGAAGACGTCACCGAGCGCGAGTTCGGCATTCGCGAACCGATTCACGGTCTGCCCATTCCCATCAGCCTGGTCGAATTGGTCATCGTGCCGGGCCTGGGGTTTGACCCTTACGGCAACCGATTGGGACGCGGCCGGGGCTTTTATGACCGATTCCTCGGTAAACCCGAATTTCACGGCACCGCCTGCGGATTCGCGCTGGAATGCCAGTTTGTGGACAACATTGCCGCCAGCGCCCATGACGTGAAAATGAAGATGTTGGTGACGGACAAGCAGGTCCGCCGATTTGATCGGTAGTACACGCGCCACCGATTTGCCTGCACGGGGTTACTGCCTTGCCGATCGAGCAGCAATTTCCTAGAAGAACCTGGCCCCTCCTGGGCGCGGGCGTCGGCATCGCCGCCTGCATCTGGGGCATCTATGCCTGGCAGTCGTCGACTTCGCCAAGCACGCCGGACGATCACGAACCGACCGCCGCGAAGCCGTCCGAGCCGTCGCGGCCCATTCCCATCGATGAGATTGCCCGCGAACCGTCGACCGCGGGCGGTCCCACCACGCAACCGGCTCCAATCACACTCGAAGAGGACGAACTGGACGATCCGCCCGTGGATGTTGACACGCGTATGCCGACAGTCGGCGGCACTCAGACCACCGCCCCCGCCTCCACGGTCGATGACGACCTTGATTCCACCTTCGGCCAGATCCAACCGGACATGGCCGACGCCGCAAAGGCCGACTTGAAGTCCGGACGCGAAGCCCTTGCCCGGGGCGACTTCATCGCCGCGCGGACGACCCTGTCCAAGGCGCTCGACAAAGGGCTGCCGCCGGCCGACGAGCAGTATGCCCGCAACGAACTGGCCCGCATTGCCGAAACCACGCTCTTTTCGCGCGCCCGACTTCCCAACGACCCGCTGGTTGTCGAACACAAGGTCGTGCCGGGCGACTCAATGGCCAAGATCGTCGCACCCCTGGGCATCACGCCGGAACTCGCGGCGCGCATCAATCAGATCAAGAATCCGCAGATCATCCGGCTGGGCGCCACCCTCAAACTGATTCGCGGCCCGTTCAGCGCGGTGATCGACAAGTCCGACCACCGGCTCGACGTGTTTCTAGGCGATATTTACGTTCGCAGTTTTAACGTCGGACTGGGCGCCGGCGAGGGCACACCCACCGGGCTATGGGCCGTGCGCAACAAACTGCTCAACCCCGAGTGGATCGACCCGGCCACCGGTCATCGCTACCTCGCCGACGCGCCGGACAACCCGATCGGCGAGCGCTGGATTGGTCTCGTCGGCTTGAACGGCGACGCGCTCGGCCGAAGCGGCTTCGGCATTCACGGAACGATTGACGCCGCCAGCATCGGCCGCGATCAATCGATGGGCTGCATCCGCCTGGTCGCGGACGATGTTTCGTGGGTCTTCGACCTTCTTGTCGAAGGCAAATCGCGCGTGGCCGTGCGTGAATAGAACGCCGCCCCCGCCAGGCCGGCGCCTCGAACCACGGAATCAACGCCGTGGCATGACGAGACCAGAAAAGCATACTTAGTCTTTTTTCTCGACGATCAACATGATATTCAACAGGTGTGCGTCGCCGTCCTTCGCATCCGCCGGCAGCGCCCGCCGTCGACCGCAGCCGACCCAGGTTCCGAAGATGTGATATCGCAGCGTCACCGGAAACGTCGCCGGCCAGGCAACGCCCGGCATGCCGGCGGCCTTCAATTCGCCGGCAAATGCCCCGATGTCGAGCGTCAACGAACCGGGCTCGCCCGATCGGGGGCGCAGATCGGGAAGCACCATCGGCCCCGGTCGAACCGCGGCCGGTCGCGAAGTCGTGAACGACTGCGTTGTCGGCGCCGGCGGCTGAATGACATAGTCATCCCCATCGAGCGCCTCCAGCACGCCGTAGTAATACGGCAATGGCTTGATCATGCGGTCGGAGGCAATGGCCCGCCCCGTGCCGATTGGTGCGTTGTTCAGGAATGCGGTGATCTTGTCGTCCGACAATTCGACCTCGAGTCGAATCGGCGACAGAACCGCAAGGCGCCGCTGCGGCTCCCCCCAGAATCCGCGTCCCGTCCCGTTGTCGACACGTGTAGTTGTTTCGGTGACGGCCAGCACGCTGTACCCGCCATCGACCAACTGGCCTCGCCGCAGGTCCACGGCATTCAACTCCGCAAGGCGGGCCGCCGGGTCGGCCGCACCTGCGACGCGCTCGCGTTCCTGCTGGGTCATGTGCCCGACCGCGTAGGCGATGCGGAGTGCCGCGCCGGACGAGGCGGGATCGACGCCCCAACTGAGATCGTTCAGCGTTTCGATGGTCATGCCGGATTTGATGGCCGCCGCCGCGGCTCCGGCGTGCTGGGGCCGATCGGCGGCCACGTCTGCGAGCACGCGCGCTGCATGCGTCATCGCGACCGGTGCAAGATCGGCCGATCCGCCCGCCGCCCAGCGTGCGAGCAGCCCCAGCAGGGCGAGTTGGTGCTCTTTTTTGGCGCCCGTCGATAAGACATGGGGCCAGTTCGGATCGACGTTCGGGCCCAGCGCCCGCTGCACTTCCTCCGCGTATCCGAGCGACAGCAACTCACGAATGGCGGATTGCCGGTCTTCCGGCGCGCCATGGGTCGCGATCGCATTCAGGCCGAGCAGGTCCGGGTCGGACGATTCACGCGCGACCAGAAGCGGGAACATTCCCCCCGAGCGATCGACGGCCCCGGCGTGCGCGGCCACCATTCGATTCCATGCGGCAAGAATCTCCCGATCGCGCGACCGATGCACATCCCGGGCGATCATGGACATCGCGGCGCTGTGCCACACCCCCGACAGGTCCGACCCCGCCAGTACGAGCGCCTCAAGGTACTTGGCCCGCGCCGTCCGGTCGCGCATTCTGCTCCACTGCCAGAGGACCGGATCGTCCACGGATGCGATGCGCAGGCCCCGCTTGCGGGTGACGCTGAGAATCGGCAATGCGAGTTCGCTCTGCATGCCGGCGACCAATGCAGCGACCGCGCCGCGCCCGTTTTCGTCGTTTGTCGGGATGTTGCTCATGCGAGCAAGGGCCAGTTTTTTCACACCGATGGATGCGGTGCTGAGCGCGAACCACAGGTCGTTGTCATTCAAGCGCTCGAGCGCATCGAGCACCCTCGCACTGGCTGTCGCGTCGCCTTTTTCCAGGATGCCCGCCAGCGCCTCCCGTGCCACCTGCACGCCCCGTCCGGTCACATTGGGCCGAGCGGCTTCGATCGTGCCGGCCCAATGGAAGTGGGCCCCGGTCCACATCCCCACGACCTGCGTCAATTCACCGGAGGTGGTGAATGCAGACGTACTGAGGTAATTCCAGGCCGCTTCGCCAATCACGGGATCGCCGCCCCCGACTGCCTGAATGACGGCGCCATGGGTCAGGTCGCGCCACGGCCGGGTCGATCGGTCGGCCAGTGTGCTCCGCGCTTCGCCCAGTTTTGAAAGCGCCAGCAGGGTCGTGGCCGTCAGGGAATCCCGCCGAGCCGGCGGAGCCTGACCGGCGCGTTCCAATCGCGATATCACATCGAGCAGCGGCTCCGGAGGCCCGGCCGCCAGGTCGGTCCATTCGGGCAGTGGTTCGCGCGCGCGGCGAATGAGCGAGACATCGACCTCTTCGGTAGACTCGCCGGGCAGTTGAACGCTCAATGAGACAGCCCCGCGCCTGATTTCAAATATGAGCACTGCCCAACCGGTCGCCGGCAGTTTGCGGTCCCGGCTGCTCGTTCGATCGCGCGGCGCCGTCTCGCCCGGGGGCCGGCGCGGCGGCGTGAGATTGCGAAACGCCATCTCGCCGTCCGACGCCGAGCAGTCCAATCGCTCATAAACCGGCTCATTCCGTCCCGGTTCCCAGATTGGCTTGCCGTCCTCCACGCGCATCGGGCGAACACCGTAAAGACTCCGTGCGTCGCGGCCGCGAAGCAAGCCTTTGGAAACCGCAAGCGAACTCCGCCGGTCAATTCGAATCGGCACATGTAGAAACGCCCGGTCGGCTGCTGCCGAGACGATGACGCCCTCGTCCTCGATCGAGACGACCTCGGATGATAAATACGCACAGGGTGACAGGTCGATCCGATGATTCGGTCGCACCGGCACACCCAACTCCATGCCCGTGTTCCGTGCCGCGCCGGCCCCCGCCTCGGCGGCGTCCGCACGCTGAATCAGGTCGGCACTCAGTGCCCCCGCGCCCGCTTCCCTGGCTTCGCGCGCCTTTGCCAAGAGCACCGGCGCGTCCGTCATTCGACGGGTCTCAAATGAAATGCGTGCGACTGTTCGAAAGGCCTGCCAATCGGGCGATCCTTCACGAGCGCCAGAGCCGGCGGACCTGCCTTGCTGTGCAAAGACGCGCTCGAGGCAAACGAGCGCATCAAATTCCAGGCCCGCCCGATGATAGGCTTCCGCCCGCGTCTCCAGTATATTGGGTGATGTCTCTTTTAGATTCGCGGACAGTTCCTCGGCGACGCTCAGCACCCGTTTGATGTCGCTGACCTTGAACTCCACTTCATCCGATGGCTCGCGACCCGTCCGCAGTCGGACGGTCTTTCCGTCTGACTGCAGGATCTCGCCGACGATGAACGTGCCGTCCTTCTGTTCGATGAGGCCGGCCGGCGCGGCGGACGCCGTGAACACGCCCGCGATCATCAAGAAACCCAACCCGCGCCGCATCAATTCGTCCCCAGGCCCGCGTCAACAAAGCGTCCGGTCAGCCTTCCCATTCTACCGGCGACCCGCATGCAGGATCGTGGCCAAGCCCCCGGGGTTTATTTCGCCCCATTCAATCCGATCTCGACCGAACGTCTTTCCGATACGATTCACGCGTCGATTAGTACGCGCAACCCCGCGCCAAGGCCGCAGGATGAGAATACCGCGTTCGCCACATCGATGGACTGTCACGCCAACGGCCGCATGCGACCTGCAGCGCAAGTTGGCCGAGCAGGTGCGCGAGGAGCCGCTCAATCCGGCCGCGCGGCTGATCGCGGGCGGCGACGTCTCCTTCTCTCCCGATGGCACCCAATTGGTGGCAGGCTGGGTGGTCTGGGACATGGTTGCCCGCGAAGTTGCGGAGACGGTCGTCGCGGTCAAGCCGGTGCGATTTCCCTATGTCAGCGGTCTGCTCAGTTTCCGCGAAACCCCGGGCCTGATCGCCGCGGCCCGAAAACTGAAATCCGAGCCGGATGTCTTCATGCTGGATGGTCAGGGCATCGCCCATCCGCGACGCATGGGCATCGCCAGCCATTTTGGGTTGCTGATCGATCGACCGACCTTTGGTTGCGCAAAGACCCGCCTGTTCGGGACGCACGACACGCCGGCCGAATCGGTCGGCGGCGCCAAACCGCTCATGTCCGGGAATCAGGTCATTGGCCGCGTCGTGCGGATGCAATCCAATGTCAATCCCGTTTACATAAGTGTGGGCCATCGCATTCGCCTGCAGGATGCCGTGCGCGTCGCGCTGCGCTGCGCCACGAAATTCCGCCTCCCCGAACCCACGCGCCTCGCCCACCACCTCGTCACCAAGGCTCGATCCGAGATTTTCTCCTGACCGATAATGGCTCAGTCTCGATACGAATCAGGCGTTGCACAACGCCCCAAATGCCCTCCGATTCATTACCGACTCGACGATCTGGCGAATAATGCATGATTGGGGCTGATCGATCGCCCCCTCGCAACCGATACCCCTGACACGATGTCGGATGCCTCGGGGGCCATGGCCCGACAATTTGTTCGGAAGGCGACACGCCGCGCCGCTCGCATCGAGCCCGACGCCGCGCATGCGGACCAATTCCGCCTCTCCTTTCCCGATGCGCAGTCGGAAGTCTTCGTGACGGACGTCAGCAAGGGCGGACTGGGACTCACCAGTTCCGTCTTCATTCCGCGCAGCCTGCGGCTCATCGTTCACGTCACCTGTCCCGACCAGCGCGACCTCTCCATCCCCTGCATCGCCCGCCGATGCGCACTCTCGGACCATAAGCCGAACTACACCGTCGGCCTGCAGTTCCTGGCGCCGGGCGGAGATGCCGAAAAGACGCTGCTCAACCTGGTCATGGGCGACCCCGTGCCCGACGCGTCGGAGGCCCCGACAACATGAGCACCGCCGTCCTCGACGAACTTCGAGATCTGTTGCTCGCTCAACGCGTCCTCCCGCCCGCCGAGGTGGAAAAGGCCGAGCAGGAGGCGCTCGCCGATGGCACGGACCTTGAGACGGTGCTGCGCAAGAAGCGCGTCCTGACGGATTCCAATCTCAGCGCCATTCGGGCCATGGGCGCCGGCGTTCAATTCTGCAATCTGAGCGACTTCATTCCGTGCCTGCGAAATTCCGCGATCGTCAGCGAGGAACTGGCCCGCCGGCACACCATGTTCCCGCTCTTCGATCTCGACGGCGTCATCACGCTGGTCATCGAGAACCCCAATGATCTCGCGGGCATCGAACAGGTTCGACGCGCCTCACGCAAGGATGTCGACGTCTGCATCGCCGGACGGGGCGACATCGTCGGCCTCATCGAACGTGCTTACGGCGCAAGCAAGTACCTGCAGCAGACCATCGCCGCGGAAGTGACCGAAGGCGAAGGCGAGTTCGGCCCGAACGAGGAAGCCCAGCCGGTCATTCGTTTGGTGGACAATCTGGTGCAGGAGGCTGCACGGCAGGGCGCTTCAGATATTCACATCGAGCCGGGCGAAACCGACCTTCGCATTCGCATTCGGGTTGACGGCGTCCTGCGCGAAGTGGCCGCGCCGCCGCTGGCGCTGGCCCGGGCCATCGTCTCGCGCATCAAGGTCATCTCGAAACTGGACATCTCCAAGACGCGAAGTCCGCAGGACGGCGCGTTTCATTATCGCGGCGGCGAAGTGGACGTCGTGGTTCGCGTGTCGGTGCTGCCGTCGGTATTCGGCGAGGCGGTCGTATTGCGATTGCTGCGAAACGCATCCGAGTCCGTCTCGATGCGGGACCTGGGCATGCCGTCGAATGTGCTCGAGCGTTTTCAGGCCGTTGTCTCCAATGCCCACGGCATGATCCTGGTCTCCGGACCAACTGGCTCGGGCAAGTCGACGACGCTCTACGCGGCGATGAAGTGCGTCGCCAGTCCGCAGAAGAACATCATCGCGATCGAAGACCCTGTTGAATATCGAACCAGCGCGATCCGGCAGGTCCAGGTCAACAACGAGGCCAATTTGACCTTCGCCTCCGGCCTGCGGTCGATACTGCGTCAGGACCCCGACGTGATCATGGTCGGTGAGATTCGCGACGGCGAAACGGCACAGATCGCGGTTCAAGCCGCGCTGACCGGCCACCTTGTGCTGAGCACGGTTCATACAAATGACTCGATCGGTGCAATCTCGCGACTGCGTGAACTGGGCGTCGCGCCGTATCTGATTTCGTCCTCGCTCCTGGGCGTGCTGGCCCAGCGTCTTTGCCGGCGCATCTGCCCGGATTGCAAGGGGCCGGACGCGGTGCCCAAGCCGCTGCTGCGCGCGATCGGCCAGGACCCGGAAAACCTCGGCTTCCAGCCGATGCGCGGCAAGGGCTGCCGCCGATGCGTGGGCACCGGCTACATGGGCCGCGTCGGCGTCTATGAGTTGTTCGAATTGAATGAGAAATACGCGGAACTGGTCGTGCGAATGGAACCGGCGGAGTCGATTCGCAGCCTGGCCCGTCAGGATGGCATGACGTTCCTGATTGACGATGGCGTGTCAAAGGTCCGTGCCGGATTGACGACGGTCGAGGAAGTCGCCCGCGTGGCCGGAAAGGCGTAGCCGTCTCCCAAAGCGGGATCGGCGATAGCGGGGTATTTAGAGACAGATGCCAAGATACACGGTACAATTCGCACTGCCCAGCGGCAAGACCGGCGTCGAACTCGTGGATGCGGCCAACGAACGCGCCGCGGCCTCGCGCATCGAGGCTGACGGGCGCACGCCGATCACAATCCACTCCGCCGACGCTGACGCCGCCTCCCGCAACTCCAGGATGATGCCGCGCCAGCGCGGCGGGAAGAAGATGCGCCGGGCCGTGCTCGATTTCACACACCAACTCGCCGCGGTCACCGAGAGCGGAATCCCCGTCATTGCGGGGCTGAAGGCCGTCGGCGAACAGACCGATCATCCGCGACTTCGCGCGGCAATCGCCCGCATTGCCGGCCGAATCGAGGGCGGTCGCGCCATGGCCGAGGCCATGGAGCCGGAGTCCGACATCTTCCCCGCCCTGTTTGTGAAGACGCTGGCCGCCGGCGAGGCCGCGGGCAACATCCCGGAAGTGCTCAATTCGCTGGCCCGCTATCAGGAGCAGGAGCAGGAGACGCGTTCGCAGATTCGATCGGCCCTCACCTACCCGGCCCTGGTGGTCGGCGCGCTGGTGCTGGCCACGGTCTTTATGTTGACGTTTGTCGTTCCGCAATTCGCGGCCATGTTCGACAAATTCAACGGCCAACTCCCCCTGCCCACGCGCATTCTGCTCGCTGTGAGCCATGCGATGACAAATCACTACATCCTGCTCACCCTGGGGCTGGTTGGCACGGGCTTTCTGGTGCGCACGATTTTTCGCCATCGCACCGCCCGCGCCTGGCTCGATGCACAGTTCCTGAAACTCCCGGTCTTCGGCGGTTTGCTGATCGGCGTCTATATGATGCGGTTCATCGACCTGCTGGCCCTGCTCACCCGATCGGCCCTGCCGATCACACAGTCGCTCCGCGTGACCGCCGAGAGCATGACCAACGACGCCATTCGAAGCGACATCCGCGGCATGGTGCACTCGATCGAGGGCGGCCGCACCCTGGCCGAGGCCTTCGGTGAAACTCGGACGCTCACGCCGCTCGTCAAACGGATGCTCGCCATCGGTGAGACCGCCGGGCGCACCGATCAAATTCTCGCCTACGTCGCCGAGTTCTATTCCTCGCAAACGAAGCGAAGCATCAAACTCTTATCGACCCTGATCGAGCCCGTGCTGGTTACCGGTCTGGCCGCCGTGGTTCTTTTCTTTGCGCTCGCCATATTTTTACCGATGTGGAAGATACTCAAGCTTGTGGGCACTGCCTAGGCGCCTGCCGCGCCGGGCCCACGGCGGGAAATAGGGAAGGTCATCCGAGGGGTTCGGTGCCTGTTCCAAAGGAGATGAGAGAGATGAAGCAGTTTGTCAATTCCAAGCGGGCCCGAAAGGGCTTCACCCTGATCGAACTGGTCACGGTCATCGTGATCCTGGGCGTGCTGTCCGCTGTCGCACTGCCGGTGTACCTCGATTACAAGTCGGACGCCAAGGCTGCCGCTTGCAAGGGTTCGCTCGGCGCGGTGCGGGCCGCCATTGCCAACTACTATGCCCACGGCGCGACGGACTCGGGCGGCGGCACGGCCACTTATCCGACGCTCGTTCAGTTGACGACCGTCGGCACGGTCATGGTCGACACGATTCCTGACAATCCTTACGACACCGATTCGACCAAGAACAACGTCAATGCCTCCACGGCCACCAAGGGCACGGTTTCCGGTGGTTCGGGCGGCTGGAACTACAACGCCGCCAACGGACAGTTCTGGGCGAACACCAACACCTCGGGCGTCGGCGAGAACTCGTTCTAATCGACCCCGCAATCGGACCGCGATGATCACCTATTCGGAAGCCTCCGGAAATTCTCCGGAGGCTTCCGATTCCTTGCCGGATCTGACATGCGAGCATACGCCTCACGATCCACGGGTTCACGTCGCCGACGCGGCTTTTCGCTGATCGAGTTGGTCACCGTCATTACCCTGCTCGGCGTCGTCGCCGTGGCCATCGCCGGGCCGACGATGTCCTACATGAGCAAGATCCGCTCGCGCAGCGCCGCCACGCGCATCCTCGCAGATATCCGTTACGTCCAGCGACATGCCATGAACTCGCGGCTGCGTACCTGGGTCGTTTTCAACACCGCGGGAAACAACTACACGCTGTACGCCGAGACCAGTCCCGGCGCCGGCAAGGGCACGCGAGCGGCCCTGACGCACCCGCTCAGCCAGTCGAACGGCGCCGTGCAATTCGGATCCGGGACCAACCTGGCGGTATCCATTACAGCCGTCAACATCAATTCGACCGCCGAAATCGAGTTTGACAGTTGGGGCAAGCCGTACGACGGCAACTCCGTCGCGCTCGCCGCCAATGGAACCATTACGCTCTCAAATGGCGTCACGCTGACCGTGTACCCCATCAGCGGATTCGTGGAGCAGGCGGGATGAGACGCAAACCGCTCCGAGCAATGACCATCGTGGAAGTGGTGACGGCCATCGTCATTCTCTCCGTCGGGCTGCCGCCGCTGATCCAGGCCTTTGCCGACAGTTCCAATCAGTCGCACCTGCCCGTCAATTCGACCATCGCCTCTTTTCTGGCGACCGAGCGAATGGAGCAGATCGTCGCCCGGCGATACCAGAACAACGCGGGATACGACGCGCTGATCGCGGCGAACTTCCCGGCGGAATCCCCGGTTACGGGATTCCCGCGGTTCACCCGGACCGTCACCATCAGCGAAGTGACCAGTTCGCTGGCCGCATCGGGTTCGGCGGAAGGCTACCGAAAGGTCCGCGTAACCGTGACGTGGCAACCCGGCAACAAGAGCATGTCGATTGAAAGGGTCTTCGCGAACTTCTAACACCATGACGCAGTCAGCCGCTCACAATCCGACCCATCGAAACGGCGTCCGTCGCCGGCGCGGCGCATTTACGCTCGTCGAACTGGTGGTCTGCATCACGGTGAGCGCGGTGATCTGCGGCATGGCGGGCTCACTGCTATGGAACGCGACGCGCATGCGTTCTGAGGCAGGCGCTCGGGCTGAGTTGATTGACATTGCCGCGCGCGGAATGGAGCAAATTCTCCGCTACGCGCGCGAAATCCCACAGGACGCCGGCCTCGTCGGCGAAGCGCAGATTACAACAGCCGGTGCCGACGATTTGCGCTGGGATGTATACGGATTTCGCAAAACCGGCGCAACCATCGAGATGACCACCAATTCCGGCACGACCTGGCGACCCGTCGTCAAGGAAGTCACCGCGCTCACCTTCTCCTATTACGACAAGACCGGCGCGGCGCTCGGCTCGCTGCCGCTGAACGCGACAAATCGCCAGGCCGTTCGACTGATCAAGGTCAATTTCACGGTCGCGCGATCGATTGAAACGCTCTCGCTTCAGTCTTCCATTTATCTGCGGGCGTTCATGAATGAGGTGACACAGCCATGATGCGACGATTCCGGCATGTTCGGCGCGGCGCGGCCGTGGTGGCATTCGTCACGGCGCTGCTGGTCATCGGCACCCTGACCCTCACCGTGCTGCAAATGACGGCAACCGGCGCCCACTCGCACCTGGCGCATTATCGGAGCAATGGCGCATTTTATGCCGCGGAAAGTGGCATCGAAATGGCCCTGCGCGAGGTGAATCTCAGCAGCGATATCGACAGTGACGGCGCCATTGGTTCGATATCCAACAATGGAAATGCGGCCGACGACCCGACGCTGGCAAGCGGTACGTTCATCGTCACGGTGGCAACCAAGGTCCACACCGCGACCGGAACGTGGCTGACTTTCACAAGGACGCTGGAGGCCACCACGGAGTAGCCTCGCGGCACGCGACACAATCGGGGACGGATGGACACGGATGTCTAACGCACGCGGTACAATTTACATCCAGACGGTCGGCGATGAGGTTCGCATCTGCCGGGTGATCAAGGGCCGATCTGCGCCCGATATTCGCGATGCCTTCGTCATTCGCGCCACCAAACAGGGCGAGGATGTCTCGGCCTTCGCGGACGAAACTGTCGCCGCCGCCCTTGCCGACGCCGTTCGCGAACGCCGCTGGTCTGACATGGACACGATCTGCCTGCTGGGCGGGTCGACCGTCGCATGCCAGTTTTATGAAATGCCGCCGCTCAAAACGGCCGCCCTTCGCCACGCCGTTGAGATCAAACTCTCTCAGAATCTCCACTTCGCCGCCGCGGACGCCATCATCGCCGTCGAAAAGCCCATCCCGTTGGGCGCCGGCTCAACTGAACAGGTCCACGTCGCCGCCACTGCGGTGTTGAGGTCGCAGGCCCGCCTTGCGGTCGATGCGATCCACAATGCCGGCCTGCATCTCATCGCCATGTCCGCGACGTCCGCCGCGATGACCCGACTCGCCGCGGACGCTGCCGGCACCGAGCCCGGCTTCTCCTGCTTCCTGTATCTCGACGAACGATTCAGCACCCTGATCGTGCTGCGCGATGGGCGCCCGACCGTCGCCACCGACATCGCGTTCGGCGCAGCCGACCTGACCACGGCGATCATGCGACCGATCATCGCCGGTGACGAAGTGATTCAACTCAACGTCGCCCAAGCCCTGGCCATTCGCACCAACACCGGCATTCCGGCCCCGACGGATCGCATCGAATCGATTCATGTGACAGGCGACCGGCTTCTGCCGCTGCTGGAACCGGTCTTGCAGAAACTCGCCAAGCAATTGACCCAGTGGTTGACGTTCGCCGGCGCCAAGGGCGGACAGGAGTCCTCCCGGCTCCGACTGGTCGGACCCTGTGCCGAAATTCCCGGTCTGGCCGCGACGCTGACCGAGCGACTTACGATCAAGACAACCTGTGAAGACTGGGTCACCGACCTGGTTCAGCCCACCGAGGCCACCGATGCCTCGGCCGTGGCCGGCCTGGCCGCTGTCATTGGTGCGACGCAACATCTCGACGACCTGCCGAGCCTGCTCCCATCTGAGACCCGGCAGAGCATTCGCATCGAGCGCATCCGTCGCTGCGTCACCATGGCCTGCCCGCTCTTTGCCGCGGTGCTGACGATCTTCGGCACCCTGTTTGCGCGGGTCAACGCACAACTGAAACCGGCGCTGCACGACCACGAAAAACGCATGACCCAGATGCAATCGACTCTGGCGGCAAATGCGCACCTCGAGGCCATCAAGACTGCCGCCGACGATCTCGAATCACGGCTCGGCCGCTTTGACCGCTACGCACCCCTGTGGGTCGGCATCTTCAAGGAGATTTCGACGCTGCTGCCGGTCGAACTGCAGGTGACCCAGTTCGCCGCACACTGGGTCGATGGCGAACCCCGCCTGACACTGACGGGTGATGTCCATCGCGCCTCGCACAGCCCGGGCTTTGACAAGATCGTCGAACAGACGCTGGTGTTGCTGGACCACAGCCCGTTCTGCTCGCGCGTGCGCCTGGTCAATGCCAATCGAGGCGAGAACCGGAAGTCGTTCGGGATCGCGGGAAGCCTGGCCGTCGAGATTACCCTTGCCCATGCCCGCGAACCGGAGAGGAAGCAGCCGTGAAATCGATACTCCGCTATTTGCCGAACTGGGGCGCGTTCGTCGCGGCCATTGGATTGGTCGTTTCGGCGTCCACCTTTGCCATCGCGTCGTATCACAACGCCGGCAGTTCGATTCGCAGACTGTCCGCGCTGGGTGTCGCTCTGACCGAGACGGCGCAAACCGTGCGTGACTCGATTCATCCGCCGGAATACAAGCAGAAACTGCTGGACCGGAAAAAAGACCTGGACACCCGTTTTGTCGAGTGCGGCAAGCCGAATCTGGTTGTCGCCGAAATCAGCGAGAACACCCGGAGCGTCGGCGCCAGCGTGCTGGAGATCAAGCCGATCGACACCCCGCGCATCACTTCGCAGGCCCCCGACAAGAACGCGACACCCGTCTTTCCACGATACCAGGTCGCTCTGGTCGGTTCCTATCAGCAGGTCGCCGAGTTCATGAAGCATTGCACCCGGCAAAGACTGCCGGTCCGCGTCGTCGATTTTGTTCTGACCATGACCGACTATCGTTCCGAAAAAAATGAACCCATGTTGCGGGCCGACGTGACCGTCGAGTCGTACCAGGAGCCCAGGCGCAACGCGGGAGGACAGTCCTCGTGAATGCCCGTACCAAGAAAGTCGTGATGATCCTTGGGGTGTCCAGCGCCATTCTAGTCTGGCGCGTCTGGGTCATCATTTCCGACTACTCGCCTGCCGCGGCACAGGCCGATCAGGTCGTGGCCGAGGCCACTGAACTCGTTCAGGCGGCAAACATGCCTGATCCGATGGCGGCGGTTTGGGAGAAGCAGCGCTCGCTGGAAGAACGGCCCTGGGGCCGCAACCCGTTTGCCGTTCCAGATCAGACCCAGACGCCGGAGGCTGAGCCGGGCGAAGAGCCGCCGATGCAGGACAACAAACCGCTCACGCCGCCGAAGATCGGATTCTCCGGTGCCTCACGCGTCGGCGACACCTATCGCGCCATCTTGAAATCTGGAATCGTCACCGTCGGAGATCCCATCGAAGAGGCATTCACGGTCAAGTCGATTGAACGCAACCGCCTCACGATTGCCTCCGGCAACTGGCATTACGTGTACGAACTCGGGTCGGACACACCGACCATCCGCCGCTCGGGAGACGATCAATGAGCCATTGGATACGTAAACTCCTGCCTGCCGCACTCCTGGCGACGGCGCTCAGCGCCCGGCCGGCCGCAGGCGCGGATGCCAAGATCAAGCCGTCGTCGGACCGCAAGACGATCAGCCTGGAATTGGCCAAGAGCGAGATTCGTGACGCCCTGAGGCTGATCGCGCAGAGCGGCAACATCAACCTCATCATCGGACCGGACATCGAGGGCAACGTTTCCGTTCACCTCGACAATGTTCCGGTTGAAGTCGCATTGAAATCGATCGCCGTCAATAACAACCTGCGCTATGCCCAGGAGGATGGCGTCGTCACGATCACGCGCATTCCGGCGTCGGACGTCAACGGCCCCCCGCCGGTGATGGTGACCCGCGCGTTTCAGTTGCAGGCGCAGGACGCCGCACGCGTCAAGGACGCGATCGAGCACGTCCTCACCAAGAACGGCAAGATGACGGTGCTGAACGAAAACAGCGACGTCTCCTACATCACCAGCACGCTCAACAGCCTGTCCGGTGACATGATGAACAGCGGCTCCGCCGGTGGCGGCTTTACCAACGCCAATGGCGGCGGCGGCGGCATGAACGGCGCAGCCGGCGGGATGCCACCGAACGGCGGCGGCGCGCAGGGTGGGCAGCAGGGCACGGCCGCTCGCAACTCCCGCACGCTCGTCGTCACGGACATCGAGGAGAAGGTCAACCTGGTGTCAGCACTGATCACCGATCTGGATCGCCTGCCGCCACAGGTCCTCATTGAAGCCCGCATCGTCGAGATGAGCACCAACCTTCAGCGCCAACTCGGCATCGACTGGAACATCGAAGCCCTCGCGAATGGGCCCATCCTCAATCACGAACTGCCGATTCGCTATCGCGCGGGATTCGCTTCGGGCGACCAGATTCGCCGCGACCCCACCGGCGCGGCGATTCAATCCGCCGGTCTCTCGATGGGCACCATCGACCTGTCGCGATTGACCGCAATGCTCCGTGCCAACCAGGACGATACATCGATCCGCCTGCTCGCCAATCCGCGCATGCTGATCTTCAACAACCACAGCGCCAACATCCTCGTCGGCGAACGCTATCCGATCTTCACCGCCAACGTTTCGAATTTCGGAACCGTCACCGAGGCGTTTCAGACCTACATCCCCGTCGGCACGCAACTCGAAGTCACCCCGACGATCATGTCGGACGGACGCATCACCCTGCTCGTGCATCCCGCGACCAGTGCGCTGGGCGATGACGTCGTCGGAACTACAGGACTGCACGTCGCCCGCATTCAGACGCGCGAAATCAGTACGCGCGTCATCATGCGAGACCGCCAGACTATCGTGCTTGGCGGCCTCATCAGCGACCGCAAGATCCATGCGGCGCGAAAGGTTCCCGGACTGGGCGACTGGCCCGTTATCAGCACGCTCTTCCGCCAGGAGCGGCCGCAGTCCGAGCGCGTCGACCTTCTTGTGTTCCTGACCGCGCAAATAGACGGCGCGACGAAGATCAGCGAACGTGATCGCAAGGTGTTCGACATGTACAAGCCGCACTTCAAGCAGGTTGAGCGCCTGCAGGATGTGCCGCTGCACTTCGAAATCCCCACCGAGTACGAGCCCCCCAAGCCGCGTTTCTCTGATCCGCCGGTGGAGACCATCGCGGTGGATGACAGGGGTTGTACAAATTGCGACGGTGCCGCCGACAGCGATGAAATAGCGCCGGCGCAGCAGGACACGTCGGGGACGCTCATCCCGATTTCATCCACACCGTCGCCTTCGGCCAGGCCGATCGTTCGCAAGGTCAACATGCGACCCGGCGATCGCCCCGCCGCGACACGTGCGCCGGCACCCGCACCGGAAACACCCAAGCCCGTATTCGCCGAACCGCCGCCGCCGCGAGTCGAGCGCTTGTCGACGGACATCGAAAGACTGCTGGGCGCGCCGCTCGTCAATCATGATTCCGCACGCGACGTTCCGATGAATATGCACCAGGGAGTACGCCATGAACCCAACGTTCGACAATTCGGCCAGCCCGGAGTCGCCGCGCCCAAACCCAACGATGTCCGGGCCAACCAGCCGCGGTCGATCGACGACCTTTCCATGTCTATGGAGGCCGCGAAACACCGCGATGGTCGGACCGTTGCAGACCCCGGAACCGATGGAACGAAACCGGTCAACGCCGGACCCGGCGTCCTTCCCGCCGGTGCGCTGGAAAAAGCGACGCGACGCAATCCTGCCCTGCCTTCTCGCGTTCGTCGCCTGTGCGACGCTGACCACGGGCTGCCAGGGAATCTTCAGGACCGCAGAGCCGACACCGATGCGGGTGGAGGCCCCGGAGAAACCGGTGCTGACGCAGGAGCAGCGGTCGCTCTCGTTCCGTGATTCGTTCGCCCGCGGCCTCGAACTGACCCGGAAGCAGGAGCACGGACTGGCCCTCGGCGCGTACGAAGAGGCGCTGCAGGTCGATCCGACGTCTCGCGACGCCCTGTTCAACCTTGGCGCCACGCACGAAGCACTCGGCGACGCGTTCAAGGCGATCACCATCTACCGACGCGTGCTTGAAATCGACCCGAACGATGCCGACTGCTACCGCAACATCGGCACGTGCGCGATGAAACTGGCCCACCGCGAACGCAACACCGCCTGGCTTGAAGTGGCCCGAACCGCCTGGCAGCAGTCGCTCGAGATGCAACCGAATCAACCGGACGTTGCCGGCTATCTGGCGGCGATCACCGAAGACAGCGCGCCGTGATCGCGCCATTCATGATCTTGAGGCCGGCACGCCATGCCCAGTCGCGACCAGATCCTCGTTGCCATTCGGGCAAATCCGCGCCTGCCCGCCCCGCCGCAGATTCTCTTCCGCATTCTCGAAGCCACGCGCGATGAGACCTCCAACCTCAACAAACTCGCGGACTTGATCCGCCAGGATTCCGGCTTGTCCGCCGGCCTGCTGCGTCAGGCCAACAGCGCGTTGTACGGCTTCTCCACACCCACCTCGTCGATTTCAGCCGCCTGCATGCGGCTGGGCATCAAGCAGGTGCGCGCCGCGGTTTTGAATCAGCATATTGTCAACGGTCTCTCCTCTTCGCGCCCGCCCGGCTTTGAACCGGCCCGCCACTGGCAGTCCGCGCTGGCCGCCAGCGTTGCCGCGCAGGAGATCTGCCGTAAGACACTGCCGAAAATGGCCGAGGACGCCTCGACCGCCGGATTGCTCTGCGACATCGGCATCGGCCTGCTGGCCTACGGCATTCCGCAGGACTACCAGCGGGTCCTCGATGAATGGAAAAAGCAGCCCGACGCCGAGTTGAACCGGATCGAAAATCGCGTGCTGGGGGTTTCGCATGCCGAGATCGGCGCGACAATCCTCACCGATTGGAAACTGGACGAGACGTTTCGCGACGCCGTACGCTGGCACCACGTGGACCCCATCGCGCCGCCGCCCGGCGGAATCGCCCCATTCACTCGCGCCGTGGCCGGTGCGGTGCTGGTTGGCAGAATCGCACTCGACGGTTCCGATATGGACCGGCTCACCCTGCTCTTCGCCATGCTGGAGGGCCTGACGTCCGAGCCAGATGCCCTGGTGACGCACCTCATGGATCAATTGATCGGGCGCATTCAGGAAACGGCCAGGGCCTTTCAGGTCGAACTCGGCAACATTGACAAATTGCAGGCCAACGTCAACAGCGTGGAGTCCGCCCTGCCCGACTTCACCGCAAAGATGACCACCCGCCCCATGGCCTGCGGCGGCGGTTGGTAAACAGTGGTTTGACAAAAAGAGAATTGCGCAAGCAAGCAAGCAAACAAGCAAACAATCGAATTGCCAATCCGGCTATCCCTGGGTCGGCAAGGGTTGTGTGCCGCCTTCCGGCCCGGCCGGCGCATTCGGAGCCGGCGGGTTACCGCCCGGCGCGGGTTGACCCGGCGGATTCTCGCCAGGCCCGGGCAGTGCCTTCAGCAGGAACGTCCGCCGCAGGTTGAACGGCGCGGCATTGATGAAATAGCCGTACTCCAGTTCCTGGTGCGTGAAATAGCAGAAGCCGCGCGGCCGATCGCAGTTGCCGATCTCGCCCTCCACTTCGGTGCGAATGGTGCGGTACAACGCCTTCTCCCCTTCGCGGTCGAAGATCAGCATGCCCCATTCCTTCGTGGTCGGGGACTGGCCGAGCACAAACAGGTCGCCGTCGCGATTGACGAGCCCCCGATCGGCGTTCAACAGGCTGGCCGCCTGGAGCACGAACTTCGGCTGCGCATTTTTTACGTTGTATACGCGAACGCGCGTGCCGTCTTTGTCGGTGACGCACAGATGGCCGTTTGAATAGCCGAGGCCGTCCGGAGCGGCAAACGATGCCGCCGCCGGCGCCTGCTGCGGCGCGGCCGGATTGGCCTGCGGCGCGGCGGCCGGGTCTTCGCCGTCCAGTTCGGGATCGAGGGTGTCGATGTACGTCCCGTTGGCATCCAGAATCTGCACGCGGTTGTTGCCGCGATCGGCCACATATATGCGGCCGTCGTCATCGACGGCGACATCCATCGGTTCGCGGAATTCGCCCGGCCCGTCGCCAAATGTGCCCGGCCACTGGTCGCGAGCCGGAATCGTCTGCTCCAGATCGCCGCGGTCGTAGATCCCCAGCACATGGTTCACCGGATCGGTCACGATGACCTTGCGATCCTGGGCGATGGCGACACCGGCAAACGCGGGTCGGTAATCGGGCATCTGCCGTGTTCGGAAACCCAGCGGCTGCGTGCCGGCGGTGCTGGACCAGCCGAGCATCTGCTGCTCGCCGACGCCGG
>Ga0268299_1002600_pt1 | contig 20674 bp, 21 predicted proteins | sample NOBtaG_FD_193484 | JGI IMG/M metagenome (GOLD analysis project Ga0268299, IMG submission 193484) | Activated sludge microbial communities from bioreactor in Nijmegen, Gelderland, Netherland - NOB reactor | ecosystem: Engineered > Bioreactor > Aerobic > Activated sludge | place: Netherlands... | reverse complement strand
AGCATCCTGCTGCTGCATCGCAACCCCGGCGTCTCGCCGCTGTTCCCGCTGCTGATGGCGATCTACCCGGTGTTCGAGACGCTGTTCTCGATGTACCGCCGCAAGTTCGTCCGCGGCCAGGCGATGGGCATGCCCGACGGCGTGCACCTGCACAGCCTGATCTATCGCCGCGTGCTGCGCTGGGCCATCGGCAGCCGCGATGCCAAGCAGCTGACCCGGCGCAACTCGATGACCGCGCCCTACCTGTGGCTGCTGTGCCTGCTGGCCATCGTGCCCAGCCTGCTGTGGTGGGACGACTCGCGCGTGCTGGGTTGCTTCATCGTGCTGTTCGGCATCGGCTACGTGCTGCTGTACGCGTCCATCGTGCGCTTCCGGGCGCCGCGCTGGATGGTGCTGAAGCGCTAGCGGTCGAACAGGTCGGCCGCGGCGAAGGCCGGGGCGGCGGCGTCCTTCGGCGCCAGCAACGGCGCCCCATCGAGCGCGGGCCAGGCGATGCCGAGCGTGGCATCGTCCCAGCGGATGCTGCGCTCGCAGTCCTTGGCGTACACGTCGGTGGTCTTGTAGAGGAAGTGGGTGTCGTCCTCGAGCGCCACGAAGCCGTGCGCGAAGCCCTCGGGGATCCAGAGCTGCAGGCGATTGGCCTCGCTCAGCTCGGCGCCGACCCAGCGCCCGAAGGTCGGCGAGCCGCGGCGGATGTCGACGGCGACGTCCCAGGCCGCGCCCCGCACCACGCGCACCAGCTTGCCTTGCGCATGCGGCGGCAGCTGGTAGTGCAGGCCGCGCAGCACGCCGCGCTTCGAGCACGAGTGGTTGTCCTGCACGAAGGCCCGCGGCGCCGGGAGGCCCAGCTTCGCCAGCTCGGCGTGGAAGCGCGGCTCGTTGAAGCTCTCGCAGAACCAGCCGCGGTCGTCGCCGAAGACGGCCGGCTCGACGAGGACGACGTCGCGGATCTCGGTGGGCAGCAGCTTCATGGTGCTCAGAACACGCGGTCGCTCAGGAGCTTGACGAGGTACTGGCCGTAGCCGTTCTTCAGCATCGGCTTCGCCAGGCGCTGCAGTTGCTCGGCATCGATCCAGCCGGCGCGGTAGGCGATCTCCTCGGGGCAGGCGACCTTCAGGCCCTGGCGCTTCTCGAGCGTGGCGATGAACTGGCCGGCCTCGAGCAGGCTGTCGTGCGTGCCGGTGTCCAGCCACGCGTAGCCGCGCCCCATGATCTCGACGCCGAGCTGGCCCCGGGCCAGGTAGCGGGCATTGACCTCGGTGATCTCCAGCTCGCCGCGCGCCGAGGGCTTGATGTCGGCGGCGATGTCGCAGACCTGTCGGTCGTAGAAGTACAGGCCGGTGACCGCGTAGCTGCTCTTGGGCTTGAGGGGCTTTTCCTCGATGCTGACCGCGGCCTGGTTCGCGTCGAACTCGACGACGCCGTAGCGCTCGGGATCCTGCACGTGATAGGCGAACACCGTCGCACCGTCGTCGCGCTGCGCGGCACGGCCCAGCAGCGTGTGGAAGTCGTGGCCGTAGAAGATGTTGTCGCCCAGCACCAGCGCGCTGGGTCGGCCGTCGACGAAGCGGCGACCCAGGATGAAGGCCTGCGCCAGGCCGTCGGGCGAGGGCTGCACGCAGTAGCTGAGGTTCAGGCCCCACTGGTGACCATCGCCCAGCAGCGCCTCGAAGCGCGGCGTGTCCTGCGGCGTGCTGATGACGAGGATGTCCCGGATGCCGGCGAGCATCAGCGCCGCCAGCGGGTAATAGACCATCGGCTTGTCGTAGACCGGCAGGAGCTGCTTGCTCACGGCCAGCGTGGCCGGGTGCAGGCGCGTGCCGGAGCCACCGGCCAGGATGATGCCTTTGCGTTGCATGCTCGGGTCTCGCGTGAGGGAAGGGTCAGCCCAGGACTTCGCTGAGCATGCGCTCGACGCCGACCTGCCAGTGCGGCAGGTGCAGGCCGAAGGTCCGGCGCAGCTTGCTGGTGTCGAGCCGGGAATTCAGCGGCCGCTTCGCGGGGGTCGGGAAGGCCGTCGTCGGCACGGCGGCGATGGCGTCGGGCGCGACCTTGATCGCGTGGCCGCGCTGCCGGGCCCATTCGATGACGAAGCGGGCGTAGCCGTGCCAGCTGGTCTCGCCGGCCGCGACGGCGTGGTAGGTGCCGGCCAGGTCGGGGCGGTCCTGCACGCTGCGCAGCATCAGCGCGGTCAGGTCGGCCAGCAGGTCGGCGCCGGTCGGCGCGCCGAACTGGTCGTCGATGACGGTGAGCTGGTCGCGCTCGGCGGCGAGCCGCAGCATGGTGCGCGCGAAGTTGCCGCCGCGTGCCGCATAGACCCAGCTGGTGCGCAGGATCAGGTGGCGGCAGCCGCTGGCGCGGATCGCGTCCTCGCCGGCGAGCTTGCTGCGGCCGTAGACGCTGAGCGGGCCGGTCGGCGCATCTTCGGCACGCGCAACGTCGCCGCTGCCGTCGAAGACGTAGTCGGTGGAATAGTGGGCGAGCCAGGCGCCGAGCTCCGCGGCCTCCTGGGCCAGCACCGCCGGCGCCTCGGCATTCAGCGCCTGCGCGACGGCGGGTTCGCTCTCGGCCTTGTCGACCGCGGTGTGCGCCGCGGCGTTGACGATCACGTCGGGCCGCACCGTGCGCACCGTCGCCGCCAGCGACATGGGCTTGGCGAAGTTGCCGCTCAAGGGGCCGGGGCTGTCGAAATCGAGCGCGACGAGTTCGCCCAGGGGCGCCAGCGCCCGCTGCAGCTCCCAGCCGACCTGTCCGTTCTTGCCGAACAACAGGATCTTCATCAGCTGCGTACCGCGTAGTTGGTGGCGATCCAGTCGCGGTAGGCGCCGCTGCGCACGGCCGTGGTCCACGCGCCGTTCTCGAGGTACCAGCGCACGGTCTTGGCAATGCCGGTCTCGAAGCTCTCGGCCGGCTGCCACCCGATCTCGCGCTCGAGCTTGCGCGGGTCGATCGCATAGCGGCGGTCGTGGCCGGGCCGGTCCTTGACGAAGGTGATCAGGTCCTCGTAGCGGCCGGCCGCGCGCGGGCGCAGGGTGTCGAGCTCGCGGCAGATCGTCTTCACGACGTCGAGATTGCGAACCTCGTTCTTGCCGCCGACGTTGTAGGTCTCGCCCGCACGTCCCTTGACGAGCACCTGGCAGATCGCTTCGCAGTGGTCGCGCACGTAGAGCCAGTCGCGGATGTTCTGGCCGTCGCCGTAGATCGGCAGCGGCTTGCCGTCGAGCGCGTTCAGGATCACCAGCGGGATCAGCTTCTCGGGGAAGTGATAGGGCCCGTAGTTGTTGCTGCAGTTGGTCGTCAGCGTCGGCAGGCCGTAGGTGTGGTGGTAGGCGCGCACCAGGTGGTCGCTGCCCGCCTTGCTGGCCGAGTAGGGGCTGTTCGGCGCGTACGAGGTGGTCTCGTTGAAGGCCGGGTCGGCGTCGGACAGCGAGCCGTAGACCTCGTCGGTCGAGACGTGCAGGAAGCGAAAGGCGTCCTTCTCCGCGGCCGGCAGCGCCTGCCAGTGCGCCCGGGCCTCCTCGAGCAGCGAGAAGGTCCCGACCATGTTGGTCTGGATGAACTCGGCCGGCCCGTGGATGGAGCGGTCGACGTGACTCTCGGCCGCGAAGTGCAGGACGGCGCGCGGCCGGTGCTCGGCGAAGAGCCGGTGCACGGTGTCGCGGTCGCAGATGTCGGCCTGGACCAGGCTGGCTCGTCCCGCGGCCAGATGCTCGGCGATGGTCTGCGGGTTGCCGGCGTAGGTGAGCTTGTCCAGCACCAGGATGGGCTCGGTCTCGCCGCGCCCGAACCAGTGATGCACGAAGTTCCCGCCGATGAAGCCGGCACCACCTGTCAGGAGGATCATGGCGCTGGATTCTAGGTGTCGGAAACCATGCGCCGGCCCACCGAGACGGGGTGGCCGATAATCACCCTCAGATGGAATTCACACCCGAACCGGCGCCCGAGTCCGCGCCCCCCGCCCGTTTCGACACCCTCGCGCTCGATCCCAAGCTGTTGCGAGCGGTGGCCGATTCCGGTTACCTGACGATGACCCCGATCCAGGCCAAGGCGATTCCCTTGGTGCTGCAGGGGCGCGACGTGATGGGGGCGGCGCAGACTGGCACCGGCAAGACCGCCGCCTTCTCGCTGCCTCTGCTGCAGAAGATGCTGCGGCACGAAAGCAGCAGCACCTCGCCGGCCCGCCACCCGGTGCGCGCGCTGGTGATCACGCCCACTCGCGAGCTGGCGGACCAGGTGGCCAACAGCGTCAAGACCTACGCGAAGCACACGGAACTGCGTGCCACGGTGGTGTTCGGCGGCATCGACATGAAGCCGCAGACCCTGGAGCTCAAGCGCGGCGTCGAGGTGCTCATCGCGACGCCGGGCCGGCTGCTGGACCACATCGAAGCCAAGAACTGCTCGCTGAATCAGGTCGAGTACGTCGTGCTCGACGAGGCCGACCGCATGCTGGACATCGGCTTCCTGCCCGACCTGCAGCGCATCCTGAGCTACCTGCCCAAGCAGCGGCAGACGCTGCTGTTCTCGGCCACCTTCTCGCCCGAGATCAAGAAGCTGGCGCAGAGCTACCTGCAGGATCCGATCCTGGTCGAGACCGCCCGGCCCAACGCCACGGCCTCGACGGTGGAGCAGCGCTTCTACCGCGTCGAGGAAGACGACAAGCGCCGCGCGGTACGCCAGCTGCTGAAACAGCGCGAGATCTCGCAGAGCATCGTCTTCGTCAACTCCAAGCTCGGCGCCGCGCGGCTGGCGCGCGCCTTCGAGCGCGACGGCCTCAACACGCAGGCCCTGCACGGCGACAAGTCGCAGGACGAGCGGCTCAAGGCCCTGGCGGCGTTCAAGGCCGGCACGGTGGACCTGCTGGTGGCGACCGACGTGGCGGCACGCGGTCTCGACATCGCCGACCTGCCGGCGGTCTTCAATTTCGACGTGCCCTTCAATGCCGAGGACTACGTCCACCGCATCGGGCGCACCGGCCGTGCCGGCCAGTCGGGCCTGGCGATCACGCTGGTCGACCGCGACGACAGCCGTCTGGTCTCGGACATCGAGAAGCTGATCAAGAAGAAGCTCGACATCGAGCCGCTCGAATTGGACGACGACCGGCCGCGCCGGCCGCCGCGGCGCGACGAGGGTCCGCGCGACGATGTGCGCGTCGACACGCGGCCCGAGCGCGCCGCTGCGCCGGCCCCGCGCCGCGCCGCGCCGCCGCCCTTCGATCCCTTCTTCAACCAGCCTTACGAGGCCCAGGCCGATGCCGAGCCGGCCTGGGAGAAGCCGGCTCAAGCCCCCGCGCCGGCGACCGGGCTGGCCAAGTACATCAAGTCCAAGAAGAAGGTCGCCTCGTTGCTGGGCGGCAAGTAGCCGCCGGCCTCGGCCGATCTCACGTGGCCTGCAGCGCGAACACGGCCGGCACGTCGGCCGGCAGTTCCACACCCTGCTGACGCCACTGCGCCACGCTCGCGGTGCGGCTCCAGCCGCCGGCGAGCGTCAGGCCGCAGCTGATCGACAGCCGGGTCGTCGGCGCCAGGACGTCGAGCAGGGCGCGCAGCAGCGAGGCGTTGCGGTACGGCGTCTCGATCATCAGCTGTGTCTGCGAGAGCTGCCTCGACAGAGTCTCGAGTTCCTTCAGCCGCCGCGCTTGTGCCGTGCCTTCCTGGGGCACGTAGCCGACGAACGCGAAGCTCTGGCCGTTGAGCCCGCTCGCGGCCAGCGCCAGCAGCAGCGAGCTCGGGCCGGCGAGCGGCAGCACGGCCAGACCCAGCGCATGCGCGGCGGCGACCAGCAGCGCCCCGGGATCCGCCACGCCCGGCAGGCCGGCATCGCTGATCAGCCCGACGTCCGCACCGGCCGTGGCAGGCGCCAGCAACGGGCGCAGGTCGGGCGCCGGGTCGATCGTTCGACCCTTGGGCGGCCGCGGCAACTCGCGGATGTCGAGCGCCTGCAGCGGCGCCGCCAGCGGCGTCACCGCATCGACGCGCTTGAGGAAGGCGCGGGTCGTCTTGGCGTCCTCGCAAACCCAATGCCGCAGCCGGGCCGCCGTGTCGATCACGCCCTGGGGCAGCACCGCGCGCAGGTCGGGCGCCGGCGATCCCGCCTGCAGCGTGCCCAGGTCGAGCGTGTTGGGGACCAGGATCAGTCGCCCGCTCATCGGCCGTCGGCGCCGAGGGGGTCGAGGCCGGCTTCGCGCAGCAGCCGGGCGGTGGCGATCAGCGGCAGGCCGATCAGCGCCGTCGGGTCACCCGATTCGATGGCGTCGAGCAGCACGATGCCCAGTCCCTCGGACTTGGCGCTGCCGGCGCAGTCGTAGGCTTGCTCGGCGCGCAGGTAGGTCTCGATCTCGGCGTCACCGAGCTGACGGAAGCGGACGGTGACCGGCACCCGCAGCACGCGCGCGAAGCCGGTGTCGGGCCGCAGCACGGCCAGCGCCGTGTGGAAGATCACCGCGCGGCCGCTCATCTGGCGCAGCTGTGCGACGGCCGCCGCGTGGCCGCCCGGCTTGCCGATCGGCTGGCCGTCGAGGTCGGCGACCTGGTCGGATCCGAGCGTGATCGCCTGCGGGTGCCGATCCGCCACGGCGCGCGCCTTGGCCAGGGCCAGCCGCTCGGCCAGCGCGGCCGGTGCCTCGCCGGCCTGCGGCGTCTCGTCGACATCCGGAGACCGGACCTCGAACGGCAGCTTCAGGCGCTCCAGCAGCTCTCGGCGGTAGCGGGAGGTCGAGGCCAGGATCAATGGGGGGCGGGGCAGGGCGGGGCTCATGCGCCGATTGTCGGCGCGCCTAAACTCGCGGTCGCCTCCCGATCGATGAAGTCCAAGGAATTCGACCCGCTGCGACTCGACGTGGCTGCCTTCGCGGCTGCCGGCGCGAGCCTGTCCGGCCACTGGCCGGTGACGAGCCTGCCGCGGATCGCCGGCAGCGCGAGCGCCGACGCCCCTGCGGCCGCCGACGAGCGGGTCGAGTGGTCGGCCGATGGCGAGCAGCGCCGCCGCGAGGGCAGCCCGGCGGAGGTGTGGCTCCGGCTGCGCGCCCGGGTACGGCTCGGCCTCCAGTGCCAGCGCTGCCTCTCGCCCCTGATCGAGACCATCGAATGCGACCGCTGGCTTCGCTTCGTGGCCGGCGCGCAGCAGGCCGAGTCGCTGGACGCCGAGAGCGAAGACGACGTGCTCGAGCTGACGCGCCAGCTCGACCTGCGGGAACTGGTCGAGGATGAACTGCTGCTGGCCTTGCCCATCGTGCCGAGGCACGGGGTCTGCCCGCGTCCGATCGAGCGGCCGGCGACGCCACCGGAGCCGGTCGATGCGCCCGCAGTTCATCCCTTTGCGGTGCTCCAGGCCCTGAAAGGCCCGGGCCGCAAGCACTGAGCGAGCCGGCACCTCGGTGCTACAATCTGCGGCTTTCCCGAGCTCGGGGGTGGTTCAGGCCGCCTGCCAGGCCCGGAGCAGCCGGCAGCGTCGCTGCCGGATTCGAAGCTTCGCCGCAAGGCCCCAGGGCACGCGGCAGTCTCGCCGGTTCGGTCCGGGCGAGCGCAAGATCCAGGAGCCCATCATGGCCGTTCAGCAGAACAAGAAGTCCCCGTCGAAGCGCGGCATGCACCGCTCGCACAACGCCCTGAACACGCCGGGCACCGGGATCGAGCCGACGACCGGCGAAACCCACCTGCGCCATCACATCAGCGCGACCGGCTTCTACCGGGGCCGCAAGGTCCTCAAGACCAAGGCGGATGCCTGAATCCCGCCGGCCCGCGCCTTCCGGCGCAGGCCGTTGCCGACGAGAGGCCCGACGCCCGACCGCCCTGCAGGCTGTCGGGCGTTGTCATTGCGGCGCCGCTTGCCAGCGCGCGGCACAGCGCTTAGCGTCGCGTCCGTGACTGGACTCTCCGCCGGCCTTCGTCCGTACCGATGAACGAATCTTCCGCCGCATCGCCGCTTGCCGTGGTGCGTCTTGCCGTCGACTGCATGGGCGGCGACCACGGTCCGTCCGTCACCCTGCCGGCCTGCCGCGCCTTCCTGGCCGCACATCCTCAGGCTGAGCTGTTGCTGGTCGGCCGGCCGGAGGCGCTGGCCGAGGCGGCATCCTGGCCGCGTTGCACCATCGTGCCGGCGAGCGAGGTCGTCACCATGGACGACCCGGTCGAAGTGGCGCTGCGGCGCAAGCGGGACTCTTCCCTGCGGGTCGCGATCAACCAGGTCAAGCCGGTCGACGGCGCCGCTGCCGCGGCCCAGGCCTGCGTGTCGGCCGGCAACACCGGCGCGCTGATGGCGGTCGCCCGCTACGTGCTCAAGACGCTGGACGGCATCGACCGTCCGGCGATCGCGACCGTGATGCCGAACCAGAACGACGGGCACACGACGGTGCTGGACCTCGGCGCCAACGTCGACTGCACGGCCGAGCACCTGCTGCAGTTCGCGGTAATGGGCAGCGCGCTGGTGGCCGCGGTGGAGGGCAAGGACGATCCCAGCGTCGGCCTGCTCAACATCGGCGAGGAAGCCATCAAGGGCAGCGACACGATCAAGCGCGCCGGCGAACTGCTGCGCGCCGCGGCGGCCGGGGGGCACCTCAACTTCGTCGGCAATGTCGAGGGCAACGACATCTTCACCGGCCGCACCGACATCGTCGTGTGCGACGGCTTCGTCGGCAATGTCGCGCTGAAGACGGCCGAGGGCCTGGCCTCGATGCTGTCGAGCTTCATCCGCCAGGAGTTCACCCGGACCTGGTACGCCAAGCTGGCAGCCGTGGTCGCGCTGCCGGTGCTGAAGCACTTCAAGAATCGGGTCGACCACCGCCGCTACAACGGCGCGGCCCTGCTCGGACTGCGCGGGCTGGTCTTCAAGAGCCACGGCTCGGCCGATGCCTTCGCCTTCGAGCAGGCCCTCAACCGCGCTTATGATGCGGCGCGAAATCGATTGCTCGACCGGGTCCACGACCGCATCCTCGAGACGCTGCAGGCCCTGCCGGCCGAGGCGGGCTCTTCCGGCGGGCCGGTCCCCCAAGCCGCATGACCCAGACCGCCTTCCCGCGCTACACGCGCATCGCCGGCACCGGCAGCTACCTGCCCCCGCGGCGCTTGACCAACGCGCAGCTCGCCGCCCAGCTGGCCGAGCAGGGCGTCGAGACGTCGGACCAGTGGATCGTCGAGCGCACGGGCATCCGGGCGCGCCACTTCGTGGACGACGGCGTCGCGTGCAGCGACCTGGCCCTGCACGCCGCGCGGCACGCGCTCGAGGCCGCTGGCCGGCAAGCCGACGAGATCGACCTGATCATCGTGGCGACGTCGACGCCGGACATGATCTTCCCGTCCACCGCCTGCCTGTTGCAGCAGAAGCTGGGCATCGTCGGCTGCCCGGCCTTCGACGTGCAGGCGGTGTGCTCGGGCTTCGTCTATGCGCTGACGGTCGCCGACTCGATGATCCGCACCGGTGCGGCGAGCCGGGCGCTGGTGATCGGCTCGGAGGTCTTCTCTCGCATCCTCGACTTCACGGACCGCACGACCTGCGTGCTGTTCGGCGACGGCGCCGGCGCCGTGGTGCTGGAGGCCAGCGACGTGCCCGGCCTCCTGGCCACGGACCTGCACGCCGATGGCCGCCACGTCGGCATCCTGTGCACGCCCGGCACCGTGGCGGGCGGCAAGGTGCTGGGCGATCCGCTGCTCAAGATGGACGGCCAGGCCGTGTTCAAGCTGGCGGTGAAGGTGCTGGAAGAGTCGGCGCGTGCCGTGCTCGACAAGGCCGGCCGCCAGGACAGCGACATCGACTGGCTGATCCCTCACCAGGCCAACATCCGCATCATGCAGGGCACGGCCAGGAAGCTGAAGCTCCCGCTCGAGAAGCTGGTCGTCACCGTCGACGAGCACGGCAACACCTCGGCCGCGTCGATCCCGCTGGCGCTCGATCACGCCGTGCGCAGCGGCCAGGTCAAGCGTGGCGACACCGTGATGCTCGAGGGCGTCGGTGGCGGGTTCACCTGGGGTGCGGTGCTGCTCGACCTCTGAGCGCCGCCGCGCGGCTCTCGACCCGTCCGGAACCACAAGAACATCAGGAGACTCGCCCGAATGTCTGCCTTCGCATTCGTCTTCCCGGGCCAGGGCTCGCAGAGCGTCGGCATGCTCGACGCCTGGGGCGACCACCCGATCGTCCGCGACACGCTGGCCGAGGCGTCCGCCGCGCTGGGCGAGAATCTCGCCGCGCTGATCCGCAAGGGGCCGAAGGAGGCCCTGGACCTGACCGCCAACACGCAGCCCGTGATGCTGGCCGCCAGCGTGGCCTGCTACCGCGCCTGGCTGGCGGAGACCGACCGCCGGCCCGCCATCGTCGCCGGCCACTCGCTCGGCGAGTACAGCGCCCTCGTCGCGTCGGGCGTGCTGGGCCTGGCCGAGGCGGTGCCGCTGGTGCGACTGCGCGCTCAGGCGATGCAGGACGCGGTGCCGGTCGGCAGCGGCGCGATGGCGGCGATCCTGGGCCTCGAGGCCGACGCCGTCCGCGCGGGCTGCGCCGAGGCGGCCGCGGCGACCGGCGAGGCCGTCGAGGCGGCGAACTACAACGATCCCAGGCAGACGGTCATCTCCGGCAGCAAGGCGGCGGTCGACAAGGCCTGCGAGCTGCTGAAGGCGGCCGGCGCGAAGCGCGCCTTGCCGCTGGCCGTGTCGGCGCCTTTCCACTCCAGCCTGATGAAGCCGGCCGCCGAGCGGCTGCGCGAGCGCCTTGTCGACGTGGCGCTGGCGGCGCCGCAGATCCCGGTGCTGAACAACATCGACGTCGCGGTCGAGACCGAGCCGGCGCGGATCCGCGACGCGCTCTACCGCCAGGCCTTCGGCGCCGTGCGCTGGGTCGAGACGGTGCAGGCGCTCAAGGCCCGGGGGATCGCCCAGGTGGTCGAGTGCGGCCCGGGCAAGGTGCTGGCCGGCCTGGTGAAGCGCATCGATGCCGACCTGGTCGCGGTCAACATCTTCGACCCGGCCAGCCTGGCCGATGCCAAGGGGGTGCTGGCATGAGCGCGACGGAGGGGGTGGGACAGGTGGCGCTGGTCACCGGCGCGAGCCGCGGCATCGGGCAGGCCATCGCCGCCACGCTGGCCACGCGAGGCTTCAAGGTCGTCGGCACGGCCACCACCGAGGCCGGTGCTGCGGCGATCGGCGAGGCGCTGGCGCCTCACGGCGGGCGCGGCATGGCACTGAACGTGACCGACGCGGCTGCGCTCGACGCGACCTTCGACGCGATCGTCAAGCAGGACGGCGGCCTGCACGTGCTGGTGAACAACGCCGGCATCACGCGCGACCAGTTGTCGATGCGCATGAAGGACGAGGACTGGGATGCGGTGCTCGACACCAACCTGAAGGCGGTGTTCCGTGCCTGCCGCGCGGCCATCCGCCCGATGATGAAGCAGCGCTACGGGCGCATCGTCAACATCACCTCGGTGGTGGGCGCCAGCGGCAACCCGGGCCAGGCCAACTACGCGGCCGCCAAGGCGGGGGTGGCCGGCATGACGCGCTCGCTGGCCCGCGAACTGGGCAGCCGTGCCATCACGGTCAACTGCGTGGCGCCGGGCTTCATCCAGACCGACATGACCGACGGCCTGCCCGAGGCCCAGAAGGCCGCGCTGCTGGGGCAGATCCCGCTCGGGCGCCTGGGCTTGCCGCAGGAGATCGCCGACGCCGTGGCCTTCCTGGCGTCGCCGCGCGCCGGCTACATCACCGGGACGGAACTGCACGTCAACGGCGGGATGTTCATGGATTGAGGCCGCTGCGGCGGCACGGGCCGGGGCCTTCAGGCGTCCCGGGCCTGTCACCCCGGTGCCATTAGAATCACCGGCTGTTTTTGCTAACTCTCCTTGGAGGAGTCATGAGCGACATCGAAGCACGCGTCAAGAAGATCATCGCCGAGCAACTCGGCGTGGCCGAAGGCGAAGTCAGCAATGAGAAGGCCTTCGTCGCGGATCTGGGCGCGGACTCGCTGGACACCGTCGAGCTGGTGATGGCCCTCGAAGACGAGTTCGGCATCGAGATCCCGGACGAAGAGGCCGAGAAGATCACGACCGTCCAGCTCGCGATCGACTACGCCAAGTCCCACGCCAAGGCCTGATGCCCGTCTGCGCATGAGTCGTCGTCGCGTCGTCGTGACGGGCCTCGGGCTCGTGACGCCCGTGGGCAACACGGTGGCGGAGTCCTGGGCCAACCTGGTGGCCGGCAAGTCCGGCATCGCCGCCGTCAGCAAGTTCGATGCGTCGAACCTGGCCTGCCGCATCGCCGGCGAGGTCAAGGGCTTCCAGATCGAGGACTACCTCCCGGCCAAGGAAGCGCGCCACATGGACACCTTCATCCACTACGGCCTGGCGGCATCGCTGCAGGCGGTGAGGGATGCGGGGTTGCCGACCGGTGCGGCGCTGAACGAAGAGCAAGCCGAGCGCATCGGCTGCATGGTCGGTTCGGGCATCGGCGGCCTGCCGATGATCGAGGAGACGCACACCGAGTACGTGGCGCGGGGCGCGCGGCGCATCTCGCCCTTCTTCGTGCCGGCCTCGATCATCAACATGATCTCGGGCCACCTGTCGATCCTGTGCGGCTACACCGGCCCCAACCTGGCGATCGTCACGGCCTGCACCACCGGCCTGCACTGCATCGGCCAGTCGGCCCGCATGATCGAGGCGGGCGACGCCGACGTGATGATCGCGGGCGGCGCCGAAAGCACCGTGTCGCCGCTGGGCATCGGCGGCTTCGCGGCCGCGCGTGCGCTGTCGACGCGCAACGACGATCCGACGACGGCTTCGCGTCCCTGGGACAAGGATCGCGACGGCTTCGTGCTCGGCGAAGGCGCCGGCGTCATGGTGCTCGAGTCCTATGACCACGCCAAGGCCCGCGGCGCGAAGATCTACGCCGAGCTGGCCGGCTTCGGCATGGGGGCCGATGCCTTCCACATGACGGCGCCCAACGTCGACGGCCCCAAGCGCGCGATGAAGGCGGCGCTGCGCAATGCCGGCATCGACGCCGACCAGGTGCAGTACCTGAACGCGCACGGCACCTCGACGCCGCTCGGCGACGTCAACGAGACCAATGCCATCAAGCTGGCCTTCGGTGACCACGCCCGCAAGCTGGTCGTCAACTCGACCAAGTCGATGACCGGTCACCTGCTGGGCGGGGCCGGCGGCATCGAGTCGGTGTTCAGCGTCCTGGCCTTGCACCATCAGGTGTCGCCACCCACGATCAACATCTTCAACCAGGATCCCGAGTGCGACCTGGACTACTGTGCCAACACGGCGCGCGAGATGAAGATCGAGCATGCGGTGAAGAACAACTTCGGTTTCGGCGGAACGAACGGCACGCTCGTGTTCCGGCGCGCCTGAGACCTGCCGACCCACCCCTGCCCCGAATCTCGACCGAGCAATGCAAGCGGCGCCCGCCGTGGCGGTGGAAGTGAAGCCCGACCGGGTGAGCCGCTTCGCGCTGGCCGGACTGGCCGGCGCCAGCCTCGCGGTCACCGTCGTCTGGGCGGTGCAGCGCGGCGACGGCCTCGGCGGGGCGGTTCTGGCGCTGGTCGCGACCAGCCTCATGGCCTTGCTGCCAGGCTTCTTGCGCACGGCGGTCCGGCAACTGCGCTGGGACGGGCAGGCCTGGCACCTGTCCGCGCCGGATGGGCAGGCGAGGCCGACAGCGGTCGGGCAGCTTGCCGTCGCGCTCGACTTCGGCAACTGGATGTTGTTGCGCTTCCAGCCGGATCCGCTGTCGACGCCGGCGGCGCGGCAGTGGCTGCCGTTGTCGCGCGTGGCGGTCGGGCCGTCGTGGCACGCGCTGCGCTGCGCCGCCCATGCCCCTCGGCCGATGCCCGCACCTGCCCCGCCCGCCGGACCGGCCTTCTGACGCATGAGCACCGAAGCCGACGCCCTGCTGGTGGACCGCGTCAAGCAAGGCGATGTCCGCGCCTTCGAGATGCTGGTCGTCAAGTACCAGCGCCGCATCGAGCGGCTGATCGGCCGCATGGTGCGCGACGTCGACCTGGTGCCGGACATCGCCCAGGAGACCTTCATCCGCGCCTACCGGGCGCTGCCGCAGTTCCGGGGCGAGAGCGCCTTCTACACCTGGCTGTACCGGATCGCCGTGAACACGGCCAAGAAGACCCTGGGCGACCTGAAGCGCGATCCGCTCGTGACCGAATCCGCGCGCATCGGCCGCGACGAGGACGGGGAGGAAACTTCCCGGGTGGAGAACGAACTAACCGACGGTGAGACGCCGGAAGCCCTCCTGGCCTCCAAGCAGATTGCCAACGCGGTGAACTCCGCGATCGAGGATCTGTCCGAGGATCTGCGGCAGGCGATCACGCTGCGCGAGATCGAGGGCCTGAGCTACGAAGAGATCGCGGAAGTGATGAGCTGTCCGATCGGCACGGTGCGCTCGCGGATCTTCCGGGCGCGCGAGGCGATCGCCGAGCGTCTGCGCCCGATGCTGGAGCAGCGCTCCGGCGAGCGCTGGTAGGCGGGCAACCGCAGGTTTTGGAGCAGAGCGATGAGCAATTCCGATCAACTGACGCCGGAGGCCCTGTCGGCCCTGGTGGATGGCGAAGCCGATGCCGGTGTGGTCGCGGCCGCCAGTGCGCGCTGGCGCGACGACGCGGCAACGCGGGAGCGCTGGCACAGCTACCAGTTGATCGGCGATGCCCTGCGGTCCGACGAGCTGGGCGGGCGGGGCCGCGATGCCGAGTTCCTGCTGGCGCTGCGCAAGCGGCTGGAGCAGGAGCCGACGGTGATCGCGCCGGTGGCCATCCAACGCCCGGCCCGGGGCCGTCGTGCGGGAGCATTGCGCCGCTGGGCGCCGCCAGCGGCCATCGCCGCGGGCTTCCTGGCGGTGGCGGGTGCCTTGACCGTGACGCGCGTGTCGGCCCCGCCGCCGGCCTCGCCGCAGCTCGTACAGGCGCCGTCGCCGGTCCTGGTGCAGCCGCTGCCCGTCTTGGCGGCAGCCTCGGCGGTTGCCACCGAGACGCTGGCCCGCGCCGTGCCCGAACGGGCCGAGCCGGCCACCGGCGTGCTGATCCGCGACGCGCGCATCGACCAGTACCTCGCCGCGCACAAGCAGTTCGGCGGCAGTTCGGCGCTCGGCGTGCCGTCCGGCTTCCTGCGCAGCGCCACCTACGAGGTACCGGGCGCGGTGGCGGCGGGTTCGCGCTGAGCATGCGGCCGACCCTGGCGGCCAGCGGCCGGCGATCGCTACTGCCTGCCTTGCTGGCGGTGGCCCTCTGGCCGTCGGTCGGCCAGGCCCAGGGCGGCGATCCCCTGGTCGAGGCGCGCGAGGCGCGCCACTGGCTCGCGCGCATTCATGCCGCGGCCGAGCAGTACAACTTCCAGGGCATCTTTGTCGTCTCAGCCGGGGGCACCGTCGCGAGTTCGCGCATCGCCCACTACTGCGAGGGGCGCAACCAGTTCGAACGCATCGAGTCGCTCGACGGCCTGAAGCGGCAGGTCTATCGCCACAACGAGGTGGTGCACAGCTTCTGGCCGCACCGCCGGCTGGCCGTGATCGAGACCCGGCAAGTCATGAGCCAGTTCCCGGCGCTGCTGCCCGATGGTGCCGAACGCATCGTCCAGCACTACGACGTGAAGTCGCTCGGCACCGGTCGCGTCGCCGGCCACGACGCCAATGTCCTGCTGCTGCAGCCGAAGGACGGCTACCGCTTCGGCTACCGCCTGTGGGCCGAGAAGACGAGCGGCCTGCTGCTGCGCGCCGAGGTCTTCGACGAGCGCGAAGTCGTGCTCGAGGCGTCGGCCTTCTCGGAGTTGATGCTCAACGTGAAGCCGAGAGCCGATCTGGTGGTCCAGGCCATGAAGCGGCTCGATGGCTATCGCGTGCAGCGCCTGGCCCTGCAGGAGACCGAACTGGCGCGCGAGGGCTGGGTGCTCAAGCAGCCACCGCCGGGTTTCCGGCCGGTCAGCAGCGTCCGGCGGATGATGACGGCTTTCGATGCGGAGCCGCCGACCGGCCCGGCGTCGGGTGCCGACGCCGCTGGCGCGGCGGTGCAGGCGATCTTTTCCGACGGCCTGACGCATGTTTCGATCTTCATCGAGCCCTTCGATGCTGCCGTCCACCGGCGAGAAGTGCTGATGGCGGTGGGCGCCACGCAGACGCTGGTCAAGCGCAAGGGCGACTGGTGGGTCACCGTGGTCGGCGACGTGCCGGTCGTGACGCTGCGGGCTTTCGCCGCGTCCCTGGAACCCCGCCGCTGATTCCGTGGTCTATCGCGTGCCGGGTGGTCCGGCACGACGTTGATCGTCGATCGTATGCATGAGGTGAAGATGAGAACCAGAACCGATGTCGTGCGGGCGTCCTGGAGCCTGCGTTCGTGGATGGCGGTCCTGATGGCCGTCGTGGCGACCCTCGTCGCCGTCGGCGGGGCCGCGCTGCCGCGGGTGGGTCACGCGCAGGCGAGCCCTGCAGCTGCACGGGGTCTGCCCGACTTCACCGATCTGGTCGAGCAGGTCGGGCCCGCGGTCGTGAACATCCGCACCACCGAGCGGGTGCGGGGCGGGCAGCGCGGCGGTGCGCCCGAGATGGACGAGGAGATGCAGGAGTTCTTCCGCCGCTTCTTCGGCACGCCGCCCGGCCAGCTGCCCGGGCGACCCGATCCGCGGCGCGGCGACCCGCGCCAGCAGGCGCCGGAGCAGGAGCAGCAGCGCGGCGTCGGCTCCGGCTTCATCTTCACGCCCGACGGCTACGTGATGACGAACGCGCACGTGGTCGATGGTGCCGACGAGGTCTACGTCACGCTGACCGACAAGCGCGAGTTCAAGGCCAAGATCATCGGCGCGGACCGGCGCACCGACGTGGCGGTCGTGAAGATCGAGGCGAGCAGCCTGCCGTCGGTGAAGATCGGCGACGTGAGCAAGCTCAAGGTCGGCGAGTGGGTGATGGCGATCGGCTCACCGTTCGGCCTGGACAACACCGTCACGGCCGGCATCGTCAGCGCCAAGGCGCGCGAGACCGGCGAGTTCGTCGCCTTCATCCAGACCGACGTGGCGATCAACCCCGGCAATTCCGGCGGGCCGCTGATCAACATGCGCGGCGAAGTGGTGGGTATCAATTCGCAGATCCTCAGCCGCTCCGGCGGCTTCATGGGCGTGTCCTTCGCGATCCCGGTCGACGAGGCGACGCGCGTCGCCGACCAGCTGCGCGCCACGGGGCGCGTCGTGCGGGGTCGCATCGGCGTGCAGATCGGGGAAGTGACGAAGGACGTGGCCGAGTCGCTGGGCCTCGGCAAGGCGGCCGGCGCGCTGGTGCGGTCGGTGGAGTCCGGCGGGCCGGCCGACAAGGCGGGCGTCGAACCGGGCGACATCATCACGCGCTTCGAAGGCAAGCCGGTCGAGCGCTCGTCCGACCTGCCGCGGCTGGTCGGTGGCACCAAGCCCGGGAGCAAGTCGTCGCTGCAGGTGTTCCGCCGCGGCAGCTCCAAGGACCTGAGCGTGACCGTTGCGGAGCTCGAGCCCGAGCGGAGCCGCCGTGCGGCAGCGCCCGAGGGCAAGCCGACGCCTGCGCCGAGCGTCGCCGTCGGTGCCCTGGGGTTGACGCTCGCCAATCTGAGCGAGGACCAGAAGCGCGAGCTCAAGCTCAAGGGAGGTGTGCGCATCGAGGCTGTCGAGGCGGCGGCCGCGCGCGCGGGCCTGCGTGAAGGCGACATCATCCTGTCGGTGGCCAACGTCGAGATCACCGACGTGAAGCAGTTCGAGTCGGTGCTGGCCAAGCTCGACAAGAGCAAGCCCGTGAACGTGCTGTTCCGCCGTGGCGAGTGGGCCCAGTACGCGCTGATCCGACCTGTCAAGTGAGCCCGGCCCCGCTGGGGCAGGCGACAAAACCCGGCAACCGAGCCCGTTGCCGGGTTTTTCCACCTTCTGGAAACGGCGTCACGATCGTCGGGACGAGCCGTGAAGCGCATCATGTGTGCTGGCGCACACATTCAGAACAGACGATCTATTGATGATCATTCGATATCAAATAAGCTGATATTTAGCACAAAGTTCGTCCATATGACGATCTAATCAGGGCCCCGAAAATCATCCACAGGCGGCCCACAAGGCTTTGTTTATAAGTTGTGTATAATTTTCCATGTTGGTGCACTGCAACGTCGTGAAAGCCAGTGCTGGCGCGGCTTTCCGCGGGGTCGATCTGGCTACAATGAAGGTCCAACGAAGCAGTTGCCATACGTTTTTTGTTGGAAGGCGCGTCACCGGTTTGACGTGCCTTTTTTTTATGTCCGGCACGGCCCTTCGGGCCTTCACATCGCTTCGCGATATGAGCCTTCCATGCAACGGCTACGCCGTTGTAGCTCTCGCGTCGGCGTAGTCAGCAGGTAGTACGAAGGTCAGATGGACCACATCCGCAATTTCTCGATCATTGCCCACATCGACCACGGCAAGAGCACGCTGGCCGATCGGATCATCCAGCGCTGCGGCGGCTTGAGCGATCGGGAAATGGAGGCGCAGGTGCTCGACTCGATGGACATCGAGCGCGAGCGCGGCATCACGATCAAGGCGCAGACCGCGGCGCTGACCTACCGGGCGCGCGACGGCCAGGCCTACCAGCTCAACCTGATCGACACCCCCGGCCACGTCGACTTCAGCTACGAGGTCAGCCGCTCGCTGTCGGCCTGCGAGGGCGCGCTGCTGGTGGTCGATGCCAGCCAGGGCGTCGAGGCGCAGACCGTCGCGAACTGCTACACGGCACTGGACCTCGGCGTCGAGGTCATCCCGGTCCTGAACAAGATGGATCTGCCGCAGGCCGACCCGGACAACGCCAAGGCCGAGATCGAGGACGTGATCGGGATCGACGCCGAGCATGCCATTCCCTGCTCGGCCAAGACCGGCGAGGGCATCGATGAGATCCTGGAGGCCGTGATCGCCCGCATGCCGGCACCCCGCGGCCGGCCGGACGGTCCGCCCCGCGCAATGATCATCGACTCCTGGTTCGACAACTACGTCGGCGTCGTGATGCTCGTCCGCGTGGTCGACGGCATGCTGAAGAAGGGCGACCGGATCCGCATGATGGCGACGAACACCGTCTACGGGCTGGAGCAGCTGGGCGTGTTCACGCCCAAGTCGGTGCAGCGCGACGAGCTGCGCGCCGGCGAGGTCGGCTTCCTGATCGCCGGCATCAAGGAGCTGCAGGCGGCCAAGGTCGGCGACACCATCACGCTCGAGAAGAAGCTGCCGAACAACGCCGGCCCGGCATCCGAGGCGCTGCCTGGTTTCAAGGAAATCCAGCCACAGGTCTTCGCCGGGCTCTACCCGACCGAGGCCAGCGAGTACGACTCGCTGCGCGACGCGCTCGAGAAACTCAAGCTCAACGACAGCTCGCTGCGCTACGAGCCCGAGGTCAGCCAGGCGCTGGGCTTCGGTTTCCGCTGCGGCTTTCTCGGCCTGCTGCACATGGAGATCGTGCAGGAGCGGCTGGAGCGCGAGTTCGACCAGGACCTGATCACCACGGCCCCGTCGGTCGTCTACCAGGTCCAGCTCGGCGGCGTGGCCGGCGAGGTCATCGAGGTCGAGAACCCGTCCAAGATGCCCGAGATCGGCAAGATCGCCGAGATCCGCGAGCCGATCGTGACGGTGCACCTGTACATGCCGCAGGACAGCGTCGGCCCGGTGATGACGCTGTGCAACCAGAAGCGCGGCGTGCAGATGAACATGGCCTATCACGGCCGCCAGGTCCACCTGACCTACGAGCTGCCGCTGGCCGAGATCGTGCTGGACTTCTTCGACAAGCTGAAGTCGGTGTCGCGCGGCTACGCGTCGATGGACTACGAGTTCAAGGAGTACCGGGCGGCCGACGTCGTCAAGGTCGACATCCTGATCAACGGCGACCGGGTCGACGCGCTCTCGATCATCGTGCATCGCAGCCAGAGCCAGTTTCGCGGCCGGGCGGTTGCCGCCAAGATGCGCGAGCAGATCCCGCGCCAGATGTACGACGTCGCTATCCAGGCGGCCATCGGCGCCAACATCATCGCCCGCGAGAACATCAAGGCGCTGCGCAAGAACGTGCTGGCAAAATGCTACGGCGGCGACATCACGCGCAAGCGCAAGCTGCTCGAAAAGCAGAAGGCGGGCAAGAAGCGGATGAAGCAGATCGGCACCGTCGAGGTGCCGCAGGAAGCCTTCCTTGCCATCCTCCAAGTCGACGACTGACCCTGAACGCATGAGTGCACTGACCGGCCTGCTCTACGGCGCCCTTGTCGTCTACCTGGGCGGCTGGTACGTCGGCTCCTGGGGCGGCAACTTCTCGCTGCTGCTGTTCGTCCTCACCCTGGTGACCTTCGGCTACTGGCTGGCCGAGCGCCTGCACTTCATGCCGCAGCGGGTGGCCGCCGCCGGACAGCTGGAGTCGCAGGACGCTCAGCGCCGGGCCGAGCTCCAGCGCCAGGGCATCGAACAGGTCGATGGCCAGGTCGACGCCGCGCGGCAGCGGCTGCTGGCCCAACCCTGGTGGTTGGACTGGACCGCCGGCCTGTTCCCGGTGATCCTGGTCGTGTTCCTGCTGCGGTCCTTCCTGTTCGAGCCGTTCAAGATCCCGTCCGGGTCGATGATCCCGACGCTGGCGATCGGCGACCTGATCCTGGTGAACAAGTACCACTACGGCGTGCGCCTGCCGGTGATCAACAAGAAGCTCATCGCCAACCACGACCCCCAGCGCGGCGACGTGATGGTGTTCCGCTACCC
>Ga0268299_1002599_pt1 | contig 20684 bp, 23 predicted proteins | sample NOBtaG_FD_193484 | JGI IMG/M metagenome (GOLD analysis project Ga0268299, IMG submission 193484) | Activated sludge microbial communities from bioreactor in Nijmegen, Gelderland, Netherland - NOB reactor | ecosystem: Engineered > Bioreactor > Aerobic > Activated sludge | place: Netherlands... | reverse complement strand
AGACCCCGGCACAAGGCCGGGGATTTTTTTAGGCTGTTGATTGAGAGACCCGGCATGCAAAGCCAGGGTCTTTTTTATTTCATTTTGTAAACCCTTCGCGGCTCTGTGTCGCGGTCAACCCTTCGCGGCTTTTGTGCAGCGATCTCACTTGATCGGTGCAGTGAGACCCCGGCCTGCCTACCGGACCTTTAGGCAGGCACAAGGCCGGATACCCCTCATCAAATTCCGGCAACTTGATTTAAACCTAAATCGTAAATTGCGGTAATGAGTTTTCTATATCCTACTTTTCTTTGGGCGCTTACCGCTCTATCCGTTCCCATCATCATTCATCTTTTTAATTTCCGAAAAACGCAGCGCATATTTTTCTCAAGCAACCGCTTTTTAAAGCAGGTGCAAGAAGCCACCAGCGCCAAGCGTAAATTGAAGCATTACCTGATTCTTGCATCTCGCCTATTATTTCTACTGTTCCTTGTTTTAACTTTCGCGCAGCCCATCATTCCTGCTTCAGAACAATTTTCACCGAATCGGAATATTTCAATTTACCTTGATAATTCACTGAGCATGTCGGTGCCGGTAGGGGAGAAAACCCGGGCGTTGGATGCCGCCATCGGCTATGCCCATCAGGTTATTGAAATCTTTCCGGCCGATAGCCGCTACAAACTAATCACGAACGATTTTGCTCCATTTTCCAACACCTATAAAACAAAGGCAGAAATTGGAGATCTATTGGGTCAGTTGCGCCTCTCATCCATCAGCCGGACCATGTATGAGATAAAAGAAAGGTTTCAATCGGAGGAGGAAACATCGAATGAAGTTTTTTGGATATCTGATTTTCAGCAATCAACTATTGGCCGGCTGGATCCCTCCTTATTTGATTCAAGCCAGCGCTGGCACCTGGTACCGATGGCTTTTCAATCGAGTACAAATATTTTTATAGACACAGCCTACCTCGAAAATCCATTTGTTGTTGGCGGTGAAAAAAACACCCTGCATGTACGCTTGCGGAACGAAGGCGACCGGGCAGTTGAACAATTGCTGGTAAAGGTTAGTATTAATGGAACACAAACCGGAACCAGTTCTATTAACATTGCTGCGCGTGGTACGGCACACACTTCCTTTGATCTTCACACCGGGTTGCAAGGCATCAGCCGTACAACCATCAGTTTTAATGATTATCCCGTAAGTTTTGACAACGAGTTTTTTCTGGCATTTAACTTCAATGAAAAAATTCGGGTAATCGAGATTAAAGAAAATGGAGGGGTAACCCCCATTGAAAATGTGTTTGGCAACCGTCAGGTGTTTTCATTCCGGTCGTTTACTGTCAGCAATGTCAATTACAGTTTATTAACAGAAGCCGATTTGGTTATCGCTAACGGATTGAACCTGTTTGATGCATCCCTTTCAGGATCGTTGCGGACTTTCGTCAGTGATGGCGGATCACTCCTGGTTGTTCCCGGGCAAAGCCCAGACCCGGTTTCGTACCGGAACCTGTTAAGGCTGCCGGCCATGCAGGTAGTTCAGGAATCGGTCCTGCATGAATTGGATGATCCTGATTTCAACAACCCGTTTTTTGAAAATGTATTTGAAGAGCGATCAGTACGATTGCAAATGCCGCAAGCAGCTCAGCGAATCAGTTGGGGAGCTGACCGGTCGGCCATCCTTAAGTTCAGAAATGAACAGCCGTTCTTATCGGTATTTAATCAATCGGGAAAATTGTATGTGCTGGCCTCTCCCCTTGAAAACGCATTTACTTCTTTTCATCATTCAGCATTGTTTGTTCCGGTAATGTACCGCATGGCAGCCGCTGGGAAGAGAAGCGAAATAAAGCCTTACTATTCCTTAAACGATTCTTTCATTAGTCTGCGCTTCGATAGCCTGACCGGTGAACAACCGTTAAAACTTTCAGGTGAACAGGAAATTGTGCCGGGTCAGCGCAAACTGTCTGATCAGGTTTTGATGGAGCTACCCAGACTGGCGATGAGTGCGGGATTTTATAAAGTTTTGCATGAGCGTGATACCATTGGAGAGCTGGCCTTCAATCTTAATAAGCACGAGTCTTTGTTGATGCAATTTAGCGGGGAAGAAATAAAGGAGCGGCTTGGAAATTCTTCCGGCATCAGCATTTTTAAAGCAAATTCGGAAGAGGCTTTCAGTAACGAAATAAAAGCAAGATATTTGGGGAAACCATTGTGGAAGTATGCTCTGGTCATGGCACTTTTCTTCCTGTTGGTTGAAATTCTCTTAATCCGCTTTTTAAAATAACGGTTAATGAAGATACTCATCCAGGCCGCTAAAATTCTCGATACCAACTCTCCCTTTCATAAAAAAGAAAAAAACGTTCTCCTACAGAATGGCCGCATAGTCGAAATTGGTGATAAAAACTATCAGGCCGATAAAGTAATCAAAGCCGAAGGCATGATCCTGTCAACCGGATGGTTTGATATGGGCACTTTCATAGGCGACCCCGGACTGGAGCATAAAGAAGACCTGGAATCGGGAATCAAAGCAGCAATAGCCGGAGGATTTACTGAAATAGCCATGCTACCCAACACGGTGCCGGTCATTCAAACCAAAAATGATATTAATTACTTAACCAGGGGCAACGACAGCCGGTTGTTGCAGGTGCACCCACTGGCCTCTGTAACGAAGAATAATAAAGGAGAAGAACTGACAGAAATGATCGACCTGCACGAGGCAGGAGCTGTAGGGTTTACCGATGGCCTGAAGCCCATTTGGCATACCGATATTTTTTTGAAGTCATTGCAGTACCTTCAAAAATTCGATGGTGTGCTGGTTGACCATGCCGAAGATATTTGGCTTAACATGTTCGGGCAAATGCACGAAGGCCTTCAAAGCACAATGTTGGGATTAAAAGGAATGCCCCGCATTTCTGAGGAGGTAGCGATTAGCCGCAACCTAAAATTGCTGGCCTATGCAGGAGGCCGGTTGCATTTATCGAAACTTTCAACGTCCAAATCCATTGGATTGGTTCGTTCCGCGAAAAATAAAATGAACGTAACGTGCGACATAGCCGCTTATCAGGCATTGTTAACCGATAACATGTTATCGGGATTTGATACGAATTTCAAGGTAAATCCTCCTTTGCGGGAAACCAGCGATAATCATGCCCTCATCAAGGGATTGAACGATGGAACGGTTGATGTGATTTGCTCGGGTCATGTTCCGCATGATGAAGAAAGCAAAAGTATTGAGTTTGATCATGCCGATGCCGGGATGATCAATATGCAAACCTTTGCCTCCAACCTGGTGGCCCTTGCTGAACAGGTGAGTTGGGAAACGCTTATTGAAAAAATTACAATCAATCCCCGAAAAATTTTAAAGCGTGAAGTACCCGTCATTGATGTAGATACCAAAGCAAACCTGACGTTACTGGATCCAAACGCTGCCTGGATGCTGAACGAAAAAACAAATTTTTCTAAATCCAAAAACTCACCCTGGTTTGGACAAACCATCACGGGCAAGGCAGTAGCTGTTTTTAATAATAACCGTCACTGGTTCGATTAAGTAGTCATGAAAAAATCACCATTAATTTCCGTTGGAATCCGATGGGGTGCACTGGCCGGTGCATTGGCAATTATTTTATTGATTGTAACCTATTATATGGGCAGGCATCCGCTGATGATTTCTCCATTCATGGATTTCCGGATCTTGTTGTTCGGTGTTTGCATTTTCTTTAGTCTGAAAGAATTTCGTGACGTGCATCAGCAAGGATCGCTGTTTTTTTGGCAGGGCATGGTGGGCAGTTTTGTTATGGTAGTGGTGGCCGGCACTCTGGCTTCGCTTTTATTACTTGTTTTTTCTTCCCTTGAGTCATCGTTTATCCCATCGTATGTGCAGGCCATGACTGAATACCTGAATACATTTTCTGAAGCAGATATTGAACGCATTGGTAAAGATGCGTTTGCGCGTAATTTAGAGCAGCTACCTGCGACTAATGCCAGGCAAATTGCCAGTCTTTATTTTGTGCAAAGCTTAATGATTGGCTTTTTTGTGAGCATAATTTTATCAGTAATTTTAAGAAAAGAACTTAAACCCAATTAACATGGAAGAAAATTCTACTCCCTCTCCAACCCTGATGCAACATGCTATTCGTTGGGGCCTGATTACAGCTGCTGTAAGCATTATTTTAACAATGACTTTATACGTGGTTGATTATACCCTTATGGTGCAACTCAAATTTCTTTTTTTAGGTCTCGCCATCTACTTTGGAATTACCATCTACGCAGGTATTGACTACCGCAAATCAATAGGTGGTTTTATTCCGTATGGAAAGGCCTTCCAGCACGGTTTAATTGTTTTAGCCTTGTCTGGATTAATAGCCTCAATTTTTAATTTACTGTTGTATTATGTTATCGATCCGGAACTTCCTCAAAAACTGGTTGACGCCTCATTAGAAAACACGCGTGCGATGATGGAGGGCTTTGGCGCCCCTGAAGAATCAATGGATGAGGCGATGGAGCAAGCCAGAGAGTCAACTGCGAAGCAATTTACCGTGGGTGGTATGGCGTTGGGATATATTTGGATTGTTGTCTTTTCGGCAATTATGTCGTTGATTTCTTCCATTTTTGTGCGTAAGAATCAGCCGGAAGCGATGTAATGGATAAACAAGTGATGGACATATCGGTAGTCATACCGGTTTTTGACGAGGAAGAATCGCTTCCCGAACTTTGTCAGTGGATAAGCCGTGTGATGCAAACGCACGGCTTTTCCTATGAAGTGCTGCTGATCGATGACGGCAGCCAGGACAGTTCATGGGAAGTAATCACAAAAATCAACCGGGGCGATGCCAATTTCAAGGGCATCCGCTTCAATCGTAATTACGGAAAGTCGGCTGCCTTGCAAACGGGCTTCCGTGCGTGTGAAGGCCAGGTGGTCATTACCATGGATGCCGACCTGCAGGATAGTCCGGATGAAATTCCTGATTTGTACAAATTGATTAAACAGGATTGCTTTCACCTGGTTTCGGGCTGGAAGAAAAAGCGAAACGATCCGCTCTCCAAAACAATCCCGTCAAAGTTTTTTAACAAAGTAACCAGCCTGATTTCGGGCATCAAGCTTCATGATTTTAACTGCGGCCTGAAAGCGTATGATAAAAGGGTTGTGAAAAATATTACCGTTTATGGCGAAATGCATCGCTACATTCCGGTAATCGCCAAGTGGGCAGGGTTCAAAAAAATTACCGAAAAGGTAGTGGAGCACCGTGCCAGAAAATTTGGTGTAACCAAGTTTGGGTGGGAACGCTTCATGAATGGTTTTCTCGACCTGCTCTCCATTACCTTTGTAAGCAAGTTTCGTCAGAAGCCCATGCACTTTTTTGGCCTGTTGGGTACGTTTTCTTTTGGTGCGGGTTTCCTCATGACCGCCTGGCTGATTTGGGATAAAATGAACTCCTTATACATTTCCAAAATTCCATTGAAGCGCGAGATCACCGATCAGCCCATGTTTTACCTTGCCCTTGTGGCAGTGGTGATTGGCGTTCAGCTTTTTGTTACGGGCTTCCTGGCCGAGATGTTGGCCATGCAGTCACTTTCTAAACGCGATTATTTGGTAATAGAGAAAGTTGGGATCGAAGAATCTGCTTCTGCATCTAAATTAAAAGTAGCCGCAAACGTCTGAATCAGGATTGTAAATGATTTTCAAGATTGAGAATCCTCATCATTCCATCCAGAGATGACGATGTTATTTGCTTAAGTATTTTTCAGGAAGGGCAAATCCAAGACTTTCGGCACACCAGAAAATATTCACGACATAGTAGCGCGTACCATCAAAGTACAACTGTATGCTGTTAATGCCCCTGTTGGTGACGGCTCCATCTTTTGTTTCTTTAGTTTCGTACGTGCTAAATACATGAACGATAGTTCCGTACGCTTCTGTTGTGCGATGAAGTTCCCTTTCAAAAAATCCGGTTGATATCCTTGATGTAAACATCTGAATGTATTCATCCGGGGTAATTGTTCTGTAGTTGAATTTTCCTTCTTTATTTTTTCCGGTTGGAATTAGCCTGGCTTCTGCTGTGAAAAGATTTTTGAACCGGATCCAATCCCGCGCACTTCCCGCCTCACCGGAGATCACATCGTATAACGAAGCTATAATGGTGTCAATAGATTTTACATCTTGACTATAATCAGCCTGAGCAAATGTTGTAACAGGCAGAAAAAGAATAACCAGGAGTAATTTGTTCATATTTTTTTGTTTTGATCAAGGTACAAAAATTGAGCGGTCTTCAGCGATCGGTTGCAACCCAAATTATAATCTTTCAGTACTTTTGCGCCTGTCATGCAACAGGTTCCGAAATATTCGATTATCATACCGGTGTATAACCGTCCGGAAGAGGTTCGGGAGTTACTGTTAAGCCTCACCAGACAAACAATAAACAATTTTGAAATCATCATTATTGAGGACGGCTCATCGGTTTGTTGCGATGATGTAGTAGATGAATTTCGCGATCGTCTTCTGATTGAGTATGTAATCAAACCAAATTCGGGTCCGGGGCCAAGTCGCAATATCGGGTTTGCACGTGCGCGTGGTTCTTACCTGGTAGTATTTGATTCAGATTGTATTATTCCGCCTCACTATTTTGAAGCTGTTGAGAAGGCTCTGGAGGAAGGTGCATTTGACGCATGGGGTGGCCCCGACAAAGGGCACAAAGATTTTACTCTGCTGCAGCAGGCGATGGGTTACACCATGTCATCGGTGCTTACCACGGGCGGAATCAGAGGAGGAAAAAATTCAGCAGGCTCTTTTCAGCCGAGAAGTTTTAACATGGGTATTTCCAAGGAGGTATTCAGACAAACCGGTGGCTTTAAATTCGACCGGCTGGCAGAGGATATTGAGCTCAGCATTCGCATGAAGAAAATGGGTTTTCGGGTAGCCTTAATTCCAGATGCTTTTGTGTTTCATAAGCGTAGAACAACCCTCGGCCAGTTTTTTAATCAGGTACATAACTTTGGAAGAGGCCGTGTGCTGGTTGGAAAGGCACATCCGGGGGCTATTAAAATAACCCACTGGTTCCCTACTGTTTTTTCTTTTGGCCTGGTTGGGGTGCTACCCTTTCTTTTGATAGAACCTATGGTGTCGGTAGGGTTATTGGCAGTCTACGGGGCTTATTTTGTTGGAATTTTTACTGATTCCTTGCTGGTTACGAGGCGAGCAGCGGTTGCCTTCCTCAGTATTCCTTCAGCCTTGGTTCAGATGCTCGGCTATGGGCTTGGTTTTCTTAAGCAATGGGTAAAAACATACATGCGATAATTCTTCATTTTTGAGCAAATGTGGCTATTGGGTATTGAAATTCTTATTTATTTAGCCCATATTCGAACCAAACCTAGCCTATTCTTACATGAGAAATTCTACTAAATCAATACTTCTTATCCTGTTTATACTTGGCTTTCATCAGGTATTTTCACAGGCCGAATTACCCTCCGGTTACTACGTTGTGGTAGCCGCCTATGACGACACCCGGGAAGATTTTGCCAAACGGTATACCGATCAGCTGAAATCAAAAGGTCACCCTGCCCAGTATGGTTTTAATACCTCGCGTAACTTGTTTTACGTTTACCTGAGTTATTTTACTGAATTGCGTCCATCGCTCATTGAAATGACGGGTGTACGTAAGGATGGCGACTTTATAGATGCCTGGGTTCGGGTTGTTCATGGTGAGATTACCTCGGAAAACACAGAATCCGATGTGGTAAAGGCCGATCCACCGGTAAAAACAGAACCAGTAGTTACACAACCAGTGGTTGAAGCGAAACCTGTGGAACAACCCAAGCCGGTTGAGCAACCTCAGCCTGTTGTTGAAACGAAACCGGTACCTGCAACGGAACCAGTGGCAGAAGCTAAGCCGGTAGAGATCGTTGTGGAGGAAGCCCCTGCAGAAGGCGAGAAACAGGAAGAAATTGTTCAGTACAAGCAAATGACGCTGGGGAATACGGAAGTTTTTCTGAGCATGTTCTTCGGAACAAAAAACAGAGTCGTAGAAGGTGAAGTCCAGGTTATTGATACCGACCGAAGCCGGTTTATTTCAAAAGTAAAAGGCAATGACTACCTGGTGTTGCCCGATCCAAAAAGCAAATCAGGGCAACTGACATTAACCTGTGATGTTTTTGGATACAGAAAAATCCAGCATGAGATTAATTACAAAACCCCTTTTGCTGATACAACCAATCAGGATATCGAACTGATGGGAACCACTATTGTGATAAACTTTGACCTGGTTCGCTATCAGAAAGGAGACATTAACACCCTTTACAATGTGTATTTCTTTAACGATGCGGCTGTGATGTTGCCGGAGTCGAAGTTTGAGCTAAACAGTTTGTTGGAAATGATGCAGGATAACCCTGAAACCAAAATCGTACTTCACGGTCATTCCAATGGTAACTACAACGGTAAGATTCTCTCACTCGGTCCTGAAAAAAACTTCTTTACGATGGAAGGAGCGGTGCAAGGAATGGGAACGGCCAAAGATTTGTCAGGCCAACGAGCTGAAACCATCAGAGAATACCTGATCATGAACGGAATTTCCGGTGGTCGTATTTCAGTAAAAGCATGGGGAGGTAAAAAGCCCCTCTATGATAAACACAGTGTGAATGCAAAGAAGAATGTTCGGGTTGAGGTAGAGGTTGTGCAATAATGTTTACTTCAATTTAGATAAGTATAAGTTGCCTGCAATTTTTTCAAGCAAAGCATCGGGCAAGATAAAAGATAGCTTCACAGTAAGATAGTTCAGAAAGCCGGGTATACACTCGGCTTTTCTGTTAAACATAGCTTTTAGCCCGGCACGAACTACATCATTGGCGGTCATCTCATACTTCTTGGCTGTTTCCTGCATGGCCTCCATGCCACCTTGCCGGATAAAATTGGTTGCTACAGGCCCCGGGCTGAGGCAGGTAACAGAAACGGAAGTGTTGCGAAGTTCATATCGCAATCCTCGTGAAAATGACCGGATGAAGGCTTTGCTGGCTGCGTAAGCAATCATAGTTGGAACTGCCTGAAAAGCAGCCGTGCTGGCAACGTTTAAAATGTAAGCGTGTTCATGCTTGCGCAGTACAGGCAGTAACCTGTGAGTAAGGGTCAAAACAGTGCTAACATTTACCTGCATCATGCGTTGATGGTCGGGCAAGGGCATCGTATCAAACCAACCCCAACAGGTATAGCCGGCATTGTTGATTAACACCGAAGGCTTGAACTGATTCTTTTCGCACCAGTCACAAATAATCGAAGCTGAATTTTCCTGGCTTAAGTCTAATGCCAGGCTCGAAACTTTAACGGTAAATTGGTTTGCAAGGAAGGCAGCCTCTTCCGCTAATATTTTCTCTGAGCGCGCTACCAGCAATAAATCGTATCCGCTTTCGGCTAACTGGTGCGCAAATGAGTTGCCTAATCCTTTGCTGGCACCCGTAATAATCGCTTGCGGCATTTATCGGGCAATTTTTTGGAAGCGCTGGTAAAACTGAGTCTTGCTGTTTCCGTCCTTGATCGCATACGAACCACAAATAACAGGAACGTACATGACCTGTCTTCGGCTTACCTCACCAACAATGGAGGATTGTGCTACCCGATGCCAGAGTCTTCCATCATGGATGGTTAAGTCACCAGCCTTGGTCATCAGTCCGATTTCATTTTTATCGGGTTCATGATCAAGGAAGTAACGTTTCTTGAAGAGAAGATTGAGCAGATTTTGTTTATGTGTTCCGGGTAAAAGTCTGAGACCACCATTGTTTTCGATGGCATCGGTCAGGTGCACACCCACATTTAACATGGGCATAATTTTTTTTCCGTAAAAAACATCACGCAAACAGTCGGTATGCCAACCCATCCGAATGAAACTGCTGATGTCGGTATTAATGTAATGGTTAATGACTAACCCGTCCTTTTCATTCTCGCCAATGCGTGGATTTTTTACATTATTTCCCAGTAGGGGAAAAAGTGCGTGAAAGCGAGGGTCTTGTAAAAACTCATGCAAGACTGAACTGTGTTGTGAGCTAAACGCAAAACGCTGAACGATTTTACTCCCGTCAACATCAAAACCATATTTGATAGGTACTCCGTTTACCTTCTCTACATTACCTTCAATCCATTTCTTTTCAATGGTTTTCATTTCGCGCCTGAAAAGCTGTACGGTATCCGGGGTGATAAAATTTCGGAAGTGCAAAAAGCCATGCTCTTCGAAAAAATCGATATGTTTTTGCTCAAGCGGAGAGGTGAATTCAAAGCTGGGATAATCCTTCAATTTCATTGTAAGGGGATAATTTTACATTTCAAATCTACGCAAAAGTAGCCTGAATGTTATCCAAACGTTAAATCAGAACGATCATTTTAAGAAATTTGATTAAAAAATTACAGGAAAACCAAAGGCGGGGGAGCTTATTCTTCAGCTTTTCTTTGGGGTAATCCGGTAGGCCAACCACGAGAAGAGCGGGGCGATCAGAATGTCTATGGTATAATGGGCGTGTTGAATTAGTAAAAGGGCGGCAACCAGACCAGTACCGATAAAGAAGACGATCCGCCATTGTAACTTTGTCATGAACAACCCCAATAGCATCACTAGGCTTGTATGCCCCGAAAAGAAGAGATCCTTTGTAACCGATTGTTGATAAAACAGTGATTGAACCAGGGGATCGTGAAGCTCGGCAATTCCTGGCGGGGGCTCAAGTGGTAATAGGAGCATGGTGGCGGACCTGAATACAGTGAGGAGCAAGTAAGCCTGAAGGGCGGTTAAGAAAAGGTTGGGATCGCGAATAAGGGAATAGATACCGAAAATGACCAGCAGGTACAGTGTAAAAAAAATTGCCCCGGAAACATCGTAGGTTGGTAACCTGTTTAGCAGATAGTCGTTAAGGAAATAGCCTTCGCGGTGCTGAATAAAGTTGAAGAGAAAGGGAGCCAGGCTGGCGTAGATTGCCAATAGCGTTACCGTGATGATTAATTTTGTACGAAAACGCTTAACTTGAAGGGCTGATCGCCAGGAATTAACGGACTGGGTAGGCATGATAATTTAAGAGGTAAAACTAAGGTTAATATTTTTATATACGAATGAAGTTAGCGGTACTGTTTTGTTTTGCTGCGTTACTGGGGAGTTCTGGAAGTACGTTCACAACGGTTGATTTTCCAATTCCACCGCATTCAAAGAAATCGCTTTTCTACATTCACCGAAGCCCGAATCCCAACACGGTAGTGTATGAGGCGAATCTGACTTCCGATAACACGATTGATCAGAATAATCCGGTAAAAATTTTTTGGATCCGATATGGTGAAAAAGGACAGTTGCGTGAATTGAACTACCTTGAAAAAACATTTGCGTACGGTTTGAAAGCGGACCCCGATCGGAAATTGAGTATGCAATTTGTGGCAAAAAAAGAACGATCTTTTGTGGTGGCCCAGGACGAGAAAGGCCAGGCCTATGCGATGATGAATATTGGCGGGAGGTCATCCAGGCTTTCAAAAATTTTTGTTCAGGTAGCCGAGGACGGCTTTTGGCCTAAAGTAGCTTATGTGGAATTTTTTGGGACTGAGATATCGACCAATGCAAAAACGTATGAAAAGCTGATGATCAAGTAATAACTTTCATTGTCAATTAACCCAACCTTAACCTAACCTGTTTTATGAAGCGCGTTTTGCGGAGTTTCTTCATGATCATTAATTACAAAACGCTGATCATTACCGCGTTGTCTGTAGTCTCTACCTATGTTTGTTTTCACTTTGGTTTTTTGGCCAAGTTTCCGGACATGTTAGTAGGTGTTGCTATTGTTTTTCCGGTGGTGTTCTCTATCAGCGCTGCCTATACGAGGCGTGAAACTGCTTTACAGCGGTTTTCGGATTTTAAAGGCCACGCGATTGCTATCTACTATGCTACCCGTGACTGGACAACCGATAAAGATCATGAATTGCCTACGCGTGTACGTGAGCTTGTGCGGGAGTTGTTATCCAGAATAAGGATCATGTTTGTTGAATCGCATCGCAAAGAATGGGAAGAGAACGAACGAAGTGTTTATGCGCTATTTTCAAAATTGTCACAGCTTTCAATGGAACTGCGTCAGCATGGCGTTCAAAGCAGCGATACTTCGCGGGTAAGCCAGTACATCAGTAAAATGATTATTGCTTTTGATAACCTGAAGGTTATTCAGGTGTATCGCACTCCGGTAACCCTGCGTGCATACAGTAAAGTTTTTATTTATGTTTTTCCAATTATTTACGGGCCTTACTTTGCCAGCACGTTCAAGGATTACTCAGCTCATCTCGAGTATGTGATGCCGATTTTGTACAGCTTTATTCTGGTCAGCCTGGATAATATTCAGGACCACCTTGAAAACCCGTTTGATGAGGTGGGTGAAGATGATATTCGTATTGAAGAAAAAGAAGTTGTTGCCCTCATGCAGTAATTAGTTGAACTATGGAACCTGACGCTGAGTCGTACAATGACGGGAAGGGGACGAGAAGGGTTTGGATTATAATTGGCTGTGCCTCACTGGCGGGCCTGGCCATCGTTTGGTCAGTTGATCCTTCCATTAATTACATCTTACTGGCTATTGTATTATTCAGTCTGTTTAAAATTTTGTATTCAATAAGTCCATCCGCTAAACAGTCCGGATTAGAGGAAGCATCCGTGTATGTGAATGAAGCCCGGGAATACCGACCCAGTCAGGCCTGGATTTTCTGGCAACAGATTGTAGAGGCATTTCGTAAGAATGCGTCTAATACCGGTGCCCAACGTGGGAAAATTTTTGTAGCCCTGGTGGCCGGTTTTATCGGGTTTATATTTTTAGTGACGATCCTGAGTGCAATTTTCGGAGGCAATGTCACGGACGACCTGGAAGAGGTATACCGGGCAACCGATTATTACAACCGCCAACAGTACGATTCAGCAGCTTATTTTTATAAACTGGCCATTGCCAAAGACCCCGAAAATGCCAGTCTGTATTTTGAAAGAGGAAATGCCTTCCTTAATTCAGAAAAAACTGACTCCGCTTTAATGATGTACGATGAGACATTGGCACGAGAACCGCAACACTATCAATCGCAATACAATAAAGGGTACATCTACTTCAACAGAAAAAATTATCGTCAGGCGATTGATGAGACAAAGAAGATCATGGCATATAATCCGGATTATACAGACGCCATGTTGTTGATTGGCGACAGTTTTTATAATCAAAGCCAGCTTGATTCAGCGCTTCAGTGGTATGAAGGAGCGTATGCCCAGGGTTACCGCAGTGCTGTGTTATGCCACCTGATGGCTTATATCTATGATACAAAAGGGCAAACGGGCACCGCTATTAATTTATACAAGGAAGCCATCGGCCAGGATAGCACCATTAAAGATATTTATGTGCGGTTAGGGGAGATTGTTTCCGGGGAAGAAGGGAATTGGTTTCGGATGAAAGCTTCCAGGATGCAGTAGTTATTAATTTTCTCAATAACCGATAATAGCTTAGGATGCGTGCGTGCTTCATTGAGCCATCTTTGAAATTGAGAATTAGGCAAGGGCTTACGGTCTGCTAAATTCAAGAACCACCTTGTTGCCTGCCATTAAGTGTAGTTGGTTGTCAGTTGTCTTAAATGCCTGCACATTGCCCAATGCTTTGAAATAAGCATCTTCGATCGGCATAGTTTCCTGGCAAAACATTTTGGTTGAACCCATTCCCGAGAAGGTAATACCTGTGTTTTCTGACTGGTAGGAGCCAAAGAACCGGTTGCACCCGGCATACCCGCTTACTTTTTTCTGACTTTCATCCAGTAAGAGCGTAACAGGCGGATTGAGTGATGAAACATCGCGGCCTTCCAGTTTTGTTAATTTCCATTCAATGTTTGTGATCAATACCTGTTGAGGTTTGCAGTGCATGAGTAAAATAAACGAAATAAAAATTAACAGTGTTTTTTTCATGTGTTAATAGCTTAAAACATCCTGGTATTCCTGTACTTTCCCAAACACCGCTTTGGCAAAGGGGCACAATGGTAGAATTTTAAGATAGTTTTTACGGGCATGATCAACGGCTGCTGCCACTAACTGTTTGCCAACATTTTTTCCCCGCAGTACATCTGAAACTTCGGTATGATCAATGATGATCAAATTATCGCCCGCTTTGCTGAAGGTCATGCGTGCCAGTTTCTCACCGTTCTCTTCAACAAAGAACATCCCCTTCGAAGCTGATTCTTCAAACTTGATTTTCATTTTTTTTTAGCTGTTAGTCATTGGCTGTTAGCTTTTATTTGTAAACTATCAGCTAAGAGCTAGAGGCTAACAGCTAATGGCTTATTTTGCATACGCCACGCTTCTCATTTCGCGTATCACGGTTACTTTAATCTGGCCGGGGTACTGCATATCGCGTTCAATCTTTTGTGAAATTTCAAAGCTTAGCTGTCCTGCGCGATCATCCGTTGCCTTTTCAGCATCCACAATCACGCGCAGCTCGCGGCCTGCTTGTATCGCATAGCATTTTTCAACACCCTCGAAACTTAACCCAACTTGCTCCAGGTCTCTCAGCCGTTTGATGTATTGTTCCATCACTTCTCTTCTCGCCCCCGGGCGCGCACCGCTGATGGCATCACAGGCCTGTATGATTGGAGAGAGGATGCCGGTCATTTCAATTTCATCGTGGTGAGCGCCAATGGCGTTGCACACCACCGGGTGTTCTTTGTATTTCTGGGCCAGCTCCATACCCACGATGGCATGCGGCTTCTCTAATTCTTCGGGCCATACTTTTCCAATGTCGTGTAAAAGACCGGCACGCTTGGCTTGTTTTACATTCAGGCCGAGTTCGGTAGCCATTATGGCGCACAGGTTGGCAACTTCGCGTGAGTGTTGTAACAGGTTTTGACCGTACGATGAACGAAAGCGCATGCGCCCCACCATTTTCACCAGTTCGGGGTGCAGGCCGTGAATACCCAAATCAATCACGGTACGTTCGCCAATCTCTACGATTTCATCTTCAATGTTTTTAGAAGTTTTGGCAACAATTTCTTCGATGCGTGCGGGGTGAATGCGGCCATCCTGCACCAGTCGATGCAATGAAAGGCGTGCAATCTCTCTGCGAACGGGATCAAAACCTGAAATAATGATGGCTTCCGGGGTATCGTCAACGATAATTTCAACCCCGGTGGCGGCTTCCAGCGTTCGAATGTTTCGTCCTTCCCGCCCGATTACCTTTCCTTTAATATCATCGCTTTCAATATTGAAAACAGAAACGCAATTTTCGATTGCGTGTTCGGTAGCTGTGCGCTGAATGGTCTCTACTACAATCTTCTTAGCTTCTTTGGTTGCCGTAAGCTTGGCTTGCTCCATAATATCTTTGATGTAGGAGTTGGCTTTCGACTGGGCTTCGTCTTTTAATGAGGCCACCAGTTGTTCGCGGGCTTCTTCGGCTGTGAGTTTAGAAATGCTTTCGAGTACCTGTATTTTTTGCTGGTTGAATTTGTCTAATTCCTCCTTGCGCCTTTTTACACCGTCAAGCTGTGCAGCAAGGTTTTGCTGCATATCTGTCATGTCAGATTCTTTCCGTTTAAGGTTTTCCAGTTCCTTGCTCAGTTGTTGCTCGCGCTGTTTTATCTTTTGTTCGTTGGCAATAATCTGATTCTTTTTACGGTTGGCCTCCTCTTCAAACTCTGTTTTCAGCTTCAGGATGTTTTCCTTGGCCTGAATAATTTTGTCCTTCTTAATATTTTCTGATGTGATTTCGGCTTCCTTCACAATCAGGGCGGCTTTGTTCTCTGCCTCTGTCTGGCGTTTGCGTAGTTTGCGTTTGTATAGGAGCGTGCCGATCAACATACTGAGCACAATTGTACCTGCTATACTGCTGAGCGCTATCGTGATAATCTGTGGCATATCAATAATGTATTTTGAGGGTTATGAATGAACCCGGATAGCCAACAGGCTAAGGAGATGAAAAAGAGGTGAAGATTTAGAGGATCGACTGTGATACCAGATGATTCAGGTGATTCACTTTCTCAAATACCGTTTGATCGATTGCCTGATGAGTTTCTTCCGATGCCATTTTTTCTACTAGGCTGTCAAAAGCGACCATCGCCAGCAGGTCTTGTTTATCGTCAATTCCGAATTGCTCCTTGTAAGATTTTAGTTTTTCATTAATCAGCCGGCTTGCCGTTCTCACTCTTTCTTCATCGTCACGCTTCACCTTCATCGGGTATTCGCGTTCGGCTATCTTGATTTTTATTGAAAGTTCTTCCATTAACGAGGTCTTACAGTAACTATCGGCTTAAATAAGCAATACACTTATCAATTTCCCGAATGTAGTCGTCTACTTTCTTCTTCAACTCCGAAACACTTCCGTCTTCCGGATTTATATTATCTACAATTTTAGAGATTTTAATTTGATTTTTAAAATCAGAGAGTTGCTCATCACGGCCTTTCAGGCCTGCTTTAAGTTCCTGATTCTCTGATTTTAAGGTCTTGATTTCTTCTTTAAGGCTTTTGTGTTCGTTGATAAGCACCAAAATTTTGCGCTCTAGTCCGTTCAGGTTGGTTTTTAAGAGTTCCTGTTCCATGCATTCAATTTTTTCGCGGCTTTTGCCGATTCAACAATTTGGTTAATCAACAGCCTGTCCCAATAATTGGGACTCATTGCCCTTTATTTACGAATGACCGCCCCTAATGTTTGCTCAAATGCAGTCATGAGTCGGTTCATCGTTTTATCAATTTCTTCGTCTGTCAGGGTCTTTGTTTCATCCTGCAAAGTAAAACCCAGGGCATACGCTTTTTTTCCTTCCGGAATATTTTTCCCTTCGTACACATCAAACGCGATGATTTCCCGGATCAGGCGTTTTTCGGTGTTTAGTACCATTCCCCTGATCTCATCAAAGCTAACATTTTTGTCCAACACAAGCGACAAATCACGTCTCACTTCCGGAAATTTTGGTACCTCCTGAATTACTAACTTAGGATTTGCGGCTTTGAAAAGCAAGGCAGTATTCAGCTCGGCATAAAATATTTCCTGCTTCACGCCAAAATCCTTTACGAATGCAGGTTTTACTTTTCCAAGGGTGCCAATAATTTTACTGTTTACTGAAAGTTGCATGGCATAATCAAACAGTGAATGCCCGATAACTTCCTGTTTTATCGAGGTTAGTCCGGATTTAAGTAGAATGTGCGTTACCTGTTGGGCCAGGTCATGGTAGGAAACTGGTTGTGTTTTGTGTTGCCAGTTTTCTGTTTCTGTATTTCCGGTCATGAATAGAGCAAGCCACTCTTCTTCTGCATATTTTTCTGTAACCTTTGAATACGTCTTCCCAAACTCGAACAGTTTCAGGTCTTTCTGTTTCCGGTTAATGTTGTAGGTGCAAACCTCCAATCCGGAAAAAAGCATGGTTTGACGCAAAATGCCTTGTTCTTCACTAAGCTTGTTCAGGATTTCCACCGGTTCACCTGTAAAGGTGAGTTGGTGCTTTTGCTGGTAGGCCGCGTTGGTAAGCGAATTGGTCCAGGTTTCAAAAAAACCGTTTCCAACCAGCATTTGTCCAATGGTATTCTTGAATTTGTTAATGTCTTTATCGGGGAATTCGGCAATAAAATCTGAACCTGCAAATGGACTTAATTCAATGTTGTTGAATCCGTAAATGCGAAGGATTTCTTCAATTACATCGGCTTCCTGAACAACGTCTACCCGGTATGGCGGAACGGAAACGGTATAACGGTCTTCTGTTTTATTGGTGATTTCTATATCTAACCGTTTTAAAATAGCGAACACTTCCCCTCTCGGAATAACTTTTCCGATTAACCGGTTTACGTTCTTATCTTTTACTTCGATGATGCGGTTTTCAATTTTTTCAGGGTACACATCTACGATTTCGGAAGACACATCGCCACCGGCCAGATCCTTAATGAGCAACGCAGCGCGCTTTAATGAAAATACTGTAAGGTTAGGATCGGGACCTCGTTCGTTGCGGAAGGAAGAGTCTGTTTTTAAACCATGATGCAGTGCCGTTTTACGAATGTAGTCGGCCGAGAAGTGAGCGCTTTCTAAAAAGATGCGGGTGGTAGCATGGGTGATTCCTGAATGTAAGCCGCCAAAAACACCGCCTATACACATGGGTTCCTGCGCATTGCATATCATCAGATCGTTGGCTGTAAGCTCGCGCTCTTTGCCATCGAGGGTTGTAAATTTTGTTCCTTGTGCAAGGGTCTTTACGATGATTTTGTTGCCTGTTATTTTATCGGCATCGTAGGCGTGCATTGGCTTGCCCATTTCATGGCATACAAAGTTGGTGATATCAACAATGTTATTAATGGGCGTAAGGCCAATGGCCTGGAGTTTATTTTTTAACCAGGCGGGAGATTCTTTTACGGTAATGCCACTGATGGTTAATCCTGAAAAGCGGGGGCAGGCTTCATGGTTTTCTACCGTAACCGTAATGGTAAGATTGTGGTTGTCGACTTTAAACTGTTCTATTGACGGCCACTTTACTTCACGGTTTAGCGCTGCCTTGATGTCGCGGGCAACACCAATGTGCGAAGCGGCATCCACACGGTTTGGCGTAAGGCCAATTTCAATAACATGATCGGTACTGACGTTAAAAAATTCAGATGCCGGGGTGCCATTCTGTAAGGTGGTGTTTAATACCATGATGCCCGCATGACTTTCGCCTAACCCTATTTCATCTTCGGCACATATCATTCCTTCCGATTGCTCCCCTCTGATCTTAGCCGATTTAATAGTAAAAGATTCTCCTTTTGTCGGATAAACTGTTGTGCCCACGGTGGCCACCACTACTTTTTGTCCGGCAGCAACATTCGATGCGCCACAAACAATGTTCAGGGGTTTATCGCTTCCAACATCAACCGTTGTTAAGGAAAGTTTATCGGCATTGGGGTGTTTGGTACAAGTCAGTACCTCGCCTATTACCAGGCCCTTCAACCCGCCTTTCACTGTTTCAAACGGATCCACACTTTCTACCTCCAGTCCGGTTGAAGTAAGTTGTTTCCCAATCTCTTCGGGAGATTCAGGTATGTCGATATATTCTTTGAGCCAGTTGTAAGAAATTTTCATGGGTGCAGACCAGTAATCTATTCAAAAATGAGCCTAAAAATAGGGGTTTTAAAGTTTCTTTAAGATGTCCGTAAAATCCTCAGGGGAAAGGTTGATTTCTTTGAGTATTCTCCTGATAAGGGATCGGCCCAAATCTCTTGCTGGATGATGCGGAAGTGTGGTGTATTTGCCGTTTGCGTGCCTATAAAAGGCGTGACTTCCCTTTTGTCGAACAAGCGTGAATCCTAATTTAAGTAAAATTTTTTCGAGTGTTTTTGAATCAACAATGGGTAGACGACTCATTCAAATATTTTTAAACAGTAATAACCACTTGCTGAGTGCCTACAAATTCATCGTTGATTTTTTTTAAGTCTTGTTCGGTAAGCTCTTCCATACAAAGTGAGGCAACTTCTTCAAGGTTCTTTTGAAGTTCGTCTAACGATTCGGCCTGGGTGTGTGCGCCAGGTAAGCTAGGGATATATCCTATGTACAGACCTGTTTCCAGATCTTTTTCAATTTGTGCTGTAAAGGTGAATTTGCCTCTCATAGTCATTCAAAATTAAACATTATTTTATCCATTAGGGGTACGTTTTTTCTCCTGCCTCAATGCGAATGTTCAGGATGTTTTCTTTTGGAGGAAAAGGGCATGAAAAATTATCGTTATAGGCACAATACGGATTATAAGCTTCGTTGAAATCGAGCAGGACAGAGGTACTTCCAGGTACTTTTTTAATATCAAGGTAGCGCCCGGCCCCGTAGGTTTCGGTCGCACTGGTTTGATCGGCAAAAGCCAGGAAGAGCGTTCCGCGGTATGGCCCCATATCCATGATTTCCAGGATCAGCAGTTTACTGGATACACCCTGTAATTCAAATTCTGCGTAGGCATATTCGAGGTAGCTTTTTTCTTTATTATCACTGGTGGGTAGTGAAACAGTTTTGGGTTGTTCAACCTTTGTAAGACGCGCCTGAATGCGATACGCAGCATCGACAGGGTAATATGTCAGACCTTTAAACGAATGAGTAGAATCACTGGCAAAAGGTGAGTCGGGGGCCGTGCGCATGTCGTTATCTTTCTCTTCCCGCATCTTCTGAATACGGGTGATGTAGGCTTCACTGTTTTCGTTGCCGGTAAAGGAATAGTATAAGATGGCCACGAGTGCAATCACAATTCCGATAATCAGTATGCTCTTTAGTTTCATGTTTATTCGATCTTTCCTTCCTCTATTCTCCACATTGCAAGGATACTACATCAATCCTTCATCTGAAAAACTCATGTAGGTGTTGCCGGCAACGATCAAATGATCTAACACCTGTATTTCAAGCAGCTTGCCTGATTCTTTCAGCTTTTTTGTTAAGTCAATATCGGCCTGGCTGGCCGTTAAATTTCCCGATGGGTGATTATGCGCCAGCACCACAGCGCTTGCCAGCTCTTCCAGTGCAATTTTAAAAATGAGTTTTGGGTCGGCCACCGTGCCGGTAACGCCACCCTGACTGATTTGATGTTTTTTGATGACACGGTTGGCACGGTTGAGCAAGACAATCCAGAATGCCTCGTGCGGAATGTCTAGAAACTCGGCTTTCAGTAAATCGTAAATGTCTTTTGAGTTGGTAATTTTTGGCCGCTCTTCCGTTGTTACTTCTTTTCGCCTTCTGCCAAGCTCCAGGGCACTCACTATCGTAATAGCTTTT
>Ga0268299_1002598_pt1 | contig 20705 bp, 14 predicted proteins | sample NOBtaG_FD_193484 | JGI IMG/M metagenome (GOLD analysis project Ga0268299, IMG submission 193484) | Activated sludge microbial communities from bioreactor in Nijmegen, Gelderland, Netherland - NOB reactor | ecosystem: Engineered > Bioreactor > Aerobic > Activated sludge | place: Netherlands... | reverse complement strand
GAGCCCCTAGAATGGGCCATCTAGCCCCGGGCAAGCCCGGGGCCTTTTGTGGAAGACCGCCGCAAATACCCCGCCGGCAAGCCGGCGGCTCTGTGAGGCTGACGCATGGCGTTCCAGACGGTCTGCAAGGTCGGCGACATCGCCGACGGCCAGAGCAAGTGCTTCAACGTCGGCGACAAGGTCGTCGCGCTGTTTCACGTCGGCGGGGCGTACCACGCCATCGACGACATGTGCCCGCACATGGGCGCGTCGCTGTCCGACGGCCACGTCGAGGACGGCGTCGTCACCTGCCCGTGGCACGCCTGGAGCTTCCGGCTCGAGGACGGCACCTGGATGGAGAACCGCCGCCTGAAGATCGGCTGCTACCAGGTCCGGGTCGAGGGCGACTTCGTCCAGGTCGAGGTGCCGGAGAAGCCGGCCGCTTGACGGCGGCGCGGGGCGGCCGTAGTTAAGCCACGTCGCGAATCCGGTCGCGGTCCGGCAAGATTCGGCCGCCGGACGCGAATCACAGGTGAGCCGATCTAGCGCCGCTATTCATCCGAGCCAGGCCCCGGTGGCGACCCGCGTCGGACGGCCGCGCCGGGCCCGAAAGGAGCGACCCCATGTCTACCGCCCCGTCCCCGCCGACCCCGCCTCGTCCGAAGGACCCCGACTCGATCACGATCATCAGCCACTCGCAGCTCGTCTACTGGTGGCCGGTCTGGGCGTTCGGCTTCATCTTCGGTATCTGGACCTACTTGCAAGGGACGCTCATGGTCGTCGTCCCGCCGGGGACGGTCGCCCAGAAGAACGTCGCCGTCCCGCTCACCGAAGGCGAGCGCGACATCGTCGTCCTGCCGAAGAACGCGAGCCTGCCGAGCGACCCGTCCGACAAGAACAAGCCGGACCAGCCCCACCTGCACATGACAAGCACCAAGGGCATGGGCGTCCTGTACTGCGTCATCCTGCTCCTGGTCATCGTCATCACGAACGTGCCGCTGCGCGGCCTGTGGTCGGTGATCGCCATCGTCGGCATCATCTTGCTGGCGTTGATCTTCCAGCTGGCCGGCTGGTGGGACGAGATCCTGCGCTACTTCTCGTTCCTCGACATCCGCATCAACATGGGCGGCTACTTCTTCATCGCCACGGTGCTGTTCATCGCCTGGCTGGTGACGATCACGGTCTTCGACCGCCAGATCTACATCGTCTTCACGCCGGGCCAGCTCAAGGTCTGCACCGAGATCGGCGGTGGCGAGAAGGTCTACGACGCGTTCGGCCTGCACCTGGAGAAGCAGCGCAGCGACCTGTTCCGCCACTGGATCCTCGGCCTCGGGTCAGGCGACCTGATCGTCAAGACCTCCGGGGCGTCGGCGGCGCACTTCGACCTGCCGAACGTCCTGTTCATCGGCCGCAAGGTCGCGATGATTGAGACGCTGATGAAGAAGAAGATGGTCGATGTGAAGGACTGACCTTCTCAAGTCAGAAGTCAGAAGTCAGAAGTAAAGCAATTCTGACTTCTGACTTCTGACTTCTGACTTCATCCTTCGATGGGTTCCTTGACCTGCTGGACGAAGTACGTCCCGCCCTTGTCGGCGCGGAGCTTGGCGGCGTGAGCCTCCGCCTCGTCCTTCTTCGGGAAGTCGTACTTCGCCACCATCGCGTTCGAGTTGTTGAAGACGCCCCAGACGGCGCGCATGCGGACGACCTTCGGCGTGCGCGTCCGCTTCGGCTTGGCGGCGGCCTTCGGGGCGGCCTTCTTCTTCGGCTTCTTTTTCGGCTTCTCTTCCTCGTCGTCGTCTCCGCCGTCGTCGTCATCGCCGGCGTCGTCGTCGCTGGCTTCCTCTTCGTCTTCGTCCTCGTCTTCTTCCTCGTCCTTGTCCTCGCGCTCCTTGTCCTCTTCCTCGTAGGACATCTGTTCCTTGCGGTTGATGGTACGCCGTCGTCCCATGGGCCGACCTCCTGGAGCGGGGGTGTCTCGCTTAACCACTTTACAGTACCGCCGAATCGGCCGACGGGCAAGGGCGGCCGGTCACGCCCCGGCGTCGCGCAGGTCGGGCGTGTCGTGCCCCTCGCTGAACGTCGCGACGACCTCGGCCAGGCGGTGGAGGCCGGCCGGGTCGCCGCGGCGGGCGAGGCTCCGGGCGGCGCGCAGCTCCAGCGACCGGGCCCCCTGGCGGGCGGCGAGGGCGAGCGCCTGCGCGAAGTCGGCCGCGGCCCGGTCCGGGAGCAGTTCGCCCCGTAGCCGGTAGAGTTCCGCCTCGTACAGCCCTTCTCGCGTCTGGCGGGCCAGGTCGAGCGCCTCCTCCAGCACCCGGCCGGCCTCGACGACGCGGCCGCGTGCCGCCAGCACCTCGGCGAGCAGGCCGAGGTAGTAGCTCCGGTACGTCACGCTGCCGGTCTCGCGCCAGGCGGTCAGGCCCTGACGTAACCGCGCGATGCCCTCGTCGGCGTGGCCGGCGGCGGCGAGGGCCCAGCCGGTCATGACGGCACTCCCGGCCCTCCAGAACGACAGGCCGTGCTCGGCCGACAGGGCGTCGCACTCCGCGGCGCAGGCCCGGGTGCGCGCCCCGTCGCGGCGCAGCTGGTGGACCATCGCCGCGAAGTGCAGCGCCAGGGCGAGCGTACTCGGGTGGTTCAGCTCCCGGCCGTGGCGGACCGCCGCGTCGCTGAGCCGGGCGGCGGAGTCCGGCTTGCCGAGCAGCCACAGGGCGACCGCCCCGAACGCCTGGCACGCGACGGCGGGGTCCTGGCCGAACCGGTACGAATGGTCGCGGTGCCGGTCCCGGTCGTACAGGCGGACCGCCTCTTCCGTGTGGCCGACCGTCGCGGCCGGCTCGCCGAGGCAGAGCGTCGTCACGGCGAGGGCCTGCTGGGACTGCAACGTCAGGTCCGGGGCGTTGAGCCGGCCGGCGAGGGCGTGCAGTTCGTCGGCCAGGGCCCGCGCGTGCGGCAGCTCGGAGCGCACTTTCGCCGCCAGCCAGAGGCCCCACAGGACGGGGAAGAGCGCCCCGGCGTCGGCGGGGTCGCGGCAGAGGTCGCGCGCCCGGGTGTAGGCCCGCGTCGCCTCCGGGGCGGCGTAGCCCTGCGTCACCTGGAGCTGGAGGCCGAGCATCTTCCGCAGCGGCAGTTCCAGGGCGGCCCGCTCCGGCGACTCCGGCAGGGCGTCGAGCAGGCCGAGGCCGCGCCGCGCCAGGCCGGCCGCCTCGCGGTGGGCGTAGACGCGCGCCGCGTTGTCCGACGCGGCGAGGCAATGGCGCGCCGCCCGGGCGTAGTCCCGGCCGACCTCGTACAGGTACGCCAGCGACGCGGCCGCCTCGCGGTTCGCGCCGTGGTGCGCCTCCAGCGTCCGGCCGAGCGCCGCCCCGAGGGCCGCCCGCCGCGACGGCGTCAGCTCGGCGTCGAGGGCCTGCTGGTACAGGACGTGGACGAAGGCGTACCGCAGCGTCGGCACTTCGCCCGGTCGCTTCGCGTGTTCGGGGAACGCCGCCTCGCGCACGAGCCGCACCAGGCCGTGGACGCGCTCCAGGGCCTGGAGGCGCTCCTCGACCTCGGCCGGGTCGAGGGCGAGCGCCCCGGCGACGACCGCCGAGTCGAACTCCGGCCCCTGGACCGCGGCGGCGTTCAACAGTCGGCGGTCGAGTTCGGTCAGCCGGTCGAGCTTGCGGCGGAGCAGGCCGCGCCACGCCGACCGTCCGTCCGCCTCCGGCAGCTCGCGGCTCAGGTCGGGCAGTTCGCGCGCAAGGGCCCACCGGCCGCGTACCTCGGCCAGGACGCCGCGCTCGCGCAGGTAGCGCAGCAGGTCCGCCATGAACAGCGGGCTGCCCTCCGTCCGGTCGTGGATCAGCCGGGCGAAGTCCGCCCCGAACGCATGGCCGGGAAAAGCCAGGTTCAGGTAGCGCTCGACGTCGGCCCGGCCGAGGAAGCCGACGCGCAGCTCGGCGCAGACGCCGCGCCCTTGCAGGTCGTCGCGCACCCCGGCGAACGGGTGCGGCCCGAGCAGCAGCTCCGTTTGCCGGTACGACACGACGACGAGGACGCGCAGCCCGGCGCAGTGCCGGCCGACCTGGGCGAGTAGATCGACCGTCGGCACGTCGGCCCAGTGGACGTCGTCCAGGAAGAGGACGACCGTGCCGAGGCGCGACAGCTCGCGGAGCAGGGCGACGAACTCGCGCAGCATCGCCGGCTGGGACGGGGCCCGGCTCCCCTCCGCCGACGACGGCGCGACCTGGGCGTACCACGTCGGCGCGACGGCCCGCAAGAGGCGGACGACCGCCGGGCCGGATGCCCCACGCACCAGGTCGGCGAGCGCCTCGGTCACGGACAGGTACGCCTCCGTCGCTCCGAGGCGCTCGGAGCAGTGCCCCCGGCCGACGATCCGTCCGGCGTCCGGGTCGTCGACGCCGTCGAGGAAGTCCTCGACGAGGGTCGTCTTGCCGATGCCCGGCTCGCCGGCGACGCACTGGATCGACCCCCGGCCGGCGTCGGCGGCGGCGAGCGCGAGGCGCAGCAGGGCCAGCTCGCGCTCCCGGCGGACGAGCGGCCGCGGGGCGGCCGCCGTCGTCCAGTCGGCCGCCCCGGCCAGGGTCTGGGCCACCTCGGCCGCCGTCGGCCGGAGGCGGGCGTCCTTCTGGAGCATCGCCTCGAGCAGGCCGTCCAGCGCCGGCGGGACGGACGGGTTGACGCTCGACGGCGTCGCCGGCCGGGCCGAGCCGATCGCGTGCAGGATGCCGAGGGCCGAGTCGGCCTCGAACGGGTGGCGGCCGGTCACCAGCTGGTAGAGGACGATCCCGAGCGAGAAGATGTCCGACGGGCTCTCGACGATCTGGCCGCGCGCCTGCTCCGGCGACATGTACGCCACGGTGCCGAGGATCGCGCCCGGGTCGGTATCTTGCTGAAATCCCGCCCCGGCCGGCAGGTGCAGCCGGCCGAGCATCGGCACGCCGCGCGCCAGGCCGAAGTCGACCACCTTGACGTAGCCGTCCGCCCGGACCATGACGTTCTCCGGCTTGACGTCGCGGTGGACGACGCCGGCCGCGTGCGCCGCGGCGAGGGCCCGCGCCGCCTGGGCGACCATGCGGCACGCCGCCGCGATCGGCGACTCCTCCGCGTCGAGGCCGGTCGTCTTGCCGTCGGCCACGTCGCGCAGCGTCGGGCCGTCGATCAGTTCCATGACGATGAACGGCCGCGGCGTCGCGCCACACGCCGGGGCGACCTCGCCGAGGGCGTGCACCGTGCAGATGTGCGGGTGGTTCAGGGCCGACGCCGTCCGCGCCTCGCGGCGGAAGCGCTCCAGTCGGTCCGGGTCGCGGGCGTACTCGTCCGGGAGGAATTTCAACGCGACGTACCGGCCCAGGCTCACGTCGCGCGCCTTGTAGACGACGCCCATGCCGCCCCGGCCGAGCTGCTCCTCGACGACGTAGCCCGGCACGACCGGCCAGGCGGCCGGCCCGGTCGCGACGGAGTCCTCGACCGGGCCGAGGGTGTCGCCGCCGGCGTTCAGCGCGTCGGCGTAGCCGGGGAAGCGGCCGGCGTACTCGTCCGGATCGACGTGACCGGCGTGGCGGCGGCGCAGGGCGTGCTCGGCGGCGATCAGGCCGAGCATCGTCGCCCGGTCGGCGGCCAGCTGCGGGAACGCGGCGAGGTACGGCTCCAGCCGGGCCGCCTCGCCGGCCTTGAGGCGGAACTCGAGATCGACGTGGACCAGCTCGACGAGCAGGACGCCGGCCCACGGCACGTCGGCGACGAGGTACGCCGCCACGTCCGGCCGGTCGCCGGCGAGCCAGGCGCGCTCGAAGCGCTTGATGACCGCCTCGCACGCGGTCCAGTCGATGGCGTCGGCGGACGGGGTGGACATGGCCGGGTCTCGTCGGGCGGTGCAACTACCCGCCCTCTTAATCGTCCCGCAATGCCAGGGGTGACACGCGACTTTTTATTTGGCCGAGTCGACGCCGCCGCCGGATTGGCGGGGTATGGCCGACCCGCGGCGGCTCGCCCCGATGTTGTATCGGGGCGGCCCTTTCCGGCGAGGGCGGCCCGGACAGGAGAGCGCGTACACATGGCGACCACCCCGCGCCGGCACGAGCCGGCCCTCGGCATCGAACTGTTGGAAGACCGCGTCGTCCCGGCGGTGATCGCCACCTTCCTGGCGTCGTCCGGGACGCTGACCGTCTTTGGCGACAACCTCGACAACACGATCGCCGTCAGCCGCAATGCCGCCGGCAACCTCCTCGTCAACGGCGGGGCGGTCAAGGTCGTCGGCGGCACGCCGACCGTGGCGAACACCGCCCTCATCCAGGTCTTCGGCCAGGGCGGCAACGACAACGTGACCCTCAGCGAGGCGACCGGGGCCCTGCCGCGGGCGAACCTCTTCGGCGGCTCCGGCAACGACACCCTCTCCGGCGGCTCCGGCAACGACATGCTCTTCGGCCAGGCCGGCAACGACACCCTCCTCGGCCGGGGCGGCTTCGACTTCCTGTTCGGCGGCTCGGAGAACGACGTCCTGACCGGCGGCGACGCCGACGACCAGGTCTTCGGCGAGTCCGGCGACGACCGTATGATCTGGAACCCGGGCGACGACACCGACCTCAACGAGGGCGGCGCGGGCAACGACACCGTCGAGGTCAACGGCGGCAACGGAGCCGAGGCGTTCACCGCGACGGCGAACGGGACGCGCGTCCGCTTCGACCGGCTCGACCCGGCCCCGTTCTCGATCGACATCGGCACGAGCGAGGCCCTCGTCCTCAACGCCAACGGCGGCAACGACACCTTCTCGGCGACCGGCAACCTGGCCGCCCTGATCAAGCTCACGATCGACGGCGGCACCGGCAACGACACCCTCCTCGGCAGCAACGGCGTCGATCTGATGTTCGGCGGCGACGGCGACGACTTCCTCGACGGCCAGCAGGGCAACGACGTCGCCTTCATGGGGGCGGGCAACGACGTCTTCCAGTGGGATCCGGGCGACGGCAGCGACGTCGTCGAGGGCCAGGACGGCACCGACACGATGCTCTTCAACGGCAGCGCCGGCAACGAGCTCTTCGCTGCCACGGCCAACGGCGGGCGCGTCCTCTTCACGCGCAACCTCGGCAACATCGTCATGGACCTGAACGACGTCGAGCGGATCGACCTGAACACGTTCGGCGGCACCGACACGACGACGATCAACGACCTGTCCGGCACCGACGCCGCCGAGGTGAACGTCCGCCTGGGGTCGGTGATCGTCGATCCCAACGCCCCGCCGACGGGCGACGGCCTGGCGGACGTCGTCATCGTCAACGGCACGAACGGCAACGACATCATCGACGTCTTTGGCGCGGGGACGTCGGTCGCCGTGGTCGGCCTGGCGGCCCGGGTGAACATCACCGGGTCGGAAGGGGCGAACGACGCGCTCGTCATCAACGCCCTCGGCGGCGACGACGGCGTGACGGCGACGACGATGCCGGCCGGGGTGATCAAGTTGACGATCGACGGCGGCGCGGGCGACGACGTCCTGCTCGGCTCGCAGGGGGCGGACGTCTTCCTCGGCGGCTCCGGCGACGACTTCGTCTTCGGCGACAACGGCAACGACGTCGCCCTGCTCGGCGCGGGCCACGACGTCTTCCAGTGGGACCCGGGCGACGGCAACGACACGATCGAGGGCCAGGACGGCTTCGACACGCTGCTGTTCTTCGGCTCGAACGCCAGCGAGAACGTCAACATCTTCGCCAACGGCGGCCGGGTGATCTTCTTCCGCGACGTCGCCAGCGTGACGATGGACCTCAACGACACCGAGGCGATCGAGTTCCGGGCCCTCGGCGGGGCGGACAACGTCATCGTCGGCGATCTGGCCGGCACCGACGTGACGCGGATCGGCCTCGACCTGCGCGGCCCGAACGGCGGCGGCGACGGGGCGGCCGACTCGGTCACCGTCAACGGCACGAACGGCGCGGACGTGTTCGGGGCGGCCGGCGACGCCGGCGGCATCACCGTCTTCGGCCTGCAGGCCACGGTCAACATCTTCCACCAGGAGCAGGCGAACGACAAGCTGACGCTCAACGGCCTCGGCGGCGACGACGTCATCGACGCGACGTCGCTGGAAGCGGACGGCATCCAGCTGGTGATGAACGGCGGCCTGGGCGACGACGTCTTCCTCGGCAGCGAGGGCGACGACCTCATCAACGGCGGCGATGGCGACGACCTCGCCCTGATGGGGGCCGGCGACGACACGTTCGTCTGGAACCCGGGCGACGACAACGACGTGATCGAAGGCCAGGACGGCTTCGACCGGATGGTCTTCAACGGCTCGAACGCCTCCGAGCAGGTCCACCTCTTCGCCAACGGCGGCCGGGTGATCTTCTTCCGCGACGTCGCCAGCGTGACGATGGACCTCAACGACGTCGAAGGGATCGACTTCAACGCCCTCGGCGGATCGGACGTCGTCACGGTCGGCGACTTGTCCGGGACGGACGTCGTCGAGGTGAACCTGAACCTCGGCGGGACGGACGGGGCGGCCGATTCGGTCATCGTCCAGGGGACGAACGGCGACGACGTCGCCCTCGTGGTCGGCGACGCGAGCGGCGTGAGCGTCCTCGGCCTGGCGGCCCAGGTGAACATCGCCGGCACCGAGGCGGCGAACGACCGGCTGACGGTCAACGCCCTGGCCGGCGACGACGTCGTCGAGGCGTCCGGCCTGGCGGCGGGCGCGATCCAGCTGACCGCCAACGGCGGCGACGGCAACGACGTGCTCGTCGGGGGCGATGGCAACGACGTGCTGACCGGCGGCGCGGGCGACGACGTGCTGATCGGCGGCCTGGGAATCGACGTCCTGGACGGCGGCGACGGCGACGACGTCGAGATCCAGGGCTGAGCGGGAACCCTCCCCCGGGTCGAGCCGGCGGGCCGCCTTCGGGCGGGCCCCGCCGGCTCGCGTTTTTGCGCGTGCCGGGCGGCCGCCCGTACGGGTAGACTATCGCCATCCCGAGGCCCCTTCCTGGGATGGCACCATGCCCGACATCGACCCACGTCTCGTTTCCCTGCTGGCCCGCCGCGACGAGCTGCTCGCCCGCGGCGAGAGCCCCACGCCGGAAGAACTCTGCGCCGCGGAGCCGGAACTGCTCGTCCCGCTCCGCTCCGCGATCGCTGCCCTGGAGCGGTTCGCCGCCGACCGGGACACGGTGCGGACGGAGGCGGACAACCCGCCGCCGGGCATCTCGCCGGGCGAGGTGCCCGGCTACGAGATCCTCGACGAGCTGGGCCGGGGCGGCATGGGCGTCGTCTACAGGGCGCGGCAAACGCGGCTGAAGCGGGTCGTCGCGCTGAAGATGCTCCTCGCCGGCGGGTTCGCCGGGCCGAGCCAACTCGCCCGGTTCCAGACCGAAGCGGAAGCGCTCGCCGCGCTGGCCCATCCGCACATCGTGCCGATCCACGAGGTCGGCGAGCACGCCGGCTTGCCGTACCTCGCTTTGGAGTATTGCCCCGGCGGCTCGCTCGACCGGAAGCTCGCCGGCACGCCGCTGCCGGCGGCCGAGGCGGCGGGGCTGGTGCGCAAGCTGGCCGGGGCGATGGAGGCGGCCCATTCTCAGGGCGTCGTGCATCGCGATCTGAAGCCGGCCAACGTCTTGCTCGATGCACGCGGCGAGCCGAAGGTGACCGACTTTGGCCTGGCCCGTCGGAGCGATGAGGCCGGCCCGACCGCGACCGGGGCGGTGATGGGCACGCCGAGTTACATGTCCCCCGAACAGGCGCGCGGCGACAAGGACGTCGGCCGGCCGGCCGACGTCTGGGCGCTGGGGGCGATCCTGTACGAGTGCCTGACCGGCCGGCCGCCGTTCAAGGGCGCGAACACCGCGGAGACGCTCGACCAGGTGCGCGACCGCGAGCCGGTCGCGCCGCGTCTCTTGAACCCGGCGGTGCGGCGCGACCTAGAGACGGTCTGCCTGAAGTGCCTCGCCAAGGAGCCGGCCCGGCGGTATCGCTCGGCCCGGGAACTGGCCGACGACCTGGGGCGGTTCCTCGACGGCAAGCCGGTCCTGGCCCGGCCGGTCGGGCCGCTCGGTCGGGCGTGGCGCTGGGTGCGGCGGCACCCGGCCCGGGCGGTGGCCTGGGCGGCGAGTTTCGGCGTCGTGCTGGCTGTCGTCGCCCTGGCAGTCGGGGCGACGTTCTGGCGCGCCCTGGCCGACGAGAAGCGGCTCGTCGAGCAGTTTCGGAAAGAGGCGGCCCGGCTGTCGGCCCGGCGCGGCCTGGAGGGGGCGCTGCGCGACTGCGAGGCGGGCCAGGTCGGCCACGGCCTGACGCGCATGGTGCACGTCCTGGACCACCTCGGCGAGGACGACGCGGACCTGGCCCGGGCGCTGCGGCTGAACCTGGCCGCCTGGGGGAAGGAACTAAACGCCACCGTCTGGGATCGGGCCGTCTTCGGCGGGGAGCGGTGGTTCGGCCGGTGGTCCGCGGACGGGTGCCGCCTCCTGGAGCGGATCGACTCCCGGACGCTCGTCTGCCGCGAGCTGCCCTCGGGGAAGGCCCTCCTCACCGTCCGCGAGTCGGCCGACCTCGGCGCGTTCGACCTCGCCCCCGACGGGAGGCGGCTCGCCTACCAGACGCGCGGCACCCCCGCCCGGACCGTCCTCCGGGCGGTCGAGGAGCCGGGCCGGATCGACCTCCCCCTCTCAGGGGCGGGGGATTCGGTCTTCTTCGACCCGGCCGGGCGGTGGCTGGTGACGCTCGCCCACCTCCAAAACGGGAACGCCCGCGACCTCCGCGTCTGGGGCGTCCCGGGCGGCGAAGCTGTCGGCCCGCCGGTGTCGGTGGAGCGGACCCTCGCGGTTCGGTTCTTGCCGGGGTGGGACCGGCTCCTGGTCGTCCACCAGCCGGCCGACGAGCCGGCGGTGAGGCTGACGGTCCACGACGTGTCGGCCGGCCGGCCCGTTTCCGAGGTGTCCCTCCGCCGGACCGCCTCGGCGACGGCCGCCGTGTCCGGTCGGTACGTCCTCTTCCGGGGGGCGAGCCAGCGGGTCTGGGACGCGGCCGAGAACGCCCCGCTCGGGCCGGACCTGCCCGAGCGGCATCCGGACGGCCGCCTGTCTCGCCTCTTTGACGTCTCGCCGGAGGGGGACGAACTCCTCGTCGAGGACGGCCCGCGGGTCAAGGTCCGCGACGCGCGCACGCACCGGGTCCTCCGGGCCCTCCCTCCCGACGGCCCGGTCCAACTCGCCCGGTTCAGCCCGGACGGGGCCGAGGTGGTCGTCCTCGATCAGCGGTCCGTCGCGCGGCGGTTCGACCGGGCGACCGGCCAACCGCTCGGGCAGCCGCTGGCGAGCCCAATCGAGGTCGGCGGGGTCGAGTTCGCGCGCCGGGGGCCGTGGCTGTGGACCTTGAAGGAGAACGAGGGCGGCCCGCGGGTCTGGCGGCGGCCGGATGCCGGCCGGGGCCGGCCGGTCGCCCTGCCGGCCTCGGCCGTCGCCGCGGCGTGGTCGCCCGACGGGGGGCGATTCGTCGCCGCGTGTAAGGACGGGGCGGTCCGGGTCTACCGCGCCGGCCGGCCCGATGCGGCGGAGAAGGACTGGGCGGCCGGGCCGGGCCTGACCGGGGTCGGCTTCGCCGACGCGGGGACGCTCTGGGCCCACACCGCCGCGACGGCCGGCCGCTGGGCGCTCGCCGACGGGCGGCCGGCCCTCGCCCGGCCGCGTGACGCCCCGGCCGGCCGACTCGGCGAGCTGCGGCTCGACCCGACCGGGACGCGCGCCGCGTGGATCTCCACCGCCCGGGAGGGTGTCCCCGGCGTCCTCGCGCTGTCCGTCCTCAAGGTCGGCCTCCAAGAGGTGGCCTCCGGCCGGGTCCTCCGGCACGAGGCGATCCACGTCGGCGGCGCGGTCGGGCGGTTCGGGGGCGTCGATCTTCACTTCGCCCCCGACGGCCGCCACCTGCTCGCGGTGGCCTGGGATCGCGGCCTCTTCGAGCGTTTCATTTCGCACGCCGGCCTCCTGACGGCCGACGCCAAGCCGGTCCTGCTCCGGGATTTCAGCGAGTTCCACGGCGAGGTCGCCGCCGCCGCCTTCGCGCCGGACGCCGCGTCCGTGTTCGTCTCGGTCCGGGTCCGGGGCCACGCCTGGGACCCGCGCGGCTTCGTCTATCGGTTCGACGCCCGGTCCGGCGAACTGGCGGGCAAGAGCACCCACCCCGGCTGGGTCAACGCCCTCGCCGTGGCGGAGCGCCACCTCGTCACCGGCGGCGCGGACGGGTTCGCCCGCCGCTTCGACCGGGGGACGGACGGGCCGGCCGGCGTCCCGATGGCCCACCCGGACGAGGTCGTCGCCGTCGCCCTCGACCCGTCGGATGAGTTCCTCCTGACGGCCTGCGCCGACCGGCGCGCCCGCCTGTGGCACCTCGCCACCGGCCTGCCGGTCGGCCCGTCGCGCGACCTCGGCGGGGCGTCGAAGGCCGTCGCCTGGAACGGCGACGGCTCGCATGCCCTCGCCGCCGGCGACGCGCCATGGCTGTGGCTGTTCGACCGGCCCGCGCCGACGACCGAGCCGGTCGCCGCCCTCCGCGAGCGGCTCCGCCGGGCCACGCTGCTCGAAGTCGCGCCGGACGGGACCGTCCTGCCGCTGTCTCCGGAACAGGTCGCCGCCCTGTTCCCGGTCGGCGAATAACCGGTCACTTCGCCCGCTTGACCAGCACCGCGTGGACGAACAGGTTCCGGTCGAACTCGTTCTCCTTGTAGACGTCGTTGGTGAACTCGACGACGAGCTTCCGCTCGCCGGCCTTCAGCTTGGCGGGGACGGCGTACTCCTTCGCGTCGTCGGCGGTCAGGAGCGTCTCCTTGCCGACCGCCTCGCCGTCGATCGACACCTTGAACTTGGCCCGCTCGTTCTGGGCCGCCTCGCACGACGCCTTGACGACGACCTCGTAGTCGCCGTCGGCCGGCACCTTGACCACCGCCTCGGCCGGGCCGTTCGTGTAGAAGAAGAGCTTCCCCTCGTCCTCGTTGTGGCCGAAGAGGGACGCCTGGTCCGCGGGCACCTTGAACTTGAACGCCTTCAGCTCGACCGGGATCGGCTCCGCGTCCGGGGCCGTCGCCTGGACGAGCCCGGCCAGCAGGCCCACCACCGCGACGAGGAGCGGAACGGTTCGCCTTCGCATGACATCCTCCTGATTCGATGTGGACCGACGAGATGGGCTGGGGCATCCTACCCGCGGGCCGGCCTCGTCGCAAGGAGGCGTTCCGGCTCAGCGCCGCAGGCGGAACGTCAGGTCGCCGGCCTGCTTCGCGTCGTCCCACGGCGCGCCGCCGTCGTCCGTGCGATCACGGCCGAGGCTGTAGATCACCAGCCCGTCGTCGGCCTTCCGCAGCCGGAGCGGCCGGCCGTCGAACGGGTCGAGGGGCGCCTCTGACAGGAAGTCCGGCACCAGGTCGCCGACCTTCTCCGGCGGCCGGCCGTGCTTCGCCTGGTACGCCGACGCGGCGACGGCGGTCCGGGCGAGAGCGCGCCGGGCGTCGGCGTCCAGGGCGGCGAACGCGACGCGGTGGGCCGCCGGGATGAGCAGGCCAGCGAGGATGCCGCCGCCGCGCGTCGCGCGCAGCTGGCGGTCGTGCTCCGCGAACCCGTCCAGCATCGCGGCCGGGGCCCGGCCGGCGTGCTCGCGCATCGTGCGCATGTGGCGGCGGTACGTCGCCAGGTCGTCCTCCAGGAAGAAGACCCGATAGACCGGAGACGCGAGCAGCGCCTCGCCGAGGTCGTCCAGCATCGTCGCCTGCCGCAACTCCGGGGACGAGTGGCCCCGCCCGGTCGCGATCAGGGCGAACGCCGCCAGGCCCCACGCCTCCTCCATCCCGAACGTCCGCTGGAGGCGGTCGCGGAACGAGTCGTCCGCGCCGATCTTGAGACGGGCCAGGTCGGCCGGCTCGACCAGGCCGAGGGCGAGGACGTCCTCCAGGGCGTTCGCTCCGGTCCGCTCGATCGCCGCCGCGAACAGGACGTCGAGCAGGAGCGGGTAGTGGACGTGGCGGGCCATGGCGAAGATCGCCGCGACGTCGTCGATCGCGCCGCGGAAATCCTTGCGGGTGGCGCGGGCGAGGGCGTCATAGGCGAGGAGGGTCGCCCCGTGGCGGAGCGGGTGCAACTCGGGCATCCGCATGTCGAGCGGCGACGTGTCGATCGACCAGTCGCGGTCGAACGAACAGTACGGCACCGCGGCCGCCTCGCGGAGGAGGGCCAGGCCGGCCTGCTGCCGGTCGAGGAACTCGCGCTGCGTCGGGTCGGCCGGGTCGAACGTCGCCCGGTCGTACTTCTCCCACGCCTCGGCCTGGTCGCCGAACCGGGCCAGGTCGGTGACCGGCAGGGCGGCGAACGCCTTGCGGTAGGTCGCCGCGGCGTTCGGCACGCCGGCGAGCCGGCCCGGGACGAGGGCGAGCGCCCGCGCCCCGGCCTCGACCTGGACGGCGGCGAGCTGGGCACGGACGGCGACGTCGAGGTTCGCGACGGTGATCGCCGTCAGGGCCGCCGCGGCGACGAACGCGACGGCGAGGGCGCGCCGCGACCACGGCCGGGCGTCCGGACCGGGCCGCAACGCCGTCGGCAAAAGAATCACCGCTCCGACGAGGAACGCCAATACCCAGCACGCGACGGCGACGAAGCTCGCGAACGGTACGGTGCCGAGTCCGGCGAGGTACCACAGGCCGTAGGCCGTCGCGCCGGCCGGGACGAGGACGACGGCTGCCACGAGGATCGGCACCGCCCAGCGGAGCAGGCCGAGCCGCCACCGGGCGGTGCAGGCGGCGACGAACGCTACCAGCAACAGGGCGGCGGCGAGGCTCTCGAGCAGGATCAAGGCGTGGCCCATCGGTTCGTCTCCGGCACGGGTCGGGGGGTCTTCCAAACGGGGGCGGCCGACGGCGGCAGGTCGGCCGCGGCGCGCCAGAGCAGGGCCTGGCGGCGGTACTCCGCTTCGGGGAGGTCGGGGGCGATGGTCTGCAATCGCGCGACGGTCGGCGGCTCGACGGCCGGGCGCAGGTCCCAGGCGGTCGCGGTCGCCAGGCTCTGCGACAGGTTCGCCGCCAAGAGGATCAAGGCCGCGGCGACGGCCCAGCGCCAGGCGGTCGGCTCGTCGGCGTCCCGGCACGCGGCGAGGACGCGCGGTCCGAGGTGGTCCGGCGGATCGGGTCGCGGCCGGCTTTTGAGCCGGCGTTCCAGGGCGGCCAACTCGGGCGGCAGGTCAGTCATCGGCGGTGCCTCCCAGGGCGTCGCGCAGCTCGGCGAGGGCGTAGCGGTAGCGGCTCGCGGCGGTGTTGATGCCGACGCCGAGCACGGCGGCGATCTCGCGGAACGTCAGGCCGCCGTCGATCTTCAGAGCGAGCACCTCGCGCCGGTCGGCCGGCAGCGCCGCCAGGGCGCGTTCGAGTCGGGCCGACCCAGCCGGGGCCGACTCCGGGGCGGCGACGGCGTCGAGGTCGATCCCGCCCGTGCGGCGGTCGTCGCGCCGCCGGGCGGCGACCTTCGCCGCGGCGTGGCGCAGGGCGGCGAACAGGTACGCCCGCAGATCGGCGACGGCGGCGAGCCGGGCTCGGGCTCGGACCAGGCCGACGAACACCTCCTGGACGGCGTCCTCCGCGTCGGCCGACGACCCGAGCACGGCGACGGCGACCCGGTACAGGGCGGCCCCGTCCCTGGCGTAGAGGGCGGCGAACGCCTCCTCGCGCCCGGCGACGACGCCGGCCAGCAACGGGTCTCCCGCTCGGTCCGCCATGCCGGCCTCCTCGCCCGGGAGAGTAGAGCCGCGGCGCGGCGGGTTTTGTCTCGAATCGCGCCCCGGCCGGGGGATACACTTTCTCAATCGCCCCACCACCCCGAGGTCGATCATGGGCCGCCTTTGCCTGGCCTGCATGCTCTGGGTCGCCGTCGGCACCGCCGCCGCCGACGTGAAGGGCACGGTCAAGAAGGTCGATCTGGCGACCGGCGTCCTCGTCGTCAAGCCACACGCGGCCGGGCCGGACCTGGAGCTGAGTCTCGCCGGACGCGACGTGCCGGTCACGGACGTGGTCGGTCGGCCGGCCCGTCTCGGCGACGTGCGCGTCGGGTCGCGCGTCGCCCTGACGCAGACGGGCGAATACGTCACCGCCGTCCAGCTCGACGGCCCGGCCGTCTGGGGCGTCCTGCGCAAGATCGACCCGGCGACCCGCACCGTCGAGGTCGAGGATCCGGTCCGGACGCATACGGTCAGGCTGCCAGAAGGGGCGAAGGTCGTCGTCAGCCGGGTGGAGAAGGCGTTCGCCGACGTGAAGGTCGGCCAGCCGGCCCGGGTGGCGTTCGCCCCGGACGGCAAGACGCCGGCGCTCCTCGCCGTCGGGTCGGGCGTCTCGTCGCGCGACCCGTACCGCAAGTACGCCAAGGTGGAAGGCGTCCTGCTCGAAGCCGACCCCGCCGCCCGGACGGTGACGCTCCTGCTCAAGACGTCCGGCGAGCCGCTCCGCACCGAGACGTTCGCCACGGCGGCCGACGTCGCCGTCAAGCTGAACCTCGCCGAGCGCCGGGTACGCGACGGCGACCTGGCCGCGGTCAAGGCCGGCCCGCTGACGGTGCGGCTCGTCCTCGACCCGGAGACGCGCGTCGTCGACGGCTTCGAAGTCGAGCTGCCGGCCTATGCCCGGCGGAAGCTCGTCGCCGTGGACGACGGGAAGGTGACGATCGACGACCCGAAGTCGCCTCTCTCGCTGGCTCTCGACCCGGCCGTGGCGGTGTGGACGCCGGACGGCCCCGGGACCGTGAAGGACCTCAAGTCGGGCAAGTCGGTGACCGTCGCCCTGTCGCCGGATCGTACGCGGGTGCTCGTCGTGCAGATCCACTCGCGCTAGGCGGGCCCCAGTTCGGCGAGGACGGCGAGCGACCGCAGCGCCGCCCGGACGGCGGCCCGGGCGTAGTCCTCCTTGCGGACGTTCGCCTGCTCGGCCGTAGCGCCGGGGCCGATGATGCCGATGCCGACCGGCTTGCGGTGCGCCAGCTGCATCCGGACGAGGGCGTCGTGGACGACGTGGCCCATGACCTCGCCGTGGAGCGTCTCGCCGCGCTCGATGTAGCCGAGGACGACGATGGCGTCGAAGTCGCCCCGGCCGAGGAGCACCGCGGCGACGAGGGGCACCTCGTAGCAGCCGGGGACGCGGACGGCGCGCGCGACGGTCGCGCCGCCGCGGCTGGCCTCGTCGGTGGCGGCGGCGAGCATCGCCTCGACGAGCGGCCGGTTGAACTCGGCGGCGAGCAGGGCCAGGCGGGGTGCGGCAGGCGGCATGTCTGGCTCCGAAATCCATCCCGGACACGCACGGCCCGGGCAGCGACAGTGTACGGATCGGGGAAGGGCGGAACCGGGGCTGTTCCCAGCCGGCCGATCGAGCTACGATGTGGGAAACGCCGCACCCCAGGAACCGCCGATGGCCACCGCGTCCCCCCTGCTCGACCGCCTCCGCGCCCTCCTCGGCCCCGACGCGATGATCAGCACGCCGAGCGAGCTGCTCGTCTACGAGTGCGACGGCTACACCATCGAAAAAGCCCGGCCCGATGTCGTCGCCTTCCCGACGACGCGCGATCAGGTCGTCGCCATCGTCAAGCTCTGCAACGAACTCGACGTGCCGTTCCTGCCGCGCGGCTCCGGCACCAGCCTCGCCGGCGGCGTCCTGCCGGTCGGCGGCGGCGTCGTCATCTCGCTCGCCCGGATGAAAAAGATACTCGAGGTGGACTACCGCAACCGGTTCGCCGTCGTCGAGCCGGGCGTCGTCAACCTCTGGCTGACGAACCACCTCAAGCCGAACGGGTATCACTTCGCCCCGGACCCGTCGAGCCAGGGGGCGTGCACGATCGGCGGCAACGTCGCCACGAACTCCGGCGGGCCGCACACGCTCAAATACGGCGTCACCGTCAACCACGTGCTGGGCCTGGAGTGGGTTCTGCCGGACGGCGAGGTCGTCCAGGTCGGCGGCCCGGCCGAGGACGGCCCCGGCTACGACCTGACCGGCGTCCTGGTCGGCAGCGAGGGCACCCTCGGCGTCGCGACGAAGATCTGGGTGCGCATCACGCGCAACCCGGAGGCGTACCGGACGCTGCTCGGCGTGTTCGAGACGGTCGATGACGCGACGGCGTGCATCAGCGATGTGATCGGGGCGGGCATCGTCCCGGCGGCGCTGGAGATGCTCGACGCGCCGATCCTCAAGGCGATCGAGGCGGCGTTCAAGTTCGGCTTCCCGCTCGACGCCGGGGCGGTCCTCATCATGGAGGTGGACGGCCTCGAGGCCGGACTGGAAGAGGAGGCGACGCGGATCATCGACCTGGCGAAGCGCAACAACGCCCGCGAGGTGCGCCGCGCGAACACCGACGCGGAGCGGGCCCTGCTGTGGAAGTCGCGCAAGCAGGCGTTCGGGGCGGTCGGCCGGCTCGCGCCGAGTTACTGCACCCAGGACGGCGTCGTGCCGCGGACGAAGCTGCCGCACATCCTGCGGGTGATCCAGGCGATCGGCAAGAAGTACGACCTCGGCATATGCAACGTCTTCCACGCCGGGGACGGCAACATCCACCCGATCCTGCTCTTCGACGAGCGCGACGCCGGCCAGGTGAAGCGGGTGCTGGCGGCGAGCCACGAGATCCTGGAGGCGTGCGTCGACGCCGGCGGCAGCGTGACGGGCGAGCACGGCATCGGCGTCGAGAAGCTCGACTTCATGCCGCGGCTGTTCACGCCGGAGGACCTGGCGGTCATGGTCCGGCTGCGGCAGGCGCTGAACCCCGACGGCCGGTGCAGCCCGCGGAAGATGCTGCCGACGTCCGGGGCGTGCATCGAGCCGAGCAAGGCGTCGCGGCGGGCGGCGCTGTGAAGCCCCACTCCCCCCGGCTTTGCGGGGGGAGAGGGGTTGGGGTGAGGGGGAAGGAGGCCAGCCGTGAGCGAGGGCGCCTGGCAGAGTCGTCAGGAAGTTTCCCGCCTTCTCACAGAGGTTCGCACTCACGGCTTGCTCAGCGCTCGCAAGGCCCGTCTCCTGATGTGTGGCCTGGCACGGAGCCTGTGGGCCTCCTTGACGGACGAAAGGAGCCAGTGGGCTGTGGAGGCGGCGGAAGCCCTCGCGGACGGAGAATCAGACGTTTCCTTGCCACAGATCGCAGCGCTTGCGCGGGGGGCCGCCGGGGAATCAAGCGCCGGTTACGAGACCGCCCTTCGGGGAGCCGGGGCCAAACTTCGCCGCCTCGTCAAGGAGGCGGCGGCCCGCGCCGTCGCCGCATCCGTTGCCGCGTGGGCCGTAGCGGAAGACCCGCTTGGGTGGAGCAGGTACATTCTGGTCGCCGATGACCCGTACATCTACGATGAGCAGGCCCACATCGAGATGCACCAGAGCCGACACATCGAACTCGTTCGCGACATCTTTGGCAACCCGGTCGAGCCGCGGCGGGCCGATCCGGTCTGGCTGACCCGAGGCGACGGAGTCGTGGCAAACCTGGCACGGCGGTCCTACGACGACCGGTCGTTTGACCGCCTCCCGATCCTGGCCGACGCGCTGGAGGATGTCGGTTGCGCAGACGCGGTCATCCTGGTCCACCTGCGTGGCCCCGGCCCTCACGTCCGCGGCTGCTGGGTGTTGGACCTTCTCCTTGGGAAGGAGTAGGGAGGGGCTTCCCATGACCCACGCCGACTGGCTCGCCTTCCGTCCCGACCCAGACGTTCTCCTCCGCTTCCTGATCGGCTCGGACGCCCCGCGCCTCGCCGACGTCGCGGCGTTTCCCGACTCCCGAGCGAGCGAGCGGAAACTGCGCCTGTTCGCCTGCGCCTGCTACCACCGCCTGGCCGACCTGCTGCCGAACCCGCTCGCCCGCCGGGCGGTCGATGTCGCGGAGCGCTTCGCCGACGGCGACGCGGACGAGGCGGAACTCGCCGCGATTGAGGCCGAGCTCTTCGCGGCATACGACCAGCAGGAAGGCCCGTGGCGGGCCGCCAAGGGAGCCGACCGCGCCCGGCTGGCGGCGGACCACCGCGCCCTCGCCCTCGCGCTCCAGGTCGTGCGCCGGCCGGCCCCACATGCCGCGTGGTACGCATCGTCCAACGCCTATCTTGCCGCTCCCGAGTTGCTCCACCCGCGTGCCGGCGTCCGCGACGCGGTCCGTGCCAAGGCCGAGCGGACGGAGAAGCTGGCCCAGGTCGCGATCCTCCGCTGCCAGTTCGGCCCGCCGGTGTTCGGGGTGCGGCACCTGGACCCCGACGGGTCGATCGCGACCGCCCGAGAGGTCGCTCGTCAAGCGTATCGGGAGCGTGACTGGCGAGCCCTGCCGGTCGTCGCCGACGCGCTGGAGGACGCCGGCTGTGCCGACGCGGACCTCCTGGACCACCTTCGCGGACCGTGCCCGCACGTCCGTGGGTGCTGGGGGGGTGGACCTGCTGCTGGGGAACGAGTAGCCGTGACCGAACAGGAGTGGCTTAACTGCACCGACCCGGACCCGATGCTCTACCGCGTGTATGCGGGCAGGGCCATCGGGCGGAAACTCCGCCTGCTGGGGTGTGCCTGCCTCCGACGGCTCTGGCCGACCTTGGAGCACGAGGCCTTCCGCCAGGCCGTCGATGACGCCGAGCGGTTCGCGGACGGCCGGGGGACGAAGGCGGCCCTGCGGCGGGCCAGGCAAGCCATCCGTGCGGCCCGGTACGCCTTAACCCAGGGCCAGGTGAGGCCGGATTGGGCTCCGTTCTGGCTGGCGGAGGTACTCGCCACCGAGAATGCCTCCGGTCATGTGGTT
>Ga0268299_1002597_pt1 | contig 20706 bp, 18 predicted proteins | sample NOBtaG_FD_193484 | JGI IMG/M metagenome (GOLD analysis project Ga0268299, IMG submission 193484) | Activated sludge microbial communities from bioreactor in Nijmegen, Gelderland, Netherland - NOB reactor | ecosystem: Engineered > Bioreactor > Aerobic > Activated sludge | place: Netherlands... | reverse complement strand
ATCCATGGAAGACTCGCACTGTCTACCTTCAACAAAGAAGTGAATGGCGTTAAAGTCGAGATGACCAAGCCTGTGATTAAGCTCACGAGCTTCCATCTCTGCGGGAAGAAGCCTTCCACCAATGGCGAGGCAGATCGTGAAACTTCAGATGTGAGCGCAGGCAAGAAAGGACGCTTGGCTGCCGTCAAAGGCTAATCTTCTAATAGCTAATCGCAAGGGCAGGGACTTACGGTTCCTGCCCTTCTTGCTTTTTACAGTTATGCTCTCTCGAAACCTGCTCCGTAGGTGGTGCCGCCCCCCTCCCCTACCCTCCGCCGCTCCGCCTCCCCAGCCGCAGAGTTGTCCGTTTCCGACCGTCTCGCCCGATAAAGGGCCCTGTGCAAATCGGCTGCCGATCATACTCCAAGCGATCTCGAAAAATTCGTTGAACCCCTTCAACATTCTCAGAAGAGCCCCGTCTGCTTCCCACTCTAGCGCCTTCACCGTTCCACTCGAAGAATCTCCACATACACAAAAAATTCACAACAATTTCCAGATTTCTTCCGCACGCATAAATTACTCTATTCGGCATGTGCCACAGTAGTTTCTTATCACAAGAAAAATCTAGTTCTTAAATGCACTCTGGGTTCGGCTTCCTCAGCAAGTAATTGGAGAGCAACAGCAATTTATCATGCCGCCATTTGATGGAAACTTCATATCTCGCATGCCTTTCGATTTTGACTCCGTTGGAGCATTAGCAAGATCAGCATGGCAATCGTCTCTTATGTTTGACAGGTTCCCTGCAATCGAACCAGACCAACTTACTTTTTCAAACATCTACGATCAAACCGGACTTGCTTCGGATAGAATCCCAGACGAAATCGAGGATACTTTCAAAAAAGCTTCCAACGTGGAGTTCACCACCCAAACTTCGAACATAAAATCTGGTCAGGAGCCTGACTTAATTATTGACGAGAGTGGGCGTTTAATCAAAAGTCCCGATTCGCGCTCTAAACCAGGCGATCCGTTAAATATTGAAATACGTTCACAGGGGAAGGATCAAGTTAGCGATCTCCAAAAATCACTAATTCAAGAAATTCTGGACAAATTCCTTTCTACGCATCCCGGCATCTCATTCTTCCCTAGGACGTGGCAAGAAGTTCTCCAGCTCTTAGACGCCTCAATATCTGGAACGAGCGATTCAAGCGTGCCGATAACAGGTATGCAAAATGCTACAAGTATCTCCACAAACTCAAGTGGTAGCACTTATGGTGGCAGTAGCGACACCAGCAGTAGTAGCGCCGGATACGATGACAGCGGTGGAAGTGTCTATAGTAGTGGCGGAGGTTACAATCGAGGCGGCAGTGAAAGCGCTTCATGGGGTTCAGCCCCGATCCGTCCTGAAAACAACATAGCGCCACCAATTGAATCTGAGGGGAAAGTGTTTCCTGTTGCCGGTTTCTCTGGCAATAAGATCCAATTGCATCATGGGCAATCCGATGGAGCAGCAGACATTTTTGCACCAGAAGGGACTCCTATTCGTGCCATGGTGGAAGGACAAGTTATTAAGGTTGGCTCTGATGGAGCCGGTGGAAACACAATCACGATACGACAGAAGGATGGAAAAATCGCCTACTATGCTCACATGCAAGCAGGAGCAGCACGTCAAGACGGAACTCCTCTTAGGGCCGGTGACCAGGTGCGACGTGGAGAAATGGTAGGAAGAGTTGGTGAGACTGGAAATGCCGCTGGCACGGGTGCACATTTACACTTGGGAGTTGGTGACGACATACAGACAGGTACTGGACCCGAGGGTGGCGCCGGAACTAACTACAATCTCACAGGTACACTGAATGCCATCCTTCAGAATGCCTGACGCATTTTCACCGACATGAACACAGAGACGTTTGATTTTCGTTGCGCTCAGTAGCCGAGCGTCTGTTTGCCTCCAGCATTTTCGCGCAAGATTCTGTTCATCTCTTACCTGTGCAAAGATTGAAACTCTGCCACAGACCTTCCTCGGCGACAAAGTTTCATAGAATTCAGTGTAAATTCTCTGACGTGAAATTTGCGTGATAAACACAATCTTAGTCGCTTGATCACACACAACTAAAGCGAGGTAGTCACGAGATTTCTACCGCGTGATAAATTCACTGTCTTAGTATAACTAGCACTTGTCCGCGTTCCAATATTTCAAAGAGCGGACTCACATTGGGCTCATCCGAACCACTTATCACAAAAGGGCTCTACTTCATATTTGCAGCTCTTGGACTAATGGCGCCCTACGGATTCGTTTAAATACAATGAGAGATCGGATGAACCAGACAGCAAAAGTTCTAAGGAAAAAAGAGAACAGAAACCCATGGAAAAGCTTTTCCTGGTTTCGGCGAAACTTTACTTAAGACAACTTAAGGAACGCCCAGGTAGTCGGTAGCACCTGCCTGAAGCCCCGAGCTTCTTGAAAACCGGCTGGTATCTGTTGGCTTCTGTGTGATTAAATCCAAAGTAATAAAGGATTTGTTTTTCCGGTGAAATTACTTCCCCTACTTCTGATTGTTCTTGCGATGTTCTTTGGAACACCAAGATCGTCATGTGTCTGCAGCGAAACACCTGTTGCAACAACAAAATCAGCGGCCCATTCTTGCTGTGAGCCTGAGACTCAAACTCACTGCAATAGTGACAGTCATGAGATCTGCAGTGGTAATGCTTGCTGCGGCATGAAGGGCAAGTTCATGCCAGGGATGGCAAACAGCCTCAAGATCTTACCGAACAGCAATGAGCTTGTGGCCAGAGCAATCCTTCCGGATTGGCTTTCTGGCATGACCTTTATCTCGCCGACTGAGCAAATAGCTCCGTTGAATCGCGCTCCTCCCCGCCTTGTCGGGATGGGCACCAGCAAAACCTATCTATATAAACGCACCTTCTTAATTTGATTCAGAACGCACGGCACTGCTGAGCGGCATATTTGCTTGCGCGTGATTTACACGCATGCATTATCGCCCGACAAACAGTGTCGCTTTGTGCTGGTCATTAGTGATTTTGATGAAGTCCTGGACTGCATCAAGGAAGGATTTATGTATCTGGCTAAAGCTCTGTTCGGTATCTCGGCTGTTGCGACATTTGCCCTCGTTTTTTCCGCGCCATCAATTGCGGCCGACAAGGTGTCCAAGTTTCAGGGCTACTTGGTTGATAAGCAGTGTGCTGATTCCGTTCGCGAAGATAGCGACCCGGAAGCTTTCATCAAACATCACACTCAAGACTGCGCCCTGATGATCAATTGCAGGCGAAAAGGCTATTCGCTGTATGCCAAACCAAACTGGTTTGATTTCAACAAGCAAGGCAACAAGCTCGCGATAAAAGTTCTACAGAAAAGCAAACGAAACGATTCATTCTACGTTCAAGTAACAGGCTCAGCTCAAGGTGGAATCCTGAAAGTGAAAGACATTGTCGAGATACCAGAGCCGGTGGTCCAAGAAAACGCGGAGACAAAGTGATGACTTTTGAACCGGGCGAACAGAGTAAAACCGAAAACGCAAAGACGAGCGTCTTAAGCGCGTTGCAAAAACACTTTTGGGGTGTATTGACGCTCATCGTTGTCACTGTCATCTGCGTAATCATTGTGCAAGTTTTCAAAAAACCAGGTCAAATGAGTGTCCTGGAATCTCAAGCGATGGACATGAGCGTTATGGTTCCTCCGAAAGGCGCTGTGCCTGTTGCCATAGCCAGAGTGGCAGTGGAGCCAATTTCTGGTTCTGTTACTTACACCGGCACAGCTCAGGCCTACAACGACGAGGATGTCTACCCGCGCGTTACAGGCAGAGTCGAAAAAATGCCTGTTTACCCGGGCGACCTTGTGAAAGCTGGTCAACTCCTCGTTCAGCTCGATACGGCAGACAATTCGGAGTACTCAGCCAAGCGACAAGAGGCTCAGAATGCCGAAGATGCAGCCATGCATAACGCAGGAATTGCCAAATCTGAATTCACACAAAAAAAGTACGAACTTGAGGCCGCGAAGCAAGCAGAGGTGGCAGCAGGTAAAGCTCTATCGGAAGCAACTGCGAACTTGGCCTATTGGAAACCGGAAGTTGAAAGACAAAGCGCGCTTCTCAAGTCACAGGTCGTATCGCTGGATGAGTATCAAAAGGAACTTGCACAACTGAATGTTGCCCAGGCTAAAGTGGAGCAAGCGCAGGCAAAATTGCTTGAAGCCAAGAACACGCGATTGGCAGCGCAAGCAGCTCTCGACACGATGATTCACCACGTCGGGCATCAGTATTCGGCCGCTAAACAAGCAGCAGCAGTTTTGAAAAACACTGAGATATATGAGAAATACACTCGAATCCTGGCGCAGGAAGACGGAGTTGTCACCAAGCGTTTAATTAGTCCAGGCGTTGTCGTCAGTCCTGGGATGATGCTTCTCAAAGTCGCGTACGTGAAGCATATGAGAGTACAAGCTGAGGTCCCTGGCGAAGATGCCAATCGCATCAAACTTGGCAGCAAGGTCTATATCAAGGGTTCTCAAGACTCCAAAGAAGAAATCGAAGCCAGGATCACATCTATATTTCCCGCCGCCGATCCACAAAGCCGAACCTTCACTGTTGAAGCACTCGTGAACAATACTGCCGGCACCACTGGCAGTGCTGGCAAGCAGGTTGGCTCTATAGCTGCGTACAAGCTGCTTCCTGGTCAGTACGTCGTGATGAAGATCTCAACAGGCGAACGGGAAGCATTGACAGTCCCTACGTCTGCAATCATCTGGCGAGAAGGTAAGTCGCAGGTCTGGAGGGCGGGCTCGTCGTCGGCATTTGCAAGTGCCTCTAAGTATCAATGCCCGATGCACCCAGATGTGATTTCAGACAAGCCAGGCAAGTGTCCGAAGTGCGGCATGGACTTAAAGCTCATAAAGAGAGAAAAACAATCGCAACCAAGTCAAAAGCAATATACATGCACCATGCATCCAGAAGTAATTAAGGATGCTCCCGGAAAATGTCCCAAATGCGGAATGGATCTGGTGCCAAAAGATCTCGGCGGTAAAAACGAAGCGCATCTAGCTGACGTAGAGATCGGATTGACCAATCCGGATAGAACGGAAATAGTGAGTGGATTGAAAGAAGGCGACGAAGTCGTATATGCGGGCTATGCCAACCTCCAACCGGGAATGGCGGTAGTAGCCACTGACTGGGGCAAGTCCGGTCCGATCAAGCTTCCCACGGCTTCTGATGTTCAAAGTAATCGACTGGATGCATCAAACAACTGGACGCACGAAGAGATGTCCGGTGCACTGATGCTCAAAGTATCTATGGAACCAGCTAAAGGCGGTTCTAATTCGATTGTTCTAAAGGTGGATAAGCACGGAGGTGGTGCCATTTCTGGTGCACAACTTTCAATCAAGACATCGATGCCAGGAATGGGAGATATGGCTGGTCCTGATTTGAAGGGTTCAACTGGAATGAATGGTGAGGCTCGCATGAAAAGCGATCTTTCAAGCGGACTCTGGCGACTTAAGATGACAATTACGCCTCCAGGATCGTCTTCAATCGATACGACGCTTGATGTGGAGGTACCTTAAACTGTGACCACAGGCGAGATCAAAGATACAGCTCCTCAGCAAAAAAACACGGGACATGCGCGTGGATTTAACGTGACCGAATGGTCTATCGATCATCCGTACACTATTTGGGCATTTTATCTCTCAATGGTTATTCTGGCCTTTATCGCCATCGGCTTTTATATGCCGAAACGCCTTATGCCGTATGTGCAAAGCCCGATGATAGGCATTATCAGCATGCAGCCAGGATTGTCTGCCGAAGAGATGGAGACATTCATCAGCAAGCCTGTTGAAGAGCGAATGGTTGACATTAGAGGTGTTCGCTTTATCCGGTCAACCTCACAAGAGGGCTTTTCAATGGTCTCTCTTGAGTTTCCCTACGGCACCGATATGAAGCGGGCTCTGGTCGAAACACAAGCGCTCATGAACGTTGTGCAGGCTGATCTGCCTGTGACCGGCGCCAATTTGAAGCCGAGCTGGGTGCTGTTTATCGATCCCTTAAACCTCCCGGTTCTCACGTTCAATTTGACCGCGCCCGGATGGGACCCGGTTCGCCTTCGCGAGCTTGCCGACAATGAAATTACCAATCGATTGAAGAAGGTGCCGGACGTATGGTCGATTTACTCGTTCGGAGGCTATAAGCGACAACTGCAAGTGCTTGTCGACAGAAATAAGTTGGCGGGCTTCGGACTTTCTATACTTGACCTTCGTGACGCCGTCGACAAGCAGAATGTGGCCAAGCCAGCAGGGCGCATCACCTATGGTGGCGGTGAGTCTATTGCTCGCATCGATACCCTGGCGCACGGACCAAAACAGGTTGAGGATTATCCCGTCAAATCGGTGGGAGATCGTGTCGTCTACGTTAAGGATGTTGCCCGCGTTGTCGATACTTACTGGGAGAAGCGGGCAGCCTACCATCACGTCCACAAAGATAAAGTCGAGCCCGGCGTTGAGGTCAGCGTGATTCAAACGCCCGAGGCGAGCTCGCCTGTAGTCATCGCCGGAATCAAGAAAGAGATTGCGGCTCTGGAGAAAGATTACCCCGGCATTCACTTCGAGGTAAGCTACGACAATTCGCATTTTGTTGGCATTTTGATGCGCAACATGATGGAAGAATTAGGGATTGCCATTATCCTGACCGGCATCGCAGTGCTTCTTTTCCTTGGCGAATGGCGCGCCACTCTTATCTCTATGATTACCATTCCCATCTCTCTGGCAATGGCAGTTCTGGCGCTCATCCCGATGGGGATGACTCTCGATAGTTCAACATTGATCGGATTGCTCCTCAGCATAGGCCGGTTAGTCGATGATTCCATCATCGATATCCATGCAATCGAGCGGCATCTGCGCATGGGTAAAGATCCAAGAACAGCCACTATTGACGGTATCACTGAAGTCAGGCTGGCGGTTGCAGCATCGACGCTTGTTTTGATTCTAGCTCTGGCTCCACTGCTCTTCTGTGGTGGTATCGTCCAGCAGATGTTCGTAGGTCTCGTATGGCCAATTATCTTTGGACTGTTAGCGTCGTTTCTCGTCTCGCTCACATTGACTGCCGTTCTGGCAGAGAAATTTCTGCGCGCTAAGCCTCTTCACGGCGAGCACACCAACGAATTCTGGATGGCAAGACTATTACGAACAAGAGTGCTTGAACCATTCGATCTCATGTTAATCAAATTAGAAAACGGATATGCACGACTTGTTGCCTGGATGCTTAAACATCGCTTCGTCAACATGGCACGAATTCTTGCAACCATTGTGATTGGTTTTACCTTCTACAACTTCATCGGCAGCGAAATGATGCCGCTTGCCGACGTTGGTCAGGCTTATGGTGTGTTGGAAGTCAGCCCCGGTCTGTCTTTTGATGAAACAGAGGCGATCACGACCCGTGTTGAGAAGATCATGCTCAAGCACCCAGAAATCGAGCATGTATCGACTGAAATAGGCACAGATCCAGGCGGAACATATTTCAATGGATACAACATGCCAGGCGTCAATTTCGCCACTTTCATGATCACGCTCACTGACAAAGACGAGCGCAAAAATACTATTTGGGACGTCATGGACAGCGTTCAAAAGGAAGCAACAACGACAGTCCCAGGGATTCGACGATTACAGATCAAGGAGATGGGCTCGGACGTAATGGCCAGTTCTCAAGCTCCCATTTCAATTCTCGTCACCGGACCCGATATGACAATTTTGTCGAGATTGGCGGAGCAAACAGCGGAGGTTGCTAAAGAGACATATGGAATGCACCAGGTTGCAACCGATTGGACGTTAAGTAAGCCGGATTGGGAGATAAAGGTAGATCCAAGACGAGCACAAGAACTGGGTCTGACACCATCCCAGATCGCGGACCAAGCCTACTATTCAATAACCGGTGCATTGACCAATGAATACTATCGCTTGCCAAATTTGCGGCAGCGAACAATTCTTGTTCGTTACGATGAGCCGCAACGCCGCGATCCAAGCGATCTCTTGTTGATGACAATAACCACGCCAGACGGCAAGCAAGTACCCCTGAAAAGTGCTGCCAGCCTGGAATATCGCGAGGCGCCGACAGTGATCAGTCACGATCAAATGCGCCGAGCGATCACGGTCATGGGTTACTACCGCAAAGGCGAGCCACCCTCAATGGATGTTGGCATGGAAGTAATGATGAAGGCTATGGCGAAACTGAATTGGCCGCCGGGTTATACCATCGAGATGCGTGGTGACATGACACAGATGATGGACGCCTTCGGACGTCTCATCATGGGCTTGCAGCTCGCTTTGCTCTTCATTTTTCTTGTTCTGGTAGCTCAATTCAGGGGATTTTTGCAGCCACTGCAGATGGTGTTCTCCTTGCCTCTGGAACTATCTGGGGTGTTCTTTGCTCTCTGGTTGGCACACCAGGCATTCTCCAGCGTGTCGATTATGGCGGTTATCATTCTCACCGGAATGGACATCACAACAGCGATTTTGCTTATCGATCAGATACTGAGGCATCGACAAGCAGGCATGCCTCGCGATGAAGCAATCATAAAGGCATGCCCAGAGAGATTAAGACCGATTTTGATGACCTCGGTAATCACAATTATCGTCATGCTGCCCGTGTCCGTTGCACCGAAGACCGGCATGGATGCATATTCACCACTTGGCACAGTTGTCGTAGGCGGATTAATCGTCGGAACAATCTTGAGCCTTCTCGATATACCGATCATGCACGCGTATGTGGACGATTTGTTGAATTGGCTCAATCGCAAATTCAAGCGAGGAAACAATGAGTAAAGTGCAGAAAAGCTTGAAAGAGAAAAACAACTACTCAGACAGAGTGCCGTTAATCGGCGCCGGCACCGGTGTGATGGTGATGTGCCTTTTGCTCGTGCTCGGCTACCAATCACTGCGGCAACCGAAAGTTGCAATTGAAAGAAGAGTGGAAACAAGCGGCACGCTCAATGAAAAAAGGCTGCCTGCAGTTTCGACAATAGTTGATTCGCAAGCGGCACTCGGACTTTCTGAAAGTCAGATTGAGAAGTTGCAAACCCTTCAAGAGGACCAGTCAAAGGCACTTTCGCCAATTGAGAAGCAACTCACTGAGATCATGTCGCCGTTGAAAAATACGGATGGGTCAGGAACGACGATTTCCATGAACCAGCGAGATATTCAAGTGATCGCCAAACAAATTTCCAATCCGAGCAGACGCAAGAGAGAAATTGAAAAAGGATTTTCGAAACTAGCATGGGAAGAGCTTACTCATGATCAGCAAGAGAAAGCTCTTAGACTGTCACTTTCGCTTAAGCCATTTATGGCAGCAAATGGGGAGGACAAACGGTAGTGTTTACAGCTTCGCTGAAATTACCTGGCATTTTCCCGTTGCTTGCAGTATGGCTCCTAATGCCAACAAACGCTTGGGCACAAGAGCTGCGCGGTCCCATAACCGGAAGCGATAGTAATTCATCTACCTCGGTGGATGAAATCATCTCCGGTAATCCCATTCGATTGCGAGTCACAAAAACCGCCCCGTCGGGAGATTTGCCAGAGAGAAGCGGTTTGCTTGGTCTCGATGATGCGGTGCAGATCGGCATCAAAAACAACTTTGCTCTCAAACAATCGGAGCAATCGTGGATAAGCTCTAAGTTCCTAGCACGAGCCGCGCTCGGTAAATTTGGTCCCTCCGCATCATTCAATACTTTCTACTCGTCTTCGTCATTGAATCAGATGTTGTTCTTTCCCGGCGACACGTCCGTTGCCTCGCCACCGATGCAGCCAATTGTCAGAGGTAGTTCCTTAAGCTTGATATTCGCAGGAACTCAACCGATATTCACTGGTGGACGCTTGATTGGTGGCTACCGCGCTGCACGAGCACTGGAAAAGCAATCTTTGGCCGCCTACAGCGAACAGCGAATCCAAACCTCATTCAAGGTTAAAGAAGCCTACTGGAACTCTGCTTGGAGTGAGGCAAGTCTGAGAGTCGCGACCGACTACGTAAAGTTTCGAGAGTGGAGCAGCCGAAACATGAAGGCTAGAGTACAGGAGGGCAAAGCTCCAAAAGCCGATTACCTCAGAGAGGAAGCGGAATTGGCGAAAGCCCGTATTCAACTCAATGAAAGATACCGCGATTTCAATACCGCTTTGTTGAACCTGAAGGTATCGATGGCTGTAAATCTCGGCTCACAGGTGGCTCTAAAGGATGAACTTAAGTACGTCGAAATAGCAGATGATTTGAGCAAATTCCTGGAAGACGCCGCCAGAAATCGTCCCGAGATAACCAGGGCAGCAAACAAAGTCGCGGAGTTGAAAGCGCGCAAGCAAATTGCGATGAGTAAATATTCGCCACAGGTTAACGCCTACGGACTGGGCAGTAATATTACTGGCAGCTCACCGGATGGTAATGCAAATGGACGCTGGGGAGGCTTCATCGGTGTCATGGGCGGTATCACATTATTTGATTCTGGGTCTCGCTTCAACGAGCTGCGAGCAGCAAATGCTGCCGTTCGCGAAGCAGAGTTAGCTAAGCGAGATGTTGATTTGAAAGTTGCTCAAGAAGTGTCTCAGGCATGGATAGACCTTGATCTCGCCAGACGCAATGTCGCACTGGCCAAAGATGAGGTTGCGTCCGCTGAGGAAGATCACAGACTTTTTCACGCTCGCTATGAAGTTGGCAAGTCAATTGCGCTGGAGCAATTTGACGCCGCTGTAAAAATGTTTCAAGCGCGATTGACGCTATTGGAGACCATATACAGATACCGGCTGGCTCAGGCACGCCTGACATATGCCAGCGGTGCGATTTAACCCAAAACAAAGGAGAATTCATGCGAATCATTGCAAATATATTGGTCTGTGCTGTTCTCATTCTCGGCGTTGCCGCATGCAGCAACGCAGATCAAAAGGCCGAAATCAGCTCACAATCAGGTCCCAGTACCACTGGAACCAGCACATCGGCAGCAAGCACATCTGAAACCGCCGCGCAACCAAACACCGCTAGCACGAACAAGGGTACAGTCGAAGTTTATGAAGGCACCATAAGCGGTGTCATAAGCGATAGTATGTGCGGCAAGGATCACGCCAAGATGGGTGATACAGGCAAAGACGCGAAGGTATGCATTGAGAAATGCGTCACCTCCGGCGCCAAGTATGTGTTGGTCGACGAGAAGGGTGATTCATATGCACTTTCGGATCAGGACAAACCGAAGGAGCAGGCTGGCAAGACTGTTTCAATCACGGGACACATCGATCCTACCGAGAGGTCGATACACGTTCATTCAATAGTCAGCAAATGAGAGAGGATCGTGAATGTGGAGAAACTTTCGAGAGCCCGCCATTGCCCAGAAGGTTGCCTTGGCACTTTTGCTGGCCGGATTCGGCTTGTTGATAGTTGAAGTGCGCTTTGAGCATCAGGCGGTGCTTGGCAAGAAGTGGCAAGCATGGATGCCTATTATCTACAGCGCATCGATGCTCATTTCTGGACCAATTGCATTGTTCCTCTGGAATCGGGGTGGGCGAATTTTTCTTTCTGTCGCATTCACTCTTGCCCCGATTCTTGGTCTTCTCGGATTCTGGTTTCATAGCAAGGGCGATCCCTGGCTAGCATTGTCCAAAGTGTTTACAGTCATCTGCATGATGCCTGGGAAAATTCCCATGGACACTGGCGGACCGCCAGTTTTGGCACCGCTCGCTCTTGCTGGGCTGGGCATGCTTGGCGTGTTGTGCTCCGCCGCATGCTCAACAAAGCCGCCCGAAAAGAATGAACAGGCGGCTCAGTCCGCCGGATGATGTAACAAGCGTGGCATCGCGCTTAAAATACAGACGGTAGAACAGTAGGGAAGGAGCGCCAAATCAGTGAAGACAGACCATTCATCCTGTGACAAGGCTCCAAAGTCTGACATGACATTGGGCAAGAAAAAAGATCTCCGTTCGTATCTGCTCGGCTTCATAGCGGCATTTATAGCCTGTCTCTGCTGTTCACTACCTCTCATTCCACTAATCCTTGGACTGTCAGGCGCATCACTTTTCAGGGAACAGCTTGGTCAGTTCCATAAGTATTTTGAGATCGCCTCAGTCATGGTTCTGATTGCAGCATGCATATTTATGTGGAGACAGCATCGGGCAACAAAGAAGCCGCTTTCCAGTTTTTTATTACAGGTAGCCTTTACGTTGGCGATGTATGGAGCGATGAGCTTTGCAATGCAAAAGTTCGTGACACCCTTGCTGTGGGGCAGCGGCGCCAACTCCACTACTCACGCGAATCACTGATTCGAGTACGGCAAAACCTGCACAAAAACACCGGGTTAGCAGCCATGGACGAAGAGGAGCACCATGAGTGAAGAAAATAAAACCGATAAGGTAGCGCATGACTGGAACATGCAAATGTGGATGGGACAGCAGGCTTATGAGCGCGGTCAATACAGCGATGCGCAACAGAAGTTCAAGAAAGCGCTAATTGATCTCGAACAATTGATGGTCAACGACGAACGACTGACCATGACTCTCAACAATCTTGCCTTATGCTTCTGCGCTCAAGGAAAACACAAAGAAGCAGACCCTCTTTATCAAAGGGCACTTTCAATTGACCAGACTTCGGGTAGCGCGGGCAAACTCAGCTTAGCCGAAGATTTCAACAACATCGCTACCCACTATCGGAAGCAAGGTCTAAACGCCCAAGCTGAGCCTCTTTATCAAAAGGCGCTAAAGATCTGGGAGGAAGAACTTGGTGAAAAATCGGCTGAAGTGGCTGGTTGCCTTAACAACCTTGGTGTTCTCTATTGCGAGCAAAATAAATGTCAGGACGCAATTGAACTCTACAAAAAGGCGCTTAGCATCAGAGGCTCAAAATTCGGACGCAAGAGTAAAGAATATGGCGGCACCCTCGCAAATCTTGCAACTGCTTACTGTAACCTGAACAAGTGCGAAGAAGCAGATCCATTATTTGAGGAAGGTATTCGGATATTGGAATATACAGTCGATCCAATCCATGCAGAACTTTTAGAGGCGCTGGAATCATACGTCGTACATTTGAATAAAGTCGGCAAGACAGACCTCGCCCATGCAGTAAGCGCCGACATTCAGAGATTTAGAAATCGAAATCTTCATAAGTACTGACACTCCTTCCGGCAACGCAGAAGAAAAAATGTCTATCGTAAATTCACAGGTCAGTTATCATTTTCGGGCTTAGCGACGGCGTTCTCAGAGCAATAACAAAGGGGCGCGAAATTGTCGTCCACGGAAAACTTGCCTTGTCCAATTTCAATAAAGAAGTAAATGCTGTCAAAGTCGAGATGACCAAGCCTGTGATTAAGCTCACGAGCTTCCATCTCTGCGGGAAGATGCCTTCCACCAATGGCGAGGCAGAAAGTGAACGCTCAGAAGCGAGCGCAGGCAAGAAAGGACGTTTGGCTGCCGTCAAAGGCTAATCTTCTAATAGCTAATCGCAAGGGCAGGGACTTACGGTTCCTGCCCTTCTTGCTTTTTACAGTTATGCTCCCTCGAAACCTGCTCCGCAGGTGGTGCCGCCCCCCACCCCTACCCTCCGCCGCTCCGCCTCCCCAGCCGCAGACTTGTCCGTTTCCGGTGCCATTTTTAATCAACGCAATCTTTCACGCTTTCATCGCCACTGCGCAAGATCGATATCACTCGTCCACTGCCCCGCACGCCAACTTTGACTTGTGTGGGTGACTTCATTATTGGCTTTCTCGCTATTTCCCCATGATACGGGAGCAGCGCCACCGCGCGTCAAGCACAATTACTCCAATGTGCCGCGCCTGCAAAGCGTATTCGCTTGACTCGCAGAGCCACTCCCGTACCGCGATTTGGCGAGGCGAAAGCCGCAGCTAACTTGGAGAAAGTAGAATGAATACCAGAACGTTGAAAAAACATCTCAAGTACATTGTTCCTGAAATGCGTTTGGCACTGATAAGAGAATCCGCTCCGAATCCACTGCCTATCAATACTCCAGACGATCTCGAAAAATTCGTGGAACCTCTTCGTCACTACTCAGAAGAATATTTCATCGCCTACCACCTGACGGCCCGAAACGAAATCTGCAATTTTCAAATCATTTCTCATGGCAGTCTTTCGGCTTCCCTAGTACATCCACGTGAAGTATTTAAAGGCGCATTGATCGCGAATTCGCATGCAATAATTGTCGCTCACAATCACCCGGGCGGATCGCTTACACCAAGCAGAGAGGATTTGGAAACTACGGAAACGCTGATAAAAGCCGGTAACTTGCTGGGAGTACATGTAATCGACCACATAATCGTTAGTGCAAATGGGCTGTGTAGTTTGCGGGAAACTCGTCCTCATCTGTGGGCATAGAAGACTGAACTTCGAGAAGGCAAGTTAGCGTCCATGCTCTTCTTGCCTTCTCTCCAATGCAATCAAAGATGCGAATTCAGCAAACAAGTGATTGACGAATTTCTCAGCAAAGAGCTAGCGATCAACCCGCCCTTCGATTCCATTCAACAATTCCATCGCGCAGCAAAACCGCATCGTATCCTGATTTGCGAAGCAAACGAACTGCATCGTCTGACATAAGGCAAAACGGTCCACGACAATAAGCGACGATTTTCTTTCCCTTCGGCAGCTCTTTGAGCCTGGCTTTCAAGTCTGACAAGGGCATCGACCTGGCATATGGAATATGTGCGGATTCAAATTCGTTGGCCGGGCGCACATCGATGACAACAACATCGCCACTGCCTGCCTGCTGCAAAAGCTCGTCTCTAGTAGTTCCTGTCCATTCATGCGCTGATTCGCCCAACTGCCGCACTGCCTCTTGCAGCTCAGTTAAGCGTTCCTGAGCCAATTCCCGAAGTGTGACCAGAAAGTTTGCCACCGACGGACTGGCAAGCTTATAAATCATGTTCTTTCCGTGACGCTCACTCTCGACCAACCGTGCGGCTTTCAGATCCTGCAAATGCGAACTCGCCAATTTCACGCTAATGCTTGCCTCCTGGCTCAGCATCTCAACTGTTTTCGGAGCCTGGCAAAGCAAGCCGAGTAGCTCAAGCCTTTTCGGACTAGCTGAAGCTTTCGCGATCCGAGAAACTTGCTCGTAAAGCTCATTCTTGATTTCTCTATTCGTAACCATCCAGTGCCTCAACGCTAAGGACTCTGCGTCAACCAAAGTGCGAAATAACAAACTTACATGATCATTGTCTATGAAACAATGATATTCTAACATTCGCTAGAATGTTTCCGGGTCTTTTGCGGATTTGCGGACGCTATTGTTGAAGTCGATCAATTTATATGGTCTCTCCTGATGACTAAGAAAGACATCAAACTTGCATTGAATCCAGGCGTGAAGCTCAAGCCAACAGCAACACCAGGCATTTGCCGCGCCATAGTACTTAACGCCGACAAGCGCTTCGATCTGACTTGGGATAGGTTCCTTCGTCTTCATCGGACGGCGGAGGCAATAAAGCAAGCCATAAGACCATCAGAATCAATTCTCGATGTGGGTGGCTTCGACGGTGCGCTTGCTCTTTTCTTACCTCAATACAGTATTGATGTGCTCGATCCGATCACCACAGGTGGCACCGGACTCAGTATCACTACAGAGCCATATGACGCGGTTGTATCAATAGATGCAATTGAGCATGTAGCTCCTGAGGAGCGTCAATCATTTTTGGAGCAGCTATGCAAAGTTACACGGCATTCATGCTTCATTAATTTCCCCGGTCACCATACTGCCGCAGCCCAGAAGCTGATCTTTGCGCTGACTAACAATCCGCTAGTCAAGGAGCACGTTGAATGGCCGCTTCCAGACGTGGACTATGTTAAGCAGCACCTCGAATCCGCAGGTTTTCTCGTCGAAGCGCAGGGGCATTCGAGTCTTTCACAATGGATTTCACAATATCTCCTTCAAACGGTGGCGCCGGATCTGGCAGCCAGAGCGAATCGACACTTACTGGAACATCATCTGGAAGAGCCCATCGGAACGCATCTTTACGACCTGGTAATCGGCAGGAGGGTTGCATGACGGGGCTGAGCAAAGGAAGTTACTGGCTTTCCGCGATCAACCAGGGAGTTTGCCTTGTTTCTTTTGTTTTACGTGGGTCTCTGCCATAATCGGGTCAGAAGCACTTTGACAACGAGGAAATACCCATGGCTCTAGCCTTTGCACAAGCAATGGAATCCACGCCCAATCGTCCATTTCGGATTGCCGGCAAAGACATTCGTTGTTTTTATCCATTGTTTGTTCTGGCGCTCATGGCGGCCGGTATCCTTTCCCTTTTTTGGTTCGGCTCGCGCTATCCGCAATTGCTGCTCAAGGCGAACGAACTGGGGCATCATGCTGTAGCGTCATTTATCTGGAATTCGGAGCTAATCAAGATTTCAGCCGGTGCCACTCTCCTGGAAAAGATCGGGGGCAACTTCGCTAACTGGATCTGGTCAATGCGCATAGGCATGTCTTTTGGCCTTGCCATGGGCGCTTTGCTGCATACTGTCTTTGAATTTTACCCGCCAAAACTCGGAAAAAATATCTACCTGAATACACTTAAGGGTATAGCGATTGGCGCTCCGGCAGCAGTTTGCGTAAACTGCGCTGTGCCAATTGCCTGCGGACTAACAAGAGGAAAGGCGAACATCGAATCTGCGCTCTCCTTCATGTTCAGTTCACCTACTCTGAATTTCATCGTTATTTCCATGGTTCTCTCCGCCTTTCCGGTGTATTTCGCAGTGATTCAATACACCCTACTTGCCGTGCTCCTGTTCGGACTGGTGCCGCTCATCGTTTATGTCATGAATCGGAACGCGCAAACGCCTGAAGAGTTGGAGTTGAGCGTTTGTGCACTTCCGCTTGATCTTCAAGACTGCAAGAAGACGATTTGGCAGGCAACAAAGGAAGTGCTCAAGCAATATGGCTTGAACTTCTGGAAGCTAGTAAAATCGGCAGTTCCAATGATGCTTGCCGCCGCTCTCATCAGCTCAATCGCTATTGAATTTATACCGTTTCAAGCCATCTTCGCGCACGTGACCTTTGGCGGGTTGCTGCTCACGGCTTTAGTGACCGTATTCCTCCCTGTGCCAATTGCCCTTGATGTCATAGTCGCGCAGCAACTGTATTCGCATGGAGTGCCAGCACCGTATGTGATTCTCTTCCTGTTTACCCTTGGCACATACAGCATTTTGCCGATGACGTACCTTTGGCAAGAAGTCTCGAAGAAATTGGCTGTGGGACTCTACTTCATGTTTGTAGCTCTTGGACTAATAGCGGCCTACGTAGTTGGATTCTTCGTTTAAATAACAACGAGAGATCAGATAAACCACAGGATGAATTCTAGGGAGAAAAGGAGTGCAGAAAACCATGGAAAGCTTTTTCTGGTTCGTTGGTGCGATCTTGTTCTACTTCGCCATGCAATTATGGATACTGCCGAAGTTCGGCATACAGACTTGAATGTCGAAAAGCTGCTCGGTCGAGCAGAAAAACACCTCACCCGCCCAAGAAGAGAAAACGGTGCAAGCTAACAATCCCGGCAATGACGATTAGGCTTCTAGGGTTTACCCCGTCGTCAAGCTGTCTCAAATCCCATTCCGCAAGATCCGGGAACATTGATAGACTAGGAACGTCTATAGATTTAGGTAGCGTTTGCCGCAGAAGCGCGACGTACTATAAATATGATCAACAATCGATCATTCTACCTGTTTCTTCCCGGCTGTTATACACAGCGTCTGACATTCTTCTTTTATTTCTGAGTTCGTTAACCGGCGCCCGAAAGGCAGCCGTGACAAACCAGACCAACCGATAAGGAAAATCACTTAAGAGCGATCAATCAACACTCCTGATCAGAAGTACTGATCTCCGCTTTCGTTTGTACGCTGCAACCAGCAGCCATCAACTTTCAAGTTTTCAATTTCCGTCCGCCAGCGCGTCACAAAAAATGCTGGTGAAGACGATAACCAATAAAGGAAAAAAATTCGATGACACAAGAAACTCCCTACGGAGCTGCCTTCGTGCGCTCCGCGCTTCTCACTCGCAGAGAAGCAGCTGTTTATCTCGGCGTCTCCGAGCAGACTCTCGCAATATGGAAATGCACGGGAAGATACAATCTCCCTTACATTAAAATCGGAAGGCTCGTAAAATACAAGCTCACTGATTTAGATGCCTTCATCGCCAGAAATCACAAAACTGCATCAGCGTAAGAAACCGAAGACCCAAGAACAGTACGAATCCCTCCGGGGACGAACCCTGAAAACAGGGCCGTGACACGTTCGAATGGCTGGCTTCTTGGGCTAACCCTGCTTAGGCGCAAACTAGAAATACATAGACGCACCACAGTTGGTGTTACCCAGTCTTCGAATCTGTCTTGCCCAAACATATAAAACAACATTAGTCACCTGGTGAGTTCGCGAGATGATCTGGACGGCCGCGCGCCTTCCCTCTCAAGACTCACAGGTGACAGGAGGTGAAACAATGACACCGACCTCATCGCCGTTTGGCGGAATAGAGCAGGTTCTCCTACTTCTCTTCATGTTGATGGTTCTTGTCGGTATTGCCGGAGGTAATCCGAGCATGGTTCTGAATCCAGTGTTCGATATTGTCGGGCAGATGGTAAGGGCTCTTCTAAGCCTGCTCAGCACCCTTCTAATCACTCTGTTTAGAGTCTTGGGTAATGTTCTTGTGTCGGGAGTAAATCTCCTGGCAGAGACGCTCAAAAATGGCTCTGGAAGACAGAACAAAAGATAGAAAGCACTAGAACAAGTGCCGACAACATCAGTAACAGTAGAAAACATCATAAGAACACAGCAACCACATACGGTGTCGCCGCGAGGAGGTGGCACCGACGCGCAACAAACAAACCGAGCGCAGCGAGACATTACGAAGGGCCACCCGAAGTAATGCAAGATACATACGACTAGGTCGAAGCTCGAAAGTGGCTTCACTAGAGGGTTTTTGGTCTTAGTCAAAATCGCGCGCTCGGTTATAACCCATAGTCAAACCTGCAATCGCCCAAGGGGCGTGCATTATAAGGATGAGTGCAAACATGCCCAGAACCAGAACAACCTATCACCAAATTTATGTCGGATTAGCAGCCGAGGACCGAGAGCGACTCGTTCAAAAAGCCAAGGCAAAAAATCTGGCGACAACGGAATTAGCCCGAGAGGCAATTCGATGGTATTTAGAAAATCACGAAAAAACAGGAGGAAAAGCAAAGGACGCAGAAGTATCTCAAGCAATTAGATATGCCACCGACGGGTTGATCAAAGCAATAAACAGCGGCGTTGACCGTATCTGCAAAATGCTCGCTCGCCAGGGTCGAGCAATCGGAACACTATACGAGCTGAGTTGGATGTCTCTGCCAGATGACGAGAATGCTCGCAAAGCATTCGAAGCGGCTGCAACCAGAGCAAAACAGAGAATGGCTCGACACGTCGAAAACGACGAGCGAGAAATTGCTGAATCTATGAAGAAGGTAGTGAACAACTAGTGAACGTTGTCATCCACGGTTATATTTCAGCAAGGGACAAGCAGAGTCGAGTACCTGGACGCTCACCAAAAGTAGTGGCAGTCGGTCGAGCCCTCGCCCACGTGAAATACATTCAGCACAGACCCGGCGATGACAAACCTCCAGACGGCAGAACATTTTTCGACGAAACAGAAGAGAACCTCGATGGCCGATCTCTCCGAAAGGCCATCAAGGAACTCGAAGATAGCAAAGTGGTGGCGCACAAATTAACGCTCTCTCCTGAAGTCGAGCCACTCGACAAGAAGGAATACACACGAGAAATAATGCAACAACTCGCCACCGAAAAGGGACTCGATCTCAAATGGATGGCAGTTGAGCACAACAATACCGCACACCATCACATCCATGTCGTCATCCTCGGACAGGACAAGAACGGCAAGAGCGTTCGAATCGACAAAGACGATTATTCCAAGCTAAGGGAATGGGGCGACAGACATTTAGAGCGCACCCGACCTATCGAGTTTGCATACGCCAAAGAAGAGCGCGAACGAAAGGACAGAGAGCGCATCGAAACTCGCAAGAAGGAGCGAGAAGCGCAGCGCCAGGAGCGAATCAAGGAGGGACTCGAACTACCCTGGCTGCATAAGAAAATCGTCAGAGAACAATACGAGCCCTACGACAAATGGAAAACAGAACAGAAGAACAAAGAAAAAGATCGAAGGCTTGAAAAAACACCTGATGGAAAAGGGAATTCTCAAATTCGCGAAACGATTCAGGCAGCAGGCAAAGAATGGTCCAAGCAAAACACAGTCGCAGAACTCAAAGAATTAAACACATATCTGTGGGACAACCACGACGAAAGAATACCGGCACCAGAGTATAAAAAGCTCATCGCCTGGATCAAAGAGAAGGAACGCTCACGACAGCCGGACAAAACCGAACAACAGAAGACGCCGGACAAAGACCATCCGAAAAAAGAGAAAGACTCATTCGAGTATCAGGGTCAGAAATACGACAAGAACAGCTCGTATGAAAAGCTTGCGAAACTCGATAACAAGCTGAGAAATGCGAAAGCAGAGCGCCTACCGATTGACCAGTACCAGAAGTTCAGAGGCTGGATAGAAAACGCTGACCGAGCAAGATGGGCTGGAGTCACCGACCGGCAACTACAAATGTCGAAAGACAAGTTCGCACGCCAGGGCGCTGCGGAAGCATCGCCCAACGCCAACCGCTACGTGAATCCGATGCAACAGCAGATGATGTCCAACCCAGTGGTCGGCCTCTTCATGCAAG
>Ga0268299_1002596_pt1 | contig 20722 bp, 17 predicted proteins | sample NOBtaG_FD_193484 | JGI IMG/M metagenome (GOLD analysis project Ga0268299, IMG submission 193484) | Activated sludge microbial communities from bioreactor in Nijmegen, Gelderland, Netherland - NOB reactor | ecosystem: Engineered > Bioreactor > Aerobic > Activated sludge | place: Netherlands... | reverse complement strand
TTAAATCATTCCCCGACATTTTTAGCTTACTTCTTTTTGGCCAAGATTCTTCTAGCTCTTCATAGCAAATGTTTAACCAGATATAGTTTCCATTTTCGGTAAGAGAACTTGCAGTGTCGTGTGTATACTTATTGCCAAGTTTTGTCTCGGTTAAAATAATTTTGTTTGTAGAATTTATGTTTACTTCAGAGAAAAACAGTTTATTAAAAACAAAGCCTGCAATAATAAAACAGATAATTATTAATGATATGCCAACTACTTTTTGAAAAAACGTTTGTTTTTTGAAAATGTAAAAAATACTTAGTACTCCAGTGGTCGCAAGTAAAATAGCTATTCCTGTTACCGATTCAAGGATGAATAAAAAAACAATAAACCATGTTATAAGAAGCAATGAAATTGTTTTTAAGGCAGTATGATTTGTTTTTTTAAATGAAAAATAAGCAACAAAAATAGATACACAAATTAAAAGTGAAAAACGAATATGAGAAATGAAAATAGAAATATCTCTTATGTCAATTACTTCGCGTTTAGTAAATCCAAGCAAAACAAAAATGCTAATGAGTGTTGCAATAAAAGTAGACGCAATGAAAACAGTTAAAATAAAATGAAAGGTTTGTTTGTTTAAGGGTTTAGTAGTGCTAATAATAAGAGGCAAAACAAACAAAGGGATTTTAATTTTTATGTCATTAAGTGCGTATTGTATATCATCGGAATATGTGGTTCCGATGAAGTGTAAAATTAAAATCGAGGATAATAAAATGGCTGATTTATTTTTTGAGAAGGCAACAAACTTGTTTTTTAAATTGCCTTCCAATATCCAATTGCAAGCAAGTATAATTTGCGATAAGCTCATTAAGAATTTCGACAATGGCATACCAATCACCAAAATACTTAAGGCGAAAATATAGATGTACGTATGAAATTTTTCAGGTAATAATGATTTCATGCCCTTATAAAACGTAAAAGTGCAAAATAAATTGTAATCTATATAATTTAAATTTAGCCAAATACGTTGGGCTTTAGGGCTTTATTTTTTCTTATTGAGGCTTATTTCTTTTTGTCTTTCTCGTTATGAAATGGTTTTTCGGCTTTAGCAATTGTTGTTAATGTTTTTTTGTATTTGTCGGCATCATTTAAAATGCTTATTGCCTCTTTTAGTTCATCATCATCTTTTAATGACGCTTCAAGTCTGCCATTTTGGTAATAATACCGAGAGGCTATTTCTTCTTCTAAAAATTGTTTGATTTCAGGTTTGTATTTTGCTAAGTCTTCGCTTTTTGTTTGTGTAATCTTTACCTTTAAGCCTTCTATATCTGTAGAAACAGCATCTATTAATTTTTCGTCTTTCGCATTTTTTTCAAACTCTTCAATTTTCTTTTCAGTTTTGGTAGTATAGCTATAATCTTTTCCTTTTAAAAATTCAATAAAATCAGCGTATTCATTGTCGCTTAATTTAAATTCTTTTGCGGGAGCAATTGTTTCATGAGCAATTCTGTATTTTGTTGCAAAATCAAAAATTAAATTTTTTGTAACTAAACTTCCAAGAATATTGCTGTATTTTTTTTGTTCAACAGCAATGTCTGGAGCAACGCCTCCGCCATCATATACGATTCGTCCATTTTTGGTTTTAAAAGCAGAAATCAAAGAGTCAGGAACTTTATCTACACTGCCATCTTCGTTTTTGTGTGAATAATCAAGTGCTTGAATACATCTTCCGCTAGGAATATAATATTTTGCAACAGTAACTTTTAGCTGAGAGTTGTATGTAAGTGGTCGTGTTTGCTGAACCAATCCTTTTCCATAAGAACGTTGTCCAACAATAACACCTCTATCTAAATCCTGAATTGCTCCCGAAACAATTTCTGAGGCAGAAGCAGAACCTCTGTCAACCAATACGGCAATAGGAATAGTTAAATCTACTGGATTATTGATTGCTTTGTGCGTTTTATCCCACTCTTTTACTTTTCCTTTGGTGTTTACCACTTCGGTTCCTTTTTCGGAGAATATATTTACAATATCAATTGCTTCTTTTAGCAATCCTCCAGGGTTTCCTCTTAAATCAAGAACAATAGATTTTAATGTTGCATTTTTTTTAAGTTCTAAAAGGGCTGATTTTACTTCTCCTGCTGCATTTTCTGTAAATCCTGAAAGTTTAATGTATCCTATTTCTTGATTTAACATTCCATGATAGGGAACATTTTTAATTTTTATTTCCTCTCTGCTTACAACTTTTTCAATTGGCTTTTTTTCTCCTTCACGTTCTATCAATAGCTTGATAGTAGTGCTTGCCTGGCCTTTTAATAATTTGCTTACATCATCTGTTTTTTTGCCTTTCACATCAATATCGTTTAGCTTTAATATCTTATCTCCTGCACGTATGTCTGCTTTTTGAGCAGGAAAGCCTTCGTAGGGTTCAGACACTACCACATAATCACCTTGCTGACGAATTAAAGCTCCTATTCCACCATATTGTCCAGTAGTCATATAGCGGTAATCTTCTATTTCTGATTCGGGGATATAGTTTGTATATGGGTCCAACGATTCAAGCATTTTATCAATGCCTTTTTTCATTAAGTCGCCTGGATTAGTTTCATCAACATAATAAATGTTAAGCTCACGAAACAAGGTTGCAAAAATGTCCAAGTTTTTGGATACCTCAAAATAGCTATCAACAAAACTGGTTGTTAAAAATGTTGTGAATGCAAGGCTTAATGCAATTGCAATGATTTTAATATGTTTCATTTTAAATTAGTTTTCAAAATTATATTTATGGTACTGGATCGTGTCCGTGTTTGCCCCAAGGGTGACATTTTCCGATACGTTTGATTGTCAATATCCCGCCTTTAAATGGACCATGTTTTTTTATTGCTTCAATTCCATATTGAGAGCAACTAGGCGTGAACCTGCATGATGGCCCCAATAATGGCGAAATACTATATTGATAAATTTTTATCAGTCCTGTAAAAATAAAACTAAACAATGCCTCAATAGCTTTCAATGTTAATTTTTTAAATTGGTTGTTAAACGTTGCAATGCTTCTTTTAGTTTTAGTTCTATTTCTTTGTACTCTAACTGTTCTTTTGCGATATAAATAAATAAAACATTGATGGCTTTCCCATCTAATAATTGATATAAATACTGTTCTTTGTTTTTTCGATAAGCCTCTCTGACTCTTCGTTTTAGTTTATTTCTATCTACAGCTTTTTTAAAATTTCTTTTTGGGACTGTGATAATTACTTTTACTGGCGACTTACTATTTTCTGCGTTTTGCCATACAACTTTAAATGGCAAAAGTGTAAATGATTTTCCTTTTTCGAGGAGAGAATCAATTAAAACTTTACTGCATAAACGTTCTTGTTTTTTAAAAAATTGCATTGCGAAGGTAAAGGTAGGGCTATTGCTGTTTAATCACAATAAAATTATGATAGATTAACAGAAGAAAAGTATAAGCGGTTGAAGATTTATTTTGCTGCTTTGTTTGCTGCAATAATGTATTGTTCTATTGCCATTGTCATTGAAGGGGCTTTTGGATTAGGTGCATGTACATCTAATCTTAATCCAGCTTCTTCAACTGCTTTAGCTGTGGTAGGGCCAAAACAAGCAATTCGAGTTTTGTTTTGTTTGAACTTCGGGAAGTTTTTGAATAAGGATTTGATTCCTGCAGGGCTAAAGAAAACGAGCATATCATAGTTGACATTGGCCAAATCGCTTAAATCGCTTGCAACTGTTTTAAACATGGTTGCCTTGCTGTGTTTAATTTTTAATGCTTCTAGTTTTTCTACCACTTCTTCTTTGGCGATGTCGGAGCAAGGGACAAGGTAATTTTCGAGTTTATGTTTCTTAATTACATCCATTAAATCGGCAACAGTTTGTTTGCCATGAAATATTTTACGTTTTCTAAACTGAACATATTTTTGAAGATAATAGGCTGTTGATTCTGAAATGCAAAAATATTTCATCGTTTCAGGAACAGTAATTCTCATTTCTTGGCACATTCTAAAATAGTGGTCAACTGCATTGCGGCTGGTCATGATAACTGCAGTATGGTCAAGAATATTTATTTTCTGCTTTCTGAAGTCTTGAGCAGAAACCCCTTCTATTTTTATAAAAGGTCTAAAATCAATTTGCACTTTGCACTTTTTTGCAAGGTCAAAATAAGGCGATTTATCCCCTTCGGGTTTTGGTTGAGAAACCAATATTGTTTTAACTTTCAATTTTTACTGTATTTTAGTTAAACAAAGCCTGCTTTTACTACCTATTTTGTAATCCAACTTATTTGAAATTAAGCAAAAATAGTTTAAACATGATTACAAATGGCAGTATTTCAAGGGTGCAAAGATATAAAAATAAATAAACACTCGACACATGGTTGCTGTTTATCCCTATAATAAATCCTCTAATAATACGGGTTAATAGAAAAACAGTAATTACCACTAAGCCAATATGGATAAATAATGAGGCATCAATTTGGTGTGCAAAAGCAATGCAAACAACTAGTGGAAGCAAAAAAAGGCCCAGTGCATTGATGAAAAACAATAGCGTTTGTATGTATTCACCCGTTTCTTTGCCTACTTTAAAAATAAACCCTAAAAAGCGAATAGTGATGATTTTTATAAAGTAAATAGAAACGATTCCTGTTGCAATAATTGGAATTAGTAATGATTTATTTATTTCGGGGAATTCCCAGCCATAATATTCAATTACTTGAGTAAAAAAAAGGCTTATCGAAAATAGAAATAAGAGGGATAAAAAAAAGGTTACTCTATTTACTAGACTAGCTTCTTCTCTCGCCAGTTGATTAGCATATCTTGCAATATAGAAAGCTTTTACAATTTGCTGAATGCGTTTTCGGTTTTTAACATACAACCAAACATAAATGCTGTAGGAAAGAAAAAGAATAAGGGCGATTAAATAGTGGTATTCGGTAAAGTGAACAATTGGTTGATTGCTGGTTTGGCTAAGTAAATGTTCTTGAAAAATAGAGGCTGTTTTTAACGAATCGGGGTGAACCTTGCTCATTTCAATAATATGTTGATAGGGAACAGCCATAGCGCAAATGTATTGATTATTTAAAAAATAAGCAGGGAAATTTTTGGGTTAAGGTTAAAATTAAAAGAGCCTGTCGGGTTTCAGACAAGCTCTTTTAATAAAAATTTAATTCAACTATTTTTTAGTTTTACCAATGTTAAATACTCTGGAAATATTAAATCCAAATTTAAATCCACCTTTAAGCCAGCCATCGGTGGTATTAGGGATGAAATTGTTTTCAATAATACCTGCCGAATTTGTAAAGTTTAAATGAAACACGTGTCCTCCAGTTTCAATTTCAATACCAATTGCTAGAGGATTATAATAAGCAGTAACCGGATTGTTGGTTCTGTATTTAGAAAAAGTATAAAAGTAGTCGGCTATTAAACAAACACGTTTTGTAATTTTTAATCGAGCTGCAGCACCAATAGATATTAAATCATTCGTTTCTTCGGCTCCGTTATCTGGATTTATATTTCCTAAAACAAAGTTGCGATGCTGATAAGTTGGAAGTATTTCCATTGAAAAGCGTGAACCAAATTTACGCGCAATAATTAACTGGCTGGTATACGCAAAGCGGTAGATGTCGTTTTGTTTAAAATTTGCATTTTGTGCTGTACCTGCATAAAACTGATTTGCATCTTGTGGATTATAACTCATGTTGCCATAAAAAGCAACTGACACAGGGATTCTATTGTTGGTCGTTTGGGTTAAGAAACGGTATTTTATTAATCCATCAATAAGTTCTTTTTCTTTGCTTCTTCCAATTCCAATGGTAATATTGTCGGTAATTCCATATGCAAATGAAATACGAATATCTGCAGAGTTATCTAATCCATATAATGTGTGTCCGCCACCTCCACTTTGAGTGCCAATGTTTCCAAAGCGATGTGCAACACAAAAGTCGAGTGTTTTTGCTTTTACAGTTTCGGTGCTTTGTGCATTAATCACTTTAAATCCTTTAAAAGTGGCAATTACTTTTTCGTTTTTAGGTGTTGTATTGTCATCAACTAAGCTAAGCAAATCATCTTGTGCGAAGAGTGAAGTACTCATTAAGCAAATAGTAGCAAATAGTGGCTTATATAATTTAATCATCTTATTTCTTTTTTAATGGTTCTAAAGTTGCATTTAATTTCACATCTACATCCTCAGCAATATTTTTCACATATAAACTTGGAACTTTAATATTATAGTCGGCAATATGAATTTTAAAATTACTGCTGATTGTTATTTCCTGACCTTTAATTTTAATGATCCCATCAATTGTTCGATCGTTTTTTACGCCATGAATATCAAATGTTCCAGTAATGGTTACTTTGTGTTCTCCATCTTTTTCCCAATCAATTTTTTCATTTATTTTTCCTTTGTAAATAGCATTAGGAAACTTTTCGCTTTCCATGTAATTTTCATTAAAATGCTCTTGCATAAGCGGTTTTTCAAAAACAAAACCGCTGATAACAATTTTCATTTGCACATCGCCAGAAGCGGTATTTATGATTGGTTTTGTGCTTTTGTTTATAGCTTCAATGTTTTCAATTGGTGCAGCCGAGAAAAATGTTATTTCACAGCTTTTGGCTAAGTAAACTTGAGCCCAGCTTGAGTTTGAAAAAGCAATAAAAACGATGGTATAAAGTAGGTTTTTCATAAAACTATTTTTTGTTTTTATAAATCAATGATTGTGCCTGTATTAATTGTTTGGTCCACCTTGTTCAACCCAGCATTTAATTATTTTTCTTTCTGCATCGGTTATTGTTTCGGGTGGGGGAGGCATATCTCTTAAAGTAACGATGTGTAACTTTAGTGTTCCATTGTCCACTTTACTTTTTATACCAGCATAGTCAGAATAATCGCCAGGTGAAAATCCTCCACTATGACAACCGATACAGCTGTTGTCTAAGATTGGTCGGATATCTTGAGTGTAAGAAATAATTGAGTCGCAAGTATCTTCTTTTTGGGGCACCTCCGCTTTTTCGTAGGTACAAGAAAGGAGGCTTGAACTAATAATTAGCAATGTCCACAAATACTTCATAGTAAGTTAGATTATAAAAAAGGAGTGATAAGCCAAACTCATCACTCCTTTTTTTATTATTGTATAATAATTTTTTTGATAGATTTTATTCCATTCATATCAATGGATAAAAAGTAGGTTCCAGCAGAGATAGAAGGGTTTAATTCTATTTTTTTGGATTGTTTTCCAGCAGCTTGTTCTTCGTTATAAAACTCAATAATTTCTTGTCCGGTAACCGAAAATAATTTTGCGCTTACTTTTGAATTGTCTTTTAATTCATAAGAAACATTTATAAATTCAGAAACAGGATTAGGGAATACAGAAATAGCAATACTGTTTGCATTTTCATTAATACTTGATGAAACATCTTCTGTAACAGTAGTAGAACTTAATCTGATTTGATCACCCGCATTGGTTCCGCTGTTGTTTGTAATATTAAATGCGCCATAGAAAGTAACATTACCACTTCCTGCAACAGGTGCAATCCAGTCGAAAGTCCAAGTTCTAGAGCCAGTTCCTGGTGTTCCAGCTAATTTATGTTCAATGTATTTACCAGAACCAACTAATTGTGTTTCGGTAGAGTTTGTCACCACCAATGTTCCTTTAAGATTTCCACTTACATCTTGTGGTGAAATTTGAAATCCAAATTTTACTGTAGGGTTAGAAATAACTGTAGCAGTAATGGTGTATGTTTGTCCTGGTACATATCCTGTAACAGGGATATTCGTAGTAATGATTCCAGCTTGAGTAGTTGGTGTTCCAGTATGGCAACCAAGAGTACAGTTGCTTCCATCTCCTGGAGAGCCTGTTCTTCCTGCAGGAGGACCATTTTGATTTCCATGTACAGGAGCTGTGAAGTCTGTTAAACAAACAGCACCAATTGAAAGGGCAAAAATTGAAAGGGTGATTTTTGTAGAAATGTTCATAGGTATAGAATTTAGGGTTTAACCAAATATATAAAATTATTCAATATCAAAATCTTTTATGAGAACAACCTCCCCTTTTTCGTTCCAATAGGTCCATTTCCCTATCTCAACATCATTTTTATAATTTCCCACATATCGTTTTTGTTCGTTTTCGTACCATGTAGTGGTTGGCCCTTCTTTGATGCCATTTTTGAATGTTGTTTCACTCCATGGCGAGCCATTTTCATAAAAGCTTTTCCAAAGTCCTTCTCTTTTCCCGTCTTTCATCATGCCTTGCATTTCTACTACGCCATTTGGATAGCGTTGAATATACTCACCATCATTAACAATAGGAGTATTTGCTTGATTCGTTACTTGTGGGATTTCGCTTTCTTGTTGTATTTCATTGTTTTTATTTTGCTCATTTTTATGAGTGCCACAAGCCAATGCAAGGGTATAAACAAAGCCAATAATTAAATATTTATGTGTCATAAAATTTAGTATAATAAAAGTCCGATGCCTATAGAATAAGGAATTAGATTGGGTTCTCCTCTTCCTTTTAAAAACAGTTCACTTAGCGAATAAAAACCTTGTAAATTAATTTTATCGTATCCAATTCTAAAGGTTACACCATATCTCCAAGGATTTACATTTTTTATCCAATAAACTTTTCTTTTGCCATCATCATCCACTTCTTTTGTATGAATGTTATACATGTATCCAATTTTTCCGCCAATAGCCATTTTAAATTTATGCCCATTTCCTGTTCTCATTCTAAGCTCCAATGGAATTTCAAAATAATTGCAGGATAGTTTATTCGTTTTATATGGAGTATTAATAGGTGTGAGTGAAGTATATTTACCATCTAATGAATAGGTAATTTTTCCGTTGCTATGCACATTGTGAGTGCTAAATCCACCACCAAATGCAATGCTAAAAGGGCCATAGCCAACAGGATAATCCCAAATAAAATAGGCGTTTCCACCCAGTGAATAAGCTTTTTGAGCAATACCTTGCGGGATGTTTAGCCACCCATCGTAATTTAAATCAACAACAATTCTATCTTTAGGGTCTTTAATTTTTTTTGTAGGTTTTTCTTCTGTTGTTTGTGCAACACAAATTTTTGGGGAAAGGGAAAGTCCAAAAACAAAAAGAAAAGTATAAAGTAGCTTGTTCATTTGCGACTAAAATTAAAAAAAATTATGACATGTCCTTTATTAGAAACAAATCTAAAATGGTAGTTCCTGGTTTTAACCAATGGGTTTGAATTCCTAATGTGTTTGCGCTTTCAATATGTTGTAGGCTATCGTCAATAAACAAGGTTTCATTTGGATGGAGATTGTTTTGACTTAAAACGAATTCAAATATTTCGGCATCAGGTTTACGCATTCCTATTTCATAAGATAAGTATGCTTTTTCAAAAAAGTCTGAAATGTTCGGGATTCCAAATGTGTTAGCTAAATACTTATTAAATTCAAGAATATGAATTTCGTTGGTATTGCTTAATAAAAATGTGCGATGAGTTTGTTTAAATTTTTCTAAAACGGATAGTCGCTCTTTAGGTAAATCAAGTAATAGGGAGTTCCATGCATCATCTACTTGTTTGTCAGTTACATTTGAGTTTAGTTGTTTTTTTAGTTGCGCTCTAAACTCTTGCGAGCTGATGCGTCCTTTTTCGTATAGGTCGAATAGTTCTTTTTGTTGCGCTTGCGAAAAGTGAGCATCAAATTTCTTTAAGCCTAATTTTTCAAAAGATTGCACAGCAAGATTATAATCGATATTTAGGATAACACCACCTAAATCAAAAATGATGTTCTTATATGCAGATGTATCAAGCGTCATAAAATTAATTACTGTTTGGTTTGTTAATTTGCTACAAATATATAGCTTTGCAGTCCGAAAATTGCTTGAAAAAGTAATTGGGCCTATAGCTCAGTTGGTTAGAGCACCTGACTCATAATCAGGGGGTGCCTGGTTCGAGCCCAGGTGGGCCCACAAAAACGAAAGCTCCGATGAAAATTCGGAGCTTTTTTGTTTTTAAAATTGCTGTTACATACCAATAAAAAGGCCTTGAAAAAGTAGTATATTGGTGCTTCTAATGATTCTATTGAAAAACAGAATCTATATTTATGGAAATCATTGATATGCCATAAAAGCCTCCACATAGGAACTAATTTTGGTGATTGAATGTGATACATTTTCGCATACAGCGAGAAAAGGCAAGCGCACACAAGTTGTAAACTTATGATATTCAACATAATAACTTAAGTTAAATGTTTTTAAACAGCTTTTAATGAATATATAAATTGTATTTAATTCGGTTTATTAGGGCTTTAAAGCAACTAATAAATCTAAAAAATTCAAAATTTCTCTCTTTTTTTAATTTTCATAATGCACTTTTTCTTTTTTATCTATTTTTATACAAAAGCAAAACGGCAATGAGTCAGAACTATAAATTTAAAGACATTAAAACCTATTCATCTGATGAATGGATGGCGAATGCTTCAAAAAAATACAGAAGTGTTTTTGATAAAGCAGAAACTTCTTATGTGCGAATTGAATTTTCATTTTATAATAAATTGTTTGATGAAAAAGATTGGAGTGCAAGCATTTGTTTAAAGGCATTTTCAATAAATGGTTCTGAAAAAAAAGAACTCTGTAAACTTGAAACTACAAGAGCAATTAAGCAGGACGAAAACATTGTGTATATTCGTGATGGATGGGGTAATGAAACCGTAGGAGCTTATTGGAAAAAAGGAGAATACCAATGGGAAGCATATATTGACAATGAATTAGTAGGAGTTAAAAAATTTTTTGTTGAAGAGGTTGGAAAAGTAACATCATCTTATAATCCTTATTTTACGATAGAGCACGTTAAGCTATACTCAGGTGGATATGAAGGCTGGAACCAATCTAATAGAATTTATTTTAAAAAATTTGATAGAAACAAAACACCTTATGTTTGGGTTGAATTCAAAATAAAAGTAAGCACATCTGCTGATTTTAATTACGAGTTATTTTTTAATTTTTATGATGATGCTGGTCAACCCAAAGGTCAAGTGCTAAAAAGCGGAAAGGTAGAAAAAGATAAAAAAGAATACACTTATACATTTGATGCGGGATGGGGAAATGAAGTAGTGGGTTCATGGAAAGATGATAAGTATACCGTAGAAATTGTTTTTATGGATACGCTGATTGCATTGGTTCCATTTGAAATGGGAGATGTTGCAGAAGAAGGCGTATTGCAACCGTTTACTGTATTAGAGCAAGCTTTTGCATCTCAACCTGAAAACAGTAAACAAGTAGTGGCTGCAGCAAATGAAAATCTGGAAGACATACTTAAAGAAAGCTTAGAAGAGCTGAATGCACTTACCGGCATGGATAATATTAAAAAAGAAATTAATGAATTGGTAAAGTTAGTTCGGTTTTATAAAGAAACTGGACGTGATGTTTTAAACAAATTTTCATTGCATAGTATTTTTACTGGTAATCCTGGAACAGGAAAAACCACCGTTGCTCGTATTGTTGCTAAAATATACAAAGGCTTAGGATTATTAGAAAAAGGACATCTTGTAGAGGTGGATAGAGAAGCATTGGTAGCAGGATTTATTGGTCAAACAGCCATTAAAACAGCAGAAAAGATTACAGAAGCACAAGGAGGAATTTTATTTATTGATGAAGCGTATTCGCTTGCAAATAAATACATCAGTAATGATTTTGGACAAGAAGCCATTCAAATTATACTTAAAAGAATGGAAGATTTAAGAGGGAAGTTTGGAGTTATTGTTGCTGGATACACCGATAACATGACAGAGTTTATTCAATCAAACCCTGGTTTACGTTCTCGTTTTGATAGAACATTTCATTTTTATGATTATACACCCGAAGAAATGTACACTATTGCTACAGCTCTTTTTTCAAAAGAAATAATTACTCCAGAAAAAGAGGCAGAAGAGCATTTGAAAAAATATTTCAATCACCTATATAATACTAAAGATAAGCACTTTGGTAATGCACGTACGGTTCGTCAGGTGGTTGCAGAAGCAATTAAAAATCAACATTTACGATTAGCAGACATGAAAAAAGAGGAACGAACAGAAGAAATTTTACAAACACTTTTATTAAAAGATGTAATTGAATTTAGCTTGGAAGATAAAAAAGTGCAAGGGAATAGCCTTGGATTTAAAATAGGAAATTAGCATACCCGATTACATTAAATGTTTTAAATTTGAATTCAACTAAACGATTTAATATGAAATAGCCTTATTCCGAAACGGCATACCTGCCTGCTGCAGGCAGGAAAACCGAGAATGAAGATGTGGCTTATTCCATGTGACAACTAAAAAACAAAATATCTACACATGAAAAAAATTACTCAATTAGCAGTTGTAATATGTTTTTTATTCTCATTTAACCAATTGAATGCACAATGTCCTGGTTGTTTGATGAATACTTCTATTACTACTCCAGGTATTTATCCTGATACTTTGCCTGCTGGTACTCAAGGTCAAGCATACAACGAAGATGTAACTTTTGTGATGTTTACCGATACTTCTGGTTTAACGGTTAACTATTTTAAAATAGTATCTGTTACAGGTTTGCCTTTTGGCTTAAATTGGCAATGCAATAATGTTTCAAATGGTTGTCAGTACGATCCTGCTGTTAGTATTCATGGATGTGTGAAAATATGTGGAACCCCTCTGCAAGACGGCCATTTCGCAATTGATGTAGGCGTAATAGCCAATTTATCAGTTATAGGAAATCAAACGTCTACCATTACTGTTTATTTGGATGTTAATCCTGCAGCTGGTGGAAATGCTGGTTTTTCATTTACTCCTGCTCAATCATGCGGAACAGCAAATGTAAATTTTAATAGTTTAATTAGTGGCGCTCCCAATCCAACAAGCTATGCTTGGAATTTCGGAAATGGCAATACAAGTACAGCTGTAACACCTCCTGCACAAAATTATTCTACTCCAGGAAACTATGTGGTTTCATTACAAACACAAATATTAGGGTATGTAATAACGGGAGTAAATGTTACCAGTTTAAACAATAATTGGTGTGGAGATGTGGAAGAAGCAAGCTGTTCATTCAACAATCCAGATCCATATTTTGTGATACAAAATTCATTGGGAAGCACATTACATACCGCTAATTCTTTAAGTGATGTGCAGTCAGGCTCATGGTCGGGATTATCAATAGCATTAAATAATCCTCCATACAGTATTACCATTTGGGACGATGATAATGTTTCTCAAGATGATAATTTAGGCTCTTTCCCATTCAATGTAACTGGTCCGGGAACTATTCCATTTAGCGGTGCAGGAGGAACTTCAGGAACTATTACGGTGGCTACAACTGTAATTCAATCATTTATGCATTATGATACGATACGAGTTTTCCCTAATCCGAGTCCTGCAATAATTGCTTATACACCAAATGACAGTGTTTGTGCCGGAGATACTATTTTGTTAAGTGCTTCAGGCTTTGGTTCAAATGTAATACAATGGTATAATGATACATTATTATTGATTAATCAAACGAATGCAAACTATGTTGCAACAACATCTGGTAGTTACTGGGCGCAAGTAACTAATTCAAATGGTTGTGTTTCAAATAGCGCTATTCAGTCGGTAACCATTGTTCCAAACCCAATGACACCAACATTTTTACCAAATGGAAACGATTTAACATGCTTTTTAACAGGTGAAAATTTACAATGGAATTTAAATGGAACACCAATTAGTGGCGCAACAGGAACCACTTACACAATAACACAAAGTGGAAATTATTCAGTAACTGCAACAAATAATTTTGGTTGTGTAAGTCAAAGTATTTCAATTCCGGTAACATACGTAGGTATTGACGATTTGGATATGTTAAATAACTTATTGGTTTATCCGAATCCTACTAATTCAGACATAACACTTGTTTCATCAAAAAATAGTATTGGTTACAATTATTATTTGAGTGATAATATTGGAAGAGTTATTATGACTGGTAAAATTCAGTCTGAACAATCGGTGTTTTCATTGTCTGAACTTGAAACAGGATTGTACTTTTTGACTTTAGAAGGAAAAAGTAAAAAAACAATTAAGATTATTAAAAATTAAAAAATACAAGTCAAATGAAAGCAGACTGGATTATAGATTCAGTCTGCTTTTTTATTTTTAAAAGCGTTATTAATCGCAGTAAAAACAAATAAAAATTTTACATTTGTTATCTAATCATTTTTAACATGAGTTTTAAGTCGATGACAGGCTTTGGGAAAGCTACAAAAGAAATTCCCGGTAAAAAAATAACAGTTGAAATTCGTTCCTTAAACAGTAAGCAACTCGATTTAAATTTACGAATGCCCTATTTGTATAAAGAGAAGGAATTAGAGCTACGAACAGAAATTGGGAAACAATTAGAAAGAGGAAAAGTAGATATTAGTATTTATACCGAATCAACGGAGGAAACAACTCCAACATCCTTAAACAAAACACTTGCGAAAGCCTATTACAATGAATTAAAATCATTGTCGCAAGAACTGAATGAGAGCAATGATAATTTACTTTCAATTGCGGTGAAAATGCCAGATGTTTTAAAGGCGGAACGAGAAACAATTGAATTAGATGAAGTTGAATGGAAGGAAGTGAAAGAAGCTGTTAATAAAGGGATTGATGCATTTCAAAAATTTAGAGATGATGAAGGTAAAATTCTTCAAAATGAATTGAATAATAGAATAAGCACCATTGCACAATTGTTAAATGAAGTATTAAATTTGGATGCAGCGCGTGTTACAACGATTAAAAATCGAATAAAAAATAATTTAGAAGAAGTAATTGATATTAATAAAATAGATCAAAATAGATTTGAGCAAGAGCTAATTTATTACATTGAAAAACTAGACATTACTGAAGAAAAATTACGTCTAAAAACCCATTTAGATTATTTTGTAGAAACAATGAAAGAGCCTGCTGCTGGAAGAAAATTAGGATTTATTTCTCAAGAAATTGGAAGAGAGATAAACACGATAGGTTCAAAAGCAAATGATGCAGCAATTCAAAAATTGGTAGTACAAATGAAAGATGAATTGGAAAAAATAAAGGAGCAACTATTGAATGTTTTGTAAAAATGCAAGGTAAATTAATCATATTTTCAGCGCCATCGGGAGCAGGTAAAACCACAATCGTTCATCATTTGTTAAAAGTGTTTCCTGATTTAGAATTTTCTGTTTCTGCTTGTAGCAGAGAAATGCGTAAGGGAGAAGAGTTTGGCGTCGACTACTATTTTTTATCAGTAGATGAGTTTAAAGAACGAATTGCCAATAATGAATTTGTGGAATGGGAAGAGGTGTACAAGGATAATTTTTACGGGACATTAAAAACAGAAATTGAACGTATTTGGAAAAAAGGGAAACATGTGATTTTTGATGTTGATGTTATTGGTGGATTGAATTTAAAAAAACAATTTGGAGAAAAGGCATTGGCCATTTTTGTAATGCCACCCAGCATTGAACATTTAGAAAAAAGATTAAAATCAAGAGAAACAGAAACACCAGAAAGCATTGCAAGAAGGATGGGAAAAGCTGAAGAAGAGCTTAAAACAGCTAATCAGTTTGATAAAATTGTAATGAATGATAACTTACAAAACGCTTTTGAGCAGGCAGAACGTTTTGTAGAAGATTTTTTAAAGTAAAACAAGTATGGCAAAAATTTTAACAATAGATATTCATACACATATTCTTCCTGAGCATATTCCTCATTGGAAAGAAAAATTTGGTTATGGTGGTTTTATTCAATTAGACCATCACAAACCTTGTTGTGCAAAAATGATTCGTGATGATGGTAAATTTTTTAGAGAAATTGAAGACAATTGTTGGAGTGCCGAAAAACGTATTCAAGAGTGTAACCATCATCATGTGGATGTTCAAGTATTATCAACAGTTCCTGTTATGTTTAGCTATTGGGCTAAACCCCAAGATTGTTTAAACTTATCCATGTTTTTAAATGATCATATTGCAGACATTGTACAACGTTTTCCTAAACGATTTATTGGTTTAGGAACCATTCCAATGCAAGCACCAGATTTAGCAATTAAAGAATTGGAGCGTTGTAAAAAAATAGGATTAGTAGGAATTCAAATCGGAACAAATATTAATCAAGAAAATTTAAATGAGCCAAAGTATTTTGAGATATTTAAAGCATGTGAGGAGTTAGGGATGGCTGTGTTTATCCATCCTTGGGAAATGATGGGAGAACAAACGATGCAACGGTATTGGTTGCCATGGTTAGTGGGAATGCCAGCAGAAACAACACGTGCCATTTGTTCCTTACTATTTGGTGGAGTAATGGAACGATTACCTAATTTACGAATTGCTTTTGCACATGGAGGAGGTTCTTTTCCTGCAACCATTGGCAGAATTGAACATGGATTTAACTGTAGACCTGATTTAGTTGCCATAGATAATACTATTAACCCAAGAGAGTACTTAGGTAAGTTTTGGATTGATAGTTTGGTGCATGATGAACAAATGTTGGATTTTGTGGTAGGAATGTTTGGAGCCAATAGAGTAGCACTTGGTACTGATTATCCTTTTCCTTTAGGAGAATTAGAGCCGGGGAAATTAATAAAAGAAATGCCTTACGAAAGAGATGTAAAAGAGCTGTTGTTAAATGGCTCTGCATTGGAATGGCTGAATCTTAAAAAAGAGTTGTTCTTATAATAGTTAAACGGTCTATTTTCTTGTAATTCCCTCAATTTTTCTTACTTTCGTTTTAGGATAAATAACACTTTATGTTCGTTTTAAGAACACCTTTTATCGATAAAACAATTCAACTTACTTTCAAACACTGTTTGATAGTTCTATCTCTTTTTTTAATATCTCATACAACTATTGTAAAAGCACAGGCGCCAGGAATGTTAGAATTTTCGGGTAAAGCTGTAAAAAATGGAAATGCTTTGCCTGGTGCTACTGTTACTGTGTATAGAAATGGAATTACTCAGCAAGAGCAAGTAAAAACTGGAAAAAATGGGAAGTTTCGTTTTTACTTGGTATTTGGTGTTGATTATAAAATTACCTTTTCTGCTCCCGGATGTGTAGATATGTTCTGCTTGGTATACACCAGTAAATTGTCAAAAGATAGAGGTGATTTATTTCCTTTATATCAGGCAGATATTCCTTTTCATGATGTAAATACTTTAGGCGTAAGAGTGGATAAATACAAAAATCCATTTACAAAAATTGTGTACGATGGCAAGAAAGCGTTTAAAGATGATGAATCATACTTAGCCAATTTTTTAAAAGACATTGTAATTGAACCTGCCGAACAAGCAAAAATTGCTGCAGAAAAAGAAGCAAAAGAGCAGAAAGAAAAACAAGAGGCTGATGATAAGCAAAAAAAGGAAGCAGAAGAAAAAGCGAAAAAAGAAGCAGCATTATTAGCAGAACAAAAAGCGAAAGAAGACGCCCTAAGAGAAGCGGAGTTAGCACGATTAAAAGCTGAATCTGAAAAAACGACTGTTACAGAATCACAAAGCATGGAAACGGATGCCATAAGATTGCAACGTGAAAAAGCATTGAAAGAACAACAAGCTAAAAAGAATAAAGAGATTAAAACAAACTATGAAAATGATTTATTAAAAATGGTTGCAGAGAATGAACGCTCTGCAAAACAAAAAGCATTTGTTGCTCAAAAACAAGAAGCAAGAGCAAATACTGTTATTGAACAGATGCGCAGAGAAAACGATTTAAAAGCAAAAGCAGATAAGTTGATTGAAGAACAAAAGGCAAAGCAAAAACTAACGTTAGAAAACAAACAATACAAAAGTATTCAGATGAAGAAATTAGTAGAAGCTGCTGCTTTTGCTGAACGCTCTGTTAAAATTGGGAATCAAAAAACATTGCCCGATGTAAAAAATTATTCTCAAAAACCTGCACCTAATGTATTGGTAAAAGTAGATGAAGGCTTTTTTAAAACAACCAGAACGACAGTTGTTACACAAGATAAAAAAATGGATACCTATCGTAAAGAAACCTATATGTGGGGAACGGTGTATTGCTATAAAAACGATGTGCTAATTCAAGAAACGTTATACAATAGTGAGATAGATTATTTTTTGTCGTACATAAATAAATAACATTTTATACTATAAACTAAAATGATAAAAAAGAAATTAATACGAATAATACTGTTGTTGCTGTTAATAGCCTACAGCAATGCTTTTTCTCAAACAACAAGTTTTATTCATTACGGTGTTGAGCAAGGCTTGTCGCAATCACAAGTACAAGACATCACACAAGATGATGAAGGAAATTTGTGGGTTGCTACTTTGTCGGGTTTAACAAAATACAATGGAAAAGAATTTAAAATATTTTCTAGAAAAGATTCATTGGCTGAAGATTGGGTGACTACACTTTATAAAGATAAAACAGGAAATATATGGATGGGGCACTGGGCGGGTGGAGTATCCATGTATAATTTTAAAACAAAAAAAATTGAGAATTTAAATTTAGAAGAGTTCACACGTTTTAAAACAGTTACTGCTATTATTCAAGACAATCAAAATCGTTATTGGGTTTCTACAGAAGGCGCAGGCTTGTTTGTGTATGATCCACTAAATAAAAAAATGATTTCAATAACTACCAAAGATGGATTGAGTAGCGATAATGTGTATGATATCTGCCTTGATCAAAAAGAAAATGTTTGGATTGCAACTGATATTGGGATTACTATTTATGATATTAAATCGGATATAACAGCAAAAAAATCATACAGTTTTTTAAACATTGGCAATGGCTTACATAGCAATAGGATAACTACATTGTCACTGATTAATTACAACGAAATATGGGTTGGTAGTGCCGATGAAGGAGTTATGATATTAAAGGTGCCGGATAATTTTAGTGCAAAACAACCTGCTAAATCAATTGATGGTGCAGGACAACGATTAAATTTTAAAAATGGACTGGGTTCTAATTTTATTAATCGGATTATTGAAGATAAGTCGCATAATATATGGATAGGAACTACTGGTGGCGGAGCAACCAAGTGTGTGCCTTTCCCGTCAAAAGATAGATTTGAAGCCTTGTCGAAAGCATTAATTTTTAATTACAATACCAAGCAAGGCTTAAATTATTTTAATGCAAATGCCTTGTTTCAAGATAGAGAAGGAAGTGTTTGGATAGGAACAGATATAGGTTTAAACCAATATCGTGGTGAACGTTTTCAATTATATGACGAAAGTGATAGTTTGGTAAATAATCTTGTGTGGACAACACTTTGCGACAGAGAAGGAAATATTTGGTTAGGAACCAATTCAGGGATTTCTAAAATATCATTCGACTACTCTCCCATCAATAAAAAACAAAATCATCGAATAAAAAATTATTCTACAAAAGATGGATTGAGTAGCAATATCATTCTCTCTTCATTTGAAGATAAAGAAGGAAACATTTGGTTTGGAACCGGTTTTGGCGGTGTTTCAAAATTTGATATTAAAACAAAACGTTTTCAAGTATATACTAAACAAAATGGATTGGCAGGGGATATTGTGTATTCAATTAGTGATGATAACAAAGGAAACATTTGGTTTGGCACAAAAGAAGGTGTTTCACGATTAGATGTAAAAGATGGCTCTTTCAGAAACTATTCTATTGCCGATGGATTGGGAGGAAACAATGTGTATCGTATTTTTAAAGATAGCAAAGGCAATTTATGGTTTGGTGCTTTAGGTGGTGCTTTATCCATGTTTGATGGTTCAAGTTTTAAAACATTTGATGATGCTGATGGAATTCATCATCGATTTATTTTATGTATCAATGAAGACAAAAATCATCATTTATGGTTTGGTGCTTATGGCGGTGGATTGTACAAATACGATGGTAAAGCGTTTACAAACTATACCGTAAAAGAAGGCTTAACAACAGATTCTCCGTATTCTATTATTTCAGATAATGATGGTAAAATTTGGATAAGCAGTAGCAGAGGAATTGATCGATTTGATGTGGATGCAAACAAGTTTTATCATTATGGAAAATCAGAAGGGTTTTTAGGTGTAGAAACTAATCCGAATGCAGTGTGCATTGATAAAGAAGGAAATTTATGGTATGGAACCATCATGGGGGCAGTAAGATACAGTTCAAAAGAAGATAAGTTAAATACAATTGAACCACAAACAAGCATTACAGGATTAAAGTTGTTTATGAACGATGTTCCATTTCCGGACGATGCACGTTTTTCATACAATCAAAATCATTTAACATTTAAGTTTATCGGAATAAGTTTGAGTAGTCCCGAAAAAATTCGGTATCAATATAAATTAGAAGGTTTTGATAATGATTGGTTGCCAGGCTACACAACATTAAATGAAGCAGTATATACAAATTTGCCTCCTGGTTCTTATACATTTATGGTTCGTGCTTGCAATAATGATGGTACGTGTAATATTCATCCGGTTACCTATAAATTTTATATTGCTCCACCTTTTTGGCAAACGGTTTTGTTTTATGTGTTAGTGGTTGTATTTGCGTTGTTTGGCTTGTTTTCTTTTGATAAGATAAGAACTAAAAAATTAAAACAAGCTAAAAAAATATTAGAAGAAAAAGTGGAAGAGCGAACTCAAGAACTTGCTGTTAAAAATGCAGAGTTGGCTGAAAAAAACAAAGACATTACAGATAGTATCCGTTATGCAAAACGAATTCAAGATTCTATTCTTCCTTCGTTAGATAATGTTCGTAAGCATTTACCCGATTCGTTTATATTTTTTAAACCAAAAGATATTGTAAGTGGAG
>Ga0268299_1002595_pt1 | contig 20722 bp, 4 predicted proteins | sample NOBtaG_FD_193484 | JGI IMG/M metagenome (GOLD analysis project Ga0268299, IMG submission 193484) | Activated sludge microbial communities from bioreactor in Nijmegen, Gelderland, Netherland - NOB reactor | ecosystem: Engineered > Bioreactor > Aerobic > Activated sludge | place: Netherlands... | reverse complement strand
GGAAAGGCCAAAAACGCACCCTGCCGGGGATGCTACTCCCCGGCCGGTCGTGTGCAGCGGTGTGCCCGAAGAAGTTGTGCGGGCGTCGTGATCTCCCCGTGCGGGACACTCACGCAAACAATCGCGCGCGAAATCTCTCGCGGAGAGAGCGCGAGAGAATCTTGCCAAGCCGTTGACCAGCAACAGTTTATGACGGGGCAGGGTGGAGACGCACCTCGCGCGCGAGAAGGTGTTTGTATCCCGGTCGGTGCCCGAGTGGGACGCTCACGCAAACACGGGGCGCACTCGGCTCATCCTTGGCTACCTCGGCGTCTGCCCCTCGGCGGACCGCTCACCGCTACAACCGGCCGCCGTCCCGGCATGACGATGACGAGGCCGACGTCCCGCGTTTCGCCAGCGAAGAGGTCCAGTGCCGCGAGCGGCTCGGCGGCCTGCTGAAGCACTATTACCGCGCCGCAGCCTGAGCGGGAAGACGCCGGCGGTCGATCCGTCCAGGCGATCGGTCGCGTGCGATGCTGCGCGGTCGTCGGTTTGAGTCGCCAGACGGACGATTCGCGGCGAAGCCGACCGCAATCGCGAAGGTGTCGGACCAGTTTTTGTGTTCGTCGTCGCAGGATCATCGGTGTCGTTCACTTGTTAGCCGATTCGTCGCAAGTGCGGAAACCCCTTGGAATACAGGCCGCCAGAATACTTGTACAGGACGACGGACGCTTCGACGGCAATAACGCTGAGCTTCTGACGCGGCCGCCTCGGTTTTCGTGTCGCTTGTCGCAGGATCATCGGTGTCGTTCGCTTGTCAGCCGGTTCGTCGCTAGTCCGGATATTCCTTGGAATACAGGCTGGCCGAGTATTTGTACAGGACGGTTGTTAGCCGGCGACCCAACGCCGCAGGAAATCCGCGACCTCGCGGCACGGCTGCTACAACGGGCCGCCTGACCGTTGGGACTTCACGGAAAGTACAGCCCGGCGAGGACCGGCTCAGGAATCGGGTGAACGGTTACGCCTGCTTTTCTGCCTGGTGATGGTATCGGCGGAGCAACTCTGCTGCCTCTTGTTGTCCGGCCATGAGCGCCAAATCGAGCGGCGTTTCTCCACTGCTCACTTGAGCATTTGTATTTGCTCCGCATTGTAATAGGAGCCGAAGCACATCAAGATGACCATTTTCAGCCGCAGCGTGAAGCGCCGTATAGCCATTTTCACTTTGCGCATTGATATCGTGTCCTCGCTCGAGTGCTTGGCGTACTTTCTCCACTTGACCAAGCGATGCCCAGTACTCAACTTCATTCGACTGAATCATGATCTATCTCGGTTCAGTATTCCGATGAAAGTAAAGCTGCTCCCTCGTTATCTTAAGCCTTCAATAACAACCATGGAATTGTCCCATTGCGCCTCGAAATCGGCAACGCGTTGAAAATATTGCTGTCCGTGTGGATTCCGAATCGCAACCACTCTCTCCCCCATCCGTGTTGTTACTCCATCAACAATAACGAAGTGGCCGTCTGCCCCCTTCAGTCGAACAATAGCTGGTCGACCTCCGGCGGTGGCTGTAGCTAGCTGGTTCAGATTCTGCCCCGTCATCTCTCTCGACGCAATTCGAAACTCGTCCAACAACTTCGGAAGGTCTCTTCTGAGCATCCCGTTCGCGGAAAGCCACCCGTTTTGCCTCGCAATCACAATAAAATTCTCTGGAAGGGCAATTAACCCTTCACCTTCGGCAATCATTGCCGCGCATACAGGGCCACAGGTTGGATTTGGTCCTTGAAGAAGAACGATCCTGTCGCCATTTCGGCCAAGTATTCCGGCCGCATCAAACGGGCCATTTGCCGCTCCACCGCGCCCAAATACAGGCCGCCCTGGCTTCAACCTCGGAAGCCAAGCTGCGGCTGCGTTAAGTCCTCGTGGAAGAAACGGGAGCGATGCTCCTCCGACCCATTCCGAGACGGCCCGAATAAACGGCTGGAAATCCCCCGTTGTTATCGATGTGCTAAGAGCCCTAAAGATCGGCCTCGTCCCAAGTGTGATCACTCCATCAACGGCGGAGGTCATAGCCATAGACACGATTGCCGAATTGGAATAGCCCTGGTCTGATTTTTCCTGAGCCCACTGCATGGAAAAGCTGGCCCAATTCGGGCGGGACGGCGCCCATTGCCAGCCGGAAAGGTTGAGTTGAGCGTCAATCCCGTAGCCAATACCTTGTCCGATATCGTAAAGCCCGAAGATAAACTCGTGCCCGAGTGTATAGAGGCTTGTAAGAGCGCCCCTACCGACATGGTAGACTGGCGTGGCCACATAGGTGTTGGCAACACCTGCGACCCTCGCGAAATTATCGGTCCCGTTGCTGGCGATGGCGGCGTTGAACCAATTCGGAAACCAGCTGACCAGGGAATCGGACCAATCCAGCCCCGTCGGGTCAGTCACGTTCGTGAAGTTGTTGCCGAAGGAGCGATACAGGTTCGAGTCACCCGCCCTAAACCAGGTTTGGTCCGTTTGTAGCCATCTTGCGATCCTCGGATCGTACTCTCTGTTCGACGTCGTGTTCAGCCCCGTGGCACTATCGTAGCCCATGCCCGCATAGCCGACATTCCCCAGGTAGCCAGCGTTCGATTCGCTGGCGACCTTTCCGACCCCGTCGTAGGTGATGGTGTTCGCCAGTGTCCCGGAGGCATCGACCTGGTTCCTGACGCTGCCGCGTATGTCTGTCAAGTACCACGACACCACGTTGCCACTGCCGATCCGCACCAGCATCTCGTCTTGCTGGTCACCCTCGATGTATCTGGTCTGGACGGCGTTGGCGTTGTTCAGGTCGAGGTAGACCTCCTGACCGAGATAGACGAACTTCGTCGTGACGAGCCCCGGCCCGCTCGACCACTTGTCCTCCTTGACCCGGTTGCCAAAGACGTCGTAGGCGTATGTGACCGTGAGGACATCCGTACTGCCGTCGCTGGTCTTGCGGACGGAGGTGAGCCGGTTGTTGTGGTCGTAGGCGTAGTACCACTTCTCCAGGCCCGCGCCCTTGCCCTTCGTCTCGACGTTCCCCTCTAAGTCGTAAGTGTACGTGAACGTCCCGTCGTTGGTCAAACGGTTTCCCGGCCCGGTCGTGTAGCCGGACATGGTCCGGTTGCCGTTGCTGTCGTAGCTGTAGGCGTCCGCCCCGGCCTGAGTTAGCTGGCTGCGCGTGTCGTAGCTATAGTTGACGCTCGTGCCGTTACGCACCTCCTCGGTGATGCGCCCCCCGGCGTCGAAGGCCATCGTGTAGGCGGCGAGGTTGCTACCGCCGCCGTCCTTGTGCTGGATGAAGGTCAGCCGGTAGCCGGCGTCGTACGTGTAGGTACTCGTGCCGATCAGGTTCGTGCTCGACAGGTCGGAGTAGCGCTTGACCCAGAGCGTCTCCCCGGCGGCGGTGTAGCCGCGCTCGTAGGTCAGGGTGGCGTGGCCCGCCCCGCCGAACTGCCGCTTCGCCAGCCGGCCCGCCGCGTCGTACGTGCTGGACAGGACGCCGCTGAAGCTGTCCTCGACCATCGTCCGCCGCGACAGGGCGTCATACGAGAACGTCAGGCTCACGCCGTACAACCCGGCCTGGGTTCGGAGGCGGTCCTGGTTGTCGTAGGTCAGGGTGTAGGTGCCGTCGTAGTCCGCCGCGGTGAGGGCGTTGCCGTTGTCGTCGTACGTGTAGGTCAGGACGTTCGCCGTGCTTCCGCCCGAGTTGACCCACGTCTCGGTCAGGACCCTCCCTGCGTCGTCGTAGGTCCAGTCCTTGCGCCGGCCGAGCCGGTCCGTCTGCGACGTCATCCGGCTCCGGGTGTCGTACGCGTACGTTAGGCTGTTCCCGAGCGCGTCGGTGCGCTGGATCTCGCGGTTGAGGCTGTCGTAGCTGAAGGTTGTCGTGTTGCCGAGCGGGTCGGTGTAGATGCGCAAGTTGCCGTTGCCGTCGTAGGTCCGCGTCACCGCTCCGCCGTTCGGGTCGAGCGTCACCCAGAGCCGGCCGTCCTCGTCGTGGCGCTGCGCCGTCGCGTTGCCGTTCGCGTCGGTCGAGCCGACCACCCGCCCGGCCGCGTCGCGGTCCTGGCGCGTCGCGTTGCCGAGCCCGTCCACCGTGCCGATCACCCGGCCGAGCGCGTCGTACAGCGTCGCGGCGACCTTGCCCGCCGCGTCGACCGTCGCGACGGTGCGGCCGAGGGCGTCGAGGACCGCCGACGCCTGCTGCCCCAGGGCGTTGACGTAGCCGACCGCCTGGTTCAGGGCGTCGTACAGGTAGGTCGCCGCCTGGCCGAGCGCGTCGATCACCTTCGTCAGCGTCCCGGTCGCCCCGTACACCCACGACGTCGTCTCGTTGTCCGGCGAGATCGTCTGGACGACCCGGTTCATCGAATCGTAGACGCTCGTGACCGTCTTGCCGCGCGCGTTTGTGACCGTGACCGGGTTCCCGGCCAGGTCGTAGCCGTACGTCGTCGTCTCCCCCTCGGCGTTCGTCACCGCCCGGACCCGGTTCATCGCGTCGTACGCGTAGGTGACGACCTTGTTCCCGGGGTCGGCCACCGTCTTGACGTTGCCGACCTCGTCGAACGACGTCGTCGCGAACACGTTCGACGCGGCCTGGATCTGGTAGGCCCGGTTCAGCGCGTCGTAGCTCGCCGTGGCCCGGTTGCCGTTCGCGTCCTGGAAGGCGGTGACGTTCCCGGCCGCGTCGTAGGTGGTCGTCGTCCGGTTCGTCGCGGTGACGATCGACTCGGTCACCCAGCCGCGCAGGTTGTGGACGTTGGTGACCGTCTCGCCGACCTCGTTGCGGTACTGGACGAGCTGCCCGGCCAGGTCGTACCGGTTCGCGGTCGCGCCGCCCAGCGCGTCGGTTGACCCGACCGCCTGGCCCACGGCGTCGTAGTTGACGTAGCCCCAGTTCCCGGCCGCGTCCCGGACGCCGGTCGCCCGGCCGACCGCGTCGTACTGGTAGAGGTTCGTCCGGGACAGGGCCAACCCGGCCCCCTCGGTCGTCACGCTCGCCTGGCCGCGCGCCGTGTACGACGTCGTGCTGTTGACCCCGCCGCGGTCCCGCCGGGCCGCCGCCAGCCCGCCGCCGTCGTAGCCGGCCGTCTCGTACGTCCCGTCCGGGTGGTCGATCCGCGTCGTCCGCCCCAGCGCGTCGCTCGTGAATGTCGTCGTGATGCCGCGCGGGTCTACCCGGGTGGCGACGTTGCCGTTGGCGTCGTAGGTGAGCGTCTCGATCCCGCCGTCGGCATACCGGGTCGTCTCCAGCCGCCGCGCGCTGTCGTAGCCGTACGTCGTGACGTTGTTGCGCGCGTCCTTGACCGTCTCCAGCAGGCCGGTCGTCGATGAGTACGTGTACGTCGTGTGGCGGCCCAGCGCGTCCGTCGCCCGGGTCATGTGCCCCTGGCCGTCGTAGGCGAACGTCGATACGTTGCCGCGCTCGTCCCGCGACATCGTCAGCGAGTGGAACCCGTCGTTCGCGTAGCCGAACGCGACGCTGCTCCCGTCCGGGTGGCCGACCCCCGTCACGTACCCCGCCGCGTCGCGCGAGTAGGACGTCGTCCGGCCGAGCGGGTCGGCGTAGGCGGTCACCCAGCCGGTCCCCGGGTCGCGCGTGTACGTCTCGACCGCCCCGTTCGGGGCGATCGCCGTCAGGACCCGCCCGGCCGGGTCGAGCTCGGCGCGTGAGACGTAGCCGGCCGCGTCGACCACCGCGGCGTGCGGCGCCCCGGCGTGGTGGAGCCCGAGGCCGCGCGCCGCGACCGGGACCAGGCCGACCGGGGCCTCGCCGCCGGGCGACCAGCCGGACAGCAGGCCGTACGCGTCGTAGCCGTACGTGGCGTGGGCGGCCCCGAACTGCTCCCCGACCAGCTTGTGAGAGCCGTAGGTCAGGGTGTGGACGCCGCCGTCCGGGTTGGTGACCCGGGCCAGGTCGTCCGTCGCGTACGTGAGCGTGACGGTGCGCGCCGCGGTCTGGATCGTCTGGACTTTGCCGCTGGACAGGGTCAGGGTCGTCACCGCACCGTCCGGGGTGCGGATCCCGGTCAGGTCGGTCCCGGAGTAGGTGAACGTCGCCGCGCTGAGCCCGTCGGGGCTGACGACGGCCGTCTGCAGCCCGGCCGCGTCGAAGACGACCTTGCCGCCGCCGGGCGAGGCGTACTCCCAGCCGCCGCCCGCCGCGGCGAGGACGCCCGGGTCGCCTTCGGGGCTGGTGAACGCCCCGCCGCCGGCGTCCTCGTAGAACGCCCAGCGACCCGACCCGTACAGGCGCAGCTTGCCGGCCGGGACGAGCCCCGCCGCGGCGACGTCGACCAGCCGGTCGACGCCGGCCATCGACCAGCCGGCCCCGAATTGGCTGTCGTTCCGGTTGGCGACGAGGGCGTACCCGTCCAGGGCGAACGTCACCATCCCCGCGCCGTAGTACACCTCGCCGAGGATCGACCACGTGTAGCCGCCGGTCGGGAGGACGTCGGCGATCTGGGCCCCGAGCGTCAGCACCTCGCCCGGATCGACCGCGTCCGTGGTGAAGTCCGCCGTCGTGAACCACGAGTCGACCCCGTCCGTGAAGGTCAGGTGGACCAGGACGAAGTCCGGCGGCGGCTGGGAGTTGTCGACGGCGACCTGGATCGTGACGACCGGGCGCGGGTCGGCGCTCTGCGAGTCGTACGCCAGGGCGAACCCGGACGCGCCGGGGCCCCGGTCCAGGTCGAGGGCGTGCCCGGCGGAGAGCGACCCCTCCAGCAGGGCGGCGTCCCCCTCCAGCGCGTCCGTCCCGGTGACGGCCAGGGTCGGTGCCCACGGCGACGCCGTCGCGACGACGGTCACCGTCGCGGCGGCGCTGGTGCCCTGGTTGCCGGCGAGGTCGGTCACCCGGGCCCGGAGCTTGCGCGTCCCGGTCGTCGTGACCGCCGGCGACACGGCGAACACCGCCAGCCCGGCCGTCATCGTCGCCGTCTGGTAGCCCGCCTCGCCCGGGTCGGCGAAGTCGTTGTCGTTGTTCAGGTCGGCGTCGAGCGTCACGGTCGTCGTGACCGGGACGCCGATCAGGTCGGTCGCGACGACGCGCACCTCCGGGCCGAAGTCGGTCGTCATCGTCGCCGCGGCGAGGGTCACCGTCGGGGCGGTCGTGTCGACGGTGACCAGGAGCGGCCTCGACCAGGCCCCGGTCGCCCCGGCCGAGGTCGCCCGGGCCGTGAAGGCGTAGTCCCGGTCGGCGAGCGTCGCCCCGTACGCGTAGCTGAACGTCCCGCCGCCGGTCGCGGTCGCCGTGCCGAGGACGCCGACCCCCTGCCGGTAGATCGTCACCGTCGCGCCCGGGGTCGCCGTCCCGGACAGGGTCAGCGTCGAGTCGTTGGTGATGCGGTCGGCCGCCGACGCCCCGGTGTCGTTCGTCACCGTGGTCAGCTTCGCCCACGGGGCGGCGTTCACCTTGGCGACGAAGGCGTCCCGGCCGGCGCTGTTGCCGTAGAGGGGCTCCTGGGTCGGGAACGCCGCGCTGTCGGTCCAGCCGGCGAGGACCGGGTCGCCGGCCGCCCCGAGCGCGACGGCGACGGCCCGGTCGGCCGACGACCCGCCGAGGTAGGTCGCGAACGTCAGTGTCCCGGCCGCGTCGTAGCCGGCCAGGAAGGCGTCGTCGCCGCCGCCGTGGGACTGGAGCGCGCCGACGGTGGTGAACGACCCGGTCGTGTACCCGGCGACCCACGGCCGGCTCGCCGCGTCGACCGCGACCCCGTACGCCTTGTCGGTCCCGGCCCCGCCCAGGAACGTCGAGTACGTGAACGTGGTCCCGTCGCCCTTCACCCGGGTCAGGAAGGCGTCCGTGCTACCCCCGTACGTCCCCTGGTACGCCGCCCGGACCGGGAACCCCGACGACGCCGTGTCGCCGACCGCGTAGACGTCGCCGTCCTTGTCCAGGGCGACGTCCGCGCCGTAGTCGTTGCCGGCCCCGCCCAGATACGTCGCCCAGACGAGGGTGGCCCCCGTCGCTGCGAACTTGGCGACGAAGGCGTCCGCCCCGCCGGCGTTGCTCCCCTGGACCGCGCCCGCGACAGCGAGGTTGGTCGACGTGGTGTCGCCGACGAGGACCGCCTCGCCGGCGGCGGTGATGGCGACGCCGCTCGCCCGGTCGTCGCCCGACCCGCCGTAATACGTGCTGTAGACGAGGGTCGCCCCGGCCGGGTCGACCTTCGCCAGCCAGCCGTCCACGCCGCCGCCGGCCGACCCCTGGAACGCGGCGACGACCGGGATCGACCCGCCCGAGCCGGGCTGGCGCTCCCCGGCGACGTACGCCGCGCCGGCCGTGTCGACGGCGATCGCCAGGCCGGTCGTCCGGCTCAGGCTGCCGGAGCTGCCCAAATAGCTCGAGTAGACGAGGGCGTTCCCGGCCGGGGCGAGCTTGGTGACGAACGCGTCGCCGACGAACGACCCGCCCGGGTAGGACGAATCCCACGCCCCCTGCATCGGGAAGTCGGCCGCCGCGGTCGTCCCGGTCAGGTACGCCGCCCCGGCACCGTCGACCGCGAGGGCGTACGCCGCCGACGCGCCGGACCCACCCAAATAGGTGGCGTAGAGGAGGGTGCGGCCGTCGGAGGACACCTTCGCGGCGAAGACGTCGCCGGTGGTCAGGTACGGCCCGGCGGTCGGGAAGTCGGCGCTCGCGGTCGCGCCGACGACGTAGACGTTCCCGGCCGCGTCGACGGCGATGTCGTCCGCGGCGTCGGTGCCGCCCCCGCCGGAGTAGGAGCTCCAGGAGACGGTCGGATCGATGACCAGCTCGCGCGTCGGGTCGTACTCGCCGACGGCGAAGCCGACGCGGTTCCCCTCCAGGAGGCGGTAGCCGCCCTGGACGTCTTCCCGCTCGCCGCCGCGCTCCTGGTAGAGGACCGGCCGGGTCAGGGTCACCTCGCCGTGCGGCAGGGCGACGGCCAGGTCGCCGCCCTCGGTCAGCCGGACCGAGTCGGCCCCGCCGAGGTCGAGGAGGACCCGGCCGTGGTCGGCGTGGGCGGCGACGCGGAAGTCGAACCGGAACTGGCGCGCGCCGAGGTCGGACGGCTTCCAGACGAGGTCGACCCCGTCGTACAGGTCGCGGTAGCGGACCGCGCCGTAGTTGGCGACGTCGGTGTGCCAGGCGGCCGGGTCGGCCCCGTCGAAGTAGTTGCTCCGGGTGGCGAGTTCGTCCTGGCCGACGACCGACACGTCCGGGTTCGCCTCGGCGAAGCCGACCCGGAGGACGTCGTTGTCCTGGCGGGTGCGGCCCTGGTCGTCGGTGGTGCGCGGCCCGGCGAGGGCGAGGACCGCCTCGGAGTCGGTGAGGAACAGGGTCTGGGCGACGCCGCGGCTGAGGAAGCGGACGCGGGGGTCGACCTGGCCGGCGTTCGCCTCGAAGCGGACCTTCGTCCGGGCGAAGTCGGCGGCGAGGGTGGCCGGGACGGTGCCGTGTTCCTCGCCGCCGGGCTGGAGGCCGTCGTCGCCGTAGCCGAGGCCGGACAGGTCGCCGCCGGTCCCGCCGCCCGGGCCGCGCAGGGCGACGGAGCCGCCGTCGGTCGCCGTGGTCGTCGCGGCTCCGACCGTCCCTGTGGCAGCCGTCGCGCCGCCCATCCCCGCCCCGGCGTCGGCGTACTGGACCCAGGCGAACGGGTCGTCCGGGATGCCGACATCCCCGCCGCCCGGGCCGCCACGCCCCGGCGTCCGCGGGTCCACGTCGTCCTGGCCGAGGCCGGCCGAGTCGCCGCCGGTCGTGCCGACGAGCGAGGACGAGCCGGCCGCCGAGAGCGACGCCGGCCGCCCGTCCGCGAACAGGTCGTCGGCGAGGTCGAGCAGGAGGGTCGCCGCCAAGGCGTCGTCCGCCACGCCGGCTCCGGCGTCGCGCGACCGCAACTGGGCCGCGTCGCCCGTTGTCCCGGCCGGCTGCGTGTCGGCCGAGGCGAAGAGGGCGTCGTTGTCCCAGACCGGGTTGACGGAAGAGGGCCGCGACGCCAGGGCAGCCTCGGACGGCAGGGAGTCCAGGACGCGCGCGACCGGGGCCGGGGAGTGGAACGGGTTGCCGTTGAGGGGCGGGTCGAAGAGCGTCCCGAGGATGGAGATGCCCAGGAAGTTGCCCAGGTCGTCCGGCGTCTCGCGCGCCTCGTACTGCTCCACCAGGAGGTGGGCCTGCTTCGGCTTGTACTTCTTCGCGGCCGGGCTGTCCTGGTCCTCGAAGAGCCAGTCCCAGACGGAGCGGACGGCGTCGCGCCCGGAGGCGACCGCCTCCGACCACCAGCGGAGCCACAGGCGCGGGCCGGAGAGCCAGCGCCAGGGTCCTTGGTTGCGCGCCTCCTGCGACATCGAACCGCTCCGCGACGGACGGGGGATCCGAACCACGCTGCGCTAACGGACGGACTGACGGACCGCAGACACCTGCGACAAACGTGACGGGCGGGATGCTACCGCGCCGTCACCAACCGCGCCTATCTTTTTCTTTCGGGAATTATTTCCGCGGGCGCGTCGTCGGTGACAAGTCGCTGTCGGGAAAGCCGTTGCGCGCGGGGGAAGATCGGGTGGCGGGCGTCCCTCTCGCCGAGTACGGGCACCCGGTCCCAGGAGCCCGACCTCCAGACCTGGTCGCGGGCACAGACCGACGACGTCGCCTGGTACAGGGACAAGGCGACCGGGACAACGCTCGACCGTCCGGGCCTCGGACGCCTACTCGCCGACGCCCGAAGCGGACGGCTCGGCAAGGTGGTCGTCTGGCGTCTGGACCGGCTGGGTAGGACCGCACGCGGACTCCTGACGCTGCTGGAGGAACTCCAGAGGCTCGGCGTCGGCTTCGTCAGCCTCCGCGAGGGCTTCGCCCTGGCGACGCCTGCCGGACGCTTGATGGCCGGCGTCCTCGCCTCGGTCGCCGCCTATGAGACGGAGGTTCGCAAGGAGCGGCAGTTGGCGGGGATCGCCAAGGCGAAGGCGGAAGGAAAGAAGTGGGGAGGGAGGAAACCCGGAACCCGCGTCCGGCTCACCGAGGAGAAGGAGCGGCTGATCCGCCGACTCCATGCCGAGGGGAAGCCTATCGCCGGAATCGCCCGGCTGGTCAGCCTGACCAGGAAGACCGTCTACGCCGCGTTGGAGCGGGTGCCTGTCGCAGACTGACCTCGCGAGGATCGGTGGGAGTTCAGACCTACCGCGTGGGTTTCCCTTGGTCGCTTGTCGCGGGATAGTCGGGGTCGTACGCTTGTCAGCCGGTTTGTTGTAAGTGCGGCAACCCCTTGAAATAGCAGGTTGCGAGAATACTTGTACAGGACGCCGGTTACCTTCATGGTAGAGTCAACGCTCCGGGTCGTACGACGCAAATCTCCCCATATCTGGAAATAGAGGGGAACCCTCCCACTTCTGTTCCTGCCGGATGCCAAACAGGGTGAGAATGGCACCGAGTGGCTATTGACGGCCCGACTTTGAAATTTGCCCAGTCTTTCGAGGAGTTTCTCCAGTTGGATTGGTCGTAACGCACGAAAATGTTGCAAATGAGGTTGTGATAACGCTCAGGCCCCGAAACGACGGGGCCGTATAAGCCGTAAAGGGTTTGTCCATCCTCCAGCCACCCCTCAACCAAAAAATCGAAGGGAGTCGGATCTGTTATATAGTTGTCAAAATCATGCTCTGACAATCTAACTTCCAGTTCGGCACACGGAATGACTCGAATAATTGCACCAATGTCAGCTAAATAGTTCATAACTGCGACTGTGTTAGGGTTTCGGTATTGGCCTTACGTTTGTAAAGATTGTCACTGTTGATGTGAGTGTATATTCGGGTAGCCAATTACCCAGAAGGCCCTGAAAGTCAGCAGTCGCAGGCGGTGCCTGGAATTCGTATTCGACAAGTCCGCTAGGATTCTTCAGGAATGTAATCGCAATCGCCTGAGCCCAATCAAGGCCACCCGTAGTTGTCGCCCAGTCTCCCACATTCAGCATCGTCTTACCGGGAATACCGTAGTGATACATGCAGATGTTGTGTGCCCACACGCTGAAGCCCCACTCGTCGCAGCCGACGAAGTAGGTGTGGAAGTCTCCTACACGGAAGTTGAAGACCGCCTCGTCCCTGCCGGTGTCCTCCACGCCCTCGACCGTGAGCCACCTACCATCCTCGCTCGCGAGTTCGTCCCCGACCTTCAGCCCCGCGACGGGAAGCCAGCCCTGCCCCTTGACGAAGAACGGGTGTTCCCCCGTCGTGCGGATTTCCTTGCCCCCGACCAGCAGCACCCAAATCCGTTCGGTGTACTGGAACACCTCCTCGACCTGCCTGGCCTCGACCTGCCCCAGTAAGTCGTACTCCGACCGCGACAGGACGTAGTCCCCGGGCCGGATCAACTCGATCCGCTTGCTGCCCTCCGGCGTCCGCATCGGGGTGCCGGCGGCGAAGCACGCCCCTTTTCCTTCCTTGCGACGTAGTATTTCCGCGAGCGTGACAGTGGCCGGGATGGCTTCTGTTCGCGAAAGGGGCATCGTCAAGGCGTCTTCCCACCGCCGACGGAACGCGGCGGCGGACGTCCCTCCGTGCCCGATGGCAGGGGGTGCCCAGGCCCAGTCCTCTCCGGGAACCCACCTGCCGGGAAGGGCCGCCCCGTCGTTCGGATCCCGACCGGCTGGTCGTGAGAGGACCGGCCGCAGTGGCGGAGCGATCGGCAGGTAATCGATCTCCGGACCCCTCCACAGCCCGTTGAGGATCGTGTCCACCCGCTTTTGGACTTCTGGGTAGATATACCAAGCCGTGATGGCGGCGGCCCCGACGATTGCCCACCCCACCGGATTGGACAACGCCGCCGTGCCTCCAGCGGCGGCTGCTACCCCTCCGAATGTGAGGATCTCGTTCCCGCTCGGGTCGGTCGCGTTCGTCGGGTTGTTCGCGACGTAGCGGTAGAGGTTCGGATCACCCGCCTGGAACCAGATGCTGTCGGTGCCCCCCCAGCGACCCATATCGACCCAATACTGACGCCCAGCAGGGCTGTTCGCCAATCCCGTGTTGGAATCGAACACATAGCCGAAGGCGGCGACCCACCCTCGGTTCCCTGGATTTGTCTCCGCCGTGATCTTCCCGTACGCATCAAACGTGATGCTGTCGATCACCGACCCGCTGCCGTTGACGATATCCCTGATCGATCCGAGCCGATCTGTGAGGAACCAGGCGACGTTGTTGCTGCCGTCGATCCGCACCAGCATCTCGTCGGCCACGTCGCCCTGGACGTACCGCATCTGGACGGCGTTGGCGTTCGTCAGGTCGAGGTAGACTTCCTGGCCCAGGTACACGAACTTGGTCGTGACGAGCCCTGGCCCGCTCGACCACTTGTCCTCTTTCACCCGGTTGCCAAAGACATCGTAAGCGTACGTTACGGTAAGCGTGTCCGTCGTGCCGTCGCTGGTCTTGCGGACGGAGAGGAGGCGGTTGTTGTGGTCGTAGGCGTAGTACCACCTCTCCAGGCCCGCGCCCTTGCCCTTCGTCTCGACGTTCCCCTCTAGATCGTAAGTGTACGTGAACGTCCCGTCGTTGGTCAAACGATTTCCGGCCCCGGTCGTGTAGCCGGACATGGTCCGGTTGCCGTTGCTGTCGTAGCTGTAGGCGTCCGCCCCGGCCTGGGTCAGCTGGGAGCGCGTGTCGTAACTGTAGGTGACGCTTGTGCCGTTGCGCTTCTCCTCGGTCACCCTGCCGCCGTAGTCGAACGTGTAGGTGTACGCGGCGACGTTCGTGCCGGAGCCGTCCTTGTGCTGAATGAAAGTGAGCCGGTCCCCGGCGTCGTACGTGTAGGTACTCGTGCCGACCAGGTTCGTGCTCGACAGGTCGGAGTAGCGCTTGACCCAGAGCGTCTCCCCGGCGGCGGTGTAGCCGCGCTCGTACGTCAGGGTCGCTTGCGCTGTGCCGCCGAACTGGCGCTTCGTCAGCCGGCCCGCCGCGTCGTAGGTGCTTGACAGGACGCCGCCGAAGCTGTCCTCGACCATCGTCCGCCGCGACAGGGCGTCGTAGCTGAACGTCATCCCGACGCCGAACAGGCCCGCCTGCGTGCGGAGCCGGTCCTGGTTGTCGTACGTCAGGGTGTAGGTGCCGTCGTAGTCGTCCGCGGTGAGCGCGTTGCCGTTGTCGTCGTAGGTGTAGGTCAGGACGTTGGCGGTACCGCCGCCGCTGTTGACCCACGTCTCGGTCAGCACCCGGCCGGCGTCGTCGTAGGTCCAGTCCTTGCGCCGCCCGAGCCGGTCCGTCTGGGACGCCATCCGGCTGCGCGTGTCGTACGCATACGTCAAACTGTTGCCGAGCGCGTCGGTGCGCTGGATCTCGCGGTTGAGGCTGTCGTAGCTGAACGTGGTCGTGTTGCCGAGCGGGTCGGTGTAGGTGCGCAGGTTGCCGTTCGCGTCGTAGCCCTGCGTCACCGCCCCGCCGTTCGGGTCGATCGTCACCCAGAGCCGGCCGTTCTCGTCGTAGACGTACTGCGTCGCGTTGCCGTTGGCGTCGATGCTCTGGATCACCCGCCCGGCGGCGGCGTAGTCGGTCCGGGTCGCGTTGCCGAGGCCGTCCACCGTGCCGATCACGCGCCCGAGCTGGTCGTACAGCGTCTGGCTCACCTTGCCCGTTGCGTCGATCGTCGCGACGGTCCGGCCCAGCGCGTCGAGGACCAGCGTCGTCCGGTTCCCGAGCGGGTCGATCCAGCCGACGTTGCGGTTAAGGCTGTCGTACAGGTAGGTCGTCGTCTGGTTCAGGGCGTTGACCGTCTTCTCGACGACGCCCGACGCCGCGTAGACGGTCGTCGTCCGCTCGCCGTCGGCGTTCACCGTCGCGATCGCCCGGTTCATCGCGTCGTAGACGGTGGTGACGGTCTTGCCGCGGGCGTTCGTGACGCTGACCTGGTTCCCGGCCTGGTCGTAGCCGTAGGTGACCGTCTCCCCCTCCGGGTTCGTGACGGTCCAGAGCCGGTTCATCGAGTCGTAGGTCGACGTGACGGTCTTCCCGGCTTGGTCGATCGTCTTCCAGACGTTGCCGGCGTCGTCGTAGACGGTCGTCGTCGTCCCGGCCGCCGTCTGGACCGTGCTGACCCGGTTCAGGTCGTCGTACGTCGTCGTGACGCGGTTGCCGTTGCCGTCCTGGAAGGCGGTCCGGTTCCCGGCGGCGTCGTAGCCGCTCGTCGTCCGGAACCCGAGCGGGTCGGTCGTCCCGATCACGCGCCCCATCGCGTCGTACGCCTGGGTGCCGGCCTGGCCGAGCTCGTTGCGCGACCACGGCGTCTGGCCGGCCAGGTCCGGCACCACCGCCGTCGTCTGCCCCAGGGCGTCCTGCGTTGAGATGACGTTCCCCGCCGCGTCGGCGGTCTGGGTCGTCCAGTTCCCCATCGCGTCCCGGGTCTGGGCCGTGCGCGCGACCGGGTCGGACTGGGACAGGGTCGTCCGGGCGAGGGCCAGCCCGGCCCCCTCGGTCACCTTGCGCTGCTCGCCGCGCGTGTTGTACTCGTACTGGACCGTGACGTTCGCTGAGGTCTTCACCGTCAGGACCAGCCCCGTCGCGTCGAACGTCGATGTCGTCCGCGCCCCGTCCGGGGTCTGGGCCACCAGCACCCGGCCCAACGCATCGTTGGTAAACGTGGTCCGGTTGCCGAGCGGGTCGACCGTCGACGCGACGTTCCCGTTGGAATCGTAAGTGATCGTCGCGACGCCGCCGTCGCCGTAGCGCACCGTCTCCAGCCGCCGGAACGAATCGTACGAATACGTCGTGACGTTGTTGCGCGCGTCCTTGACCGTCTCGAGCAGCCCCGTCGTCGACGAGTAGGTGAACGACGTCGTCTTGCCCAGCGCGTCGGTCACCGTCGTCCGGTGGCCGAGCAGGTCATAGCCGTACTGGGTCGTCTTGTTGTTCCCGTCCGTCATCATCGTCAGGGAGTGGAACGCGTCGTTCGCGTAGGCGAACTTCCGCGACGACCCGTCCGGGTCGTTGACGATCGTCGCGGAGCCCATCGCGTCGAGCCCGAACGACGTCGTCCGGCCCAGGGCGTCGGTCGACGACGTGACCCACCCCTCCCCGTCGCGGACCACCCCGCCCGTCGCCCCGGTCGGCCCGAACGATCCCATCACCCGCCCCGCCGCGTCGAGCGCCGTGTCCCGCACGGCCCCGCTCGGGTCGGTCACCGTCGCGGCGCGCGGCCCGGAGTGGATCGATCCCAGCCCGAGGGCGACCGCCGGGGTGAACGTCGTCGAGACGGCGTCCGTCCCGTCGCCGACCGTCCAGCCGGTCAGGTACTGGTACGTCGCGTGGTAGGAATACGACCCGCGCGTGACCCCGAACGCCTCGCTGGTGACCTTGTGGTTGGCGTCGTAGCCGAGGGTGTGGACCCCGCCGTCCGGGTTGGTGACCTTGACGAGGTCGTCCCCGGAATACGTCAGGGTGACGGCGCGCGCCCCGGTCGTCAGCGTCTGGACCTTGCCCCCGCTGTACGCCAGCGTCGTCCGCGACGTGTCCGGGGACTGGATCCCGACCAGGTTCGCCCCGGAGTAGGTGAACGTGTAGACCGACAGGCCGTCCGCGCTCAGGGCGTTCGTCTGCTTGCCGGACGAGTCGAAGACGGCCTTGCGCCCGTCCGTCTCGGTGTAGACCCAGCCGCCGCCCGAGACGGCGAGCGTCCCGGCGTCCCCGTCCGGGGAGTCGAAGGTGGTGGTGCCCTCGAAGAACGCCCACGGCCCGGACCCCATGACGAGGAGCTTCCCGGCCGGCAGCAGCCCCGACGCCGGGATGTCGACCAGGGCGTTCACCAGGCCGAGGGACCACCCCGCCCCGTAGGCGGAGTTGTCCCGCGACACGACGAACGAGGAGCCGGCGTAGGCGAACGTGACCGCCCCGCCGCCGTAGTTCGCGCTGCCGTCGACCCGCCACGCGTAGCGCGCCGTCATGGTGACGGTCGGCCCCTGCACGCCGAGCGTGAACACCTCGCCCGGGGCGCGACCGGTCGTCGCGAACGTGCTGGCGTACGTCGTCGGGGTGCCGCCGGTGTCCCAGGTCAGGGTCAGCGTGACCGACGGCGGGAGGGCCTGCGAGTTGTCCGCGACGACGTCGACGGCGACGACCGGCTTCGAGGTCGCCGTCTGGGAGGCGTAGCCGAGGCCGAACCCGACCGTGCCGGGGCTCAGGTCGAGGTCGAGCCCGTGGAAGAGCAGGAGCGACCCCTCCGCCAGGGTGGCGTCGCCTTGCAGCGCGTCGACCGTGCCGCCGGTCGGGGTCGGGACCCAGGACGGCCCGGTCGCCACCACGTCGACGGTGACGGTGGCGCTGTAGCCGGGATTCCCGGCGAGGTCGACCACCTCGGCCTTGAACTTGCGCGTCCCGGTCGAGCCGAGGTTCGCCACCTCGAAGAGGGCCAGGCCGTTCGTCAGGGTCGCGGTCTGGGTGCCGTCCCAGGTGCCGTTGTTGTCGGAATCGATGTGGAGGGTGACGGTCGACGTCGGCGCGAGGGCGAAGTTGTCGGTCGCGACGATCCGCACCGCCGGGGAGAAGTCCGTCGTCGTGGCCGGCATCGTCAGGGTGACGGCCGGGGCGGCCGTGTCGACCGTGACCAGGAACGGCGACGACGGCAGCGACGTCTGGCCAGCGGAGGTGGCGGTCGCCTTGAAGTTGTAGACGCGCTGCGGGAGCGAGGTGCCGGTGTAGTCGTACGCCCAGGTGCCGCCCGCGGTGGCGGTCGTCGTCCCGATGACCGTCCGGCCGAGGTCCTCCCGGTAGAGGGTCACCGTCGCGCTCGGCGTCGCGACGCCGAGGAGGTGGAGGGTCGTGTCGTTGGTGACCTGATCCGTCGCGAACGCCCCGGTGTCATTGGTGATCGTCGTCACCTTCGCCCACGGCGCGGCGTTCAGCTTCGCGACGAAGGCGTCGTTGCCGCCGGCGCTCGTGCCGTAGAGCGGATCGACGGTCGGGAAGTTGCCCGACGTGTAGCCGGCGATGGCCGGGTCGCCGAACCGGTCGAGCGCGACCCCGTTCGCCCGGTCGGCCGACGACCCGCCCAGGTACGTCGCGAACGTCAGCGTCCCGGCCGGGTTGTACCGGGCGGCGAACGCGTCGTCCCCGCCGCCGTGGGACTGGAGCGGATCGACGGTTGTGAAGCTCCCGGTCGTGTAGCCGGCCACCCAAGCCTGGTCCGCCCCATCGACCGCGACCCCGAAGGCGTAATCCGTCCCCGACCCGCCCAGGAACGTCGAGTAGACGTACGTCGTCCCGTCGGCCTTCACCTTGGTGAGGAAGGCGTCCGTGCTCCCGCCGTAGCTCGCCTGGTGGGCGTTCCGGGTCGGGAAGGCCGACGACGCCGTGTCCCCGACGACGTAGACGTTCGCGTCCCGGTCCAGCGCCACGCCCAGGCCGCGGTCGCCGGACGCCCCGCCGAGGTACGTCGCCCACGCCGGCCCCGACCCGCCCGCCGAGAACTTCGCGACGAAGGCGTCCATCCCGCCGCCGATCGTCCCCTGGATCGCCCCGGTGACGGGCAGGTCGGTCGATGTGGTCAAGCCGGTGATGACCGCCTCGCCGCCGGCGGTGACGGCGACACCGAACCCCTGGTCCTCGCCGGTCCCGCCGTAGGTCGTGTCGTAGGCGAGAGCCCCCCCGGACGGGGCGGCCTTGAACAGGAATACATCCGGTACGCCGACCGGCGCGAACGCCTCGACCTCCGGGGCGGCCGTCGTCCCAACGACATAGGCGCTGCCGGCCCCGTCGACCGCGACGTCGTAGCCGTATTCGTCCCGGTCCGTCTCCCCGTAGTAGCTCGCGTAGACGGCGGCGTTCCCGGCGGGGGCCACCTTGACGAGGAACGCGTCCGGGCGGATAGCCGAGCCGGGGGTCGCGTCGAACGCCCCCTGGAGCGGGAAGTCGGTGCTCGACGTCACGCCGGTGACGTAGGCCGCCCCGGCCGTATCGACCGCAATGCCGTACCCCGCGTCGCCGGACGAGCCGCCGACGTAGGTGCTCCAGAGGAGGGACTGGCCGTCGCGGGCGAGCTTCGTCACGAAGACGTCGTCGCTGCCCTGGTCGGTCTGGTACGCCCCTGGCGAGGTCGGGAAGTTGGCGCTCGCCGTGGTGCCGACGAGGTAGACGGCCCCGTCGGCCCCGACGGCGACGTCCTCGGCGGCGTCGTTGCCCGTTCCGCCGATATACGACGCCCAAGATATCGTCGGGTCGATCACGAGCTCGCGGGTCGGGTCGGATTCGCCGACGTCGAACCCGACCCGGCCACCGCCGAGGAGGCGGTAGCCGCCCTGGACGTACTCCCGCTGGCCGTCGCTGCCCTCCTGGTAGAGGACCGGCTTGAGGAGGGTGACGTCGCCCTGGGTCAGGCCGACGACGAGGTCGCCGTTCTCCGCCAGGCGGACCGAGCGCGCCCCGCCCAGGTCGAGGGCGATCACGTCGGCCGACGCGCCCGCCTTGATGCGATAATCGAACTGGAGCTGGCGGCCGCTCATCTCCGACGGCCGCCAGACGAGGTCGACCCCGTCGTAGAGGGAGCGGTAGCGCACCGCGCCGTAGTTGCTGACGTCGGTGTGCCAACCCGTAGGATCGCTCCCCTTGAAGTAGTTGCTCTTGGTGTCGAGCTCGCCATGACCGACGACGTCCGGCGTGGGGTTCGCCCCGGCGAACCGGAGCCGGAGGACGTCGTTCGTCTGGCGCTCACGCCCCTCGTCGTCGGTCGTGCGCGGCCCGGCCAGGTCGAGGACCGCCTCGCCGTCGGTCAGGAACAGCGAGTGGCCGACGCCGCGCGCCAGGAAGCGGACCGATTCGTCCGTCTGGCCGACGTTCGCCTCGAAGGCGACCGGCACCCGGCCGAAGTCCTTGTCGAGCGTCGCCGGGACGTTGTCTCGCCCCTCCTCGCCGGGATGGCGGCCGTCGTCGCCGTAGCCGAGGCCGGACAGGTCGCCCTCGGTGCCGGTCGCGCCGGGGTCAGTCGCCGTGACCGAGTTGCCCCCGTTCGCCGTGTTCGCCGTGCGCGTCGCCTGCGCCGAGGTGGTCGTGCCGCCCGCGCCGGCCCCGACGTCGGCGTACTGGACCCAGGCGAACGGGTCGTCCGGGATGCCGACGTCGCCGCCGCCAGGCCCGCCCCGGATCGGGGTCCGCGGGTCGCCATCATCTTGGCCGAGGCCGCCGGAGGTGCCGCCGTTCGTGCCGACGAGTTGAGACGCGCCGTCCGCCGACAGCGAACCCCGCCGCCCGGTGGCGAACAGGTCCTCGGCCAGGTCGAGCAGGAGCGTCGCCGCCAGGGCGTCGTCCCCGACGCCGGCACCGACGTCGCGCGACCGGGCCTGGGCCGCGTCGCCGGTCGCCCCGGCCGGCCGGGTGTCAGCACTGGCGAACAGGGCGTCGTTGTCCCAGACCGGTACGACCGAGGCGCGCTTCGCCGCCAGGGCCGCCTCGGTCGGCAAGGCGTCCAGGACGCGCGCGATCGGGGCCGGGGCGTGGAACGGGTTGCCGTTGAGGGGCGGGTTAAAGAGCGTCCCGAGGAGGGAGATGCCGAGGAAGCTGCCCAGGTCGTCCGGCGTCTCGCGCGGCTCGTACTGCTCCACCTGGAGATGAGCCTGCTTCGGCTTGTACTTCTTCGCGGCCGGGCTGTCCTGGTCCTCGAAGAGCCAGTCCCACACCGAACGGAGGGCGTCGCGCCCGGAGGCGACCGCCTCCGACCACCAGCGGAGCCACAGGCGCGGGCTCGACAGCCAGCGCCAGGGTCCTTGGTTGCGCGCCTCCTGCGACATCGAACCGCTCCGCGACGGAC
>Ga0268299_1002594_pt1 | contig 20724 bp, 12 predicted proteins | sample NOBtaG_FD_193484 | JGI IMG/M metagenome (GOLD analysis project Ga0268299, IMG submission 193484) | Activated sludge microbial communities from bioreactor in Nijmegen, Gelderland, Netherland - NOB reactor | ecosystem: Engineered > Bioreactor > Aerobic > Activated sludge | place: Netherlands... | reverse complement strand
AGCCGGACCGCCTGGGCTCGAAACTCCTCACTGAACTGTCGCCGGGCTCGCCGGCTGCCATTCGCCGCCATCGTGGACATCGTATCCGCCTTTCGGAAACTGTCCACGAGACCGGATCAACTCCAAACTGCTGCGTATCCAGAAATGCGCCCGCGTCAACCGAACGAGCCTGCTGAAGTTGCAGGCCAGCAGCCAACGACAATCTGCGTATGGTCCTCTCGTGACGAACGTCAAGGCTATCGAGAAGAGCGAGCGTCCTTGAGGATCTGACGACAGCCCTCAAGACGCGAGCGAAGTCGAGTGACGACTTTGGCGACACTTCAGCGATGCGACATCTCATGCGAATGCTGGACTCACTTACTGCCGCGCAGCGAGCCCATTCACTGAGGCTGCGGGGGTCGTACGGAGCAGCCGACGCCCTCGCCACACACACAGCCCATCGCATCAGATGATCGGTCTCGCTGACCTGGCCGAGGATGCCAATGGAGTCATATGGTCGATTCTTGACACTCACCTGCGCCTCCTCATGCTAGATGAATCTAGCCTGCATGGAGGGGAGCCTTCACGTTACTGGCAGTACATCAACCGCGTAGTCGACTTACTTCATTGTGGCTCGGTCCGATCATTCACCAAGGAGCTCGCCAGAACGTCATTCACGGCGGCGACGATCTCATCGTGGCTCCTTGCTCCTCGAACGAGCTTGCGCGGGGCCCAGGTCCCGCGCACCGTTCGTAAGGCAATGATGAAGGACGGTGTTGAGCGCACCCCGCTTGCGAGTCCATCGTTGATGTCACCGCTCACGATGAAGTCCTCGTTCAGTAAGCAACTCGCGAACGCTTGGCGGTCAAACGGAGCCCCCCACGATTGCTGCCACACTGACGATTGGCTGGCTGCCGGAGACGCGAACGCGAAGCGAAGTGCTTCCCAAAACGCGCCCTGCTTGCCTGAGCATTCGACGATGATGGCCTCGGATCTGGCGGCAGGATGCAGCTCTCCAATGGGAAAGTGCTTGAAGACGTAGAGCACTTTGCCCGAGTCAACGAACCCCTCCTTCAACTGCGGAAATGTCACCTCCGAATGTCGTCGACAATAGGGACACTCTAAATCAGAAAACTCGAAAATGGCCGCTAAAGCCGTCGACGCGCCAACCCAGTTGGCACGAGTCGGTTCCTGCAACAACTCTGGAGCCGATACGTTCTCCACAGGCGCGAGGATCGGGCGACTGCGCTCTGCTCCGTTGAACCTCGCTCCAGCTGCTACCCACAGGTAGTACACCATGGCCGCGGATGCCATGCACAACGCAAGGGAGACACTGACGTCGAGCACTCGTCGCAGTGAGTTGAAAGTCATCGTCTGGCCCTGTTGAGATTCCGTCTGGCACGTCGTGCAAGGACACGGCGCCGCAACCCGACGCCGTGTCGTTCATTCCGCATAGGGTTACGCGCGAGTGGTCTTGAGCGACTAAGCGCAGTAGCAGTCTGCGTTCGTCCAGTCGATGACGTAGACGTACTCGCAGTCGAAGGAGTAGCTCCCGCCGCCGCAGTGGTACGCGCACATAGACTCGAAAGCCCCGCAGTTGTCGCCGGGTTCTTCACGCCAGATGGCCCAACCCGCGCCATACTGCATCCATGCCTCGGCCTCTTGGGCGCAGACGAAGCAAGACAAGACTAGGAAAGGCACCAAGAGGGTTCGGCGAACGCGAGAGATTAGCTGCTCCATGGCTCCTCCAAGTTGACTGGCCCGAAGTGCGAAGGTTAGACACAGCGCCGTCCGGGTCGAACTGGAGTATGCGGGGTGCGACGAATAGAGCTCAAGCCAGATCTTGTCACAATACTTGTCTTTTGGGGCGGATCGACCCAACCTATGGTCGATGAGCGACTACACCGAAGCAGCTCCTACCGCATCGGTCTCGCACGCCGGATGTGCATGCGAAGTAGCTCAACGATTCGGACAGCTTCAGCTGCGCCGCTGGTTGACGCTGAAGGAAGGGTGCCCGGAGAACTCGACGTCCTGCTGCTACGGTCAGCTATGGTGATATAGCATCCAGCAATGGCGATGTTCGATCTGAAGAGTCTAGCGAAGGAGTCACGATGCGTGCTGTGCTGTTGATGGCAATGTGCGCGTGCGCAATCGTGGGCCCAGTGTCTGGAATCGGCACTGAGTTCACGTCCGTCTCAGGGCGCGTAACAGACGCAGGCACAGATCAGCCTCTGATCAAGGCCTCTGTCAAAGCATTCAATCTCGACACCAGGATGGTCCAGACTTCTCACACCGACTTGTTTGGAGCTTACGAGATCGGGGGACTTCAGGGCGGCTTCTACTACGTCACAGCCTCAGCGGCTGGCTACGCAAGCGTCAGAAGCGATGTTGTAGACATCGGTGGTCCGTCTAGAGAAGACTTGTTGGGGAGCCGATCCAGCTTCAGGGAGATCAATCTGCGGCTCACACGGGCAGGGGCTGTTGAGGGTCGCGTTCTTGACTCCACTGGCGAAGCGCTGGCCAACGTCGAAGTGCTCGTTGAGGGGAGTGTCGCCGACGTGGGGCCAGGAGCACGCACGGCAGTTACGAATCTGGCCGGCGCGTACTACATTGGCGGCGTTATGCCTGGCGAGCGAGTGGTAGTGGCTCGGCAGATTGCGTCTGTCCCTCGGTCTTCTGACATGTCACGAATGCGGAGGACTGTGTTTTTTCCGGGTACAACGTCCCGTGATGAGGCGGTTCGCGTCAGTGTTGCCGCTGGTGAACTCGTATCCGGCATCGACATCAACCTGCCCGAGCACAGGGCTTACACGATCGCCGGAAGCCTGAGCCGCAGACCGGCCGGCGCAGAGGTTATCTCTGTTCGACTGATCAGCCGCGGTGGCAAGTCCATTCGTACCTTTGTAGTGTCGGCCGATGGTGAGTTTCGTGGGGACGAGATAGGAGAAGGCCGACATCTCCTCTTGGCCCGCAACGGTCCGTCGGATACTGGCAACGCAGGGTTTGTGCTGCTAGACGTGTTTCAGGACCTGCGAGTGGACAACCTCGTTCTCGAACCCGTCGGCACGATCGTTGGACGGGTAGTGGCGCCCAGCGGTAACGCGCTCCCTAAGGGTCTGGGAGTCACCACGCGACTCGTAGTAGATGGCGATGAGTTCGAGATCCTTGGCGATCCCCTGGTTCAAGTCACCGCAGATGGACGCTTCGTACTCCCTGGATTGTTCGGGAGTCGGCGGCTCGTCGTTAGCGGCCTGCCCGCTGGTTGGGCTCCCGGCGGGGCCTCGCGACAAGGCATGGTGGGGAGAACGCCACTTGAAGTCTCCCTCGATCCAGGGGAGACCGTCAGTGGCGTCGAGATCTTCTTGACGCGGCCTTAGTACTACCTTGTCAGATCCACGGATTCGCTGGGAGATCTGACTGGAATTGAGATAAAGGTCTTGTACTTTTTCCGAGAGTTCGGTACGCTGCTGTCGGGTGCTTTCGCGACTGACCGCGAGAAGCCAACCCAGCACGTAGTCCTTCTTGACGAAGCGCGCCTCCAGACCAAGGTCGCGTGCATTATCGAGAATCTCGCGCCGGTCGATCATGCCGGCCCTCGTCGCTTCCAGCGCTCAGGCGTCCAGAGTCGCCACTGCGTGATGAGCCGAGGACAGGCCAACGCGGGGTCCAGCTTGGCGTTGCCGGCTGTGAGCCTCTTCGCACAGGCCTCGGCAAGGGCCTCGTAGCCGGGTTCGCGCGACGCCAAGAACCCGAGGCGCTTGAACACCGCCCCGTTTCCCAGCTTGGTTGCATGTTCGACGAGCGTCTGTGGCCGCGTGTCGGCCGCCGCCAGGTGGCGCATCAAGCATTCGTTGACGTGAGCAATGCCACCGCCGACGGCGGGATCGGCGAGCATGTCAACGATGGTGCGGGCCGGGTCGGACACCGCGACCCTGACTTGGCCGCGCCAGATCGACTTCGTGCCGAAGATCGCGTCGCGTGCGACGCGCTTCAAGGCGAACGGCACGCCGACGACCGTCTGTTCCTTTTTCCGAATCGGCTTCGTCGTGAACACGCAAACGCTGCGGAAGATCTGCTCGGTCAAGTCCCAGTGTTCCGCGGCCGTCCACCCACCGATGTAGCCAGGCTCGAGGAGCCGTGCAGCCAGCACCCACGGATCTTCCATGACGAACCTGTCAGCGGTGGTGTCGAGGGCGACCGGGGCGTACAGTCCGCGCCGGACGTGCTTGAGCCAGCCCTGGTGCGCCCAGCGAGAGAGGAGCTTCGCCGCGCGTCGGCGGTCTAGTCCGAGCGCCTTGACCGCCGAGTCGATCGTCACGAACTGCGTGCTGGCGCGCAGCACGGACGTCAGTTGTTGGCGAAGCCTCAGCGACCAGGGGCGCCGGTGCCAGCGCCCCGGCTGGATACATCATTCATGGCGCAGTTCCATCAGGGACGGAACTACAGCCTACACGATGTAGCGAACCGCAAGATCGGTGCCGGTAAACGGCTTAGCCCATCCACTTAACTAACTGATTCTAAACGACTTATTTGGCGGAGAGGGTGGGATTCGAACCCGATCAGGCCCTTTGGATTCTGTAACTTACAGAGGCCACGTTGCCAGGACTGCCATAGATGCCAGCGTTGCCGTGGCGCCTTGCACCTGATTGCACCAGACGCCCTGCGCGCGATGTCGTTTGGCGTCGAGCCCGCCACTCCCCTCGCGGCCATCGACGGCCGGGCCTGAGGCGTTCCCGCAGGCCCTCGGGCAGCGACCGCCGGTGCCCCAATCGACATCGCGAGCGGGCAAGCGTTCGTCGCCGCGCCGAGGAATCTGAGACAGGCCGCCGGTGGTAATCTGAGGCGACGCCCATGACTGCTCTTGCCGATCGCATCACCGTTGATCCCGCGCAGTGTGGCGGGCGTCCGTGCGTTCGGGGCCTGCGCATCCGGGTCACGGACGTCCTCGACCTGCTGGCGTCTGGCCTGACGCCTGAGGCGGTCATCGAGGAGTTGCCCGATCTCCAGCTCGAGGACGTGTCGGCCTGCCTTCGGTTCGCAAGCCGGCGCCTGGCACATCCGATCGTTGCGGCATGACGTGACGATCTGGCTCGACAACCAGCTACCGCCGGCGCTCACGACGTGGGTGCGCACCGCCCTGGGCGTCGAGTGCACGAGCGTTCGCGACCTGGCCCTGCAACGAGCCGCCGATCTGGAGATCTTTCACGCCGCACGCAACGCCGGCGCACTGGTCATGACCAAAGACGCGGACTTTGCCGCGCTCGTGCATCAGTTCGGCGCCCCGCCGCAGATCGTGCTCGTCACGTGCGGGAACACCTCGAATGCGCACCTGCGGCAGGTTGTCGTTCGCCACAACCTCGTATTGCCCCAAAATCCGCGGATTCAGGCGAGCCGAGGGCGCTACCCTGGGTCATGCTCCCCGGCCTACTTCGCGCCCTTCGGCTGCTGACCGTATTCGCGGGCGGGCACCGCGCCCTCGCGCTTGAGAACCTCGCCCTCCGGCAGCAGCTGGCCATGTACCGGCGCACTCGTCCCATGCCCGCGCTTCGGTGGTCCGACCGGCTGTTCTGGGTCGGACTACGGCGCGCGTGGACAGACTGGCGATCGGCGTTGGTGATCGTCCGGCCCGCGACCGTTGTCGCGTGGCATCGCCGCGGGTTCGCCTGGTACTGGACCTGGCGGTCGCGTCCTGTCGGCGGTCGCCCTCACGTGAGCGGCGACGTGCGCCGCCTCATCCACGAGATGGCCGACGCCAATCCGTTGTGGGGAGCGCCACGCATCCACGGCGAGCTGGCCAAGCTCGGTCTCGCCGTGTCCGAGCGGACGGTGTCCCGGCTGATGCCCCGCCGGCGTCGGCCGCCTTCCCAGACATGGCGCACCTTCCTCCAGAATCATGCCAGCGCGCTCGTCGCGCTCGACTTCTGCACCGTGCCGACCCTCACCGGTCGCGTGCTGTTCGTCCTCGTCATCCTCGCCCACGAGCGACGGCGCATCCTGCACGTCAACGTTACACCGCACCCAACATCAGCGTGGACGCGCCAGCAAATGCGTGAGGCGTTCCCTTGGGACGCGACCGCGCGCACACTCCTGCACGATCGCGACGCGATCTTCGATGAGGCCTTTCGCCGTTCAGTCGCGGCGCTCGGCCTGACCGATGTGCGGACGGCGCCGCGGTCCCCATGGCAGAATGCGTACGTGGAACGTCTCATCGGTTCAATACGCCGAGAGTGTCTCGACCACGTCATCGTGTTCGACGAGCGGCATCTGCGACGAGTGCTCCGCACCTACGTCGACTACTACCACCACTCGCGCACGCACCTGGCGCTCGAGAAGGATGCGCCGGAGCCGCGCCCCATCGCGGCGACCGAGACGGGACGCGTCGTCGCCGTGCCCGCCGTCGGCGGGCTACATCATCGCTACGAACGCCGCGCGGTCTGAGTGCCGACGCCCGCATTGCGGACCGAACACGCGCGTCCCCCGGGGATGGCTCCGCGTGCATGTTCGCCCCACGCCGCCGTCTCGGTCCCCCGCCGCTCGGACCGCTCCGCGCGGACACTCACCTCATGGCTCGCCGCACGCGACGCAGGCCCCAACTGTATGGCCGGCCGCTCATCGACGACGGTTACGGGGGTTTGGCGAAGGACAGGGATGCGGACGCCTGGATCGTCGGTTCCTGTACAGGAACCGGCCGCGGCCAATCGCTGAAAATGTTCGAGATTTTCTGGTTCCCAGCCAGGAACCGCAGTTCCCACGCAGCAACCCAATCTGGGGTGACGTGTCACCCCTCCCAGCCGGTGCCGTGAGGCACCGCCTCCGTTCAGGTCGGCGCCGGCGCGTAAGGGCCATCCCGGCGCCGCGCGGAGCCGCGTCCAGGGCGGCCCGAGCTGAGGCGAAGGCGTCAGCGCTGGACGCGCGAGGCGCCCTGCGGCACGTCCGTTCCCGATTTAGCGAGGACCGCTGTCGCGGGAGGTCACGTCGGCCACCAGACCATCACGGATCAAGAAGACCACTTCAAACGTTCGTACCGACCGGCGAGACGGCATCGGAATGACGCCGAGAAGCTTCACGTGCTCCTTCCGTTCCACCGTCATCGAGTACCGCCACCGCTCACCCTCGGGCGTCTTTGTCGTCTCCAGCGGCGCGCCGGCTATCCGTTGCACATCGGCACTCGACGCGCCCCGTTGGATTCGGGCCAGCTCGGCCTCGGGGAACCACTTCCCGGCCGTGACCTTTGGTTGGGCCAGCCCGAGGCTGCACCCGGAGATGCATGACAGCATCGCAGCCAACAACACGAGCCGTCGAATGCTGCTAGTTCTTGCAGCCAAAGCAGCTCTCCTCAAGCTCACGTGGTCGTTTTTCTCCACGGTCGCCTCGATGCGCGAGCTCATGCAGGATCGTGGAAGCCAGAGATGTCTTCGGATCGTTCGTGTTGCTGCAGCAGTTCCACGCATTGGGTCCGACCGAGAACGTCCGATTGAGCTTCAGAACGGTCATCGGACCGGTCAGCCCGCAGTCTTTCATCTTGGGGTTGTACTTGATGATCGTCCCAGGGTTGTCGACCAAGTCCCTGAGCCGATCCGTGTCGGGGCCGGCGCAGTTTCCGCACTTCAGCTTTTCACGAATCGCATCTATCGCGTCATCCACGTCCTTCTGTTTGTCAGCTGGAAAGCCCACCGTCCGCAGCAAGCCCAATTCGTCGTTGAATCTGACGGGGTTCCCACGCACGTACAGGGCGAGGTTGAGACCGTCCGCTCGTCCGGCAGGGTCTTCTGAGAGCCATCGCCCCAGTTCTGGGTCGTAGGCGCGGTACAACGCGAGGAAGACGTTCGCGGCAGACTGCCATCGATGCCCGGTGTATCCGGTGCTCGTGGTGTCGCTGCCGGCCGTCACTGTGCGACGGCCCCACGGGTCGAACGCGTACCGCGTCAGGACGGCGCTCGTACCGTCCGTCACGCCCGCGACACTCCCGAGGTGATCTTCCACCAAAAACCGCGCGGCACCGGCGACCTGTTCCGCTCGTTCAAAAGCGCGTCGGGTGACCGTGGTGCCGTCGGCCGCGCGCTCCTCACAAATCTCCTGTTCGCACCAGACGACTTTGGTGTCCGACTGCGTGACGCCGTTCTGCTTCTCGAGAACGCGGACGCGTCGTCGCTCGCCGTCGTAGGTGAATTCCGACCGATACGTGCCGACGTTGACCGCGACGAGCTGATTGCGGGCATCCCACTCGAAGGTGCGGGTGCCATCGGCCGTGAGGTTGCCATTCGCGTCATACGTAAACGTCTTCGGCGCGTTCGTGATGTCCACCTCGTACTGCGCCGCCGCCGTGTTCCCGCTCCCATCCCGTGCCTCCACCGTGAACACGTTCGTCCCCGGCACCACCGGCAACCCACCCTGGAACGCGTTGGCGCTCGAAACCGCGGCACTGACGCCCTGAATGGTCACCGTTGCCGGCTCGTTCACCGTCCCCCGAATCTGCAGCACCCCGCCGCCCGCCTGCGCCTGCAAACGGTTCAGGTTCGTGTAGGTCCAGGCGGTCACATTCGTGTCGATCTGTTCGAACAGACGATTCCCCGCCGGGTCGTAGCCATACGCGTACTCGTGCAGGATCGACGGACTGCCGCCCGTCGTCTCCTGCACCGCCCGGATCAGCTGATCCGCCCGGTCGTACCCATACCGCCAGATCGTCGGCGCCGCGCTGTCCGCCTGCTGCTGCCACGTCAGGATGTTCCCCACCGCGTCGTACGTGTAGTCGAACTTCGACAGCGTCGCGGTGTTGGGGTACTGGTGATGGATCGTCTGCAGCCGCCGCTCCTGGCTCGCCGGCAGATAGCTGTAGGTACTGGTCTGCCCGTTCGGATACGTCACCGTCGCCAGCCGGCTCGTCGGCCCGTCATACGTGTAGGTGAACGTCCCCAGCAGGTTCGTCTCGGTCGTCACCCGCCCCAGCGCATCGAACGCCCACGTCACGGTGTTCGCCGCGCCGTTGATGGCCCGCGTCGTCACCCGGCCGAGCTGGTCGTAGCTGTAGGTGATCGTGTCGTTCGACAGCGGTCCATCCACGCTGGCCACCTGGCCCGCGCCGAGCGTGCCCGCCACCTTGTAGCCGTAGGTGGTCGTGCCGGTCCCGTCCACCATGGTCGCCACCCGCGGATAGATCGTCTCGTAGGTGTGGCTCACACTCGGCGTCGCCACCTGCGCGTTGGTCCACACGGTGCTCAGCACCGCGTCGTCCAGCGCATAGGTGTAGGTGGTCACCTGGTCCTTCGGGTCGGTCACCGTCTTGAGCCGTCCCGCCAGATCGTAGGTATACAGCGTATCCGTCGTCCCGTCGGCCCGCACCTCGCGAGTCACACGGCCCAGGACGTTCCGCTCGCAACTCGTCCGAATGGCCATTGGCATGGAGGTACCACGACTGCGTCACGGCCCTCGGCGGATGATTCGCCGCTGCAGGTCATCGCGGTCGACTTGCAGAGTGAGGTAACCTCACTGGCACTCCTACAAGCGGCCTCGAGTGCGCTTCATGTAGTTTGCATAGTCGACAAAGAACAGACCTCCTCCGCCAAAGCCGACCAACACGGCCGCGAGAGTAAGGCCAAGCGCCCAGTCGGAATCAATTGCGGCACCCACCATCGCGAACGCCGTTGCCACAACACCAATGAGCAAGCCCCTATAACGCATCTTCTGAACTGAGTCGTCGGGTGAACTCATAGGCTGCTCTCCATTCCTTCACGAGCAGCTGCAAGAAAGCCGCGAGCAGCACATTTCCATCCCCGCCCACAGCCCGTAGCCGACGCCTGGTCGGAGCCCGCCGGAGCCACCAACCGAGGAGCCGGAGGCGCTCAGCCCTCCACCAACGCTCGGACCCGCCCCTGCCTCTCCGGCAACGCCCAGCGAACAAGACCAACCCGACTGTGGAGGGGCGGTATTGACGGCTACCGACAAGTTGAGGCCAACTCCAGCAAATGCTCCCAGACCCAACCTTACGCAACATTGCCAGTAGACACACCTCGAGGAGGAGCTCGCGATCACCGCACCGACCCCGCAGGATGCGCCACCGCCCCCCATCATGAATCCAGCGTTTGCAGACAGCCCACCCTCGACCCCCACGCTCTGCAAGCCGAGCGGATCGACTCGTGACACCGGAACGTTCTCGACATATCGATACAGGTTTGAACCCGATGCCAGGCCGCTGGGATCCTCCGAGATCCATCTGGCGGTTTCCAAGTCATAGCTTCGAAGTGGGGCAATCAGCATTCCTGCGATTTGCTGTTCAAAACCGGCGAACGATGATGAGTCGGGAACGATCGTAAGCCGCCCCCACGGATCACCCTCGTAGCGAACAGTGACAGTCCCGCCCGCTGTCTTTGCGCGGATCGAGCCTAAGTGGTCGGTGATCCAGAACCGGGCGTCGCCGTTGGCTTCCTCACCGGATCCGAGGCGTCTGAGACGCGTACTGCCGTCACCAGCACGCTCCTCGCAGAGCTGAAATCCACACCAGACGTAGCGAAGCTCTGGGGACGGAGTGCCGTCAGCGATGTCCTGGAGCCGAGAACGTCGCCCCAGTCCATCGAATGCGAACTCGCTCCGATGCGTGCCGACGGTGACGGCGACAAGTTGATTGCGCGCGTCCCACTCGAACGTCCGGGTGCCGTCTGACGTCAGATTGCCATTCGCGTCGTAGGTAAAGCTCTTGGGCGCATTGGTGACGTCCACCTGGTACTGTGCCGTCGCCGTGTTCCCGCTCCCATCCCGCGCCTCCACCGTGAACACGTTCGTCCCCGGCACCACCGGCAACCCACCCTGGAACGCGTTGGCGCTCGAAACCGCGGCACTGACGCCCTGAATGGTCACCGTTGCCGGCTCGTTCACCGTCCCCCGAATCTGCAGCACCCCGCCGCCCGCCTGCGCCTGCAAACGGTTCAGGTTCGTGTAGGTCCAGGCGGTCACATTCGTGTCGATCTGTTCGAACATACGATTCCCCGCCGGGTCGTAGCCATACGCGTACTCGTGCAGGATCGACGGACTGCCGCCCGTCGTCTCCTGCACCGCCCGGATCAGCTGATCCGCGCGGTCGTACCCATATCGCCAGATCGTCGGCGCCGCACTGTCCGCCTGCTGCTGCCACGTCAGGATGTTCCCCACCGCGTCGTAGGTGTAGTCGAAGCGCGAGAGAGTACTCGTGTTCGGGTACTTGTGATGGATGGTCTGCAGCCGCCGTTCCTGGCTGGCCGGCAAGTAGCTGTAGGTGCTCGTCTGCCCGTTCGGATAGGTCACCGTCGCCAGCCGGCTCGTCGGCCCGTCGTACGTGTAGGTGAACGTCCCCAGCAGGTTCGTCTCCGTCGTCACCCGCCCCAGCGCATCGAACGCCCACGTCACCGTGTTCGCCGCGCCATTGATGGCGCGCGTCGTCACCCGGCCGAGTTGATCGTAGCTGTAGGTGATCGTGTCGTTGGTCAGCGGCCCGTCCACGCTGGCCACTTGCCCTGCCCCCAGCGTGCCGGCGGCCTTGTAGGTGTAGGCCGTCGTGCCGGTGCCGTCCACCATGGTGGCCACCCGCGGATAGATCGCCTCGTAGGTGTAACTCACGCTCGGCGTCGCCACCTGGGCGTTGGTCCACACCGTGCTCAGCACCGCATCGTCCAGCGCATAGGTGTAGGTGGTCACCTGGTCCTTCGGGTCCGTCACCGTCTTGAGCCGCCCCGCCAGATCGTAGGTATACACCGTATCCGTCGTCCCGTCGGCCCGCACCTCGCGCGTGACGCGGCCCAGCACGTCGCGCTCCCAACTCGTCCGATTGCCGTTCGCATCGACGAGCGCATCGAGATTGCCGCACGCGCACCAGATCTGGCGGATCGTCCGCCCGGCCGGGTCGCGGGTGGACACCAGCCGCCGCAGCGCGTCGTAGACGTAGCGCGTCTCCCGCCCCAGCCGGTCCCGCCGCGTCGCCACGTCCAGCCGGTCGTAGGTCGTCGCCTCGCTGGTGCCGTCCGGATACCACACGCCCGTGACCCGGTCGAAGGTGTCGTACGCGGTCGTCAGCGTGATCCCGTCGGTCGTCGTGGTCGCGATCCGGTGGTAGTCGTCGTAGGTGTAGGCCGTCGTCGCCCCGGCGATCGGCCCGGTGACCAGCGTCAGCCGGTCCTGCGCGTCGTAGGTGTAGGTGGTCGTCTCGCTCTTCGCGTTCGTCGAGGTGGCGATTTTGCCGGTCGCCGTGTACGTGAGGGTGGTCGTCTGACCGGCCGCGTCGGTCACGGTGCCCGGCACATGCGTGACGTAGGCGCCGTAGCTGGCCAGTAGATCATTCGCCGCGCCCGTCGTCTGGCGCACCTCCAGCAGGTCGATCCCATTGGCGGCGTAGGTATAACTCGTGCGCCGTCCGAGCGCGTCGATCCGCTCCGTCACCTGGCCGAGGGTATTCACCGAGGCCTGCGTCTGCTGCGTCGTCCCATCATCCAGCACGCGCGCCACCACTGCGGGCGTCGTCGCCCAGCCTGTCAGCAGCGTCGGCGACGACCGGTTCTGGCCCGGATACGCGTACCACACCCGCGATTCGCCGGGGCGCTGCACGTAGAGCGGCACCGTGGTCGACAGCAGGTTCGAATAGCTCCCGTTCCACCCGTTGAGGAACCACCGGGACACCGTGGCCATCGCCGGGTCGCCGGGCCCGGCGGCCCACGCCTGCGGGCTCCATTCCCGGGTTACGAACCGGTGCAGGTCCGTGTTCCACGCCTCGAACCCGGCCGGGACCGACCCGGCCGGCACGCTGCTCGGGACCTCGGGCGTGTCGAAGTGATACTCCACGCGGCGCACGCCGCCTCCCGCGTCGGTCGCCTCCAGGAACGGATGGTTGGCTGGGTCGATCGTTTCGTGCCGGAACGTCGAGATGCCGTACGGCGTCTCCAGCGACGCGAGGAAGTCATCGGCCTCATACGTGAAGCGGGCGGTGAGGCCGCCGACGTCCGTGATCGAGGCCAGTTGCCCCGCAGGGTGATAGGTCAGTGTGGCCGTGCGGCCGAAGGGGTCCGTGAACCCGGTGATCCGGCGGGTGTCGCCGGCACTCTCGTACTGGACGGTGCTGACCTGCCCCAGGGCATCGGTGATGGCGACGATGCGGTACTGCGCGTCGTAGGTGAGGGTGACCGCGTGGCCCTGCGGGTCGCGCACCTGAGTGAGGAACACGCGGCGCTGCCCCACCGGCGCGGCATCCGCGAGGCCGAATACCTCGACGCTGCCGTCAGGCAGCTCGCGCTCATAGCGGATGGGGTCCGTCGATGCGCGTACGAGCTGGGCGCGGCTCCGCCAGTGGCGCGGGTAGACGTTCCCACTGACCGGCGTGACGAACGTCTCCTCCCCGCCGCCCCGAAGGAAGACGGAGACGTGCTCGGGAATGGATTCGTTGTTCCAGCCCGGGTTGATGTAGTACGGGACTTCCTGCGCGAAGCTGGTCCATTGCACGCTCCAGCGGGGGCCGACGTGTCCGAAGGTGAACACCAGCGGCTGCATCGTCTGGCGATAATCGTAGGTCAACGTGAAGGGCACGGCGGGCCCGCGCGCCGGCACGTAGCCGATCGGCGTGTCGAAGAGGACGAGACTTGCGTTCTCGCGCTTGATGTCGAAGGTGGGCATGTTGCACGATGGGCCACCGCACGGCGGCGGGCCTCCGGGCCCGCCGCCACCTGGACCGCCGCCTCCGGGTGGCCCACCCGGCCCCGTTGGACACTCAGGGGGCTCGTTCGGGTTCGGCCCACCCGGCGGGCACGAACGTCCGATGACCGTGGCGGCCTCGGCCTCACTCGGGGCGGGCCAGGTGCCCCCCGCACTCGCGCGAGGAACCAGCACGTACGAGGAGGTTTCGCCGAGGAGGGTCGCCTGCGGCACCCACCGCTCGCCACCGAGCGCGGGGTCTCGGATCAGGTACTGTCCACCGCGCGCTGCCATGACGGCCGACCAGTGGCCGAAGCGCCAATGCACGATCGATCGCGGCGGGATCGCCGCACCCACGGGCCGCGTGCGCGCCACGAGATCGACCCCATCTACTTGCGCCAACCGTTCGACCTCCGCGAGCGACTGACCCAGCCGCGCGTTTGGGAACGCGGGTGCGATGCGCGCGTCCGCGTTCCGATCCGCCGCGCGCACGAATTCGATGGCCTGCGCGCCGGACGGAATCACCGCGTCTGGTTCACGCTGCAGGTGCCCGAGCATCTGCCCCGCGAGCCGGATCCGCGCACCGGCGCTGCTCGCGAACGTGAGGCCACGCGCGGCCTCGATCCGCAGCTCCAGCGCATCGGTATTCCCGAGCGTGGCCAGCATCTGGAGGGCGCTCGCCATCGCCAGACCGGCCACCACACGCCCCTCGGGCGTCTCGACATCCTTGGCGGCCTGCCACGCCGCATCCCAGGCATTCAACGCGCGGGAGTAGGCGGCGCCAGCCCAGTAGGCACTCCCCAGGTTGGCCAGGACCGAGGCGCGCCAGGCGGAGGTGGGATGGGCGCGGAGAAACTGCTCGAACGGCACCACGTCGCCCGGGGCGGCGCGATAGGTCGTGATGGCGACCGCGAGCGCCTGCGTGTCCGCCGCACCCGGCTCGCCGACCGGCACGAACGGCTCCGCGAACACGCGCGCCTGCAGGATCTCCTCGCGCGTGGGCGGTGTGGAGAACCGGATCGCGCCGCTCGGCGGCTCGACGCGCGGCACCGTGCGGTTGACGCGCGTGCGCGCCGGCGCGGGCGCACGTGGGCCCGACACGGCTTGCGCCACGACGACGTGCTGCACCACCGCCAGGCCACCCGCCGTCAGCGCCGCGATGACGCCGGCGGCCGCCAAGCGCCGCCACATCCGCGATCTCATACTCACCATGCGCAGGTCCTCACCCTCTCGTCTCGATGTGCAGCGAATGCGGGCCATGGCCTACTCGGGGGGATGCGGCTGCACCGAACTCGGCGCCGTGATGGTGATCACCGGGGGCGTGGTGTCCCCGGGCGTCGGCGACAGCCCGTCCCAGCGGGTCGGGTCCAGCGGATAGGCATCCAGCCGGTCATTGACGCCATCGCCGTCCGTGTCGGCCTGGAACGGATTCGTGGCGCGCGCCAGCTCCACCGCCGTGGGCACGCCGTCGCCATCGGGATCGGGATGCGTGGTGGTGTCCGTCAGCGCGGCCTCTCCGTCGCCCACGCCATCGTCGTTGGTGTCGGCGTCGACCGGGTCGCTGCCGAGCACGATCTCCCGCCACGTCGGCAGCCCATCGCCATCCGGATCCGCCAGACTCGCGTCGTTCAGCACCAGCTGCAGGGTGGCGAGGGTCGTGGGTACCGCGCGCGTCGTGGTGTCCCCGAGGCCCAACTGGCCGCTGGTGTTCAGGCCCATCGAGCGCACCCGCCCGTCCGCCCCGAGCAACAGCGAGTGCCACTTGCCGCCCGCGGCGCCGAGTGTCGGACCGGCCCCGCGGAGGCGTCCGGGGACGCGGCACGCGTCGGAGACACAGGTGCCGGAGCCCGATCCCAGTTGGCCGTAGGTCCCGTCGCCCCAGCCCCACGGCGTGCCCGTCACGTCCACCACCAGCCCGTGCGTCTGCGCGGCGGCTACCGCTAACAGCCGGGGCACCGAAATGGACGGGGACGGGGTGAGCCGATCGCTGGAGCCGCCATCCGCGAGCTGGCCGCGATGGTTGTGGCCCCAACTGCGCAGGCGGCCATCGGTGCCCACGGCCGCGGCCCAGTCCGTGCCGGCCGCGATCGTGGTGGCGGTCGGCATCGATGCGACACGCACCGGCACGGACCGGCCGACCGTGGAGCCATCCCCCAGCGTGCCCATGGCGTTGGCGCCCCACGCCCATACGCTGCCGCCGGCGGCCGCATCACGCACCAGCGCGAGCGAGAAGTCCTGTCCGGCGACCACGTGGGTGGCGCCCACCAGCCCCAGCACCTGCACCGGCGTGGTGCGGGCGGTCGTGGACCCGTCGCCGATTTCGCCGTCCTGATTGCGGCCCCAGGCCCAGACGCTGCCGTCGGCCTTCACCGCCAAGGAGTGGCCGCCGCCGGCGGCGATCGCGACGACGTTGGTCAACCCCGACACCGCCGTCGGCGTGCGGCGCAGCGTGGTCGTGCCGTCCCCGAGGGCGCCCGACCCGTTCTGGCCCCACGCCATCACCGTGCCATCGGCCAGGAGCGCCAGCGAGTGGTAGTCGCCCGCCGCGATGGCGACGACATTCGAGAGCACGTGCACGGGCGACAGCCGATTCGCGGACCCGCCGTCACCAGTCTGGCCGTAGTAGTTGTAGCCCCAGCTGTAGACCTTCCGGTCCGCGGTCAAGGCGAGGCTGTGGTCGCGCCCGGCCGCGACGGCCCCGGTGATGAGATACGCGCTCGCCCGGACGCGGCTCGGCGTCACGCCCGCCTGCCAGGCGCGGACCTTCAGGACGGTGGTCCGATCGACGAGGATGGTGCTGCCCGAGGTGACCGCCGGATCGGTCTCCGTCGGATCGAGTCCCGACGTGGTGTAGCGCAACGTCGTGCCGGCGGCACCCGTGACGGTGACGAGCTGCTGCGTCGTGTACTGACCACTCGACGGGGAGAGGACCGGAGTCGGCGCGGCGCCGGTCGCATCGACGGCGTAGGTGGTGGCGGTCGCGGTACTCGCCGTCCAGCCGCTCTTGAACGCGCGGGCGGTGACCACGGTCGTCGCGGACACGAGTAGCGGCTCGCGGTAGATCGCGGACGACACCGCGGGTGTCGACCCGTCCAGCGTGTAGCGCAGCGTCGCGCCGGCGGGGCCGCTCAGCGTGACGATCACCGGATCCGTGAAGGTGCCTCCCGCCGGCGCCAGTGTCGGCGTGGCCAGCTGCCCCTCGGAGACCAGGTAGCTGGCCACCGCAACATCGCTCGGTGTCCACCCGCTTCGGTACGATCGGGCCCGAACCGTCACGGACTGCGCGACGGTGACTGGCGACCCGTACTGGGCGGACGCAGGCGAGGGCTCCGTACCGTCCAGCGTGTAGCGGGAGGTGGCGCTAGCGGTGGACGTGGCGATCGCCACCGACGGCGGCGTGGTGTAAGCCGCCGTGCCCGGCGTCATGGTCGGGGCCACCACCTTCAGCTCGTAGACGCCGGTCGCCACCACACTCGTCGGCGCCCCGCTCTTCCAGCCGCTCACCTTCAGCGTCTGGCTCGACGTGATGTTCAGCGTCCCGCCGCTCGCGACGGTCGCGTCACTCGCGGTGGGATCCACCCCGGTCGTGGTGTAGCGCAGCGTCGCGTCGGGGTCGGCCACCGTGACGGTCACCGTCTGCTCTGTGTTGTACTGCCCGCTCCCGAGGCTCAGCTGTGGTGTCGCAACGCGCCACGCCATGGTGGGCCCGCTGATCGCCACGGGGGTCAGGCGATCCGTGGTCGTCCCGTCGCCGACGGCCCCATAGAGGTTGCGGCCCCAGGCGTACACGGTCCCGTCCGCGGTCAGGGCCAATGCGTGTTGCCCGCCGGCCGTGATCTGGACGATGTCGGCGAGCCCGCCGATCGCGGCCGGACTCGTGCGGCCCGTGGTCCCCCCATCCGCGAGCTGCCCCGTCCCGTTCGTGCCCCAGCTCCACACCGTGCCGCTGCTGTCCAGTGCGAGGCTGAAGTCCATGCCCGCGGCGATCGCGACGATGTTGGTCAGGCCCACCACCGCCACCGGCGCCGAGCGATTCGTGGTCGTGCCGTCGCCAAGGGCCCCGGCCACGTTGCGGCCCCAGCCGACGACGGTGCCGTCGGCCAGCAGAGCCAGGCCGTGCAGGGTGCCGGCCGCGACGGCGGTGGCGGTGGTGATCCCCGCGATCGCGGCGGGTGTGCTCCGATCGGTCGTGGTGCCATCCGCCAGTTGGAAGCTGCTGTTCTCGCCCCACGCCCACACGGTGCCGTCCTGCTTGCGCGCGAGCGAGAAGTCGCGACCGGCCGACAGGGCCGTGATGCTGGTGAGGCCGGAGACGGCGACGGGTGTGAGGCGCGTCGTCGTGCTTCCGTCGCCCAGCTCGCCTGCGGCGTTGTGCCCGAACGCCAGCACGGTGCCATCGGCGCGCAGGGCGAGCGTGTGGTCGTCGCCCGCCGCGACGGCCACCGCATCGGTCACGCCGCTCACGTCCACCGGCAGCAGGCGCGTCGTTGTCGATCCATCGCCGAGGCGGCCACTCCCGTTCAGCCCCCACGCCGCCACGGCGCCGCTCGTGCGCCGGGCCAGTCCGTGCGCATCGCCGGCACCGATCGTCGTGATCCCCGTGAGCCCGGCCACCATGCGCGGCAGCACCTGCGGCGATACGGTGGTGCCCTGGCCCGCCTGTCCCGAGCTGTTCATGCCCCACGCCCAGACCAGGCCGTCCGGGCGGACGGCGAGGGTGTGATCGCCACCGGCGACCACCCGCCCGGTCGCGACGGTGCCCGTGATGGCGTACGTCGCGGAGGCCACCGCGCTGGGATCCGCGCCGGTCTTCCACGCTCGCGCCTTCAGCGTGTAGTGCCCCGCCACCAGCGTCGCGCCCGACGCGATCACCGGGTCGCTGGTCGTCGGATCGAGCCCATTCAGGGTGTAGTGGATCGTCGACCCCACCGAGGGCGCCGTCACTGTGATCAGCTGACCGGCGGGATACGTCCCGGCCGTCGGCGAGAAGACCGGCGTGCCGGCCGCCAGCGTGTAGGTGCGCGTGGTCTCGGCGCTGCTCGTGTAGTCCGGGTGATAGGCCCGCGCGCGGATCGTCGTCGTCACGTCCACGGCCAGCGGCTCCGTATAGAGCGGCGAGGTGGACTGCACGGCCGTGTTGTTGGTCGTATAACGGATGGCTGCGCCCGCCAACGCCGACATCGTGACGGTGGCGCTGTTGACGTACGACCCGGTCGCCGGGTCCACGGTCGGCGCGGTGAGCGTGCCGAAATTCATCGTGAAGGTACCGGTCCGCAGCGTGCTGTCGGACCAGTTCGTCTTGAAGCCCACCACCTTCACGGTGGTGGAGGTGCCCACCGAGATGGCACCGGTGTACGGCGTGGAGGCGGGGGTGGGCGTGCTGCCATCCGTCGTGTACCGGAGCGTCGCCCCAGGCGTCGCTGTCGTCATCGTCACCGTCTGCGCGCTCGTGTAGGTGCCGCCGCTCGGCGACAGCGTCGGTTGCGCCACCTGCATCGTGTAGGTGGCCGCCGTGACGTGGCTGGCCGGCATGCCCGCCTTCCACGCCTTCACTTTCAGCGTCTGCGAGTACGTCACCGACAGCGTGCTGCCGGAGGTCACCGTCGCGTCCGACTCGGTGGGATCCACGCCGGTGCGCGTGTAGCGGATCGTCGCCCCCGTGGTCGCGACGCTCACCGTCACCGTGCGGTCCGTCGTGTAGGTGCCCGACGCCACGCTGAGCGTCGGCGTGGCCACCCGCCAGTCGTAGCCAGCGTCGCTGATCGCCAGTGGGCTCGATCGCGCCACCGTGGTGCCATCCCCCAGCTGCGAATTCCCATTCGCGCCCCACGTGGACACGATGCCGGTCGAGGTCACGGCCAGACTGTGGTCGTGGCCGGTGCCGATCTTCGTGATGCCGCTGAGGGTGGTCACCGGCACCGGACTCGTCCGCGCCGTGGTCGTGCCGTCGCCGAGGGCTCCGGTGCTGTTGGCACCCCAGGCCCACACGGTGTTGTCCGCCTTCCGCGCGAGCGCGTGATCCGCGCCGACCGCCAGCGCCACGACGGTCGTGAGGGTCGAGACGGCCACCGGCGTCGTGCGCTGCGTGCTGCTCGCATCGCCGACCTGCCCGCTGGCGTTGTAGCCGGTGGCCTTCAGCGTGCCGGCGCTGAGGAGGATGACGGAGTGGCGGTCCCCACCGGCGGCCGCCACGGCACCGGTCACGCCGCTCATCGACACAGCGGTGGTGCGCTGGGTGGTGGTCCCGTCCCCAAGTTGCCCGGAGCTGTTGAGCCCGGAGGCCCGAACCGTGCCGTCTGTCTTCACGAACAGCGTGTGGTCGAAGCCCGCGCCAATCGCGCTGACCCCGGTGAGGACCTGCGTCGGACTGGTGGCGTTCGTGGTGTTGCCCGTGGAGAGCTGTCCGTTCGTGTTCCGGCCCCAGGTGTAGGCGGCCCCCGATGACGTCAGCGCGACCGAGTGATACTCCCCCGCCGCAATGGCGACCACGTTCGCGAGCGACGACTGCACCGGGAGCTTCCGGTCGGTCGTCGACGCGTCACCGACTTGCCCGTAGGCGTTGTCGCCCCAGACATAGAGCGTTCCGGTACTTGTCAGCGCCAGTGTGTGGTACGCGCCGGCCGCCACCGCGACGACGGTGACCCCGGAGAGCGCCGTCACCTGGATCGGCGTCGACCGCGTCGTCAGGGTGTTGTCACCCAGTTGGCCCTGGTTGTTCAGCCCGAACGTCCAGACCGTGCCGTCGCTCTTCACCACCACGCTGTGCCCGGCCCCGCCGGTGAGCGTTTGCGCGGCCGCAGGGAGCGCGACGAGACCGATCAGCCCGACGACCAGACCACGAACGAAGCCGCTGTGCATGCGCGTTCCTGTTCCGCCGGGCACCGGGAGGGACGCGCCGCGACGAAGTGATGCGACACGAGCGTAGCGGTGGGGGGGACGCGCATCAACACATAACGGCGCAAATTCGCACCGCGGTGAATCGTACCGGGTTTATCGGAGGGCTCATTCCGAGAGAGGATGGAGCCCATGCCCCGACCGAGCAAGTATTCCCCGGAACTGCGTGAGCGCGCCGTCCGGATGGTGTTTGACCACACCCACGAG
>Ga0268299_1002593_pt1 | contig 20734 bp, 18 predicted proteins | sample NOBtaG_FD_193484 | JGI IMG/M metagenome (GOLD analysis project Ga0268299, IMG submission 193484) | Activated sludge microbial communities from bioreactor in Nijmegen, Gelderland, Netherland - NOB reactor | ecosystem: Engineered > Bioreactor > Aerobic > Activated sludge | place: Netherlands... | reverse complement strand
GATGACACCGACCGATAGGGACACATGTTTGTCGAAGACGTAGGCGGCACGCACACCGCGGGTCGTGAAGGGCTGGCCGAGACCGAACAGCCACGACCGCGAATAGTTCACATTGTAGGGGCTTTCGACCACTTCATAACCCACCAGACTGTTGATCTGTCCAAGCTTGATGTCGAGACCGGCGCCCATCGGAGCAATGTATTGGACATACACTTCCTGAAAGTCCGCCCAATTGCTCAGATTCATGCCTCCTATGAAATCGGAATCCCTGCCTGCGTTGAACTTGACCTTGAATCCCAGCCGGTCGAGCGCACCGCCGTCTGATTTGGCATCACGCCCCAATACAAATTGCGCGAGATTCGGCCGCACTTCATTGGAGTTGACGTCGAAAATCCGCAACTGGTTGATGCGGCTGGATGGATTGTTGAAATTCTGGGTGTAGGAGCCTTCGAGATACCCGTAGAAATGCAGCCGCAAATCTTCCCAGAGCACCTTCTTTTCGACAGCTTTCTCGGCTTTCTTCAGCCGCAGAGCCAGGTTTTCCAATCGCTCGAAGCGGGCATCCGTCGGTTCGTCGGTGTCGGTAGCGACAGCGTGGCCCATCAAGCCTGGCAGGACCAGGGCGAGGCAAAAAGCGACTGCTCGGGCAGTGCCTGGTGACATCTACCGCAAATCCTTCCGGCATCCGGCCGGACCGACGCCGCCCCGGATCATTCCGACTCGCGCAAGACTGTCCTGGCGTCAATGAGATCCGGATTGTCGGCTGGCTTTTCCCCTTTAAACATCGTCAGCGTCATCGAAGTACGGCGCGACAGCATGAGCACGTCGAATCGCCGTCCCACGTGGAAGTAGTCGTAGCCTTCCCGCAATGTGAGCTCCGCGCAGCGACGGAGAAAATAGCGATCCAATGTCGCCTGCGGAGTAAAGGCACTGACCCCGTACTCGACTCGAAACACGTTTTCGGTGAGCTGCTCGATCTGGTCGCTATCAGCCTGGACCAGGGGTGTATACTGCTTGGTCGCGCATCCGGCGAGCGCCGCCGTCACAATCATAATCCAAATCACCGTGTGCTCTCGGCCTCTGCCCATCGAAGGTCCTCGCATGGCTGTGAGCTGTCTTCCTGGCAGCCCTTATTTTTACTATATGCAAGAGACAGATCATATCCCGCTAGCATGGGAATTGGCGACCACGAGGATGATCCGCCGGCAGAAAGAACAGAAGATGGATCGAGCGGGAGCAACTTGTAGGTTACGCGTTACACTGTCAGGTGTTGTCTGACCATCTCCGCATTCAATTCATCGCTCTTGCCGCACGCCACAACCGAACCCTTGGCCATGACGATGTACTTCTCCGCCAACCTGGCGGCGAAATGCAGCCCCTGTTCCACCAGGAGAATGGCGAAGCGGCGAGAATCCTTGAATCGGATGATCACGTCCTCGATCTGATCGACGACGGACGGCTGAATGCCTTCGGTCGGCTCGTCGAGCAGCAGGAGTTTTGGACACGAGAGCAGGGCTCGGCCGATCGCAAGCTGCTGCTGCTCGCCCCCGCTCAGCACGCCGCCGGGGCGATGGAGAATATGTGTGAGCTTGGGAAAGAGCTGGTACACCTCCTCGAACGCCTCCCGTTCAACCGAGCGGCTTGGCGCATCGGCCCTGGCCCAGAATCCCAACTGCAAATTCTCACGCACCGTCAGATGGGGAATGATCTCGCGCCCCTGAGGCACATAGGCCAGTCCGCGCCGCGCCCTCCGGTCGGTCGGGAGCTTCGTGATATCCATGCCGTCGAATTTGAGGATTCCGGAGCGGACCGCCAGCAAGCCCGTGATGACCTTGAGCGTGGTCGTCTTGCCGACCCCGTTTCGCCCCATCAGGCAGGCCACTTCCCCGGGAAACACGGCGAACGACACGTTCCGAAGAATGTGGCTCTCCCCGTAGTAGGCGTTGATGTGGTTGAGCTCAAGCATGCACTTTTTGCCGTCCAAGGTAAATTTCCCGCACGCGCGCGTCGGCTTGGACCTTTTCGACCGTCCCCTCGCAAATTACCGTACCCTCATGCAAGACCGTCACGATTCTCGCGATCTGCCGGACAAATTCCATGTCGTGCTCGATCACCACGATGGCATGGCGCGCTGCGAGAGACTGGAGCAGGATCCCGGTCTGCTCGGTTTCCTTGTCCGTCATGCCGGCGACCGGTTCATCCACCAAGAGCAGGGAGGGATCCTGCAGGATGACCATGCCGATCTCCAGCCACTGCTTCTGTCCGTGCGACAAGGAACCGGCCCGCGTCTTGGCATATCCCTGCAGGCCGATCGTCGCCAGCGTCTCATGGATCCGCGCCTGCTCTTCCTGGGTGCAGGTGCTGAACATCGTCTGGAATACGCCCTTGCTGGGCCGTTTGAGCGAGAGATCGAGATTCTCCCAGACGGTCAGGTTAGCGTAAATAGACGGAGCCTGAAACTTCCGCCCAATACCGAGCTTGACGATATCGTCCTCCCGTTTGCCGATGAGATCGGTATCCTTGCCGAAAATTACACGGCCAGCGGCCGGCTTCACCTTGCCGCAGATGACGTCGAGCAGCGTGGTCTTTCCGGCGCCATTGGGTCCGATGACGACGCGCAGCTCATTGTAGTTCACGATGAAGTTCAGGTTGTTGAGCGCCTTGAAGCCGTCATAGTCGACCGTGACCCCCTCGAGATAGATGATCGAACCCCGTTCGCTCATGCCTGGGCCTCTCCTTCGGCCAACGGAGCGGGCTTTCGCGCGACAATCCGGCCCTTCAGCTTGTGGAGGATGCCGACGAGGCCGTCGGGAAACAGCAGCACCACCGAGACGAACAATCCTCCCAACATGAACGGCCACAGCTCCGGAAAATAGTTTGTCAGTACGCTGCGCCCCAAATTCACGCAGACGGCCCCGATCACGGCTCCGGCCAGCGTCCCGCGCCCCCCGACGGCCACCCAAATGACCATCTCGAGCGAGGGCAGGACCCCGATCTGGGCCGGCGTGATGATGCCCACCTGAGGCACGTACAGCAGGCCCGCCAGGCCTGCCAAGGCGGCCGCCACGACGAAGACGAACAGCTTGTAGTTGGCCGGTGCATACCCAGAGAACGAAACACGCTGTTCGCTGTCGCGAACGGCGATCAGCACCCGCCCGGCGCGCGACCGGATGATCCACTGGCACAGCAGATAGGCTCCGCCGAGACACAGGACCGTGATCACGTACAACGCCCGCTGCGTTCCCGGTTCGGAAAGGCGGAATCCGAGCAACTGCTTGAAATCGGTGAGGCCGTTGGTGCCGCCCAGGTTGGTTTCGTTCCGATTGAAGACGAGCCAAGCGACCAAGGCCAGCGCCTGCGTGATGATGGCGAAGTAGACGCCTTTGATCCGGCTGCGGAAAGCCAGAAATCCGAACACGAGCGCAAAGACCGTGGGAACCAGGACGGCCCCGAGCAATGCGACGGGAAAACTGTAGAATGGCTGCCAAAACAGCGGCAGTTCTTTGACCTGATTCCAGACCATGAAGTCGGGCAAGTCGCTCCCGTAGACGCTCTCCTTGCCGATCGTGAGCATGAGGTGCATGCCCATGCAATAGGCGCCGAGTCCGAAGAAGACCCCCTGCCCGAGGCTCAGGATACCGGTATATCCCCAGATCAAGTCGAGCCCGAGCGCGAGGATCGCGAAGGCGAGAAACTTTCCGAATCGATTGAGCGAGAAGTCCGACAGATGCAGCCAGGAGTCTTCGGCCGGGAGGACATTCAGCAAGGGCATGAGCACCAACAAGACAAACCCCGTCATCCAGAAGGCCAGGCTGGTCTCGCGCGGCATGGAAGGGTGGTTATCGCGGTCTTCGGCCATGGGCGTCATGCGGTCAGCCGGCTACGAGTCGGCGTGGCGTCCTTTCACGGCGAACAGTCCTGACGGTCGCCATTGCAGAAACAGAATAACCAACACGAGGATGCACACCTTGGCATACACAGCTCCCAAGCCCGGCTCGAGCAGCTTGTTGAGCCCACCAATACCCAATGCGGCCACGATCGTACCGGCGAGCTTGCCGACGCCCCCCGTCACCACAACCATGAAGGAATCAACGATGTAATTCTGGCCGAGACCGGGCTCTACGTTGCCGATCAAGGTCAGGGCCCAGCCGGCAATGCCGGCAAGGCCGGAGCCGAACGCGAACGTGTAGGCATCGACTTTCCTGGTCGGAATGCCCAGACAGGCGCTCATGTTGCGATTCTGCGTCACGGCGCGGACGCGCAGGCCGAGCGCGGACCGGAACAACACCGCGTAGATGATCATCACGCAGATCACCGACAGGGCGATCACGAACAACCGGTTGTTGGGAAGAAACACACCCACCATCACTTGTTGGCCGCCGCTCAGCCAGGCCGGCGCCACCACCGCCGTCAGATCTCCGAAGTACACGCGCGCGGCCTGCATGAGAATCAGACTGACTCCCCACGTCGCCAGCATGGTCTCCAGCGGCCGGCCGTAGAGGAAGCGAATCACCGTCGCTTCGAGCAACAACCCGCACGCTGCGGCCAGGAAAAAGGCAACCGGCATGGCCAGGATGAAATAGTAATCAAAGAGACCGGGCGACAGAAAGGCTTTGAAGAATTCTTGGGTCAGAAAGGTTCCATAGGCCCCCACCATCATCAGTTCCCCGTGGGCCATATTGATCACGCCCATCAGGCCAAACACGATGGCGAGCCCGACGGACATGATGAGGAGAATGGAACTCAGGCTGATTCCGCGGAAGATGGTTTCAATGGCATTGGACCATGCGGCCCAGGTTTCGATGCGTTCAATGGCCGAGGCCGCCGCCAGGGACAATTCCTGTTGAGGCTTGGTCGCGTCCGCCGACCGCCCGGCATCGACCAGTTCCTTGAGGCCCGGCACGGCATTCTGACTGGACAACGCAGCCAACTTGTCGATCGCCGCGAGTTTTGTCCCCTGATCGTCCGCAGCCAGTCGAAGTAGCGCCGCCGATTCTTCCATCGTGTAGCGGACCCACTTGCGCGTTTCCTGGTTCGCGGCCCGCTCCAGCCAGGGAATTGCGACCTCACGCCTGGACAGGCCCAGATCCGTGGCGGCGGATCGCCGGACGTCCTGATCAGGACTTTCGAGATTGGCCCGATTCTTCAGCAGATCCATGACCGGTTTGATGGCCTGCCGCACCGAACGATCCGCGTTGGCGCGGATCTCGTCGAGGCGCGGAATGAGGCCGACATCGCCCTGCTCGATCACCGCATGGATCGCCGCCTCGCGGACGGCTTCGTCGTCGCTGGTCAGCTGGGCCAGGGCCTGATCGAGTGACAAACCGGAAGGTGAAGAAAGCAGAGGTTCGTTTGCCGCGGCGGGATCGTGAACGAAACACAGCAGCAGAAGCGCTGCGCAGAGTGGCGAGGACCGGCCCAATCGTATCACAATTCAGAACACTCCCGAACATGACAAGCGGGTGACGCGCCATTGGTCCGCGCCACCCGCCTGGTCCCACCCGTTATTTTTTCTGGTACGTGCCTTGATGACTGATCCAGTCGCAGCCCTTGTCCGGATTCGTGTATTCGCTCCAGGGTTCCGGCTTGACCAGCCCCTTTGAGCGGGAGACGACCTTGAACTGCCCGTCTTTCAAGATCTCGCCAATGAGCACAGGCTTATGTGTATGCTGGTTGCCGGTATCCATCATAATCTCACCGCCCGGCGCGAGGAATTTCTGTCCGTAGACGGCCTTGCGAACCTGATCGACCTCGATGGCGCCGGCCTTTTCAACGGCCTGCTTCCAGACATGCACGCCAAAGTACGCCGCCTCGATCGGATCGTCCGTCACCCGTTTCTCTCCGTCCGGCAAGCCGTTCTTCTTGCAATAGGCTTTGAAGTTCGACACGAACTGCTTATTTTGTGGCGTATCGACGCTCTGATAGTAATTCCAGGCCGCCAAATGTCCGACCAACGTGGTCGTATCCATGCCGCGCAATTCGTCTTCCGCCACGCTGAATGCCATGATCGGCGCATCCTCGGCACGCAAGCCCTGATTGGCAAACTCTTTGTAAAAGGGGACGTTGCTGTCGCCGTTGATGGTGCTGATCACCGCCGCCCCGCCGCCGGCGGCAAACTTCTTGATCTTGCCGACGATAGTTTGATAGTCCTGGTGATGGAACGGGGTGTACTCTTCCATGATGTTGGCTTCCGGCACTTTCTTGGCCAGCAACATCGCACGGAGGATCTTGTTCGTCGTCCTCGGATACACGTAGTCCGTTCCCAACAAGTAGAACTTCTTATAGCCGCCCCCCTCCTTGCTCATGAGATATTCCACAGCCGGCACCGCCTGCTGATTCACCGCGGCGCCCGTGTAGAACACGTTCCGTGAGCATTCTTCGCCTTCGTATTGAACCGGGTAGAACAACAGCCCGTTGTTCTTCTCGAACACGGGCAGCACCGACTTGCGGCTCACAGACGTCCAGCACCCGAACACGACGGCCACCTTGTCCTGGAGCAGGAGCTGTTTGGCCTTCTCGGCAAACAAATCCCAGTTGGAAGCAGGATCCACCACCACTGGCTTCACTTGCCGGCCCAACACGCCGCCCTTCGCGTTGATTTCCTCCACCGCCATCAAGACCACGTCGCGGAGGGACACTTCGCTGATCGCCATTGTCCCGCTCAGGGAATGAAGGACGCCGACCTTGATCGGCTCCTTGTCCGCCGCATAGGAAAGCGCCCACTGTCCCAAGCTTCCCAACATGGCTGCGATGCCGACCCCGGCCGTAACCCGGGCACTCTGCACCAAAAAGTCCCGCCGCGACGGACAGCCATCTGGTGACGACTCGGTTGGCGTGATGCTGGACTGTTCATTCATCTTTTCCATCGTTAGTTTCCTTTCATCGCGTGAACATGAAGCCAAGCCATGGGCGACAAGTCTCGCCGGGCGCGGCGCAGGATTTAGAAGTTATACCAGGTCGACAACATGAAATTGTCGCCGGCAAACTTTTCGTTGGTTGACCATTCGGTCATCAAATGATTCCATTCGAATGACACGTAGAAGTCGCTCCAAATATGGCGAACAGCCGTCACATAGGTGCGATGGTTGAGAAGATACTGCGTGTCGGGACCCGCCGTGGTTCCCTGCAAGTCGGAGTTCAGCGGATTATCGAATCCGTACCCGGCAATAAAGGTTGTGTCCTTGTCATGCGCGTAATCGAATTCGGCCCATCCGACCGTCGTCCGTATCGGTTTCCCGGTTCCGAGGTTGCGGCCCTGCCCAAACCGGAAGAATTCCACGTCGAGAGCCTGACCATAGGCGATCTCTCCGGAAAATTTCAGTTGTCTGGCCAGCGGCATCACGAGCTCGCCGCCGATCAGGTACGAGTTGATGTCTTGACCCGAAGGGATGCCCCCGACCAAAGCGGTTGGAGCAGACCGGTACCATCTATAGGCGCCGCTCACCGCCAACATCATGCCTTGGAGTTTGCCCGTTCCGGTGTACCCAAATCTGGTTCCCATGTACGGCATCTGCACCGGATCGTTGAACGCGTTCTCTGAGCAAGCGAAGTTTCCCGTCGGATTGTTACAAGACACGGGAGGAACGCCGCCGACGCCGTTGCCCGTAAACGGACGCCGTTGCGTCTGGGGCTGGATCGCCGACAATCCTCTTTCAAACCTGAAAGCCGTGACGAGTGCCTCGACGTGCTCGGTGAATTGATGTCGAATCGTGACCTGCGGAAGGCGCTGCCACAAGTTACCGTTGTAACCCATGATCGAAAAATCGATGAGATTTGGGTGCAGGCCCATGACCGGTGTCCAATCCATGCCGGCCGTAATGCTCGTTCTATTGTTGTTCGGAGAATACCTGGCAAACGCGAGACGCAGGCGCGGCGAGATGTTTCCCGCATTGTCCGTCTGAGAATAAAAATCCGTTTCGACCACGCCGGTGATCACGTTGGCGCCGTCGGTGCGGTCTGCGCGCAAACCGAACACGCTGTACCGGGGATTGAACGTCGAGGACGAATTGCTGCTCTTTCCGGCCGCAGTCGCATATCCGTTGAATTGCCCGGGATCGAGCGGGTTGGTGTTGCGGGTGCTGTAGATCCCATCCAGCTCGATACGGCCGTACGGAACGATGCTGCCTTTCGATTCGGAGTCATGAGTGTGGGTCACGCATCCCCCGCAAATTGCTGCGGGCGGAGTCTGCGTTTCGCGTGACAAGCGACCGCCGCCTGTTGACTCTCCAGCGCTCTGCCCCTCCTCGGTTCCAGAAGAAGGCGGCGCTGATGCAGGGGCCTGCATCTCTCGAGACTTGCGCCCCCCGCCGGTTGATTCGCCGGCACTCTGTCCGTCCGCGGCAAGCGCCACGGCGCCGATGAATCCGAATGTGAACAAGGCTACGACGACGCTTCCGAGTATTTGGAGAAGTTTCCTTCCACGCCTCATATGGTCGATCTCCCTCTTAGTTGCCTCAGAGCCATGACCAGAAGGTGGAGTCGAACTTCATCCAAAAATAAAAGGCGCCCTTCCGGCCCACTTGATGGACCAAAAGGACGCCATTGTCCTTTCTCATGGTCGCGTCCGCAATAGTCCAGATTCGGACTCCCTTGTCCGCACTGAGACTATGAGACGGGCGTACTTATAAAAGCAGCCCCCCCTCGGTGTCAAGCGGATACTTTCAAAATCCGAGCGCCGAGACTCTCCATATCGTCCGTGATGGCGCTATGCTAGACTGCAGCCGTCGTTATAGTTGAACGAGGTCCTCCAGTGAAACTGCGATTCGGCTTCCTACACGCTGTGACGGTCATCCCCGTAATTGGATTAGTTGCGTGCGCCACCTCTCCTGAACTGGATCTGACGCTGCACGAGTCCGATCAGGGCAAGGTCGTTCTCGAACGGATTGCCGATCGGTCCTTCCAGGCCGCCCACCCCATCAAGCTGCCTGCAGGTACGGTCACACGCGTCCTGCATGGCGTCCGCGTGAGAGACAATCAAGGATTTCTGCAGGATATCGGCGTCCGCAAGGCTGACGCTCTGCCCGCTTTCTCGGAAGAGGACGTGGCGTATTTGGCCCCGTTGATTACAGACGGCCTGAGCAGAGCCGCGCCGGATCAGCAGGTGGGATTCACCGTCAACCAGCGGGGAGCACCCGTCTATTCCCAGCGGGTGGGCGCCGCAGTGGGTTCATCCGAGCCCCCGTTGCGGCTCGCGCCGCCAGAAACGACCGGCGGCTCGATCTATGCTTACGGCCGGTCGCTCTATGTGACCTTGACTCAATACCGGTACCGCACTGAGCGACCCGACACGATCAACATGCCCAATCGGCGCATTCCCGACCGCACGGGACTCCTGAATCATACCGTCATGTTCATCCCGGAATCGGCGAAGCGCGACGACAAGTACCGCGATTCCCTCTCGACCGATACCACGCTGGTAATCGATTACGAATTGCTGGCCGGCCTTCCGTTTGACGCCGGGCAGGAGGTCGTGAGTCAGCCGCCGCCGACTCCTACGGTGGCCCCTGCCCAGGAGCAACGAGCCAAGACGGGGGCGCCGACCAAGAAGGATCCGGAACTGGAAGCGTTGAGAAAAGAGCTGGAGGACATCAAACGTCAGCTGGCGGATCAAGACGCGAAGCGACAGCCGGCTCCGTCGAAGCCTTCTTCTGGAGCCCCAAAGTCCCCGTAGCAGCCGCATACGACGACGGAGAAGCGCCTGCGGAATTATCCCCGCTGTTTGTCGGCTCGCTCGTCCAGTTCTCCCGCCAGTAGCACGGCTTCCGCGATTTCCCGCATCGATTTCCTGAGATCCATGCTCTGCCGTTGAATGAGCCGGAAGGCCTCCTCTTCGGACAGTTTCTTGGACCGCATCAAGTAGCCTTTCGCGCGATCGAGGAGCTTTCTCACGGCCAGCGCTTCCTGCATTTCAAACGACTTCTCAAGCAGGGTGGTGTGCTCGATCGCAATCGCCGCTTGATTGGCGATTGCCTGCAGCAGCTTGACCTCTTCGCTCGTAAACGAATAGGGCACAGACGTGTAACTGTTGATGACCCCAACGGCCTTTTCCCGCACGAGCATCGGAACACACAAGAGCGAGCACAGTCCTTCCTTCCTTGCCATGTCGGGATACATGTAATCCGGCTCCTTCGTCACATCCGCCACAATGATCGGCCGGCGCTCTTGAACCGCCCTCCCGCTGATACTCTGGCCAATCTTCAAATTGGGCTTGCGGCGGTAGAGTTCGCTCAAACTCTGCGTCGCCTCGATGCGCAGATCGCCGCTGGCCCCGTCGAGCAGCATGATCGAGCAAATTTTCGAGTTCATCATCTGCGCCGTCATGGTGACCAGCAACTGGAGAACGTCCTCGATAAGACGATTCGACGCGACGGTCTCGGACACTTGAGAAAGGGTTTCCACCTGCAATGCCTTCCGTCGCATTTGCTCGTACAACCGGGCATTCTCAATGGCGCCGCCCACCTGATTGGCAATCGTCGACAGCAACGCCAGTTCATCCGGACGATATCGCTTGGGCCGCCGATGCTGCACGTTGATGACGCCGACCACTTCCTTCTTGGCCATGATCGGGACCGAAACAAAAGCCTGGTGTCGATCTTCCGGCAAGTTATGGAAAAACTTGAACCGAGGATCGTCGCTCGCATTGCTCTGGATTACCACCCGGGTGCGTTCCTGCGCCACCCAACCCGTAATGCCTTCTCCCATTCCGATAGTGATCCGCCCGATCAGCTTTGGATGAGGATTCTTCGAAGCTCGAAGAATCAATTCGTCGCCTTTGTCGGACAGCAGATACAGCAGACAGGCGTCGGCTTTGGTAACTTCCACCACAACCTCGACGATGTGCTTGAGCACTGCTTCGAGATCCAATGTATTGCTGATGGAATCGGTAATTCGATGCAATACATCGACTTCACGGGACTTTTCCCGGAATGCTTGCTCAAGCTGCGCAACGGACAACTGACGTGTGGAAGCCATGCGACGATTGCCCCTCAGTGGAGTCTGTCTAAGAAAACATGAGCCGATTCCTGACTCCGGGATTCTTTGTATTCTTGACCCGCTTCTTGTACCAATCCGCAAAAATTTCTTTGCTGACCGGCTTGATCACCGTTTCTCCGATTCGCACGGGCCACACTCCGACCACCTGTCCGGCCACGGCTTTCTTGTCATGCAGCATGGCTTCCCACAACCTCGGCAGGGAGACATTTCCCATGCGATCGGCAAGCCCCGCGCGCCGCACAAGGGATCTGATTCGGTTCACGACATCTTCGCTGCACAACCCCATATGGGAAGCCACACTGGCCTCCTGCACCAGCCCGATGCCGACCGCTTCACCATGAATTAAATCTCGATACCCGCCCAATGACTCCAAGGCATGTCCGATCGTATGACCATAGTTCAGCGTTCTTCGTCGGTCCGTCTCCCTCTCATCCTCGACGACGATTTTGACTTTGATCTCGCATGACCGAACAATCACCGGCAGAACAGCCGATAGATCCAGCTTCAACAAGGCCGGCATGGTTTGTTCCAGGCGGGAAAACATCTCCTCATCCGCGATGATACCGTACTTGATTACCTCCGCCAATCCGGCAATCCATTCGCGCCGCGGCAGCGTCCGAAGCGTAAGAGGATCGATGAAGACTGCCCGCGGTTGATGGAATGCCCCGATCAGGTTCTTGCCCAATCGATGATCCACTCCCGTCTTGCCTCCCACGCTGGAATCCACTTGTGCGACCAGGGTGGTGGGAATTTGCACGAAGGGAATTCCTCTCAGATAAATCGCCGCGGCGAAACCCGTAATGTCTCCGACCACTCCGCCGCCAAGCGCGACCAGCATCGAGTGACGATCAAACTTGCGGCGGGCGAGATCGTCGAGCACCGTGCCGACGGTTTTCAACGTCTTGGATTGTTCTCCCGGCTGGAGAGCAATCGAGACCGGCTCCAGCCCTGCCCTCGCGAGAGAACGACGAACCGCAGCCAGATAGCGGGACGCTACGTGCCTATCGGTGACGATGCCGACCTTTCGACCGCGCGCGAGTTGTCCAAGCCGATCTCCCATCGACGACAACAGCCCCGACTCGACCACGATCTCGTAGCTTCGTTCTCCCAAATCAACGGGAACGGTCTCGTAACGTGACGAGGACAATTCAGTAGGCTCGCCCGAATCTTTCAGCTCCGGCTTGTCGGCAAACTGCATGGGCGAGGACAGACGACGGCTCAAAAGATGCCTCACAAACTAAATGATATATCAATGGTTTATGAACTTCAGATAGTAGCACAACCGGTGGGCAGGTAAAAGGTCGTACGGCCGAAACGACCATGTTGTAACACCCACGGCCTTGTTGCGAAAAGGGGAGATAACAAAAGGAGGCCGGCTCACAACTGCCGGCCTCCTGAAGGAACGGTTCAACGAGGATCGATGTGTGGGCTATGTCTTGACAATGGACGGAGTCAGGAAGATCAGCAACTCCTGCTTGGCCACAGACTCCGTCTTCGATTTGAAAAGCCAGCCGAGCACGGGAATGCGGGAAAGATACGGAACACCCGCCACGTTATTGTTCTGTGTGTCGATAAATACTCCTCCGATGACCATCGTCTCTCCATCCCGTATGATCACCTGGGTATTCGCTTCGCGGCGGTCTATACTTGGCCCGGCGGGGTTGCTTCGTGCGCCGACGGCGTTTCTCGTAGCACGCACCCGCATCAGAATCTGTTTGCCGATTTCCTTCGGATCACGCGAGGTGATCTGCGGTGTGACGTTCAACTCCAGATTCGCATCGACGAAGGTCGTCTGCGTTCCCTGCAAGGAGGTGGTTTGGAACGGTATCGACTCGCCTTGAGAAATCTTGGCTTCTCGTTTGTCGAGTGTGGTGACCTTCGGTGCGGCGATGACTTTGCTCAATCCCAGCAATTCTCCAGCGGAAAGCCGCACATCGAGCATCGCACCGTCCGCCTTTCCGAATGTGAATCCGGCACCCGGCGTTGTGACCAACCCTCCGACAGTCGCGGGAAGATTCACAAGAAAGTCCGATGCTTGAGCGCCGAATGGACCGGTCGTTCCCGACCTGAAATTCGCCACCCCGAACGACTGCCCTGAATTAAGATTCTGAACGCCCCACTGAACGCCGAGAGATCGTGAATAGGTCGTATCGGCCTGAACAATGCGCGCTTCAATCTGAACCTGAGGCACGGCAAGATCCAGTCCATCGATCAACTGCTTAAGCACGTTCATCTTGCTTTCGGTGTCCCGAACGACCAAGGCGTTCGTGCCCTGACTGATTTGCATCACGCCCCTCGCACTCAAGTTCTGGCGAAGGGCCGTCATCAATTCCTGCGCTTGAAGATTCCTGACGTAGAACACTCGATCCACAAGCTCTTCTGCTTTGATCTTTGCATCCTTCGCTCGAGCCTCCTCATCCTCCTGCTTGGCGATGTTCGACAAAGAGTCGACCCAGAGAATATTGCCCTGCCTGATCTTTCCCAACCCGTTCATCTTCAGGATCATGTCAAGCGCCTGATCCCAAGGCACGCTGACCAACTTCATGGTGACTTTGCTCTTGACACCCTCTCCCACAACGATATTGAATCCACTCACTTCCGCAATCAGACGAAGGACGTTGCTGATGTCGGCCTGCTGAAAATCGAGTGAGATTCGTCGACCAACGTATCGGGTTTCCCCGAGAACCAAGTCTTCTTTTGGCATCTGCTTTTCAGCACTCTCACCACCTTCCATCATTTGAGCAGGGCGAACACGGAACGCAGCAGGCATCCGTTGAAGATTGGACGTACGGACTGTCCGGAAGGTCCCAATCCCGACCACCTGCTCCGCAGTTCCCTCAAGGGACTCTGCACGGTTGTCCAGAGCCTTCATCAGACCAACTCCACGATCCGGTTCCTCACTCCGATCCCCGACGCTGGGCTTCAAGCTGACGACTACACTGGTGCCCATGGATTGCACAGAATATTCCGAACCAGCGTTCAAGTCCAAGACGATCCTGACTTTTTCCGCATAGGTTCCTACACGCACCCGACGAAGCAGGGGATGATTCACGGCCTTGACCGGTTTTCGTATCGCCGAGGTCACGTTCGGCATGTCGATGACGAGACGATGACCGCTTGCAAGACTGGCTTCATGGAGCAAGAGTCCGTCGCCTGCAATCGTGACGGCAACATCTTTGGGTTCCTGCTTGATGTCGATGGCCGTTACGCTACGCGCGGGAGTTTCGACGGACGACGTCAGAGCATCGACCGGCGAAGCCGATTCCGCCAACAGGCCTGGCTGACCATTGCCGGCATCGGCCGAGATCCCCATCGACGGAATCGACAGCTGGAGGCCAACCGCCCCTACCGCGGAAAGAATGCGAACGACCGTGGTTGTGTGCATCGCCTTAGGTGTCATTCTGAAGCCTCTTTCGGATGGAGGAGCTTGACGTATTCCCGCTCTTGCTTTCGCCCATAGACATCAGTGAACCGTTCCTGAACCACTATCCCCTTTTCGGTGATGGCGCTGACCACACCGTTGTTCGGCCCGATCCTCGTTCCCTTCCTCACCGCGTAGCCGTTGCCATCAGGCATTTGGACCATCGCCGTGTACCCATAGGCTCCCCAAATTACGGCGATCAGATTCATATCCGTCAACCCGACTCGCTGCAGCGGAGGAAGCGTCAGATCGACCTGGCCTGGCGCAAGCTGCTGGACCACCGGCGCGAACGGGTCGCGACGTCCGGAAGGATCGTACCCGTTGACCGACAATGGAATGGAAGATTGCAGGAGATCAGTCTGTGGCATGAGACCTTCTGAGACAGAAGGGGCGACATCTGCACTAGGCCGCCGCCCCATATCGGCGGGAGAAGGAACCTTGAGAGACTCCTGGCGCATCGGCGCCACCTGCTTCGCATGGAGCATCAATCCGGGCTGGCTCAGCGCCGTCTCTCCAGACAAGACCACGATGCAACAGCCTGTCAACAGCGCGGTCACCTTCGTTGCGTGGGACACGACCTTCACCTTCCCGTTGTTAACCGCCATCACTTGCTCTGGGCTGCCGGGACAGCCGCCTTGGATTCCTGCGGGGCGGCATACGCGACCAAATCAAACACCGTCTGTGTCACGACGCGGCCTTTATCGGTCTTAGGACTACCCATCTTCACGCCAGACACGGTGACAATTCTTGGCAGACTGTTGATCCGATCAAAGAAAAGAGCCGCCGTGTGATATCCACCAGCTACTTCTACGTTCACCGGCATCCGCACGAAGAGCTTCGAAGGATCTTCCGTCTTCGCACTCGGTTTCCAAAGCTTGACGTCAAGCCCGAGCCTGATCGCGAGATCGGAAACCTGCTTGAGCAGCATGACCGCTTCCTCCTCGGGCGGGAGTCGCTCTTTTTTCTTGGCCAATTCGATTTCCAGCTGTTTGCTCGCAGCGATCAGTTCGTCGAGATGTTTGACCTTGATCGAAAGGGTTTGAATGTCTCCGTCAAGCTTGCTGATTTCCGTTTGAAGCCCGGCAATCTCGGTCGTCTTTGGCTCTGCGATATAGTAGTAGAAGCCCACCACGATTCCGGCAAGCGTCAATACCAACAATCCAATTTTCTGAGCGAGCGGAACCGTGCGCAGCACTTCCAAGTTGATCGAGGGGATGGTCATCAGCTTATCCCTTCAGGCGAAACGCGAGTTTGAACTGATAGACGCTCAACTGGCTTTCCGTAGCTGAACGACTCTCTTGAAGATCAATGTTGGTAAAATAATCCGTGCGCCGCAGGTTATTGACGAACTCCACAACATCGTCATTGGACAAGGCTCGTCCCTCCAAATCGATGTTCTGGCCGTTGACGCCGACACGTACCAGCCAGAGTTTCAGCGGGTCAAGGCTTTGACTCACATGGTCGAGCACCTTGACCGGTCCTACACGAGATTTTTCCAACTGATCAATAATGCGATTTTTGTCCTCCAGGTGGCGCTTGCGCTGTTCGAAGTCGGCAACCTGTTTCACTTGTTCGTTCAGGGAGGCGACCTGTTTGGTTTTGTCGCTCTTCTCGGTTTGGCGGGCTTCCAATTCTTCATCCAAGGCCGCAGAGTACCACCAGCAGCCAGCGACCGTGATCATCAGCAGACCGACTCCAAGCATGGCTTGGGCACGAACATCATATTGAGGCTTTGCCTTTCGGCCCTTCGGCCCCGGCAATAAGTTAATACGAATCATCGATCCCCTACCGATCTCAGGGCCAAACCGACCCCGACCGCGGCAATCGGGGCCAATTCCGCAAGAGTGGCCTGATCCATGTCGCATCCCGACGTGTCGATTTCACCGAACGGATTGGCGATCTCGACCATGGCGTTCATACGATCCCGCAACTGCTGCTCGAGACCCGCCACCTGCGCCCCGCCCCCACATAACAGAACGTGTTGCACCTCGGCATCGGACATCGTTGACTTGAAATAGTCCACTGTACGCGCGATTTCCGAAGCCAACTCGGCATTGACGCTGTCGATAACCCCCGTCACAGCCGATTGACTGGAGCCGGCCGAACGCCCACCCTTTTTCGTTTCCTCTGCATCTTCATACGAGAGGCCCAGTTCGCGCTGCATGGCTTCCGTGTATCGGTTCCCCCCGATCGGAATATCGCGCGTGAACACCGAGACGCCTCCGCGAACAATGTTGATATTCATGACACTGGCTCCGATGTTCACAAGAGCCGTCGTGTCTTCTTGAGACACGGGATAGTTGATCGCGTGCATGTTTTCGATGGCAAACGCATCGACGTCCATGACCATCGGGAACAAACCCGCACCTTTCACCAACTCCGTCAACTCGTTGATCTTATCCTTCTTTGCGGCCACGAGAATGACGGACATTTCTCCTTCATCCGCATCACCCTCCGAGGGAGGAAGCACGTGAAAATCAATGTTCACTTCGTTGATGTCGAAGGGAATATATTGCTCCGCGGCGAGTCTGACCTGCCCCTCGAGTTCGTCGTCCGGCATCGGCGGCAGACTGATTTTTTTGACAATAACGGCATGGCCGGAAATGGAAATGGCCACCTGTTTAACCTTGACCTTCAATTCCTCAAACAGCTCTTTGATCGCCGAGACGACCCGACCCTCGTCCATAACCGTTCCGTCGACGATGACCTCGGGCTCCAGAGGCTTGATGCCAAATTTCTGCAACAAATACCGCCCGCGATTCTCTTTGAGTTGGACAAGTTTGATGCCGCTCGATCCGATGTCCAAGCCGACGAGCTGACGCTTCGGCGTGAGCATCGAAAAGATATCGGTTTCTACTAGACTCTTAAGGGAATTCAGCATACGCGCCTCAGACTGTATCTCACTTCATGCAACCGACAAAATCATTTCGCGATTTCTTTCAACGCGGCGTTACCATCACCCGCTCATCACAAAACCCCACAGCCACAGCGGGAATCCTTACGGTACACAGGCAAGTATAGTTCATGCCTTTGACGTGTCAAGGAATCGACAGAAATGACAATGAGTGGTCGCGGGAAATGGACGCAATCTGCGAGCGAGGAAGCCGTCCGAGAAGCTATTACTTGCCCAGATCTCGATGAACGACGGTGGTCGGATACCCTGCCGCGGCAAAGCTTTCTTGCAACCGCTTGGCTACAGACACGGATCGATGGCGGCCGCCAGTGCAACCAATCGCGACATTGAGATAGCTGCGGCGTTCACGTTCAAAAAGCGGGATGAGGAACTTGAATAGTTGGTCCAAATGGCTGATGAAGGCAACGGCGTCGGGATCCGACAAGACAAACACCCTGACCTTCGGATCTTCGCCGGTCAGCGGCTTGAGTTCAGGAATGAAAAACGGATTGCGCAAAAATCTGACATCAAACAACAGATCGATATCATAGGGAACTCCGAACTTGTAGCCGAAGGAAATGATCGAAATCGTCAAACGGCGAGGGGCGCGATCCTGGCTGAATTGCCTGGCGAGCAGGTCCCGCAACTCATGGACCGTCAAGTCCGACGTGTCGATAATTCGATCCGCATGACGACGCAACTCGGCAAGCCGTTCCTTTTCGAATCGGACTCCCTCCAACACCGGCAGATCGGGCAGCAGCGGATGCGGCCTTCGAGATTCAGAAAACCTTCTGACCAAGACTTCTTCGCGAGCCTCGAGAAACAGGAGTTCGACGGAATGTCCCAAGGCTCGTACCCGATCCAGCACGCCGACCAGGTCGGTGAAAAACACCCGCTCGCGGACGTCGATTCCCAGAGCGACGTTTCTGATTTCTCCACCTTGCTGATGGCACAATTCGACGAACGGAGGGAGTAGAGCCGGAGGCAAATTGTCGATGCAAAAGTACCCAACGTCCTCAAAGGACTTCAGCGCATGCGACTTACCCGCGCCCGAGAGACCACTGATGACCACGAGCTTTAATCCCGGCATCGCAGAACGTCTTACGGATCGATGAGCACGATTTTTCCGCTCTCCACTCTTCTCAGTATCTGAAGTTTTCCAGAATCAGCGCAAGTGAACACCATTATCGAACCGGGAAGATCATCCAGGCGGCTTGTTGCCGCGGCGCGAGACAACACGGATACCTTGGGCCGCACCACCTCGATTGTCTGTTCGTCTGATTCTGGCACCACGAATGATAATCGTTTCGCAGAAGACGTTTTCCCTTTGTGTTCGGTCCGCCGGTCTTTGTGCTTGCGAATCTGGGTTTCAAGCCGATCAGCCAACTGGTCGATCGTCATGTACATTTCACGAGTCGAGGTTTTGGCCTGAAATCTCTTTCTATTCACGGAGCACAACACCTCCGCCGTATGCTGCAACTTATTCACGCTAAGGGTGATCTCTACTCGATCAAGCTGCACGCCGTACCGATCTAATCGTTCGAACTTCTCGCGAATGTGACGCCTGAGCGCGGGAGTAACAACCAAATGCCTGCCTGTGATCTTCATGCATCCGCTCCTATTGAGAGATTCATCTTAACCGATCAGGTGAGGTGGGTCATCCCGAAGCGTCGCAATGACGACGCGCGGCATGATATTCGCCGGTCGGCCAAATCGGGACATCGGACATCCGAGCAGGGATGACCTTGTAACCTGAGTCCCATCGCCTAGAAAAATTGCTTACGTTGCGTCGCCGGGGGAATGTTCTCCTCGGCCCGGTACTTTGCAACCGTGCGCCGCGCGATGAGTACCTGCTGTTCGCGGAGACGCGCGGCAATCTCCTCATCTTTCAGCGGGTGACGGGTATCTTCGGCTGCAACCATTTTTCGGATCATTTCCCGGACCGTCACAGACGACAACATGTCGCTCGGTTGATCCGCTCGCTGCAGTCCCGCATTGAAGAAAAACTTGAGCTCCAGCATGCCTTGAGGACAATACATGTACTTGTTTGCCGTCACCCTGCTGATGGTCGATTCGTGCATCCCGATGTCCTCGGCAACCTGCTTGAGCACCAGCGGCTTCAGATACTGCACCCCGTGCTCGAAGAACTGCTCCTGAAACTTGACGATACTGGACACGACTTTCACGATAGTCTTATTCCGCTGCTCGATACTGCGAATCACCCACTGTGCGGCGCGGAGACGCTCGTCCAGGTAGGCTTTCGTTTCAGAGGATCCACTCTGCCCAGAAGCCATGAGCTGTTTGTAATACGGGCTAATCCGCATTCGAGGGAGTCCGTCGTCATTCAGCAGCACGACCCATTCCCCTTCGTTCTTCACCACGAACACGTCCGGAACGATCACATAATTCTGTGTGTTGTCGAAGGGACGGCCGGGCTTGGGTTCGAGCCCCTCGATCACTTTGGTGGCCTGCAATACTTCCTCTATCGTCACGTCCAGAGCTTTGGCCACCCGCGCGTATTGCTTCTTCTCGAGATCTTTAAGATGGTGAAGGATAATCGCCTCGACGATCGATCCCTTCAGTGCCCCAGGGCGAGCTCCCAACGATCCGATGGGACTTCGTCCAAGGTGGCCCAGCTGTAAGAGGAGACATTCGGAGAGATCGCGTGCGCCAACCCCTGTCGGATCGAACGTCTGAATGTCCATAAGAACAGATTCGACCTCGGCCTCGTTAAACTCGGTCCCGCTGATGACTTCCGACAGCGGCATGCGCAGATAACCGTCATCGTCCAGATTGCCGATCAACAGTCGGCCAATTGCCTTTTGCCGCTCGGACAAACCGGACAGAGACAGCTGCCAGAGCAGATGATCTTCCAAAGACGTTGCCTTCCGCATGTTTTGTTCATAGGAAGGGAAGTCATCGGATGTGGAGGACTGCCGCTCGCCGCTCCCCGTTCGCCGGTCCGTCTGGAAATATTCCTCCCAGCCCGCCGCAGACACCTCGTCAGGCGTGTCGCGCTCTTCAGGAGTTGCTTCCTCGGAATCTGTCGTGTCGGAGGGTGTGGATGCCGCAGCGGCAGAATCCTCGGCCTGTTCGTCAGCGGAACTTCCGTCGCTGTCTTCGGCTTCGGCCGGCAATTCGTCCAACAACGGATTGTCCATCAAATGCTGAACGAGACTCTGTTGCAATTCCAATCGTGACAATTGCAGCAGCTTGATTGCCTGCTGCAACTGTGGCGTCATGATGAGCTTTTGGCTGAGCTTCAGGTCGAGGCGCAGTTTCATCGACACCGTATTCGTTCCTTATAGCCTGAATCGATCGCCGAGATAGACAGCTCGGGCCGTTTCGCTTTTCACGATGGCCTCGGGAGAACCCGCTTCCAGGATCAACCCTTCATTGATGATGTACGCGCGATCCGTAATAGAAAG
>Ga0268299_1002591_pt1 | contig 20752 bp, 6 predicted proteins | sample NOBtaG_FD_193484 | JGI IMG/M metagenome (GOLD analysis project Ga0268299, IMG submission 193484) | Activated sludge microbial communities from bioreactor in Nijmegen, Gelderland, Netherland - NOB reactor | ecosystem: Engineered > Bioreactor > Aerobic > Activated sludge | place: Netherlands... | reverse complement strand
ATGAGCTGCCCGGCCGACGGTTGTCGATGCCGCTGGCGCCGTAGGCCTCGCCGGTCACCTCGGTGCTGCCGCTCACGCGCAGTCCGGGGACCTGGAGGGCCTGGCATTCCGCCGTCGTCGCCGCGCCGGCGCAGACGGCGAGCAACAGCACCGCGTGCCTCGCGTCCATGGTCATGGCTGCGCCTCCGGCTTCACCCCGCGCTCTTCGCGCAGCGTCTCGAGTTCCTTCGCGACCCGGGCGGCATCGGCGCCGCGCCCCTGCCGGTGCAGCACCTCGATGAGACGGTCGGCGAGGACCAGCGACTTGGGCAGCCGCAGTCGGAGCCGCAGCACCTGTTGCTCCAGCGAGGCCAGGGCCTCGGGCGACCGATCCAGCGCGAGCAGCGCCCGGAACGGCGCCTCGCTCTCGGGTGAGGCCTCGAGCGCGTGGGTGAAGAGCACACGCGCATCCGCCGCGCGCCCGACCCGCACATAGTGGTCCCCGACCTCGATCTGCAGGGCCGCGTCGGCGCTGCGGTTCGCGATGAGGGAGTCGTAGCGGGCCGTCGCGGCGGCCCAACGCCCGTGCTGCACGTCGGCGCGTGCCATCGCCCGCGTGAGCACACTGACACCGCGCCACGCCCGCGCGGCCTCGACGATCTCCGCCTTACCCCAGCCTTCGTCCGCCGCGAGCGAGTCCACGATCGGGCCCAAGGCGGCGATCAGACGTTCGCGCTCGGCAAGGTCAGGGCGCGCTCGGGCGAGCGACTCCGTGGACGTCCCGCCTTCGAGTGCCCCGAGCGCACGCTGCTCCGCACCGGCGAGGGCTTCGAGGCCCCGCCAGAGCGCGCGGCGCGTCCAGCGCCGCCATTCGTCGGTGGCGACCCCGCGCCGCAGCGCGAGTGCCGGCCACGGCCCGCTGCCGGGGATCGGTTCTGCCGCGCGCCACAGGTCGCGGGCCTCCTCGGCGCGGCCGGCGGCGTCGCACGATTCCGCCAACCCCACCAGCGCCGCCGCATCCGTGCTGTCCGCCACGAGCCGCGCGCGCCACGCCGCGACGGCGGTCGCCGTGTCGCGGAGCTCGCGGAGCCGGAGCGCCGCGCGATGCAACACCACGGGCGGCCGTGCGACGTCCGCCAGCGGCGCCAGCTGGGCGCGGGCGCTCACCGTGTCGCCGGACAGCACGTAGGTCTCGGCCAGCTCGAACTCCAGCGGTGCCCGATCCCGGCTGCGATCGATCGCGCGGAGCCAGGCCTGCGTGCTCAGCCGCCACTCCTTCGCGTCGCGCTGGATCACGGCCTCGTCCGCGAAGAGCAGCGCGTCGCGCGGGTGCAGGCCCTGCCCGCGCTCGAGGAGGCGCAGTGCCACCGCGCGGTCCCCCCGCCGCCGGCGCACATCCGCCGCCAACCGAAAGACCTCGCGGCCCGGGGCGGCGGGCGCGAGCAGCGTGTCGATCAACGCCAGCAACGCGGGCGCATCACCCTGTTGGCGCAGCAGGGACGCCAGCGCGAGACCGTTCTCCTCCGTCGCGTTCCGTCGGCGGGCCGCACGGAGTCCGGCCACCGCGGCCGCCACGCTCTCGTCCGTCTTCAGCAGCGATGCCTGCATGGACAGCAAGCGCGGATCGGTGGGGTTGGCCTGCAATCCGAGCGAGAGCAAGGCCACCGCGGAATCGGCGCCATTGCGCGTCGCGGCGAGCGCCGCGAGTCCGGTCCAGCCCTCGACCAAGCCGGGGTCGAGTGCCACGGCCTGCGCCCAGAGGTCGGCGGCCGCGCTGGTGCGCTCCGCCCGCGCGCCGGCCACGAGCAGCAAGCGGGCACGCAGCCGCCGCGCGGCGCTGTCCGCACCGAACGGCGCGAGCTGCGTGGCGCCCTCGAGGTAGCGGCCACGCACGCCGAGCAGCTCACCGAGGGCAACGGCCACACGCGAGCGGTCGATGCCGGGAGTGGCCAGCGCGTTGCGCAGCTCGGATTCGGCGCGCGCGGTATCCCCGGTCTGCAACAGCAGTGCGGCGAACCCCACGCGCGTCTCGGCGTCCGTGGGACGCGCGCGCACGATGCGTTCGATGGCGACCAGGTCGGGCTTCCCGTCGGGCGTGCGCGGCGTCGCGCGCAGGGCGGGCGGCTGCGCATGAACGGCCGACGCACCAACCACCAGTGCGATGCCCACCACGGCGCGGACGTTCATGGCAGGCCTCGCACCGGCCGACTGGCCGAGGATTCGTTGCCGGAGGCATCGACGGCGCGGACGACGTACCACCACGTCCCGTCGGCGCCGGCATCGAGGAACTCGAGCTGCGTCACCGGGCGTGGGGTGCGCCGTTCGAAGTTCCCGGTGGGGTTCTTCGCCCGGTACACGTGGTAGCCCGCGAGTTCGCGGTCCACCACACGCTCCCAGCGCACACGCACGCCGGCCCGGTTCGGCAGCAGCGTCGCCGCCGCGAACCGCACGGACGGCGGCGGCACCTTCTCGGCGAAGCTCATGCGCGCGATCGCCGGCCGTCCCACGTTGCCGGCGCTGTCTATCGGTGTCGCGGCATACAGGTACGTGCGGCCGTGCACCTTGGGCAGCGTGTCGCGCAGCGACCACGGGGATCCGCTGCGGCCGTCCACGCGCGCGAGCAGCACGCTGTCCGCCGCCCGGGCCGCGGCGGCGGCACCGCGCAGCGCGGCGGAGTCCCGACGCGTGATGACGTACCAGCGCACGTCGGGCGACGGGCTCGACGACCAGGTGAGCTCCATGTAGCGCCCCTGTTCGTCGCGGGCCACGAAGCCGGTCGGCGGCTCGGGCGCCTCATCGTCGGGCACGACGACCCGCAGGGTCACCGGCGCGCTTTCGTTGAGCGTGCTGTCCACCGAGGCGACCCGCACCGTGTAGCCACCACCGGGCCGCAAGCCGCGGCCATCGGACGTGGAGTCCACGAAGCTGCGTCCCACGAACGGCACGCGGGTGAGTCGCACCATGCGGGTGGAGTCGTCGCCGCGGTAGATGTGGTAACCGCGGAGATCGCGGGCCTGCACCGGCGTCCACGAGATCACCAGCCGTCGCTGCACCGCGCGCGCGCTGACATTGGTGGGCGGTGGCGGCGGCACGTTGTCCACCGCGGCCCCCGTCGCGCTGCTCGACGGCGCACCGACGTTCCCGGCGGAGTCCACGGCCAGGATGCGCCAGAAGTGCTGTTCGCGCTGGGGCACCGTGGAGTCCACGAACACGAGGACGTCCGGAGCGAGGGGACGCGTGGTCACACGCACGAACCGCTTGTTGAGGCCGGCCGCCCGCTCCACGTGGTATCCCGCGACATCGGCACTCGTCGACGGCGCCCACGACACGCGGACCCGCCCCAGTTCGTTCACGGCGACGAGGTCACGCGGTTGCTCGGGGGCCGTGCGATCCCGCACGGTGAGCGACTCCGCCACGGAGGGCTGTCCCTCGCGGCCGGCGATGTCCACCGCGCGCACGCTGTAGCGGTAGGTCGCGCCCTGCTGGAGCTCGCGATCCTCGAAGAACGGCACGCGCCCGTCGAGTCTCACGATCGGCAACTCGGTGAGGCGTTCCTCGCGGCCGGCATTGATCCGCCGATACACGTGATACGCCACGTGCCACTCATCGGCCGCGCGCGTCTCGGCCCACGTGAGCCGGAGCTGGGCGGCCTGCGCCTCCACGCGCAGTCGGCTCGGGACCGGGATCATGCGCAGCCCCGCGTCGGCCGCTGGCGCCCGGACGCTCAGCGTGCGGACGCGGTCGCCGGCGCGTCCCGCCGCGGCCTCCAACTCGACGCGGTACGTCACCTCCACGCCGCGTGGCGCCGCGGGGTCCACCACCAGCCGGCCGAGCGCGGTCGCCGCGGGACGCGAGACCAAGGTCGTGACCGTCTGCGCGAACGCATCCGAAGTGACCCGCCGCGCGAGCTCGACCTCATCTGCCACGCGCAGCGTGCGGCGCAACGCATCGAAGCCGTCGCCGAGCGCCACACGGAACTCGGCCGCGGGCACGACGGCGCGGAGCGGAAGGCTCGCGACGGTATCGCGTCCCGCCACACCTCGCAGCACCGTGAGGGTGCCGCTGCGCGGCAGCTCGCCCAGCACGTAGAGCAGCACGGTATCCGGCGCGATGCGCATGGGCACCACGCGGGTCGTCGTCGATGCCGCTGGCTGTGCCGGTGCCTGTGCCGACGCCAGGGACCCAACGCACGCGAGCAACAACAGCACCGCAACTGCGGAACGCCAGGTCATGGTCCCACCACCCGGAAGCGGACGATGCCACTGGGGAGTCCGGCGCCGTTCACCGCGCGCACGGAGATGTACAGGGTGCGGCCGGCCAACGTCGCCACGGTGGTGCCACTCACGAGCCGGTACGCCCGGTACGACGTACCGCCCGGAGCCCAACTCGCCACGGCGCCCCAGGCCTGGATGTCGTCCGCGCCCTCGCGCGAGCCGATCGCGTACTCGATCCGCTGCACGGCCGACTGCGGATCCACGGCCACGGTGCCCTCGATGGTCACGAAGTAGCTCGACCCGATGGTGGTGATGCGCGCGCTGCCGGTGGGCGTGCTGGGCGGGGTGTTGTCGTGGATCGCGATGCCGGAGCCGAGCGCGGTGCCGGCCCGCTCCTGCCCGTTGACGCTGCGCATGGAGACTTGCACACGCCCGCCCTGCGGCACGGTGATGGCGGGCAGGCGGACGCTCCCAGTCTGCATCGACGCCGTGTTCACGTCGATGCTGCCGCCGGCCGGGAATCCACGGACCGTGCTGCCGTTGACCTGCACGCTGTACTGGTAGCCGCGCACGCCCGTCTCGGGATCGCCGCCGAGCGTATCCACCTCGAGGACGATCGCACCGGCGGTGTTGACCCGCACGCAGAACTTCGGCGCCGCCGGGAGCGTGGGATCGTCGAGGCGGAACGGGCCATATGCGATCGGCGCGGATGCCAGGCCGGAGATATTCTCGGCCACCACGGAGAGGTACAGACGTCGCGTGTAGTCGAGCGGGGTGCCCGTCTGCGTGAGCTGCGCCGTCCCAGGGGCGAGCGCCATCCAGCCGTTCTGCTGATACGCGGTGGCGGCGACGGTGTCGAACCGCACGTGATAGCGGAGCACCTCACCGGACTCCGCGTCGCGGGCGACGCCCCAGTGCGCCGCGAAGCTGGGCTCGACCGCCGTCACCGCTCGCGGGGCCGCCACGGTCCCGGTCGACACCCCGGTGAGCGCGCCGCTCCACGTCCCCCCTGCGCCCGTGGCGCTGCCGGCGGCGGATCCCGCCGCGCCGAAGCCGCCCGCGATCCGAGGCGCGGTTCCCGACGACGGCTCCCGCGGCATCGCAGGTACGGGCGCCGGACAGGCCGCACGCAGCGTCGGTGCCAGCGCCGCGGTGTACCCTGCCGCCGAGTACGTCATGCTGCCGGGGAGGCCACGGCGCACGGTTGCGCCGCTGGTCCATGTGGGTGGCGTCGTGTCGCGCAGCATCATGGCGGAGGCGATGCGCGGCCCGCGAAGCCCCGCACCGTTCACCGCCTGTGCGATCAGATAGAGCGGCTGGCTCGGCGACACCACGATGTCGTCGAACACGACCGTCGTACGACCGAGGTAGTTGGTCATCGGCCGGACGTCCGCACTGTCGGGTCGGCTGCCGAAGCCGATCCAGTACTGCGAGATCCCGGACTGGGCGTCCGAGGCCGTCCACGAGGCCTCGAACGACGGCCGCCCGATCCAGTGCACGTGCGCGCGCCGCGTGCTGGAGAACCGGGCCTCCACGCCCGTGATCGTGATGCCGACCGCCGAGGGCGGTGAGGCATCGGTGGTGCTGACCGTGGTGGAGGTGCTGGCACCGCTCGCCGTCCGTCCGGTGGTGAAGAGCGCGTCATACGACATGCCCACCGTCCCCTCGAAGCCCGCGCCCCCGAGGGCGCCGCCGGTGAAGCTGCGCGATTGCCGCGTGGTGGTGAGGGTGGGCTGGACCGCATAGGTCAGCGTCACGCCACGGCGGCCGATGATGAACCGGCGCGGCGTGGGACGACCGATCCGCGTGGTGCCCGTCAACCCCGCGAACGTCATCATGCCGTCGCTGCGGGTGTCCTCGTAGCTGTAGGCGAACACGCCGCGGGGGTGCGACGCCGTCCAGGTGATCAACTGCTCGGAGTAGTGCCCCCGGTTGCGGGCGATGACCCGCGCGCCCGCGACGCGTGGCACCGCGAGCTCGGCGAGCAGCTGCGCCCGCCGCCGCGCGAGGGAGATGGTGTCGGCGTCGGGATCCAGATCCGGCGCCCCGCGCAGCCGATAGATGTACCGTTCGTACGCGTCGGCCAGGGCGCCCACCAGGTTGCCCTGCGCCACGGCGAGCTCGCGGTAGGCATCGGACACGGCCGCATAGGCCTCCTCCACCGCAGCGACACGCGCGCCCCCGGTGGCACGCTGGTCGGCCTCGATGGAATCGAGCGCCGGGATCGCACGACCGAGCACGGCGGCCCCCACGTCGTACCACAGGTACTCGCCGAACAGGTTGGTCTGCTCCACGACGAAGCTCATCGGCGCGGGCTCCACCGACGCGGAGCGGAACTGCCGCGAGATCGTGTCGGTCGCGAGCAGCACCCCCAGCATCGTCGCGCGGTCGAGTCCCAGCTCCCGCACGGCGCGTCGGTCGGAGGCGCGGTAGGCCGTCTTGGCCGCGATCGCGGCGCGGATGCCGGACTCGCGCGACCGCAGCGTGTCGAGCTTGGTCGCCACGTATGTGCGGCGCTCGTTCACGAGCTGGACCTGGCGCGCCAGGAACAACTGCGACTGCTGCGTCACCGAGCCATAGCGTTCCGCGAACCGGAGGAACGACCCGTCCGCGGTATCGCTGAGCACGGCGCGCGAGCGCGTGAGCAGCTCCTCGATCGCCGTGATGCGCTGCTTCACCTCGCGCAGGGCGTTCATCGACGCCTCATGCTCGGCGCGCGTCCGCTCGGTGAGCGAGCGCGCGGCCGCCACGTCGAGCTCGAAGCCCATGTCGGTGGCCATGCGGCGCGTCTCGCGGCCGTAGGCATCCGTGCTTGAGCTGCCCACCGTGGAGTCGAGGCTGACGCGGCGCAGCGGCGACGCCGGCAGGGTGTCGAAGGTGCCGCGGCGCAGCGCGGTCACGTCGCCCCGCAGCAGTCGCAGGCGGTCCTGCACCCGCGTGCGCTCGGACTCCATGCCGGCGATCGCCGTGTCGAGGTCCGCCGCGGCCTCCGCGGTCTGCAGGCGCGGCGCCCGGGCGTCATCGAGGACGTGCTGCGTGTACCACGGGATGTGCTCGTTCAGCGGCGTCGGACCGAAGTCGTTGCGCGTCTCCAGGTAGCCGGACAGCGAACTCACGAAGCGCCGCGCGTTCGCGTTCAAGGCGTTCAGGCGGTCATAGGCGCGGGAGAGCTCCTCGGCGCTGTAGCGCCGCAGTTCCGGTGCCGTCGCGGACGCGTCCGAGACCAGCCCGAGCGCGCGGTCGCGGGCCGACTCCATCTCATCGCGCACCGCCTGGGCCCGGGCGATCATCTCGTCCATGGTCGGATCCGAGCCCATGCCGCCCGACCATCCCGAGGGCTGGGCCTTGGCCCAGATGGTCCCCTCCCACGAGATGCCGACCACGCTCACCCGCAGGCTGGCCGAGGCATAGAGCATCCAGTCCGGCGCCAGCAGGAACGCACCGCGGAGCCGCGCCTCGGCACTCACGAGACCGCCGAGCAACTCGAGTCCGACGTAGATCTGCACGTACCCACCGACCTCGCCCAGAGCCTCCCGGTACCAGATGGTGGCCTCGAAACCGGCCGAGATGGTGATGATCCAGATGTCGAACCGTGCGCCGATCTCCAGGCTGAACAGGAAGCCCGGCGGCCCGACGAAGATGTCGGAGTTGGCGGTGATGAAGCCCAGCAGATTCAGGTTCATCTGCCCGTGGATGCCCCAGGCATCCTCGGAGTAGATGAAGAAGTTGATCATCAGCTCGCCCGTCACCAGCGGCTCGTAGTTCACGCGGATCCAGAAGGAGCCTTCCGCGAAGGCCTCCCGCAGTCCGATGACGAGGTAGAACCCGCCCGACAGCTTCTCGGCCCCTTGGTCGAGCAACGTGGCCGCGCCGTACAGCAGGAACGATTCGGAGGTGACCGAGATGAAGACCCGTCCCTCGACGACCGATTCCGACACGATGGCGATCGCGGCGTAGAACATGACCGCGAAGTCCGCATCGCGCGCGCCGGCCGGCGACGACTGGATGCGGTCGATCGCCGCCGAGTCGAGCCCGGCCATCGTGTAGGCATTGGTCACGTCGGCGACGCGGGGGCGGTAGAAGAACCCGGCGCCGAACTCCGTCAGCGCCACCGCCGGGAACAGGTCGATGCGTGCCGTGATCGCGATGAACATCCCGACACGCAGACCGTCGCCCGCCGTGATGTTGTTGGAGACCATGCCATAGAGGCGCACGCCGACCGCGGGCGTGATCAACAATCGCGCCTGGGCCCCCAGCACCATCCCGAATCCCGTCGCCGTCTCCTGGAAGCGGAAATCCGCCGTGAGTTCCAGGATGTTCTGCATCGTGAGACTGGCGCGCCGGATGATCAGTGTCGTTCCGCCGCTGGTCTCCTTGTAGAACAGGAACCGCTCCACGCTGCCGGCGAAGACGGGATTGTCCTCCCCGCCGATGCTCACCGAGCCCGCGAACGAGATCAGCTGGCTCACCGTCACCGTGACGCTGTCGCTGCTGGCGCCGCCGTCCGGGTTCGCGAGTGTGAGGGTGGTGTCGCGGTTGATGAACACCAGGTCGGCCAGCCGCACCGCGAGCACGTCGGCGATGTTGAGGGAGGCCTCGCGGATGCCGTCCGGCGGGAACGTGACGCCCTGGTTGGTGATGCCGAAGCGCTGGAACTCGATGGAGCCCGTCACGGCCTCGATGTTGAGCGACAGCCCGCCGCTGATGACCACGCCGAACTGCCCCGGCACCTTCGGCGCGGCCACCTCCGTCAAGCGGAGGTTCAGCACCTCGAAGTCGAAGTTGAACTCCCGCGCCAGGGCGTAGTTCTGGAACAGCACGCTCCCATCAAACCCGATGCGCAGGCCGGGCAGCACCGTGCCGCCGCTGGTGTCGCCGATGCGGATGTGGTTCTGCGCCCGGTCCTCCTCGTCGGTGCCCAGGTAGGCATCGACCACCGCCTCGATGCCCCCCGACCGCGGGTCCGCGACATCGAGCGTCATGCTGAGGTGCCGCACGCGCACCTTGGCGATGCCGAAGTCGATGAACTGCGCGCCGGTGCAGCAGGCGGACTCGTCCGCCAAGGCCACCACGCGGAAGCTGCCGGACACCGTGCCGTCGGGGTTGATCGCGATCGTCGCCCGCTGGCGCGCCTGCACCAGCGGCTCCGGCAGGCGCACGCTGGCCGCGATGCGCAACTGCGTATCGATGATGTTCACCGAGTCCAGCGTGAACACATCCGGCGCGACGATGGGGATCGAGCGGCTCAGCAGCGTCGCGCCGGCGATCGACACGTTCCCCTGCGACGTGACGGTCAGCCCCCAGAACCGCGAGGTGTTCTCGTACTCGGCGCCGGGGAACAGCGTGATCGCGCCCGTCATGGTCGCGGACAGCACGTTGTCCACGTAGCGGAAGCCGAGCGCGGGATAGTCCGCCCCGCCCCCCACCGAGTCACGGAGCACGAACTGCTGGCCGAAGAGGTCGAACCGCTGTCCCTCGGCCGGCGTGGCGATGCGCACGTCGGGGATGGTGATGCCCCGCGTGCCGATCGAGAGGTCGCGGACGGTGACGCCGAAGTCGCGCGCGAGGTCGGGCACGCGGAACGTACCCGAGAGCCGCACGGTGAACTCGCTGTCGTTGGCCGTGACCGCGAGTGCGGGTACGCCCTCGATGCTCGCCGGCGTGAACGTGGCGACACCGAGCGGGAGGTCGCGGCCCTCGAAGGCCGCGAGGTCCACCGTGGCTTCGAAGCCCGCGGCACCGCCCACGCTCGCCGTGAAGAAGATCGCTTCGGGGGTCGGGGTCCCGCCGCTCCCCGGCTCGGCGAACAGGCTCGACCGGAGCGCGCCCGCGAGCCGAACCCGGGGTGTCCCGCCCTCCGGGAACTCGGCCCGTACGCCGATCACGTCGATCCCCAGCTCCGGACTGATCGTGCTGGTCACCACCGGTCGTACGCTGGGATCGTAGGTGGTGGCGAAGGTGCCGACCTCCGCCGTGCCGCTGAAGCCACGTTCACTGATGGTGAGCGAATCGAATCGCACCTCGATGTCACCCATGGACGGCGGCAACGTGACCCGCGCGCCGAACCGCAGGCCGTAGGGGCCCGACGGCGTCGGCCCGTACGCGAGGTCCGTGATGTCGATGGGGATGCCGAGGTTCCGCAACGGCAGCAAGGACTCCTGCCCCTCCGGTGTGGTCGCGGTGATGCTGCCGCGCACGAACGCGAAGGTGCGCGGATCCACGGTCACGTCGAATCGCACCTCGACCGACGGTGCGGCCTCGGTACCCTGGCGCAGCGCCGGGATCTCGAGCCGCACACCGCGTCCCGCGCGCGTACGGAGCGTGAGCCCGGTGGGACCCGTCTCGGTCTCCACCACCGCCTGCCCCGCCTCGCGCAGTTGCAGGAACGCGACCGTGGTGTCCGGCAGCCCCAGGCGATCCGGGATCGGGATCACCGAGAACACGTCACCGGGCCAGAAGCCCGTCGAGTCCAGGTGTGCGATCAGCGCCGAGCCGTTCATGAAGTCCACGCGTCCCTGTCGCACGCCGAAGGGCTCGAGGCCGAGGGCGAACTGGTTGCGGAACTCCACACTGAGGCTGTCCAGCGACTCATCGCCCACGCGGACCATCGCCCGCGCGGTCCCGCTCACCCGCAGCCCGAGCGAGTCGATGCCGACCACATCCGGCAGCACGAGCCGGAACCCGTCCGTGGTGAGCGGCGGCGCACCGGCGGGCAACGCGCGCCACTGCAGCCCACCGCCGGCCGCGACCTCGGCGCCGAGAGCGAACGAACTCGTGAACGACGCCGAGCCACTGCGTACGCGGAACGTCTGCAGGTCCAGCGCGAACCGGTTGAAGCTCACGCCGATCCGTGCGCCGTCGTCGAGGTTCAGTCCCCCTTCACCGGTGAGCGTGAAGCCGAGCGTGTCGAGGCGGGCGCGCGCCACGGAGAACGTGAGCACCGGGTCCTCGGCCGGGAAGCCGAGGCCGAACGGACGGGTGATCTCGATGAAGCCGTCCGTGAGCCGTCCGGCGACGAGATCCACCGTGAGCGACCCGCCCGCGACGATGCTGTCCGTGCCACCGGGGGGCGGCGGGAGCTTGAGCGTGCCGTCCAGTCCGAACAGCGCCTGCTGCGCGCCGCTGCCGCCGATGCTGAAGTCGAGTTGGGACCGCGTGACCTGCACGGCAAGCGGTCCGAGCACGAGCGGGCACTGCGGCACGAGGCCGGTGACTTGCCCGCTCACCTGCCCTGCGCCGGTCACCGTGAGCGTCGCGCCGGGCATGTTGAGAGCACCGCCGGTGGCCGCGGGGCACTGTAGTTCCTCGGGCAGCCGGAATCGCCCGCCCACGGTCACGGAGACGTCCTGCGCGCCGCCCGACTCGCCGAGCGTGCCGCCCAGGCGCAGGATGTCGATGCCTGCCGTGCCGCCGAGCGGCAACGGCACGGGGGTCGCGAGCTCGCGCGGCTCGATCCGGCCGATCACGCGTCCGTTGCGGTAGCCGGCGTCGAGCACGGTGACGCGCAGGTTGCGCAGCTCGGGCGGCGCACTGGCCGGCAGTCCGCCGAACCCGAGCTCGAAGTCGAAGCCGAACCCGAAGTCCGTCGGCAGGACTCCACGGGCCCAATCGAACGACAGCCGCGACATCCGGAACGCGAGCGGCCGCACCTGGAAACCATCCAGGTCCACGAGTCTCGTGCTCGCCGGGAACTCGGGCACCACGTACTCGGGGATCGTCAGGCCCGTCGGTGTGATCAGGATGCCGCGCAACGCGGGCAGCTGGAGGTCGCCGAGTCCGGGGAACTGGAAGCCGGCGTCGAGCGACAGCTCGAAGTCCCAGCGTCCGGCGACGTACTCCAGCCGCGGGATCGCGAGCCGCTCGAGGCTGAGCGCGAATCCGCCCATGTCCATCCGCGTGAGCGGCCCGAGTTCGGGCAGCACCACGTCGCTGACGCGCACGCCCTCATCCGTGACGCGGACACGCGCCGAGGCCCGTGTCGGCGTGCCGCCGCCGAGCGCCATCTCCACGCCACCCGCCAGCGCCAAGTCGAACAGCACGCGGCCCGACGGGAAGTTCACGTCGAAGCTGCCCGCGATGGTGTCCACCGCCAAGGCGATCCGCTCGCTGCCGCTCACGAGCGGGATGCGTTCGTTCAGCGGCAGCAGCACCGAGCCGGCCAGCGACCCACCGGCATCGAGGACCAACTGCGCCGCGCCGGGAGCGCCGCGCGGTCCGCCGAAGAGCGGGATGCGTCCGGCGAGCGTGACCCGTGTGGGGCCGCCCCCCGGTCCGGGCGCGATGGCGAACGAATCCGCCGCGAACGGGATCCCGAGCGCCGTGAGATCGAATGCCGCACGCGAGGCCTCCGGGATCCGCAGGTCGAGTCGCCCGCTGCGCAGGCCTTCGAGCAATCCATCGAAGGTGAGGTCGAAGTTCACGTCCACCTGCGGTGCGGCCGCGCGGCCGCCCTGCAGCGCCGGGAACACCAGTCCCACGGGCTGCCCAGGCCGCGTCCGCACGCGCAGGCCCCCGCCACTCACGGTCTCCACATCCACGAGCAGCGACGAATCGACCGCACTGCGCACTTGCAGGTAGGCGACGCTGGTGTTCGGCAACGGCAGTCGCGCGGGCAACAGGCCCATGCCGATCACGGCGAGGTTGGGATGGAAGCCGTTGCGGTCGATCGTCGCGACGACCTGGTCGCGCAGCCGCAGGTCCAACCGTCCCTGCGTGACCGCGAACCGCTGCAGGTCCACACCGAAGTCGTCGCTGAAGGTGGACGCGAGCGACTCGAACGTCCGTCCGTCGAAGATCAGCCGCGCATCACCGGTGCCGGCCGCGCGGAAGCCCGCCCGGTCGAGGATGATCGACTCCGGAAGGTCCACGCGCAGCCCGACGGTCAGGCCGAGTGCCGCCCCGCGCGCCACCGCGCGCCAGGCCAGCCCGCCCTCATTGATGCCGACCTCGAATCCGAACGGCGCATCGAACCGCGCTTCGCCGGCGAGCACCTGCATGGTGCGCGGATCGAGCGTGAGCGCGTTGAACGTCGTGGCGATGGCCGGGGCGCCCGGCAACACGAGGCGATTGCGCCCATCGACGGTGATGCCCAGCGTGTCGAGCGTGACCCGCGAGAGCTCGAACGAGAGCACCGGATTCTCACGCGGTAGGTCGAGCCGGAGCGGACCGGTGAAGGTGAGCGAGCCCTCGGTGAGGCGCTGCTGCACGAGATCCACGCCGATCCGTCCCGCGCCGCGCACGGGCGTCGTCGCGATCGCGAACGTCGCCTCCGCCTCCGCACGGAGGATCATCACCTGCGGACCATCCGCCCGATCGCCGAGGTCGAGCGACGCGTCGCGCATGCGGACCTGCACCGCCGCGAGGTCGATCGGACACGGCGGGGCGAGTCCGCTCACCCGTCCGAACACCCGCCCGTTGGGACCGAAGCGCAGCGCGGCGGTCCCCAAGGTCATGTGCGGCGAGCCGTCGCAGCTCAGCGCCGGCGGCAGCACGATCGCGCCGTTCGCCTCGGGCAGTGAGTCGAGCGAGACGCTCGGGCCCGCGATGCCGATCGCGAGCGCACCACCGAGCCGCGTGAGCTCGAACCCGGCGGGACCGAGCGGGAACACGCAGCTGCCGGTCGCGAAGTCGCGCGGCACGATCGTCGCCCGGAAGCGGCCGCTGCGGATCCCCACGTCCCGCAGCGTGATCGCATCGCCCGCCAGGCAACTCGGGGCGCCCGCCCCAAGGGACGGCAGGGTCAGCGCCGCGTCGAAGCCGAAGTCGAAACCGTCGCCATTGTTGGCCTGCCAATCGGTCCACGACAGCGTGAACGCGGGGAGGCGAACCCGCGAGACGCGGAATCCGAACCCGCCAGCCGTGATTCCGCTGCCGGGGATGGCCACATCCATGGAAGGGAATCGCATCCCGTCGCGTGTGATCTGCACACCGGCCAGCGACGGGATGGTGAGTCCTTCGAGCAGCGGGATCGACGGCGTCGCGTCGAGGGCCATCGCGAAGTCGAAGCCACGGCCCGCGGTGTAGCCGAACCGCTCGATTCGCAGGGCGGAGAGCGCGAGTTGCACGACACCCAGCGCCGCGCTGCCGTCGCCGGCATCACAATTGGGCCGGAAGTCGTTGGTCGTCACCCCGCTGGCCGTGACCCCGAGCTCGAAGTCAGCCGAACAGGCGATTCCCGCGTCCATCGTGAGCGCCGCCGCCGCCGAGAGTGTGGGCGTCACGGCACCGGTCGTGAGGTCCACGGCCACCTGCCCGGCGACGCCGGCGAGTGCGAGCTGGAAGCGATCGACGCCGGGGATCAGCGATAGCGGCGTGGTCGGCGAGCACACGACGCGCACCGTCAGACTGCCGCCGGCCTCCGCGTCGCCGGACACGTTGCTGCAGCCGACATCCTGGCCGAAGAGTTCGAGGCCACCGACGAAGCTCGCACGCGCCTGCGGGAACGCGACACTCGCCCGCGCCACCGTGAAACGCACCGGGTCCCCACCGATGTCCACCAGCCGCGCCGTCCCCGACGACTCCGCCGTGAGCACACCGTCGAGTCCGGCCGGCGTGATCCGCACGCGACCGCCGAGCGGCAGGTTGGGGCGTCCGGGCAAGGTCAGCTCGCCGGCGAGTGTCATGCCGGCGGTGGGCGAGAAGTTCAGCCCGGTGAAGCGCACGAAGTTCCCGCGCGAGAGCAACGGGATGTCGTCCGCCCGGAGCCCCGCGCTCGCGTCACCCGCGGTGATACGGATGGCCGGGAGCGCCGATCGGTCGAGCGTCAGTTCGCGCAGCTCGATCGGGATGCGTCGCGAGAAGATGCTCGGTGCCACGAGCTGCGCCCGGCCGGACAGCCAGTACTCGCCCGGCGACTCGCGCAGGGAGACCTCCCCGAGTCCCGTGATCCAGGCGCGGCCGGGGATGAGCTCGATGGAGTCGGGGAAGACGTTGGTGGCAACGGTGATCGGCCCCGTGCGCGTGGTGCCCCACGTGAAGGAGAAGATCTCGCTGCGCCGGCCGTTGCTGCCCAGCGCGGCACCATCGGGTGCGAGCAACTCCACCTGCCATACGTACTCCTGCCCCACTTCCAACGGGAGCGCGTCGGGCGGATAGACGTGGAACGGCGCGCCCTCCACCTCCACTTCGTGCTGCGGGATGTTCCCTTGCAGCGCGACCTGCGGCGCCTGGCTCGGCAGGCGTCGCGCGATGCGCAGCCGATACCGCGCGGTGAGCCCGGGACCCAACTGCGCCGGCATCCATTGGAAGGCCGGCTGCGGGATCATCACGCCACTGCCATTGGCGGGCGCGAGCAACTGCGGAGGATCGGGATAGCTGATGCGGAAGTCGTCGCAGGCCTCCACCAGCAGCGCATTGCCCTGCGGCGTACGGAGCTGCGCGCAGATGCGGTACTCCCCTTCGGGCAACAGACCGGTGCGCAGCGCGATGTCCCGCGCGGCGGGATCGTAGTTGAACGCCTGCCAGTCGAGCAGCGTGGTGGTGGTGTAGAGCTGCGAGTACGGCCCGAACGGCACGGTCTGCAGCGGGCTGGCGGCGCGCCCGATCTCGCCGCGCCCGGTGGCGGTGATGATCGCCTCGATGCGGTAGTCGACGGTCGCGTTGCCGCGGTAGAACACCGAGAGCTGCGCGATGCCCGGATCGCGCGACCAGTCCGAGAGGTAGGGGCTGGGGGTGGGACGCACCACCAGCGTCGCGGTCCAGTTGGGATCGCCCGCCTGCGCGAGCGCGCCGCGACCCGTGGCGGCGACCATCACCAGCGCCGAGGAGAGCAGCGCCACCGCGACGGCACCGTGCCGCCGCACGCGGGCCAACGCGTCCTCGCGCTTCGAACTCGCCTGACAACGGTTCGGGGAACGTTGCACGGTCGGCGGATCGGTGGGGGTCGGCGCCCGACCTCATGCGGGACTCGCACAAGAGGCTCCGAAAGGGGATGCGCAAATACCCCTCGCCACACGACATGAACCGATCGGTTTTCCTGCCGGGACGACCGGTCCTAGCGGTGTTTATCCCGCCATCGGGAGCGCGCTGCGCTCCTGCACCGGTGTACCGGTGAACGTCGCACCGGTGGTGCCCGTCAGTTCCACGCGGAGGTACGAGCCGATGAGCTCCGGCGTTCCGGGGACGAGCACGGTCTTGAAGTCGCGCGACCGCGCCTGGAGCAGCTCACCCTTGCGTGCTTCCTTCTCCACCAGGACCTCCACGCGCGCGCCGAGCCGCGCCATGTTCTTCTCGCGCGCGATGCCACGCACGGTCGCCACCAGGGCGTCGTAGCGGCGGTCCACCGTGGCGTCCGGCACGGTCCACTCCGGCGGCATGCGCGTGGCCGGTGTGCCTTCGCGCGCCGAGAACTTGAACGTGAACGCATCGTCGAACCGCACCTCGCGGCAGATCGAGAGCGTGTCCTCGAACTCCTCGTCCGTCTCGCCCGGGAAGCCCACGATGATGTCGGTGGTGAGCCCGAGTCCCGGGATCGCCGCGCGCAGCCGCTCCACACAGGCGAGGTACTCCTCGCGCGTGTAGCGTCGCAACATGCGCTTCAGCATCGACGTCGATCCACTCTGCATGGGCAGGTGCACGTGCTCGCAGACGGACGCCGTCTCCGCCATCGCCGCGATCACGCGGTCGCTGAAGTCGTTCGGGTGCGGACTGGTGTAGCGCACGCGCCGGATGCCGTCCACGCCACCGACCGCCCGCAGCAGGTCGGCGAAGTCGTGCGTGCCGTCATGGTAGGAGTTCACCGTCTGCCCCAGCAGGACCACCTCGGTGATCCCCTGCGCGACCACCTCGTGGGTCTCGCGCACCACCTCGGCGAGCCGCCGGCTGCGCTCCGGACCGCGCGTGGTGGGCACGATGCAGTACGTGCAGCGGTAGTCGCAGCCGCGCTGTACCGGGATCCACGCCTTCACCCCCTCGAACCGGCGCGCCGTGAAGTCCTCGTAGTGCTCCTCGAGGTCGAAGTCGGTGGCCGTGAAGCGCTCGCCGTTGCGCGCCCCGTCGATCAGCGCCGGCAGCATGCGGTACGCGTCCGGACCCACCACGAGCTGCACGCGGGTGTCGGTCTCGAGCAGGCGCGGTCCCAGGCGCTGCGCCATGCAGCCGGTCACCCCGAGCACCGCGCCGGGCTTGAGGTCGCGCCGGAGTTCGCCCAGCCGCCCGATCACCCGCTGCTCCGCATTCTCCCGGATCGCGCAGGTGTTCACCAGCACGACGTCCGCGCCCACCGGCGAATCGCGGGTCTCGTAGCCCTCGGCCTGCAGCTTGCCGTACATCAGCTCGGAATCGCTGACGTTCATCTGGCAGCCGTAGGTTTCGATGTAGACGGAAGGCATCAGCGCGTGAGGGTCTGAAGGGGATCCGGGCGATGGGGGTCCTGCACCGTCACGCGTGCGGGACCGACGGCGACGAGCGCCGGGCCGGCGGCGGGGGTCCCCGCACCCGCCTCGCGCAGGTCCGCGTGGAAGCGCGCGCGGCGCGGTAGTCCCGCATCCACCTGCACCTCAAGATAATCCTCGGTCAGCCCGGTCCGTACCGGGTGGCCACCGATCACCACCACGTCGGCCACGCCGCCGGCCCGCGAACGCGCATAGGCCGCGCGCTTCGCCTCGCCGATCGCGCGGAGCTCCGCCGCACGGTCGCGGGCCAGCGTGGGATCCACCCGCCCCTCCAGGCGCTCGGCGGCGGTGCCCGGTCGCGCGGAGTACGGGAACACATGCAGGTGCGTGAAGGGCAGGTCCCGCAGCAGCGCCAGGGTCTGCGCGTGGTCCGCGTCGGTCTCACCCGGGAAGCCGGTCATCACGTCGGCGCCGAGGCCGAACACCGGCCGGTCGGCGGTGAGCCGCAGGATCGCCTCCGCGTAGCGCGACGCGGTGTACCAGTGCCGCCCCATCCGCTTGAGCACGCGGTCGCTGCCCGACTGCAGCGGCGCATGGAGGTACGGACACACGCGGTCACCACCGTCGCGCAGCAGCGCCGCGAGCCGCGCGTCCACTTCCGTCGCTTCCACCGACGCCAGGCGGAATCGCACTCGCGGGACCTCGGCGACCAGCCGCGTCAGCAGGCGGCCCAGCCCCCCAGGCTGGCCCGACTCCGCACCGAACGATCCCACATGGATCCCCGTGAGCACGATCTCCGGGTGGTGCTCGGCCAGTACCTGTGCCTCGGCGAGCAACGCCTCCACCGGTCGCGAGCGGTGCGCGCCGCGCGCCAGCGTGGTCGCGCAGAACGTGCAGTGCTCGTCGCAGCCTTCCTGCACGCGCAACGTGGCCCGCGCACCGGACTGGTTCCGCGCCACCGGCAGCGCGGCGCCGTCGCGCAGCGGCAGCGCCAATGCCGCCGCCACCTGCGGCAGGTCCGCCCCCGCGATCACCGCATGTACGTTGGGCAGCGCGGCGATGCGCTCGGGGGAGCGCGCGGCCGCGCAGCCCGTCACGACGATGCGGGTCGCCGGCGACTCCCGCGCGATCCGCCGCACGGCCTGGCGCAGGTCGGCTTCGGCATCGGCCGTCACAGCGCAGGAGTTGAGCACGGCGACATCGGCCGCCGCGGCGTCGGTCTCCTCGGCGCCCGCCGCCTGCAGCAGCGCGCGCATCTGCTCGCTGTCGTAGTGGTTCGCCCGGCACCCGAAGGTGCGCAGATGGACCTTCATGCCGCGCACCCCGACGGCGCGATCACGCGCCGGCACCGCGCGCGGGCTCGAGCGGGAGTTGGATGTGGAAGCTGCTGCCCTCCCCCTCCTTGCTCCGCACCCAGATCCGCCCGCCGTGCGACTCCACCGCGACGCGACAGAACGCGAGCCCCAGGCCGGAGCTCCGCACGCGCGGCGCATTGGGGGCGCGTACCTGCTCGAACTTCTGGAAGATCAGCTCCTGGTACCCCTCGGGGATCCCCGGGCCCGTGTCGGACACCGTGAGCAGGATGCCGAGCGGGTCGCGTCGGGCGCCAAGGGTGAGTGTGACCGGCACCGGCGAGTGCGTCACGGCGTTCTGAACGAGGTTCGCCAGCACCCGCTTGAGCAGCGTCTTGTCGGCGTGGAAGATCGGCGCGTCGTCACTCACCTCGGTGCGCGCCTGCGTCTGCTCCTGCCGGAAGCGCAGCTCCCAGTCGAAGAGCACCTCGGCCAGCAGGGCCGCCGGAGCGATCGGCTCGGGTTGCAGCGCGAGCGCCTGTTCGTCCACGCGCGAGACGTCGAGCAGGTCCTGGATGAGGCCCAACAGGTCCTCCGCCTTGCCCTCGACGTCGCTGAGCGCGCGGGCCGGTCGCTCGGCGATGGCGCCGAAGTCGCCGTCGCGCAGCATCTCGAGGGTCGCGAGCATCGAGGTGAGCGGCGTCTTGAGGTCATGCACGATCATGCGCATGAGGTCGTCGCGGGCCTTCTGCACCTCGCGCAAGCGCTTGAGGCTCTCCTCGAGCGCGTCGGTCGCGCCCTTGAGCTTGAGCAGGCTGCGCACCCGGGCCCCGAGGACGTGCCGGTTGTGCGGCTTGAGCAGGAAGTCGTCGCCCCCGGCCTCGATGGCCTTCAAGCGATCGGTGGCGTCGTTGAGCGCCGAGACGAAGATCACGGGGATGCGGGCGCTGCGTGGGTCACGCTTGAGCCGGCGGCACACCTCGTAGCCGGTCTCGCGCGCGTCCACGCCCAGGTCGCCGGGCGGCATCTGCACGTCGAGGATGATCAGGTCCGGCTCGTGCGCCGCGCAGAGCGCGAGCGCCGACGGGCCGTCCACGGCATGGATCACCTGCAGTCCGAATCCCGCGAGCTGGTCGCGGAGGAGTTCGACGTTCGCCTCGACGTCGTCCGCGACAAGGACCAGCGCGCCAGCCGTCGTCGCGAGGGGCGCGCTGGGGGTCGTCACACGGGGCTCAGGGCCGGATGCCGAATCCGAAGGAGACCAGCCAGGCACGCTCGTTCACGCCGCCGGTGGTGCGCACCGCACGTTGCAGCGCGAGGTCGATCTGCCCGCGGCTGCGGCCGAGTGGCACGCCCACGCCGCCGCTGAAGGTACGCTCGTTCACCTGTGCGCCGTTCAAGCCGAACGGCAGCGAGCGGTCGCGCGCGCCGAGCCGCGCGATGGTGGCGACGCCGCCGAGCCGAGGGCCGAGCACGTCCACGCCCAGCCCAATGTCCGTGGCGTCGAACGTAGACATGTTGGCGCCGCCCAGCGGATCGAGCCCCGACCACTCGGTGCGGTCGATGCGCGCGGACAGCGTGGTGTTGGGGATGCCGTAGTACGAGGCGCCGGCGCCGAAGCGGCGGGGCACCTTGCCCTCGCCGAGCAGCACGATGTCCTGCTTGGCGTCGACCGTGCCTCCGAAGCGCGCGGACGCGCCCAGGATGAGCTTGGGCGACGGCGAGTAGATCGCGCCCATGGAGTAGGCGCGGCCACTGAAGTTGATCGTGGACGCCTGCGAGACGCCACCGATGTTGGTGCTGTCCGGGAAGCTCCGGCTCACGAAGATGCGGTTCTCGCCCGAGATCGCGTGTACGGCGACGCCCACCTGCACCTTGCGCGTGAACCAGTACGACACCGCGAAGCGCGCATCACTCATCGCCCCGTTCGACGACG
>Ga0268299_1002590_pt1 | contig 20773 bp, 18 predicted proteins | sample NOBtaG_FD_193484 | JGI IMG/M metagenome (GOLD analysis project Ga0268299, IMG submission 193484) | Activated sludge microbial communities from bioreactor in Nijmegen, Gelderland, Netherland - NOB reactor | ecosystem: Engineered > Bioreactor > Aerobic > Activated sludge | place: Netherlands... | reverse complement strand
AGGAAAACGGCCGCTACGGCATCCGCTGCAACGTCGTCTGCCCCGGCGTCACCATTCCCGCCACCTCCGATGAAGTCGGCGGCAACAGCATGTGGACCAACGCCGAAAGCATGTTCACGCCCGAGCAACTCGAAAAGGTGGCCAAGGCGCTGCCGCTGCGCAAGGTCGGCCGCCCGCAGGACATCGCCAACGCGGTGGTGTTCCTCGCCTCCGGCAAGGCCGGGCACGTCACCGGCCAGGTGCTGTCGGTGTCCGGCGGCTACAGCATGATCGGCTGAGGACCGGCACATGAGCTACACCGACATCGTCTACGAGGAGCGCGACCAGATCGCGACCATCGCGATCAATCGTCCGACGGTGATGAACGCGTTCCGCGGCCAGACGGTCGAGGAGATGCTGCAGGCGATGCTGAAGGCCGGCTGGGACAAGAACATCGCCGCCATCGTGCTCACCGGGACCGGCGACAAGGCGTTCTGCACCGGCGGCGACCAGTCGGCGCACTCGGGGCAGTACGACGGCCGCGGCACGGCCGGCTTGCCGATCGAGGAACTGCACAGCGTGATCCGGGACGTGCCCAAGCCGGTGATCGCGCGCGTGCAGGGCTACGCCATCGGCGGCGGCAACGTGCTGGCGACGCTGTGCGACATGACCATCGCTTCCGACAAGGCGGTGTTCGGCCAGGTCGGCCCGAAGGTCGGCTCGGTCGATCCCGGCTGGGGCACGGCCTACCTCGCGGCCGTGGTGGGCGAGAAGAAGGCGCGCGAGATCTGGTACATGTGCCGCCGCTACACCGCTCAGGAAGCGCTGGCGATGGGTCTGTGCAACGTCGTCGTGCCGCACGACCAGCTCGACGCCGAGGTCGCCAAGTGGGGCCGCGAGCTGGTCGAGAAGAGCCCGACCGCTATCGCGATCGCCAAGCGGTCGTTCAACGCATCCACCGAGCACATCCGCGGCATCGGCAGCCTCGGCATGCAGGCGCTCAGCCTGTACTACGAGACCGACGAGTCGAAGGAAGGCGTGCGCGCCTTCCTCGAGAAGCGCAAGCCCGACTTCCGCAGCCGCTTCAAGGCGTAGCGCCGGGCACGCGGTCGCCGGCAGGCCCGCGACCCAGCGGAACGCCTGCAGGGCAGACGCGAGCGCGGCGCGCAGGCAACGCCGGCCCCGGCTTCTGCACCTCGGCAAGCGCGCGCGTCGTGTCCGTGTCGCCTCACGCCTCCTTCTCGGGCTGCGGCGGCGCGATGTTCGGGATGCCGGACATCAGCGTCGTCGGGACCGACTGGATGAGTTCGTCGACCGAGAACATGCCGGCGGCCTCGAACTTGCACAGTGCGCGCGCCTCGACGGGCTCGGCATACGTGTGGATCTTGCCCTTCTCGACGTGGAAGACCTGGCCGTTCACGTCGGCGGCCGCGTCGGTCGCCAGGTAGGCGACCATCGGCGCGATGAACTCGGGCCCGGGCATGGCCATGATGCTGTCGTACATCGCCTGGCTGACGAGGCCCATCTCCAGGCGCTTCTTCATGCCTTCGATGACCTTGTCGTTCATCGTCATGCGCGTCGCCGCCAGCGGACAGATGGCATTCGCGGTGACGCCGAAGCGCCCGAGCTCGCGCGCCAAGGAGCGCGTCAGGCTGATGATCCCGCCCTTGGCCGCCGAGTAGTTGCACTGCCCGACCGAGCCCTTGAACGCGTCCGACGAGAAGTTGACGATGCGTCCCGAGCGCTGGCCGCGCATGACGCGCGACGCGTGGTGGCAGATGTTCCAGTGCCCCTTGAGGTGGACCGTGATGACCGCGTCCCAGTCGTCCTCGCCCATGTTCCAGACCATTCGTTCGCGCAGGAAGCCGCCGACGTTGACGACGCAGTCGAGCTTGCCGTGGCGATCGACGCACTGCTTGACGATCTCGGCGGCCTGGTTGTAGTCCGTCACCGAGTTGTAGTTCGCGCTGGCGCGTCCGCCCGCGGCGGTGATCTCGGCGACGACGCCGTCGGCGACGGCGCGGTCCGAGCCCGCGCCGCTGCGGTCGCCGCCGGGGTCGTTGACCACGACGCTCGCGCCTTCTTTGGCCATCAGCAGCGCCACCGCGCGCCCGATGCCGCGTCCCGACCCTGTCACCACCACCGCCTTGCCTTGCAGATTGCCGCCCATGGACTGTCTCCTCAGGAGTTTCCGTATCGACCGAACCGACCGCCGGCTGCATGCCGGCGGCACGAGCGCTTTGACGCGCGGCGGACCGAGCCTGCCGGCCACGATCCGCACTGCAGGCGCGCCGTCCATCAGGGCAATCCTTAGGCCCCGCGCTAACAAGCGTCAGTTAGTCTAGGCGACCTGCCATGCGCGCCGGGCCCGAAGGCGCGAGCCTCGACGGAACCGCCAGGAGACTTCCATGACCCGAAGCGCACCGCGATCGAACTCCCGCGCGCTGCTCACCGCGGCCTTGCTGCTCACTGCGGCCTTGCTGCTGGCCGCCCGCGCCGCCGGCGCGGCCGATCCGGCCACGATCTCCATCCCGGTCGTCACGCCGATGAGCGGCGCCACATCGGTGATCGGCCAGGATTCCGTGAAAGCCCTCGAGATCGCGATGCGGCACATCGCCGAGGACGGCGGCGTGCTCGGGCGCAAGCTCGAACTGAAGATGGTCGATACGCAGGGCAAGCCCGACGTCATGCGCCGCGAACTCGAGCGCCTGGCGCGGCTGGAGAACGCGCCGCTGGTGCTCGGCTGCGAGGTCAGCGCCGCCACCGCCGCCGGCGCGCAGTTCGCCGAGCAATTCAAGGTGCCCTTCCTCAACTCGGCCGCCGTCGCCGCCGACATCCTGCAGCGCGGCTACGGCTGGTACTTCTCCGACCAGATCACCGGCGACGATGAGGCGCGCGCGGTCACCTCGTTCGTCGAATACCTGGCGTCGCAGAACGCCGGCAAGCCGCTCAAGCTCGGCTTCCTGTTCGAGGACAGCCCGCGCGGTGCAGGCACCATCGAGGCGTCGCGCAAGCTGCTCAAGGACAAGGGCATCGCGCCGGTCGTCGAAGTCTCGTACAACCGCGCCGAGCGCAATCTGCTGCCTCAGGTGAAGAAGGTCGAGCAGGCGGGCGCGGACGTCGTCGTCTGGGCCGGCTACACCGAGGACGTCGTCGCCGGCCTGAAGGCGATGCAGCAGATCAGCTTCACGCCGTACGTGGTCGGCATCGGCGGCGGCCCCGGCGATCCGCGCATCCCGACGCTGGTCGATCCGGCCTTCATCGAGAAGCTGCGCCTGAGCACGATCGACTACTTCAATCCTGACCTGCCGCGTGCCAGGCGGTTCGTCGAGGCCTATCAAAAGCAGTTCGGCACGCTGCCGAGCAGCTACGCGTCGCTGTGCTACCGCGGCGCCTACACCGTGTACGCGGCACTCAAGGCGGCGCTCGCGACCAAGGGCGGCAGCCTCGACCGCGAATCGTTGCGCGGTGCCCTGCGGGCGTTGAAGATTCCCGGCGAGGCCACGATCACGCCGTTCGCATCGATCGAATTCGACGCCCAGGGGCGCAACGTCGGCGCGCGTTCGCTCGTCGCGCAGTGGCAGGACGGCGGCACGCGCAAGGTCACGGTCTGGCCAAAGGACGTCGCCGCGCGCGCGCCGCTGCCTGCGCAGCGCTGAAGCGGGCGTTGTCTTTCGAGCCGCGCATGACGCTCGACCTCGCGCTGCAAGCCGCGGTCTCGGGCCTGCTGATGGGCGGCATCTACGCGCTCGTTGCGCTCGCGCTCGCCCTCGTCTTCGGCGTCATGCGGGTGCTCAACTTCGCCCACGGCGACCTGCTGCTGGTCGCGATGTACGGCACGGTCGTGCTCAACCAGGCGCTCGGCCTGCACCCCTATGCATCGACGCTGCTGCTCGTGCCGCTGATGGGCGTGCTGGGATGGGGGCTCTTCGCAGCGCTCATCCGGCCGCTGCTCGGCTCGAGTGCGCTGATGCAGGCGCAGCTCACGATCGGCGTGTCGTTCATGATCCAGAGCGCCGCGCTGATGATCTTCGGCGCCGATCTGATGAACGTGCGCACTTCGTTCGAGAGCAGCACGTTGCCGCTGGGTCGCGGCATCGTCGTCGGCGTGCCGCTGCTCGTGGCGTTCGCCGTGTCGGTGCTGGCGTGTGCCGCGGTCGCGTGGTTCCTCGCGCGCACGGAGACCGGCGTCCGCATCCGCGCCACCGCGCAGGACCCCGTGATGGCGCGGCTGTGCGGCGTGGCCGTGCCGAGGCTGCAGAAGATGGTGTTCGCGGCCAGCATCGCGCTGCTCGCCCTGGCTGCGGGCAGCCTGATGACCTTCTTCCACGTCACGCCCACCACCGGCGTGCAGTTCAGCATCCTGTCGCTGCTCATCGTGGTGCTCGGTGGCCTCGGCGACCTCAAGGGCGCGTTCGTCGGCGGATTGATGATCGGCCTGGCCGAGTCGCTGGCAGGCGCGGCGTTCGACAGCGCACTGGCGCCGGCGGTGATCTACATCCTGTTCGCGCTGACGCTGCTGTTCAGACCGCGGGGTCTGTTCGGGCGCGGGAGCATCGCGTGACGCCACCGGGGCGCCGCGGCCGCCGCACGGAGGCGGCCCTCGCGCTGCTGCTGATCTGGTGCGTGGTCGGCGCCGCACTGCTGGGCGGCAATCCCTACTGGGTCAGCGTCGCCACCACGGTGCTGATGTGGGTGCACCTGTGCGTGGCCTGGAATGCGGTCGGCGGCATGGTCGGCCAGATCTCGTTCGGCAACGCCGCGTTCTTCGGCATCGGGGCCTACACCTCGACCTTCCTCGCGGCCAGGTACGGCGTCAACCCATGGCTCGGCATGCTCGCCGGCGGCGCGCTGGCCGCCGCCGCGGGCTGGTGCGTCGGCTACCTGCCGTTCCGCTGGCGGCTGAGCCATCTGGTGTTCGCACTGCTGACCATGGCGGCGGGATTCGTGCTGCAGTTCAGCGTCAACGGCATGCGTGCGCTCGGCGGCACGAACGGTCTGTACGTCAACGCCCCGTCCTCGCTGTCCAACCTGCGCTTCGACCACCCGGCCGGCTATCTGTTGACCATCGCAGTCCTGGCGAGCGCGACCCTGCTCGTCGTTGCGCTGCTGTACCAAGGCCGCAGAGGCTACTTCTGGCGCGCCGTGCGCGACAACGAGGATGCTGCGGCCGCCGCCGGCGTCAGCTTGTTCCGGGTCAAGCAGGAAGCGCTCGCCGTAAGCGCATTCGCGACCGCCGTCGCCGGCACCTTCTATGCACAGCAGATCGGCTACATCGATCCGCATTCGGTGCTGGGCGTGGACGTGGCGATCCAGATCCTGCTGTTCGCCGTGGTCGGCGGTGCCGGCACCCAGCTCGGGCCGGTCGTCGGCCCGCTCCTGCTGGTGCCGCTGGGCGAAGCGCTGCGCCTCGCGCTGGGCGGCGGCGCGGCGGCGGAACTGCACCATTTCGCCTACGGAGCAGCGCTCGTCGCGGTCATTCTGCTGTGGCCCGGCGGCGTGGTCGGCGGGGTGCGCAGGATGCTGCAGTCGCGTCGCCCCCCGAGGCCCGCCGACGCGCAGGGCTCCGAACCTGCGTCGGCCGTCGTCGGGCCGCCGCGTGCCCCGACGCCCATCGACAGCGACACACTGGTCGAGGTGGCGGGCATCGGCAAGCGCTTCGGCGGACTGCAGGCGCTGCACGACGTGTCGTTCACCGTTCGCCGCGGCGAGATCCTGGGGCTCATCGGACCCAACGGCGCCGGCAAGACGACGATGTTCTCGATCCTCGGGGGCTTCCAGCGGCCGAGCGCAGGCGAAGTGCGCTATGGGGGCGAACGCATCGACGGCTTGGAACCGCACGAGATCTGCCGGCGCGGCATCGCCCGCACCTTCCAGATCACGCAGTCGTTCCCGACCCTGACCGTGTTCGATACGGTGCTCACCGCGGCGCTGGTGCGTCACCGCATGGCGGCAGCCCTCGGGGTGGCGCAGGCCGTGCTCGTGCGCACCGGGCTGTGGGAAAGGCGCGCCGCCCTCTGCGCGGAGGTGACGCTGGCCGAACAGCGCCGACTCGAGGTCGCGCGCGCACTGGCCACCGGGCCGACGGTGCTGCTGCTCGACGAGTCGATGGCCGGCCTCACGCCGCGCGAGACCGACGCCGCGCTGCGGCTGCTGCGCAGCCTGCGCGACGAAGGGCTGACCATCGTGCTGATCGAGCACGTGATGCGGGCGGTGATGAACATCTGCGACCGGCTCGTCGTGCTCGACGCCGGCCGCCTGCTCGCCAGCGGCACGCCGTCGGCCGTGGCGTCCGATCCGCAGGTGATCCGCGCCTACCTCGGCGCGGCTGCGCCGGGAAGATAGGCATGCTCGTCGTCGAAGATCTTCGTGCGGGCTACGGCAACCTCGAGGTGCTGCACGGCGTGTCGCTGCGCGTCGATGCCGGCGAGGTGGTGGCGGTGCTGGGACCCAACGGCGCCGGCAAGTCGACGCTGCTGCGCACGATCTCCGGGCTGCTCGTCCCACGCGGCGGCGGCGTGCGCTTCGAGCAGCGCCCGCTGACCGGGCTGCAGACGCACGCGATTCCTCTGCTCGGCCTGCTGCACGTTCCCGAAGCGCGCCATGTGTTCGCGCAACTCACCGTCGAGGAGAACCTGATGGTCGGCGGCACGCCGCTGGCCGGCAGCGCCGAGCGCCGCGCGGCGATCGACGAAGTCTGGTCGCTCTTTCCGATGCTGCGCGACAAGGCGCGTGCCGCCGCAGGCTCGCTTTCCGGGGGCCAGCAGCAGATGCTGGCGATCGGCCGCGCCCTGATGGCGAAGCCCCGACTGGTGATGCTGGACGAGCCCTCGCTCGGGCTGGCGCCGGTGGTCGTGGAGGAGCTGTATCTCGCGCTCGGCAAGCTTCGGCGGGCCGGTCTCACGATCCTGCTCGTCGAGCAGGACGTGCACGCCGCGCTGGACTTCGCCGACCGCGCCTACGTCCTCGAGAACGGAACCATCGCGCTGGAAGGCGCGGCCACCGCCCTGCGCGAGGACCGGCACGTGCGCGAGGTGTACCTCGGCCAGTAGACAGGACAACGTCGCAAGGACCACCATGAACCCGCTTGCCATCGCCGCCGCCACCGGGCCTGCGCGCCCCGCGTTGCAGGCCACCGCGTACGGAGTCCGCGATGGGCGCTGAAGCGGCGCCGCCTCGGCGCAGGCCGGCGCTGCAGGCGGCGCATCGAGCCATCTCCGCACTCGAGACGGCGTGCGGCTGGGGCGCGAGCGCCTGCCTGTTCGCGATCATGATCATCGTCTTCGCCGACGTGGCGATGCGCTACCTGCTGAACGCCCCGCTGGCCTGGTCGTACGACCTGATCTCGCTGTACCTCATGGTCGCCGTCTTCTTCCTCGCGCTGTCGGCGACGCAGCGCGACGGCCACCACGTCCGCGTGGACATCCTGCTGGTGCGCTGGCAGCCGCGCGTCAGGCACGCCATGGAACTGCTCGGCAACGCCCTCACGGCGGTGGTCCTGTTAGCCATCGTCGTGCAGGGCAGCCTCAAGGTCCGGGACAGCTGGCAGGCCGATGCCGTCGTGGCCGGCGCGATCCCGTGGCCGACCTGGGCGACCGCGGTGTTCGTGCCCATCGGCGCGGGCCTGCTGCTGCTGCGGCTGCTCTTCTCGCTGGGGTCGCTCGCCGCGGCCATCGGCGACGGCTCCGAGGTCGCGGTCGGCACCACCGCCGGGGAGCAGGCCGGCACGGCCCCCGGGGCCTGACATGCTCGCAGCCACCATCACCTTGCTGCTGCTCCTGCTGCTGGCCATCGGCACGCCGGTGGGCTTTGCGCTGGCCATCGCCGGCGCGGCCGGGCTGTATGCACTGGGCGGCCTGCGCATGCTGCTGGGCATCCTGGACACGGCGCCCTTGTCGGCCGCCAGTTCCTACGAGCTGATCACCGTGCCGATGTTCCTGCTGATGGCCGAGTTCGTGATCATCAGCGGCGTCGCGGACGATCTGTTCAAGGCCGCATCCGCCTGGGTCGGGCGCGTGCGCGGCGGTCTGGGCGTGGCCACCGCGTTCGCCGGTGCCGGCTTCGGCGCGATCTCCGGGTCGTCCACGGCTTCCGCGGCAACCCTGGCATCGACCAGCATCCCGGCGATGCTGAAGGCCGGCTACGAGCCCAAGCTGGCCTGCGGCGCCGTGGCCATCTCCGGCACGCTGGCCATGCTGATCCCGCCCAGCATCGCGCTGGTGCTGTACGGCATCATCGCCGACGTGAGCATCGGCCGGTTGCTGATCGGCGGCGTCGTGCCCGGCCTGCTGGTGACGCTGGCGATTGCGCTCACCGTGATGCTGCTGGTCTGGCAGGACCCTTCCCGCGCGCCGCGCGGGCGTGCGTACAGTTGGCGCGAGAAGTTCAGTTCGCTGCGCGTCGTCTGGCCGATGCTCGTGCTGTTCACGGGGGTCACCGGCGTCATCTACCTGGGCGTCGCCACGCCCACCGAGGCTTCGGGCATCGGCGCCTTCGGCGCGTTCCTGATCGCGCTGCTGCGCGGCAAGGCGCACTTCAGCGCCACCCGCCACGCGCTGCTGCGCGCCGCGCAGACGACCTGCATGATCATCATGATCATCCTCGGCGCACACGTCTTCGGCTACTTCTTCACCCTGACGCAGACCACGCAGCAGTTCGTGGCCGCGGTCGGTGGCTGGCCGGTCGACCGCTGGCTCATCATGGCCGCGATCATCCTGATCTACCTGGTGCTGGGCTGTTTCATGGATCAGGTCGCGATCCTGATCCTGACCGTGCCCGTGATGCTGCCGTTGATCAAGGCGCTGGGTTTCGATCCGGTGTGGTTCGGCGTGCTGGTGGTCGTCACCGCGGAAGTCGGCATGGTCACGCCGCCGGTGGGGCTGAACGTGTTCGTGGTCGCGCGCTACACCGGCCGGCCGCTGGCCGAGGTCTTTCTCGGCGTCGCGCCGCACGTCGTGGCGCACCTGCTGCTGATCCTGCTGTTCTGCCTGTTCCCGCAACTGGTGCTGTGGCTGCCGCAGACCATGAACGCCGGCTGACCGGGCGCTGCCGGCGCACGCCCAGCTATGCAAGGAGATACCCGATGATCGCTGCGCTCTCCAGGTTCCTTCCCGTCGCCTGCGCGGCCGCCACGATGCTGCTCTCGCCGCACGGCCGGGCGCAGGAGCGGATCGTGCTGCGCGTGGCCGATTCGTTTCCGGCCAGCGGCCACTACTTCTCCGAGCCGGCGGCCAAGTACTTCATGGACGCGGTCAAGCGCGCGACCAACGGTCAGGTGAGCTTCGAGCACTACCCGGCCGAGCAGCTCGGCAAGGCCAAGGACCTGCTGTCGCTGACCGCCACCGGCGTCGTCGACATCGGTTCCGTGATTCCCTCCTACGTCTCGGAGAAGATGCCGCTGTCCGGCGTGGCCGAGCTGCCGGGCGGCTTCGGGACGGCGTGCGAAGGCACGCTGGCGTACTGGAAGCTGGCGCGAGAAGGCGTTCTGGCACAGAAGGAGTTCGCGCCGAACGGCGTTCGCGCGCTCTTCGTGCTCGTCAGCGTGCCCTACCAGGTGCTGATGAAGCAGAAGTTCGAGTCGATCAAGCAGCTCGAGGGCCGCAAGCTGCGCTCGACAGGCGCCGCGAGCGATGCGGCGATCCGCAAGCTCAACGCCGTGCCGATCCGCATGGCCGCGCCGGAGATCTACGAGTCGCTGTCCCGCGGCACGCTCGACGGCGTCGTGGTGTCGTATGCGGCCGCCGTGTCCTACAACCTGCACACGCTCGCCAAGGCGGTCAGCGCAGGCGAGAACTTCTCCAGCGCCGTGCTCACCTACTCGATCGGCGAGGCACGCTGGAAGTCGCTGCCGGCCAACGTGCAGCAGGCGATGCTCGAAGCCGGAGACGCAGCGACGCGGCGCGCCTGTTCGATGATGGACCAGGCCATCTCCACCGACCTCGACAAGATGCGCTCGGCCGGCGCGGCGGTCGTGCGCTTCCCGCCGGCCGAGCGCAGCGAACTCGAGGCGCGCTTCTCCAGTGTCGCAGGCGAGTGGGCGAAAGACCTCGACGGCCGCGGCAAGCCCGGCAGCGAGCTGCTGAAGGCGTTCAACGACGCGCTGCGGAGCGCGCCGCCGGCGCGATGATGGGTGCGCCGCGGTGCAGGACGGCACCTGACTGACCCGCACCAACCTCAGTCTGCAGGAGACTCCCGATGAAGGCCAGGCTTTGCGATCTGCTGGGCATCGACGTGCCCATCTTCGCCTTCTCGCACTGTCGCGACGTGGTGGCCGAAGTCACCAAGGCCGGCGGCATGGGCGTGCTCGGCGTCGCCTACAAGACCGCTGAGCAGCTGGACGGCGAGCTGCAGTGGATCGACGAGCGCGTCGGCGGCAAGCCGTACGGCGTCGACGTGCTGCTGCCGAGCAAGTACGAGAAGCTCGCCGACCGGCGCATCGCCGCCGACGATCTGCCCGACGACCAGGTGCGCTTCATGCGCCGAGTGCTGGACGATGCCGGCATCCCGCGCCTGCCTGACGACGACGGCCCGGCGATGGTGCAGAGCTTCCTCGACCGCATCAACATGACCCGCGAGCAGGCCGACGCGCTCGTCGACGTCGCGCTGCGCCATCCGATCAAGGCGGTGGTCAGCGCGCTCGGTTCGCCGCCGAAGGAGACCGTCGAGCGCCTGCACGCGCTCGGCATCAAGGTCGGCGCGCTGGCCGGCAAGACCGAGCACGCGCTGCGCCACAAGGCGGCCGGGGTCGACTTCGTCGTCGCCCAGGGCATGGAAGCCGGCGGGCACACCGGCAAGGTCACGTCGATGATCCTGTGGCCGCAGCTCATCGACGCGGTGGCGCCGCTGCCCGTGCTGGCCGCCGGCGGCATCGGGCGCGGGCGGCAGATGGCCGCGGCGCTGGCGCTCGGCGCCGAAGGCGTGTGGTGCGGATCGATCTGGCTCGGCTCGCGCGAGAGCGAGCTCAACCCGGCGCAGCGGCGGCGCTTCTTCGCCGCCGGCAGCGATGACACCGTGCAGAGCCGGCTGCGCTCGGGCAAGCCGGCGCGCGTGCTGCGCAGCAAGCTCTCCGATGCCTGGGAGCGGCCCGATGCGCCGCCGTTCGCGCCGATGCCCTACCAGACGCTGCTGATGGTCGAGCCGCACCTGCGCGTCGAGCGCGGCCGCGACGACCAGTGGCAGTACTACCCCGTCGGCCAGATCGTCGGCGACATGCACGCCGAGACGAGCTGCCGGCAGATCGTCTACGACATGATGAACGAGCTGGTCGAGGCCACCGAGCGGTTGTCGGCGATGGTGCTCGAGGACGGCCATGCGCGTCCCTGAACGCGAGCGCCGCCCTCCAGGCCGGGCCTGCCCCGTCCATCGCCCTCGCGCTGCTGCTCGGCGTGAAAGAGCTGGGCCTCGAGAAGATCGGCCGGCACAGCGCTTGGGCGGCGAGCCGCTCGGGCCTTTGCACAACGCGCCGGGCGATCAGTCATCCGCTTCGTCGGCGGGCAGCCGGGTGGCGCCGGCGGCCGCCAGCGCCTCGATCTCGGAGGGCGCGTAGCCGAGCGCAGCAAGGATCTCGCGCCCGTGCTCGCCGATGCGCGGCGCCGGGCGGCGCACGCCGGGCTGGGTGCGCGACCAGGTCGAGGGCACGCCGAGCTGCATGACCCGGCCTTCGCTCGGATGGTCGACCGCCTGCAGCAGGCCGACCGCGCGCAGGTGCGGATCGTCCATCAGCGATTCGATGCCGTGCATCGGCATCACCGGGATGTCGATGCGCTCGAGTGCCTCGATCCATTCGGCCGTGGTGCGCGTGGTCATGACCTCGGCGACCATCGCATACAGCTCGTGGATGTGGTCGGTGCGCTGGGTGAGCGTCGCGAAGCGCGGGTCGCTGTCCATCACCTCGGGCCGGCCGATCAGCTCGAAGAAGGCGCGCCACTGCCTGTCGGTGTAGACGAGCGCGCAGACGTGGCCGTCGCGCGTGCGGTAGGGCCGGCGGTCCTCGCTGAGCAGGCGCGGATAGCCGGTGTCGCCCAGCGGCGGAACGAAGCCGTGTCCGTACATGTGGTCGGACAGCACCATCTGCGCCATGGTCTCGAACATCGGAATCTCGACCGACTGGCCCTCGCCGGTCTTCTGGCGATGGAACAGCGCGGCGACGATCGCCCCCACCGCGCTGGCGCCGACGAAGCGGTCGGCGATCGGCGTCGGCACGTACGCCGGACGCTCGCCGCCGGCGCGCACGGCGAGCGCCGGGAAACCGGTGGCGCCCTGGATCAGGTCGTCGTAGGCCGGCTTGGCCGCGTACGGGCCCGACTGCCCGTAGCCGAACACGCCGGCATAGACGATGCCGGGGTTGACCGCGGCGACGTCGGCGTAGGCGAGCCCGAGCCGCGCCATCGCCTGCGGGCGCACGTTGTAGAGCAGAACGTCGGCGCCTGCGGCGAGCTCGAGCAGCACCTCGCGTCCGGCAGCGAGCTTCAGGTCGAGGACGATGCTGCGCTTGTTGCGGTTGGCGTTCAGGAACGGGCTGCCCATGCCCGGGTGGCGCGCCGGTCCGATGCCGCGCACGCCGTCGCCGCCGGGCGCCTCGACCTTGATCACGTCGGCGCCGTAGTCGCCGAGGATCTGCGAGGCATAGGGCCCCATCAGCACCGTGGTCAGGTCCACGATGCGCACGCCGGCCAGCGGGCCGTCGGACTGTTTGGCTTGACTCAACTCGGTACCTCTTCGTGGCCGCGACCGGCGTCGCCTTGGGCGTCGATCCGCTGCGGGAAATGCCCAAACATCCTAAACTAACGATCGTCAGTTAGCTTAACGGCAGTCGACCTTCCGCCCGCCGACCACCCGACTCTCCCCTCTTCTTCAACCGCGGAACCCCCCGATGAGTCAACAAGCGACGACCGTCGCCACCGAAGGCGACGTCACCACCATCACCCTCAACCGCCCCGAGCGCATGAACGCCCTCACCCGGGCGATGATCGACGAGATCATCGCCGTGCTCGACGCCGCCAACGCCGGCAGCGACACGCGCGTCGTGGTCCTCACCGGTGCCGGCCGCGGCTTCTGCGGCGGCGCCGACCTGAAGGACCTGAACAGCCCGCAGGGCCTGCTGCCCAGCGACAGCCCCGAGTCCAAGCGTCAGGGGCTGCGGCACGGCGTGCAGCCGCTGATCCGCGCGTTGCGCGACTGCGACGTGCCGGTGATCGCCATGGTCAACGGCGACGCCGCGGCCGGCGGCTGCGACCTGGCGCTGGCCTGCGACATCCGCATCGGCTCGGAGCGCACGCGCTTCATGGAGTCGTTCGCGCGCATCGGCCTGTTCCCGGGCACCGGCGGCTGCTGGTTCCTGCCGCGCATGGTCGGGCTGTCGAAGGCCGCCGAGATGGTCTTCACCGGCGATCCGATCGGCGCGCAGGAGGCGTACCAGTGGGGCCTGATCAGCCAGCTCGTGCCGCATGCGGAACTGCTCGATCGCACGATGGTGCTGGCGCGACGCATCGCCGCCGGGCCGCCGATCGCGCTGCGGCTGGCCAAGATGGTCATGCACCGCGGCGTCGACATGAGCCTGGAGACGTCGCTGGAACTTGCCGCGGCGAGCGAGTCGATCACGCTCACCTCCGACGACCATCGCGAGGGTCTGGCGGCGTTCCTCGAGAAGCGCGAGGCGCGTTTCCGCGGCGCTTGAGGGCACGGGTCGCACGCCGCGGCATGCAGCGCCGTGGCCCACAAGGAGCAGGCCGATGAACGGAAAGATCGCACTGGTGACCGGCGGCTCTCGCGGCATCGGATTGGCCATCGCGAGGACGCTCGCGCAGCGCGGCGCGCAAGTCACCGTCACCGGGCGCGACCCCGCGCACGGCGAGGAGGGTCTGGCGAGCCTGCGCGCCATCGACCCGCGCGCGGCCTTCGAGGCCGGCGAAGCCGGCGACCACGCGTCGATGAGCGCCATCGTCGAGCGCACGGTGAAGCGCTGCGGGGGCCTTGACATCCTGGTGAGCGCCGGCGCCGCCGGGCCGGTGGGGCCGACGCCGTTCGCCGAGATGACCGCCGAGCAGATTCAGGCCTCGGTGAATGCGCGGCTGTATCCACGCATCTTTCCGATCCATGCGGCGCTGCCGGCGCTGCGCGCGCGCGGCGCCGGCTCGGTGATCATGATCACCACCGACGCCGCGCGCCATCCGACGCCGGGTGAGGCGGTCATCGGCGCCGTCGGTGCAGCCATCGTGCTGATGACCAAGGGGCTGGCGCGCGAGTTCTCGCGCTGGAACATACGCGTCAACGGCGTGGCGCTGACGCTGACCTCGGAGACGCCCGGCTGGGACCGCATCTTCTCGAAGCCGGGCTTCGAGAACCGCCTGTTCTCGAAGGCGCTGCAGCGTTTCCCGCAGGGGCGTGCGCCGAAGGCCGACGAGGTTGCCGAGGTCGCCGCCTTCCTCGCCTCGGACGCCGCTTCGCAGGTCAACGGCCAGACCGTCAGCGTCAACGGCGGACTGTCCTTCGGCGGCTGGTGAGGCCCGTGCGTGGCGCTTGACCGCCGAGCCGCGGTCGAGCACGCCTGACGTCCCGGGAATGACGCGGCCCGGGTAATCCCCTCATTGTCGTTTGACCTAACGTCCGTTAGATTCGCGCCGCGTTGGCCGGTCGGCTTGCAGGCTGCAGGCCCGTCCGGCGCCTCGATCCCTCAATCGCCTTGCGCGCGTCCCGATGTTGAGCCTGACCAACGTCCAGATCGTCTACGACAACACGATCGAAGCCGTGCGCGAGGCCTCGCTCACGCTCGGGCCCGGCCGCATCGTCGCGCTGCTCGGTGCCAACGGTGCCGGCAAGTCGACCACGCTTAAGGCGATCAGCGGCGTGCTCTATCCGGAGGACGGCGAGGTCAAGGGCGGCGAAATTACTTTCGAGTCGCGTCCGCTGAGCGGCCTGGCGCCCGACCGCATCGTGCGCGCCGGGATCGTGATGGTGCCCGAGGGGCGCCGGCTGTTCGACCAGCTCACCGTCGAAGAGAACCTGCTGATGGGCGGCTACACGCGCAGCGTCGCCGACTCGCGGCGCGGGCTCGAGCGCGTCTACGCGATGTTCCACCGCCTCACGGCCAAGCGCGGCACGGTGTCGGGCTACCTGTCGGGCGGCGAGCAGCAGATGGTGGCGATCGGGCGCGCGCTGATGTCGAGCCCGAAGCTGCTGATGCTCGATGAGCCGACGCTCGGCCTGGCGCCGCAGATCTGCGAGGAGATCTTCGCCATCGTCACGCGGCTGTGCCGGCAGGACGGGGTGAGCATCCTTCTGGTGGAGCAGAACGCCCAGATGGCGCTGACCATCGCCGACGACGGCTACATCATGGAAAACGGCCGCATCGTGCTCGATGGGCCGGCCGAGAAGCTGCTGCGCAACGAAGACGTGCGCGAGTTCTACCTCGGCTTCGGCGAAGGCGGCTCGCGCAAGAACATGCGCGAGGTCAAGCACTACAAGCGCCGCAAGCGCTGGCTGTCCTGAAGGGCCGGCACATGCAGCACGAAGGCCTGCTCCGGGTCGAGAACCTGTCCAAGCGCTTCGGCGGCGTCGAGGCCGTCGCCGGCGTCGGCTTCCACGTCAACCGCGGCGAGGTCTATTCGCTGATCGGCCCCAACGGTGCCGGCAAGACCACCACCTTCAACATGATCAGCGGCGTCGTCACGCCGAGCGCCGGTACGGTGCAGTTCGACGGCCAGTCGATCACCGGCACCCCAGCGCACCGCATGGCGGCGATGGGCATCGGCCGCACGTTCCAGAACCTCGCCGTCTTCAAGCACGCCACGGTGGTGCAGAACCTGCTCGTCGGCCGGCACTGCCACATGCGCAGCAACGTGTTCGACGCGGCCTGCTTCCTGGGCCGCGCGCGGCGCGAGGAGCTGGCACACCGGCGCAAGGTCGAGGAGATCATCGACTTCCTCGAGATCGAGGACATCCGCGACATGCCGGTCGGTGCGCTCTCCTACGGCATGCAAAAGCGCGTGGAACTCGGGCGGGCGCTGGCCACCGAGCCCAAGCTGCTGCTGCTCGACGAGATGGTCTCCGGCATGAACACCGAGGAAACCGAGGACATCGCGCGCTTCGTGCTCGACATCCGCGACGAACTCGGCATCACCGTGCTGATGGTGGAACACGACATGGGCATCGTGATGGACATCTCCGACCGCATCTGCGTGCTCAACTTCGGCCGCAAGATTGCCGAAGGCACGCCCGCCGAGGTGTCCGCCGACCCGGCTGTGATCGAGGCCTACCTGGGCGGAGCGAAGGCAGCATGAGCCACCAGCCCCTGGGCGCCCCCGACCTCGACGCCGCGCTGAACACCGGCGAGCACACACTGCCCCGGCTGCTGCAGCACTGGGCTCGCACCACGCCCGATGCGCTGGCGCTGCGCGAAAAGGACTTCGGCGTCTGGAACCGCGTCACCTGGCGTCACTACCACGACACTGCGCGCCGCTTCGCGCTCGGCCTGCTGCAGCTCGGCTTCCAGCGCGGCGAACGGCTCGCGATCGCCAGCGAGGACACGCCGGAATGGATGTACGCCGATCTGGCCACGCAGGCCATCGGCGGCGTCGTCGTGGGCATCTACCCCACCAACCCCTGGCCCGAGCTGCAGTACATCGTCCACCACTCCAACAGCCGCTTCGTCGTCTGCGGCGACCAGGAGCAGGTCGACAAGGTGCTCGACGCGATGGCCAGGCACGGGGTCGGCCTGCCCGAGGTGGCGAAGATCATCGCAGTGGACATGAAGGGCCTGCGCACCTACCCGCGCGACAAGCTGTTGTCGTTCGACGAAGTACTCGAACTGGGTGACCGCTATGCCGCCGCCTCGCCCTCGCAGGCGCGCGCGTTCGACGACGGCGTCGCCGCCACGCGGCCCGACGACACCTGCATGCTGGTCTATACCTCCGGCACCACGGGGCCGCCGAAGGGCGCGATGCTGTCGCACCGCAACCTGCTCGTCACCACCGACAAGCTGCGCCGCCACTTCCGGCTCGACCGCACGAACATGGAAGTGGTGTGCTACCTGCCGCTGTGCCACGTGGCCGAGCGCGCCTTCTCCACCGTGATGCACATGATGACCGGCGGCGTCGTCAACTACGCCGAGTCGATCGACACTGTGCAGGTCAACGTGCGCGAGATCGCGCCCACCGTGTTCCTCGGCGTGCCGCGCATCTGGGAGAAGCTGCAGCAGGGCATCGTGATGCGCATGCAGGACGCCACGCGCTTCCAGCGCTGGGCGTTCGAGCGCTGCTTCGCCTCGGGCAAGGCGCTGTTCGAGCGAACCGAGCAGCGCGACGGGCAGCGCACGCTCGGCGAGCGGCTGCACTTCGGGCTGCTGTGGCTGCTGATGTTTCGCAACCTGCAGAAGTTCATCGGCCTGGACCGCGTACGCTGCGCCTTCTGCGGCGGCGCCAGCGTCTCGCCCGAGGTGCTGAAGTTCTTCCGCATCATCGGCGTGCCGGTGTACCAGGTCTACGGCATGACCGAGTCGGGCGGCGTGATCTTCCACCAGCATGCCAAGGCCGAGCGCCTGGGCGCGACCGGCACGCCGATCGAGGGCCTGAACTGGAAGATCGCCGAGGACGGCGAACTGGTCGTCAAGCACCCGGCCGTCTTCAAGGGCTACCTGCACGACAACAACGCCACCGCGCTGACGGTGCAGGACGGCTGGCTGCACACCGGCGACGTGGTGGCGCTGGCGCCCAACGGCGAGCTGATGATCGTGGACCGCAAGAAGGCCATCATCATCACCAGCGGCGGCAAGAACATCTCGCCCTCCGAGATCGAAAACGCGCTGAAGGACAGCATGTACATCCGCGAGGCGATCGTGCTCGGCGACGGCCGTCACTTCCTGTCGGCGCTGATCCAGGTCGACTACGAGACGGTGGGCAAGTGGGCGCAGGAAATGCGCCTGGCCTTCACCACCTACCGCAGCCTGTCGCAGCTGGCCGAGGTGCGCGAGCTGGTCGACGTGGAGGTGCGGCGCGTGAACAAGCTGTTCGCGCGGGTCGAGAACATCCGCAAGTTCGTCATCCTCGAGAAGGAGCTCGACCACGACGACGGCGAGCTCACCGCCACGCAGAAGGTGCGCCGCAGCGCCATCGGCAAGAAGTTCGCGAGGGAGATCGAGGTGATCTACGGCGGAGGCACAGCCTGATGGACTTCTTCCTGCAGCTGCTCGTCTCGGGCATCGCCGCCGGCCTGGTGTACGGGTTCATCGGCATGGGCTTCGCGATGATCTACCGCGCCACCGGCGTGGTGAACTTCGCGCAGGGCGAGCTGATGATGCTCGTGGCCTACATCGCGTTCACGCTCGCCGCCACCTTCAAGCTGGGCTTCTGGCCGCTGCTGTTCGCCACGGTGGTGGTGTCGGTGCTCATCGGCCTGGTCATCGAGGTGCTGCTGATCCGGCCGATGCTCGGCCAGCCGGTGTTCGCCACCGTCATGGTGACGATCGGCCTGGCGGTGATCATCCGCTCGGTGGTGGTGCTGCTGTGGGGCGCCGACCCGATGCCGCTGGCCACCGGGCTGTCACGCGACCCCATCCGCTTCGGCCCGGCGGGCGTGTACCCGGCGCAGCTGTACGCGCTGGGCATCATGGCCGCGGTGGTGGCCGGGCTGTGGGCGTTCTTCCGCTACTCGCGCGTGGGCATCGCCATGCGCGCCACCGCCAACCTGCAGACGGTGGCGCTGCTGATGGGCATCGACGTGAAGCGCATCTTCGCGCTGTCGTGGGCCCTGTCGGCGATGCTCGCGGCCATCGCCGGCGTGCTGGTCGGCGTGATCTACGACCTCGAGCCCGGCATGTGGCTCGTCGGGCTGCGCAGCTTCCCGGCCGTCATCCTCGGCGGGCTCGACTCGGTGTTCGGCGCCGCCCTCGGCGGCGTGCTCATCGGCGTGGTCGAGAACATGTCCGAGGGCTACATCGGCCGCGGCATGAAGGAGATTGCCGGCTTCGTGCTGATCCTCGTGGTGCTGATGGTGCGCCCCTATGGCCTGTTCGGCCGTCCCGACATCGAGCGAGTCTGAACATGCGCAGCCGTACCTACAAGGAAAACTACCGCCAGCTGCTGGCGCTGACCGATTCGGTGCCGGTTGTCGTGTGGTCGGTGGTGCTGGTGGCCGTGCTGGCGCTTGCGCCGCTGCTCATCGGCAAGTACTTCACCACCCTCGTGCTGCTGATGATGATCACCGCGGTCGGCGTGCTGGGGCTGAACCTGCTCACCGGCAATGCCGGCCTCATCTCGCTCGGCCACTCGGGTTTCCTGGCGGTGGGCGCCTATGCCGCCGGCATCGTGGCCGGCAAGCTCGGCTGGCCGATGCCGCTGGCGCTGCTCGCCGGGGGCGTGACGGCGGCGCTGGCCGGGCTGGTGGTGGGCATACCGTCGCTGCGCCTGAAGGGCCTGTACCTGGCGATCACGACGATGGCCTTCGCGGTCATCATCAACCACCTCATCCTCAACGGCGGCAAGCTGACCGGCGGCTCCGAGGGCCTGTCGGTGCCGCAGCCGGCGCTGTTCGGCGTGCCGCTGGCCACCGAGGGTGGCTTCTACTACGTGGTGCTGGCGGTGCTGGTGCTGGCGGTGTTCGTCACGCTCAACCTGCTGCGCAGCCGCGTCGGCCGCGCGCTGATGGCGATCCGCGAGCACGACATCGCCGCACGCGCCATGGGCGTGGACCTGGTGCGCTGGAAGCTGCTCGCCTTCATGGTCAGCGCCTTCTACACCGGCATCGCCGGTGGGCTGCTGGCCTACTACACGCGCTACCTCAACGTCGACAGCTTCAGCCTGCTGATCTCGATCGAGGCGCTGTCGATGCTGATCGTCGGCGGCCTGGGCTCGGTGGCGGGCGCGCTGATGGGCACCGTGTTCATCTTCGCGCTCAACGAGGGGCTGAGCCTCCTGTTCGGCGCGCTCGGCTCGGGGCTGCAGTCGTCGGCCGCGTTCGAGATCAAGGGCATCGTCTACGGCCTGGCGATCGTCCTGTTCCTTCGCTTCGAGCCGGACGGGCTGGTCGGCCGCTGGCGCGACCTGAAGCACTACTGGACCCACTGGCCGTTCCGTTTCTGACCCGCCACCCCGCACAGGAGAGCTCCCCCATGACACCGTCCCTTCGCCGCTCCATCGCCGCCTTCGGCGCCGGCCTGCTCGGCCTGCTGGCCGCGTCGCCCTCCCTCGCCGCGGACCCCGGCGTGTTCGACGACCGCATCATCCTCGGCGGTGTCCTGCCCCAGACCGGCCCGCCGAGCCTGATCGGCAAGGCGGCGGTGATCGCGCTGCGCGTTTGGGAGAAGGACGTCAACGCCCGTGGCGGCATCCATGGCCGCAAGATCGAGCTGAGGGTCGAGGAGGACGGCTACGTGCCGCAACGCTCGGTGCAGGCGGCCAAGAAGCTGATCGAAGTCGACAAGGTGTTTGCGCTCATCGGTACCTCCGGATCGTCGCACCTGATCGCGATGATGCCGACGATCGAAGAGGCCCAGATCCCGGCGATCAACTTCGCCGCCGTCGCAGGAGCGCACTTCAACCCGCCGCGCAAGACGGTTTTCAACGTCGGTGCCACCTACTGCCAGGAACTCATCGGGGTGATGAAGCACCTGATCGCCACCCGCAAGCTGCAGGCGGCCAAGTTCGCGATCGTCTATCAGGACGACGACTTCGGTGACGACGTGAAGTGCGGCTATGACGCCGCACTCAAGGCCGCAGGCGCCAAGAGCGTGATCGAGGTGCCGTACAAGCGCGCGGCCAAGGACTTCTCGGCCGAGATCCTCGCCGTGCAGAAGGCCGGTGCC
>Ga0268299_1002589_pt1 | contig 20774 bp, 20 predicted proteins | sample NOBtaG_FD_193484 | JGI IMG/M metagenome (GOLD analysis project Ga0268299, IMG submission 193484) | Activated sludge microbial communities from bioreactor in Nijmegen, Gelderland, Netherland - NOB reactor | ecosystem: Engineered > Bioreactor > Aerobic > Activated sludge | place: Netherlands... | reverse complement strand
ATCGATGGCGTGAAGGACCTCTGGGTGCTGGCTGTTGCTCTTGGTCGGCAAGTGCCGAACACCGTCAAACGCGCCGCGTAAGATGAGTCAGACCGCCACCGGTTCCAACTGGCCGCGGGACATCGCCGCAGATCAAGAACATGATTGTTGGCGAAGAGCACGAAGCGTTCGAGGTCTACCCCGCGGAGTCCCGGCTCGTCGATACGGCCAACCAGTACCACCTGTGGGTCTCAAGGACGTCGCGGTGCGTTTGCCGGTGGGCTATCAGAACCGGGAAGTAATGAGCGACAACGAGGCCGCGGCCGTTGGTGCCGGGCAGCGGGGCTTTGCGGGGTTGCCGAAGCAGTCGTAGCGGGACGGCGTGCAGCTCAGCCCTTGCGCGGAGCGCGTCCTTGGGAGGCGAGAAGAGCGCCTTCGGCACGCGCGCGTTGCATGCCTTCAGCGCTGTGGCGGTTGAGGGCAGATGCAGCCGGAGCGACAGAATGTCCTATGCCCTCCAAACTTGCCAAGGACTTCAAGTCCTTCGCCGACCTGGCTGCCGCGTATGCGGCGGGCCAGGACTATCGAATCGTGGCTGTTCCTCGCCCTCAGTCTTCGACCGCCATCGTGGCGCCGCATGGCGGCGGCATCGAAGCCTTCACGTCCGACATCGCACGCGGGATCGCAGGTGACGACTACGGTCTGTACGTGTTCGAGGGGTTGTTGAGGGCTGGCAACTTTGCGGCGTTGCACTTGTCGAGCGAGCGATTCGACGAGCCCGAGTGCCTCCAAATGCTGGGCGAGTGCGACCGTGTCATCTCTGTGCATGGTTGCGGTGCTCCGGGCGAGATCGTCTTGGTGGGCGGGCGTGACCAAGCGCTGCGCAATGCCATGTCCACGGCGTTGCGGGCGGCCGGGATCGCGTGCGAAGACGCACCTGCGGGACTGGCTGGCGCAGTCCCTCGCAACATCTGCAATCGAGGCCGCACGGGTCGTGGCGTTCAATTGGAGGTCTCGATGGAACTGCGCCGATCACGGCAGCGCACGGCGCTGATCCGCGCGGTCAGGAGCGCGCTTCATGGCTGATCGAGCGCTGCGAGCGCGCATGGCGCCGCTCTTGAAACCCGAGGTCGCAGCGGGACGATGGGTGCATCAACGCAATGCACCCACCGCCGACCATGAACCTTCCTGCCACACCCACGCTACCGATTCGCCGCATCGTCCAGGGCGACAACCCGCGCGAGCACTTCGATCCTGCCGAAATGGCCGACCTCGAAGAAGGCATCCGGGCAGTCGGCGGCGTCATCCAGCCCATCGTCGTGCGGCCGGTACCCGGCACCGACGATTTCGCCATCGTCGTCGGCGAACGCCGCTGGCGTGCGGCCAAGACCGTGCTCGGCGACGACTACGACATGCCGGTCCTGTTCAAGGAGGTCAGCCCCGCGACTGCCGAGGCGATGGCGGTGATCGAAAACCATCACCGCGCGCCGATGTCGGCGGCGGAGCAGGCGCGAGCCGCGCAGCGCCAGCTTCACCGCAACCACGGCGACAAGGCCGAGACGGCTGCCGGCATGGGCTGGAAGCCCGAGCTGCTGGCGCGTCGGCTGGCCCTGCTGACCTGCACGCCGAGCGTGCTGGCGGCGCTGACCAAGCACCAAATCCAACTCGGCCACGCCGAACTGCTTACCGGCGTGCCGCCCGACATGCAAGACCGCGTGCTCGCCGGCCTGCTCGCGCACAAGGTGCCGGTCGCGGTGCTCAAGGACCAGTTGGGCAAGTACGCCCGGCGCCTTGCCGACGCGATCTTCGACACCGCGCCCTGCGCAGCGTGCCCGCACAACTCCACCCGCCAGGCCGGCCTGTTCGCCGACTCGATCAGGGAAGGTCATTGCCAGCATCCGACCCACTTCGATGAGCTGACACAGCAGGCGGTGGACGCCAAGGCCAGTGCGCTGTGCGTCGAGTACCCGGTTGTTCATGTCATCCGCCAGGGCGGTGGGTTCGTGCCGCTGCACGTCACTGCCGAAGGCGAACTCGGCGTGGGCGCGGCGCAGTACGCGTCGTGCCAGGGCTGCAAGTCCTACGGGGCCGCGGTGTCGGCGATGCCGGGCAGCAGCGGGGCGGTGACGGCTTCGTTGTGCTTCGATGCCGCCTGCAACAGCCAGAAGGTGGCGCGTTGGCGCAAGGCAACGCGAGAAGACGCTGCGCAGCAGCCCCTGGCTGCGAGCCAGAGCACGGCCAGCCGCGGCACCCCATCCACCCCGCGACCGGCCGACAAGCGACGGCCGAAGGCCGCGTCCAGCCGCCCGACCAACCAGACGCCACAGCGTGTCGTCGAGTACCGCACCACGCAGTGGCGCAAGTGGCTTGCTGCGGCGCTGATGGCGCAGCCGCAGCGCAGCCATCGGGTGCTGATCGCGCTGACGCTGGCAGGCCGCGCTGCGGACCTCAAATCGGCTCAGTTCGAGAAGGCCCTGGCCAAGATTGCCGGCCCTGGGGAAGCCCACGGCAGCGACTTGCGGGAGCCGCTGAGGCGCGCCGACCAGGTGGTGGCGGATCAGGTGGACAGGCTCGTGCAGGCTGCCATCGCGTCGGCGGCTTTCGGGGTGGACACGCACAACCTCGAACTGCTGCTGAACTACCTCGATGTGGACGAGGCGCGCTGCTTCCGATGGGACAAGGCCTTCCTCGACCTGTTCACCACCAGCGAGCTGGAAAGCCTGGCTGCCGACGTTGGCCTCAAGGCCGCGTTGGGCGCCAGATTCAAGACGGCCAGGGCCGGCAAGAAGGACGCCTTCGTGCAGGCGCTGCTGAACGCCGAGGGCTTCGCCTACCAGGGAACGGTTCCGGCTGTGATGCGCTACCCCCGGCACGGAACGGCGCAGGAAGCGACGGTGGGTGTCGAAGACGCATCCGACGCCGCCGCAGGTTCGGCGAGCACCAGGGCTGATGCCGAGGCGCCCGCGACAGCCTGAACCGCTGACCACCCTTGAGCCGCGCGGACCCTTGCCTAGCATGGGTTGCATGGGGTCACACCCCGGACCAGACCCCTCACCAGGAGCTTTTCATGACGATGTTCGAAGAACTGTTCGCACTCGCATCCGGCGCGAGCCTCGCGCTGACGATCAGTGCCGACGCCAAGGCCGGGAGGATGACGATCAACGTGATCCCCAGGCCCGGCAAGGATGCAGACGATTCGGCCTTGACCAAGGCGCTCACGCTGACCGCGACGCCGCAGGAGTTTGACGAGGGTTTCATCGATGCCCTCAAGGGCTATCGCGAGACGCGGCAAAGCCTCGCCGATCAGGTCGAGGCCACCAAGGAGGTTCTCGAAGCGGCCAAGGCCGCATCGGTGAAGAAGGCCACCGAGGCCAGCACCAAGGCGCGGCCTGACAAGCCCGGTTTACCGACGCCGAAGGCTGGGGCGACTGCCCAACCGACTCCCCCTGCCAGCACGACGAGCGAGGCCGGCTCCGATGACGACGCCGACGCTTCGGCTGGTGAGCCGCGCGCGCCGGCACACAACGCTGGCGAGGTCGCTGACCTGTTCGGCTAACCCCCAGAGGCGCAGCTTGAAGGCCGCACTCGCAGTGGGAGACTGACCGAAAGGGCGCAGGCCTTCACGATCGCCCGACACCACCGACACCACGCAAAGGACCGACACCATGTCGATTGCGATCCAGGAAGTCACGCGGACTTTCCGCTACAACGGCATCACGCTACCGGACGTGCCCGGGCTCGACCCGCGCGACGTACGCGACCTTTACAGCGCGCAGTACCCCGAACTGATCAGCGCCGGAATCGAGGCCGGCGAGGTCCGCGACGGTACGCAGGAGTTCGTGTTCCGCAAGGCGGTCGGCACTAAGGGCGCAGCCCTTGAGGGCCTGCGCATCGCGGCAGTCCGTCGCCGCGCGGCCATCGAAGCCCAGGGCCTCGGCGGTACCGAAGCCACACTGTGTCGCTCGCTGCAGAACCACCGCGCGAACGCCTGCGCGCGAGCGCTGAGCGAGTTCGTGCAGCACAACCTGCACGCACAGCGCCAAGAGCACGCCGAGGACCGGGTGCGGTTGCCGAGCAGCCTGCTTGCGCCGCTGCCGTGATTTCGGCCGGCGGTGGGCTGGTGCATCTCGCGGGTAGGCATGCCGCGCTGGCGCTGCCTCGGCTCGCCGAGGGTGTGCCGCGCAAGATCGTGCCGGGGCAGCTCGGCGCAGCCAACGCCGCGATTAGCCAATTCCTGCTCGACGCGAAGGCGTTCCGCGACTCCGATCTGCCCGACTCCTTCGACGACTCGATGCGTGCTTGCGAGCAGGCGCTCGGCAGGTGGGTGGCGCGCGAGATCGGGCCGCTGAGCTGCCTGCGGCCGACGTTCCACATGCAGGTGCTGGACGTCACCGGCGGCTACATCGACCATCTTCACCAGGGTACAAGTCGCGAGCCTCGCCGCTACGGTGGCGTCGAAGTCTCCTGGTGCGAGGCTGGTGTGCAGGAGTGGCCGGTCGGCCAACGCCTGGAGGAACTGGAAGCCGCATGCCCCGGCCTCGGCGCCACCGTGCTGCATGTCCTGCGTCGCCAGAGCATGACCGCGTACCCGCTGTTCACCCCCGAGGTCGCTCGCGAAGTCGCGTCGTGGGTCTATTGGTACGGCGAGGAGGATGAAGAGACGGCGCTGGACATGCACTGCGGCGAAGACGAGGCCGAACGCGAAGCCGCGCGCGCCGAGATGGTGAGCCGCGACCTGTTCGACGATGCGTTCCCGGCCTGGGCCAGGACGTGGCCGAAGCGACGAGGCTGGAAGGGAGAGCCGTCCGGCTGGAAGACCATCGACCTGCGGCGAGCCATGCTGCGCGTTCTCGACCCCGAGCAGCGCGGCATCGTGACCGATGCGATCGCGCTGGCGCGCTTGCGCATCGACGATAGCTTCCGCTGCGACTGTGACGGCGAGTTCATCGGTTTCGGCGCCGTGCTGTCCTGGTCGGAGAGCGACCTCACCACACGCGTCTTCGATGACCTCTTGCAGCAGGCCCACGAAGGCGAGTGCTACGACCGCATGGGCGAAGTCTGGATCGCGCTCAACGCACCGAGCGCGATGAAGCAGTGGCAGCAGGCGATGAGCCCGCGCTTCAAGGCCATCGGGCTTATCGACCGCTTGATCGCGGCGCTGTCGGACTGAGACTGCTCTCGGTCGCAACGACATCCGCCACGTCGGCAGCGGCTTCTCGATTCCAAGACTTCCATGAACCAAGCTGCTTTCTCCATCCACGCGCCCACCGATGGCGTCCTGACGCTCGATCAGGCCGTCCTCATCTATCGAGGCGCTTCGGGCGGCGCGCTGGCCACCGTGCACGAGGTCGAGCACATCGATGGCGAGCCGGTGATCGGTGCCGGGCGCGCAATGACGCCCCGCAGCGCGCTGGCATTAGCCCGAGCGCTGCTCAAGCGCGCGGCGCATGGCGGCTTCCTTCCCGACAACGTGCTGTTCGTTGCCGGTGACCTGATCCTGTGGTGGCTGCGGCCTGCGGTGCGGCATGTCGCCTTCCATGTGTCCGAGCGCGATGCCGAGCGTTTGGGGGGTATCGAGCGTGGTGAGGCCGTGCCACACCCCGGACTGGTGTTCGCCGCATCGAACCGCGAGTGGCGCGTATGGGCCGTCAAGGGCTCGCAGCGACCGACACCCGCAACGGCGCTCTTCCAGGCACCGTACTTCAACGTCGACGCGGGCGGCCACATCTGCCAAGGCAACGTGCCGAAGCCCGATGGCTCGACCGCCGAGAAGATCGAAGCCTGGAACGACGCCTTCTTCCGCAGCTACTTCACCCACCCGAACGTGGCCGCCAAGCTGCTGCGCTACCCCGGCGGCTCGTATGCGTTCTGGCGCGACATGCTGGACCGGAGGTTCACGCGCTTCCCGCAGCGGGTGTTGATGCCGCTGAACACGACGCTGGGCGGATTGATTGGCATCAAGGAAGGCCGGTGATGGACCCGCGCGACGCTGCGTTGCAGGCCAGCTGCCCGGTGGTGATCGCGCCGCGATTCGGTGCGCTGCCGGACATGAGCCCGGGCCAACGGCTGGTCGTGGCAGCGAACGGCCTGTTCGTGCAGGTGAAGCTCGACTGGCTGGACTGCCTCCACTGCTTGACGTCTCAAGGGCCGCAGGGCCTCGGTCTGCCGCTGCCGTATGGCGAGGCGGCCGAGCGGCTGAGCTTCAGCTTCGGCGTGCTGCCGATCCGGTTGATCGAGCAGTTTGTCGAAGCCGGACGCCGCGCGCTGCCGAACGAGGCAGCAGGCGCGTTGATCTACTCGCGGTCGGGCAAGACCCTTCGGCTCGCGCTGTGCGATGCGGTGCGGTCTTCGCCGACGCGCATCGACTACCGCGTGCCCGCGATGGCGGACGACGAGACCGTGGCGGTCGATCTGCACACGCACGGTCGGCTGGGTGCTTTCTGGTCTGCCGAGGACGATCGAGACGACCAGGGAATCAAGGTAGCAGGGGTGTTCGGCCGACTGCACGAGGCGACGCCTGATGCCCGCTTCCGCCTCGTCATCAACGGCTTGTATCGGCCGCTGCCGCACCCCTGGGGGGCGAGCGCCACGGATCAAAGGCCCAGGCATGAGCCGGCCGCCGAACGTCGTCTGTTGCAGCGCTTGCTCGCGCGCTGGTGCGCGAGAGGATGACGGCATGGAACACTGCATCGCCGCCGAACTGCTCGACAAGCGCGTGACGGTCCACCTCGTCGGCGTGGGTGGCAACGGCGCGCAGATGGCCGCGTGCCTCGCGCGACTCGACATCGCGATGCGGGCACTCGGCCACCCCTACGGCCTGCACGTCAGCGCCTTCGACGCAGATCGCGTCAGCGAAGCCAACGTCGGCCGCCAGCTCTACAGCTCGGCGGACATCGGCCGCCACAAGGCCATCGTCACCCTCCATCGGCTGAACCAGTTCTACGGTCTTGATTGGGTGGCCGTCCCTCGCCGCTACGAGGAAGCCCAGCAAGCTAACAGCTTCGACCGCGGCGCCGACATCCTCATCAGTTGCGTGGACAGTCGCGCTGCGAGGCGGTTGCTCCACCGCATCGCCTTCGACACCTATGCCGGCTACCGCTACTGGCTCGACCTGGGCAACACCGAAGCCACCGCGCAGGTGATCCTGGGCCAGCCGCCGAGCAGACGTTCGAGCGCAACGCAGCCGCTGCGACTCCCATGCGTCACGGAACTGTTCCCGGAACTGCTCGACCCGGATGCGGCGGACGACAACCGGCCGTCGTGCTCGGTGCGCATGTCGCTCGCATCGCAGGGGCTGTTTGTCAACGACGTGGCGGTGCGCTTCGCCGCGCAGGTGCTCTACGAGTTGTTCTCGAAAGGTCGGATCGCGGCGCATGGGGTCGTGGTCAACCTCGACAGCAAGCGCAGCGGCCCGATCGAGGTCGATCCTCGGACATGGGAGCGATTCGGGTTCAAGCATGCGGAGGCCCATGCGGCGCAAGCCGAGGTCGCCGGGGAGAGTGCGGGATGAAGCTCTGGAACGTGCGGGTTCACCGCGACGGCCGTTCGGTGACCGTGGGGCAGGTCAGCGAGCGCAACGAAACCTTGGCACGCTGCGCGGCGCTCGCGCGCTTCGGCGTGAGCGACGAAGAGCTTGAAGCCGGTGAGGTTCGAGCGCCCGGCAACCTCATCACCCCTGACGAGGAGTTCGATGTCTCGCCGGCAGCCTGAAAGCGCCGACGCGATCCGGGTGCGCAACTTCGCTCAGCCGGTGCTTCGATCACCACGAAGGCGCGGAAGGATGGCGCCGAGGTAAGCCCCCGCCGCACGAACCCTCGCGTGCCCGGCGCGCTCGGAGACCGCCAGCCTGGCGGCCCGATCCAGCTCCGGCGCAACCAGCCCGCCGCCTCGCACCGGCGGCGCGGCGCCAGTCACGTCCTGGTAGAGCGCCTGGAGATTGCCGTGCCGAAGACCGTGCGCCGTGACCCCGCGCTCGGCCTTCGTGAAACCGAACTTCTCCAAGGCGTAGTCCAGCCGGCGCAGATTGCGTTTCAGGCTGTGCGCCGGGTTGCCCATGTGGCCGTCGCGCCCTTCGACCACCGAACGAGCATGCGCCACCGCCGCGCGCTGAGCGTCGGTTTCCAGGGCGATCCAGCGCACGCGCCCACCTTTGCCCTTCACCCACACATACTCATCCGCTCGCTTCTGGTCTTCCGGTAGCCCGGTCTGGTCGAACGGATGAACGTGGGCGAAGGGCCGGTGCATCACCGACTCCTTACGCCGAAGACCGAGCGCGTCCATCAGGCGCATCGAGGCCGCCACGCGAGGATCGAACGCGGCGACCTCCGCCAGCACCGCCTGCACGTCGATGCCCTTGCCGGCCCAGCTTTTGTCGTGCTGCGCGTACTCGTGGCGCTGGTACTCGTCGAGGCTCAGGCCGTACTGCTCCGGCTTGCGCACGAAGCCGTGCTTGCCCATCCACGAGCCCAAGCCGCGCAGGAAGCTCAGGTAGGTCTGGATGGTTGCCGGCGCCAGCTTCTCGCGCTGCCACACCTGCACCATCGCGTGGATGTGCTTCTGACCGAGGTTGCGAGGATCAGGAGGTTTGCGGAACCCGGCCCTGCGCCGCAAGTCGGCGAAGAAGCGGCGCAGGAAGCGCGCGCGCTCCTGCCGCGTCTTGTGCGAGACGGTCTTCTCGAGCGCCGTGTGCCTCGTGTTGAACAACTCGATCAGAACCTCCAGCACCTTCAGCGGATCGGACTTGCCGGGCCGGTAGCTCGCCAGGATCTCCTGATGCGAGCGGCCCGCCCAATCCTGGCGGCGCACCGGTTGCTGCGCGCCGATGCGCCGCACGCGGGTCGGGTCGCGGGCCGAACGCTGCGCCGTCGAGTCGAGAGCCGTTGACATGCAAAGCCTCCTGCGAAGCGAGAGCGTGCCGCCCGATCGGCACGCGCGGTGAGAGGACAGGCATCGTCCAGGCGACAAGAACCGGCAGCGCCGCGGATGCCATTGCGGACAGGCCAGGTGGTCTGGAACGACATCACCGCGCCCGACCACGAAGGCGCGATGACGACCCAAAGGTTTGCGGTGAGAGGGCGTGCCCAGGCTCCGCTCGGTCGGTCTTAAAAATGAACACTGTGATCCGGCTCCGTCTGCGCATTTCTGCGGCCACGGAGAGTGGGGATGCCGGCTCGCCTCAGAGGGCGTGCCGCACATCGGGCGAAGAGGTCTGGGCCTCTCGCTTGAACTGGTGGATCAGTCCTGGATTCGTAGCGCCATCCGCTCGCATGGGTCCACCCCTGACCGAATGTCCAGGGCGGTGCCGAGCGTGTGGGCGAGGGCGAGCAGGGAGCCCATGAGGGCAAGCACGACTGCGCGCGGCGTTGAACAACGCTTGCTCACGTGATGGCGGGATCGCGAACACGGCATCCAGTGCCGGCCCGGGGATCGACGGCCACGACGCGCTTCAGGGAGCGCCCAGCGATAGCGATGGCTAGAGCTGGCAGGGTCAGTGGCTCATGCACTACGACGGGAGAACCTCGAAGCCGCCACCTCACGGGTGACGGCGACACCGGCTCTGAGCCGGTGCTTCAAGGGCAGGTGACGACTGCGACGCCTCTTTGCTGCTACTTGCGAACAAGGCAGCGGGCTGAAGGAGCCCTCGGGAGCCGGTAGTTGACGACCGGCAGGGCTCTGCCGTCAACGGGGAGGCGCGCATGCGACGCCATGAAGCACGGGTTGGCGGTGGCGGCTGTGGTGCTGCGACCTTGCGCTGAGGGCGCTTTAGCGTCGCAAAGGGCTCGCACTCAGGCTTCTGCCGAGGGGGTTGACGACGCGCTGAGCTGCCTCTGGCCCGGATCGGCACGCTTGACCGGCTCGGTGGCCGCGATAGCGCCGCCACGTCGTCGAGAACCCGCGTGGGGTTGACGCGGCCTGATCCGGTGAGACCGTGGTGTCACGCACGCACTCCGCCGTGGCCGAGAACGACGAGCAACCAAGTTGCGCCGCACTTGCAGTGCATCTCCGCTGCGTCCGCAGCATCGCTGCAGTCGAAATCTCGGCACTTCGGCGGCATTTGCGCGTGGTCGGGATGCGTCGCGGTCGCGATGCTGACCGGTGGGCAACGTCACCAGGAGCGTCCTCATGGACCTGATCGTCAGAGCGGTGGATGTCGGCTCCGGCAACACCAAGTTCGTCAACGGGGTGGTCGGCTCGGAGATCCGCTGCACCAGCTTCCCATCGATCGCCTATCCGTCCAGCGGCGAGGCGCCGGCGTGGCCGGCGACCGAGCGGCGCAAGACGGTGTGCATTCCGGTCGGGCCGCTGTACTACGAGGTCGGGCCTGACGTTGGCCTCGCCGCCGACACCTTCCGCGCGAAGCAACTGCACGACGAGTACACCGAGTCGCCGGAGTACATGGCGCTTCTGCGCGGCGCGCTGTCGATGATGAAGGTTTCGCATTTGGACCTGCTCGTCGTCGGCCTGCCCGTGGCGCTGCTGGCGCTGAAGAAGACGGCGCTGGAGAAGGCCATGGTCGGCACCCATCAGCTCGGCGGCGGCAAGGTGATCGTCGTGCACAAGGCGCTCGCTGTGGCACAGCCGCAAGGCGCTCTCGTGCACTACGCGGCCGAGCACGAAAAGATGGCCACGATCGGCAACGAGCAGAGCCTGGTCATCGACCCGGGCTCGCGGACCTTCGACTGGCTGGTGTGCCGCGGCATGCGCCTCGTGCAGAAGCAGTCGCACTCGATCAATCGAGGCATGTCCGACGTGCTGAGGCTGCTGGCGGCCGAGATCTCGAAAGACATCGGCACGCCATACCGGGACTACGACGCGATCGACCTGGCGCTGCGCACGGGCAAGGCGCCGATCATCTTCCAGAAGCCCTACGACATGAAGCGCCACCTGCCGCTCGCCGAAAGCGTGGCGCAGCAGGCGGTGTCGACCATGCGGCAGTGGATCGAGACGCCGGAGAGCCTGCAGAACATCGTGCTCGTCGGCGGCGGTGCGTTCCTCTTCAAGAAGGCGGTAAAGGCGGCCTTCCCGAAGCACCGCATCCACGAGGTGAAGGAGCCGTTGTTCGCCAACGTGCGGGGATTCCAACTCGCCGGACAGAACTACGCGGCGACTGCGATGGCGGGCGTGCGCGAGCGCTCGCAAGGGGATGCGGCATGAACGACCGAGACAAGGCCGTGCCCAAGCCCGTACGGCTGGTCTTCGAGCTGGCACGTGCCGACAACCCGCGGCTCTTCGACGAGCTGGTGCAGTTCCCGCAGGGGGTGAAGCGGGTCAACCGGCTGCGCGTGCTGGCGTACGACGGACTGCTTGCGCAGTTCGGGGTGTTTGCGTTGACCAGCGGGATCACCAAGCCACCGCCGGCGCTACCGCTCACCGAAGTGACGAACGGCCTTTTCGAACCAGCGCTGAAAGAGTGAGGTGACGGATGAGGTTGCGTCGAAGGCGGAACCAGCGCGAGCGCTTCGTCAGCGCCAAGGATCTGGCCGAGATGGGCTTCTGCGAGAAGCGGGTGCTGTTGGCCCATCTGCACGGGCAGCGGATGACGCCGGAGCAGCAGCGCAGCGCCGAGCGGGGCCGGCGCGCCCACGAGCGGTACTACCGCGAAGGGCTGTCGGCGGTGGCGTCCGGCGCCGACCGGCGGTGCTTTGTTGCCACCTGCTTGTTTGGCGAGGAAGCTTGGCAGACCAACGTGCTGCGCCGCGACCGGGATGAGGTCCTCCTGCATCGGCGGATCGGGCGCCGGGCCGTTGCTGCGTACTACTGGTGCGCGCCGCGCGTGTGCGACGTCCTTGCCCGGCTGCCGTGGCTACAGCGGCCGGTTCGAGCGCTGATCGAAGTGCTGCTCATTGCCGTCCGACGTCGCCTCGAAAGGCCTGGATGAACGCTGAACTCTTGTGGCTGTCGATCGTCGCTGCCGTTGCAGTGCTTGCCGCGGCGTTCGTACTGCGCCGGCGACGCGCTGCTGCCGCGAAGGATGCCGAGCAGGCGTCGAGGCCGGCAGCTCTTGGAGACGCCACTCTTGCGTACATGGAGAAGCTGTTCCGCGTCCGCGCCCCGGTCCCGCTGGTCGCGCGGGTCGATCGAGCATATCGGCGCCCTGACGGAGAACTGGTGCTGGTCGAGCTCAAGACGCGCTGGAGCGATCGAGCCTATGCGACTGACGTGATTCAGTTGTCGGCGCAGAGGATGGCGCTCGAAGGTCAGACTGGACAGCGCGTCGCGGCCCACGGGTTCGTGACGGCGCAGAGGCCGAAGGGAACTGCGGCATCGCGCTCGCACCGCGTCGAGCTGCTGGACACGGCGAAGATCGTGGCGCTCTACAGACGGCGAGAGGACGTCATCAGCGGCCGGCTCATGCCCCGATATGTGGAGTCGAGCAGCGGTTGCAGAGGTTGCGCGTTTCGGGCGCTGTGCGACGGTCCTAGACGGTAGGCGCCATCCGCGTTGCCTCCGGCTGACGCGGACCTCTCCGTGCGCCGGCCCGGTCAGACAGATGATTCACTTGTTGCACTTACTTCACTTGATGTGATACTATGCAGCCCTGCGCCCGCACCAAAAGCCAGGAGCAACCCTTATGACCGCCCTCGAGAAAGTTCGCCAGGTTCTGCCTCCCCAGATGTCACCCCAGGAGGTCGAGATGGCGCGCGCCGCCCAGCGATGCATCATGGAAGCGCTCGACCATTCGCGCGCCGCAGCCATCACGCTGACCACTACCAGCGGCGCCCATCCGACGGTGGAGTTGCCGCCGGCTGCGCTGAAACTCATCGGCCAGTTGCTGGGGGCAATGAGCGAAGGTCGGCCCATCACGCTCATGCCGTCTAAGCAGGAGTTCAGCACCGTCGAGGCTGCGAACTTCTTGAACGTCTCTCGGCCGTTTGTGATCAAGGAGATCGAGGAAGGCCGGCTGCCTCATCGCAAGGTGGGCACGCATCGACGGGTTGCGTTCGAAGACCTAGTGGCCTACGCGCGCGAGATGCGCAAGCGCCAAGAGGGCGCACTCGAGCGCATGGCCGAGAACGCACGCGAGCTAGGGCTGGACTACTGACATGGCGGGGCATGCGCGCTACACGGCGTTGCTGGACGCGTGCGTGCTCCATCCGATGGCGATGGCCGATGCGTTGATGAGCCTCGCAAGCGCCGGCCTGTACGCGGCCAAGTGGTCGCGGACTATCGAGTCCGAATGGATCAAATCGATCGAAGACCGTCGTCCTGACCTTATAGGCAAGCTGGAGTACCGGCGGGATTAGATGCGTGAGGCCGTGCCGGACTGGGAGGTCGAGGAGCGGGCCTGGCGATCACTGGCCGGCGGCCTGAAACTGCCGGACCCAGGAGACGTTCATGTGCTCGCAGCAGCGTTGGCGGGCCATGCCGACTGCATCGTCACGTTGAACCTGCGTGACTTTCCTTCAGACGTCGTTGGACCTCTCGCCATCGAGGTCATTCATCCCGACCAGTTCATCGTCGCTCAGTGGGATCTCGATCAGTTCGTCGCGGTGGCGGCCTTCAAACGCATGCGCGCGCGCTGGAAGAAGCCGGAAGCGACCGCGGAGGACTTTGCGGCGGCGCTTGAGCGCGCCGGTTTGCCTGCCACCGCACTACGGTTGAGGGAGGCCGCCGAGCTGATCTGACAGGACTGCCAAGCGGCGAAGCACCGAACAGGGAGATGACCAAAACATGCTGCTCAACCACTTACCCATCACCTTCTCGGCATCGCACTTCGCCGGATACCGCGTGCCCTACGAAAGCAGCGACCAGCTCAAGACACTACGCACGCGGCTCTTCAAGACGCACTTCGTGCTGCGCACCGGCGACGAAGTCAGCTTGTTCCCCTATGCGGAAGGCACCGCGACCGACGGCGAGTCGGTCACCTTCGACGTTGCCAAGGACCACAGCGTCGCCAACGCCCTGGCCCACCAAGCCCTGCTGCGCTCGTTCTTCAATCACCACCGCAGCATCTCCGGCGTACGGCCGGCGAAGTTCGTGCGGGATACCTCCAACCTACTCAAGGGCACGGGTGCCGAGACTTTCGGCGTGTTCGCCGAGTACGCCTTCAATGTGCGGCCTCTTGCGCCGCAAGACGGCGGATTCCTGAACGGCGTGCTCGTCAACTTCGGCGCTCGGCTCCTGATCAAGCCCACGGCAAAGGAGCTGCGAGACCGCGGCCTGCCGCTTCAAGGGCTCTACGTTGTTGGCGAAAGCGAGGTCGACGACCTCTACATCCTGCCGATGTTCAACCGGCGCCTGATGGGGCGGATGGAACGCATCGAAGACGACTTTGCTGTCCTCGCCGACGCGCGCAAGGATCGCGTGGCGCTCGATCAACTCCATGTGGAACCTACCTACGCGAACTTCGAGCGCCTGGGCCGCGCGGCGCTGGGCTCCGACTACGAAGGGTTCCAGCGGCGGCTAGCGGCGTGCCTGTTCAACGTCTCGGCCGCGGACAAACAACTCGCGCGCATCAAGCAGTTGGTGGAGCAGTTCGACGACCTGCAGGGCGATCTGCTCTGCTGCGCCGGCCTGACCGTTTCGCTCGACGGCACGCTTACCGAGGTGAATCGCGGAATTGGTGTTGGACAGTCTCGCAAGCTCAACACACCGCAGTGCAGCCTGCGGCCCGGAGGCTCCATCACCGTGTCTTGGCCGGTGGATCCGCAGATCGACGTCAATGGCCCTTTCGACGCCGACAGCTTCGTGTGCAAGAGCCCTCGCGTCGCGGTGATCTATCCGGCGGCACATCAAGGCCACGTGGAACGCTTCGTCGCCCAGCTACGCGACGGTGTCCCTTCCAACGGCGCCAAGACCCCGATGCAGCAGGGCATGGCCCGCAAGTTCCGCCTGCAAGGCATGCACTTCGAGTTGGTCGGCGTCGAACCGGCATCGAGCAAGGCCCAGGCGTACCGCAGCGCGGCGCTGGAGGCCGCACAGCGCAAGGTGGACGCGGCGCTCGTCGTGCTGACCGATGACGATCTGCTGCTGAATGGCGCGCAAAGCCCCTACTACACGAGCAAGGCTGTGCTGATGTCGCAAGGCGTGCCGGTCCAGGCCGTGCGCCTGCCCACGCTGCTGCAGAACAGCGTGGGATACAGCCTGAACAACATTGCGCTCGCGCTTTACGCCAAGCTCGGCGGCGTGCCGTGGACCCTCTCGGTGCAGCAGCGCCTGGTCTACGAGGTCATCGTCGGCATCGGCAGCGCTCGGGTCGGCTTCGATCGGTTGTCCGAGCGCGCGCGCCTCGTTGGCATCACCACGGTGTTCAGCGGCGATGGCAACTATCTTTTGGGCAATTCGACCTCCGAAGCGGCGCCCGGCCAATACGAAGCGGCCTTGCTGGCGTCGCTTAGGACCAACCTCGACGAACTGCAGCGCCGATTCGGCTGGCGCAAGGGCGACAAGCTGCGCATCATCTTTCACCAGTCGTTCAAGCGCTACAAGGAGACTGAAGCTCAGGCCGTGGCGTCCTTGGTTCGCGAACTCACCGACTACGAGGTCGAGTACGCGTTCGTCCAGGTCAGTGCAGATCACGACTGGAAGCTGTTCGATCCGGCATCCGACGGCGCGCCCTATCGGCAGTCGCGCAAAGGTGTGGCAGTGCCGACGCGTGGACAGCTCGTGCCGCTTGGCCCGCGCGCGGCGCTGGTCACGCTGACGGGGCCGCAGCAGCTGAAGACCGACCTCCAGGGGTGCCCTGCGCCGATGCTGGTCAGCATCCACCCGGACTCCACATTCACCAGCCTGGACTACATCGCGGAGCAGGTCTTCAACTTGACGTTCATGTCGTGGCGCTCGTTCATGCCGTCCTACCAGCCCGTGTCAGTGTCTTACCCCAACATGGTCGTCAAGCTGCTGGGCAACCTGCGGCAGATGCCGAACTTCAATCCGGACATCCTGATCACGCGGCTGCGCGAAAGCAGGTGGTTCTTATGACGACCACTTGGATCGCCGATGGCCTAGGGCGCTTGCGCGCGGACATCGCTTCGGCCAACACCAGCGGCAATGTCGAGGGTTTGCTTGCGCGGTACATCGTCGGCGACGACCCGCGACTGGGCATCGCTTGGGGTATCGACTGCGAGGAGCTGTGGCTGCGCCGCACCTACGACCCATCCAGCCTGCCGACAGTTGCGGCCCTGGGCTACACCGAGGCGTTTCGCTCGGACGCTGGCCTACTCGGTGCGCTCGACGAGGGCATGCAGCGTGCCGTGGCGCGTGACCCGCTGTTGGCCGGGCCAGGGGCCGCTCTGCACGATCCCTCGGTTCTGCTCGGCTTGGCGCTGGTGGCCAAGCGATTCCTCGGGACGAAGAACGAGTACGCGCACTGGCTGGGCAAGGTTTTGGGGTCAGTGCGACGCGATGCGGCCGTGCGCACCGACCCGCTGCTGGCGCACGCAGCGCAGCTATGTAGCGCCAAGATCACGCTGCCTGTGCTGGACCTCGAAGCACCGTTGAGCGATTGCGCTGCATTCGACTGGTGGCTGGATCAGGGTGCGCCTGTGGGTCTCGTCACTGCTGATCAGCGCATTGCACTTCGAGCCTCCATCGTAGAGCGCGCCCTGACGGAGGACGTTGGGCGTCGGTCAGCACATCAGGCGGCGCTGTTGTGGCGGGTGCTGCGAGCGGCTGTCAGCGAAGAGACGGCTGCCGTACTGCGGACCCTGGCGACGGTGAGTCAGGTATTGAGTCAGTTCGAGAGCTGCCTCCGCCGCTGGCGATGGGACAGCAGTGAACTGAGAACGCCTGTGCGTTGGCCGATCCGCAGCGAGCGCGAGGTTCAAGACATCCTGTGGCTCATCCTACGAGGGATGTTCCACGACCTCGAGGACGAAGACACGCTGCCAAAGTTCGGCCACTCGACGTACCGGGCCGATCTGGGAGTTCCAAGCCTGGGGCTGTTGATCGAGGTGAAGTTCGCGCGCGCGGCCGCTGACTTCAAGGCCATCGAGAAAGAGGTCCTTGAGGACGTGGAGCCTTACCGCCGATCGCCGGAGCGCTATCGAGAGATCCTGGTCTTCATTTACGACGACTCTTGCAGCGTCCAAGAGCACGAGACAACTCGGCGCGCGTTGCGATCGGTGCCCGGGATCGCGGACGTGCTGATCGTCAGCCGCCCGTCGCATCTGCCGACGGCTGCCGATCGGCGCGAATAGCAGCGCAGCGACACCGCCGCGTAGCAAACGATGACCGACGAGCAAGGCACGGAGCAGACCAGCATCTCGCCCTCCGAGTTCATGCGCCGCCTTCGGCCGGAGCTGTACTCGGACTCGACTAAGCCCTCGCGTTATGAGCTGGATCGCGGGACGCTGGAGTACTACCTGGAGACGCTCACCTCACGCAACCAGACGCAGGCGTTCGAGATCTTCGCCCGGAAGCTCTGTGAGCGCACCATATGTCCGAACCTGCGCCCCGCGACGGGCCCGGAGGGCGGCGGCGACAGCAAGGCGGACACGGAGACCCTTCCGATGGCCGACGAACTCACCACCTTGCTCTACGTGGCTCAGGCCAACGCGGGTCGTGAGCGGTGGGCCTTCGCGTTCAGTGCCAAGGAGCGCTGGACCGACAAGGCCCGCGCAGATGTTGCAGCCGCAATGGGCACGGGCCGGAACTACCAAAAGGTCTTCTTCGTCACCTCGCGCTTTGCCAGGTCCAGAGACAGGGCACGCCTCGAGGACGAGCTGAGTAGCAAGCACGGCGTACAAGTGACCATCCTCGATCGGACCTGGATCGTCGAGCAGGTGATCGACCATGATCACCGGGACCTGGCAGTCAACTACCTGGGCGTGGGCTCCGAAAACCGAGACAGCCGGCTCGGGCCCAACGACTACTCGCGTGCCCAGCAGCTCGACGAACTGGAACGCACTCTGGCCGATCCGCAGGCGTTCTCCGGCGCGTCGTGGCAACGTGCCTCCGAGGCGCTTGCCGCTGCCAAGCTCTCCCGATCTCTGGAGCGCCCTCGTCACGAAACGGATGGGAGATTCGCCCGCGCCATCCGGGTTGCCACGTCCGTAGGCACGGAGTACCAGAAGCTGGAAGCCCAGTACGAGTCCATCTGGACAGCATTTTGGTGGTTCAACGATTTCGCGCCTGTCGCAAACGAATACGCCGGATTCGAGCAGCGAGTCCTGAAGAGCGAACACGCAAATGTGCTCGAGTTCCTGTGCAACCTCTTGCAACTCCTCTTCAATGCTGTGTTGCACAGGCACGTGCAACCGGAGCAGGTGGATCTCGCCGGCCGCGCGGCCCGCTTGCGTGTCCGGCTGGCCGAGATCGCCGAAGACCAGACCCGTCCGAACAACGCGCTGGAGGCAACCACTTCTGGCTTGGTGATCGACGCCAACGGTGCGCTACTGGCGGGAGATCGCACCCAGCTTGCCACGGTCTGGCCGAGGTTGTCCGCCGTGCTGGAGCGAGCCGATGGCCTCGGCGACTTCGATGCCATGAGGGCTGTCCGGTTCGTGGAGGCGATGGGCGAGATCGCAGGATCGGACCCCGGCTACAGCAAGCTGTACGACAAGATGGTGGACTTCGTCTCACAGCGCAAGAGTGAGGCCGAGGGTGCACTGATGTTGCTGAAGCGTGCCAAGCAGATCGACTTCGACCGCAACTTCGAGATGATTCGCCTGCTTGGCAGGGCCGTCAGCCGGCTGATCAAGCGCGAGCACTCGGAGGCGTTGGCGGAGGCCACTCAGCTGCTCGCACTTGCGTATCGCAGCGCCGGGCTGCTGTGGGCTGCTCGTGCGATCTGCCTTTTCGCCCTGGCCACCATGTTCGCCGACGCCGAGGAGGACTCGGACCTACCAGCGTCGGTGGTGCCAACACTCATGATGCTGGCGTGGATCGCGGTCGAACTGCTGGATGTTCCGGAAGTGCTGCAGGCGGTGCGCCTGGCCAGAGGTTGCGCGCGCAGCTTGCCCTTGACGGAGGAGTCGCGCGCTCACTTCGAGGATCGCCTGACGACGTTCGACCTTGTGTTCAGTTGCTTGCTGCTCAATGCTCCGCCAGACATGCTGGACCGGCTGCAGCGCCTACCGGACGTGCTGCCTGGCCTCGGCCTGCCCCATAGCCGGATCTGGCTGCTCTACGCCTTGGGCTACGAGCCGGCTCTGCGCTCAGAGGGCTCGATCCCGGATGACGATTCACCGGACAAGGTGAGGAACCTGGCCTCCCAGTTGGCCGCGCAAAGGCCGCCGGGCCGGCGGAGTCGTCAGCTCCTGCTCAATGAGGCAGCGGCAGGCGAGTGCATCACATACGTTTGCGGCCTTCGGATCGCCGTTGCGCACCAGGGCTCTGATTCATCCGTGTTGGCCGCAGAGGCGCTCCTGGCGGCCATCGAAGTGGTGTTTGCAACCCTGCCCGAGCAGGGTGCCTTTCCGCATACCCAGGCCTTCGCGCTTGAGATTCGGGAAGTTCCCGAGATCGACCGGCCGCGCCTCGACATCGCCCCCGACCGGCTGTCTGGAACGGTTTCCTGGCCGCACGGGGCCGAGCCCGCAGTCCTGGCTCAAATGGGGAAGCTGCAGGGTTCTCTGCTCACCATCGCGGGAAGCATCCTCTCCTCGACGTGCTTTGTGCGCGACATGGCCGAGACGCTGGACGCGCTCTTGCTCACGGATGCTGCCGCCGATCGGGTGTCCGCGGTCACCATTGCGGGAAACAGCCGCAGCAGAGTCTTTGGCAACAAGGTGGCCAGACTGGACACCTGGACCGAGCTGGCGCAGAGGGCATACCCGCTTCAAGCAGATTGGCCGTCACTCGACCCGTCCGTTGAGCGCGCGGATGCAGCACCGGCTCAATCCCCCGAGAACGCCGCCGCCGTTGCGCGACGACCGCCCACGCCGACCGATCACCGCCTGCTCAGCGCCCACTCCTTGATCGACATTGCCTTGTGGGACCTGGCTCGCTGGCGAGGTGTCGCCTCTTTCATCGTCGGCCATGACAAACCGCCGGTCATGGGATTGCTGTTCGAGAGTGCGCCTGCGGCACGGGCCATCTTCGAGCGCTGGCGCGCTCGATTGGGTGCCCGTGACAGCAAGGACGTGCTGTTTGTTGGCGTCGTTCGAGCGCTCCAGAATGCCCCGGCATCCCACTATCGCGTGCTGATCACCTCGAGTGTGTCGGGCTTGGAAGCGGACCCTGAGCCAGGGCGGCTCACTTCGATTGCCGCGCGGATCCAGACGATGACGCCAGACACCGACGAGAACCTGGAGCAATTCCTCCAGACGTACGAGCGCTTTGGCGTGTACTGGCTCGTTCCAGCCATACTTGGCTCCACCGGGAGACCCGACATCCTGGCCGACCTGTCCATCATGAAGCGCCACCTGAGCGTCAAGTCGGCAAACGACATCGGGCCACACGACCTTGAGGCAATCGCCCTCCACGATGAAGAGGTCGGAGGTCCCGACTAGGGGGAGTCCATGCCAATGCTCTGTTCGGTGCCACGACTCCAAACCGATAGCGTCTCAGGAGGCGGTACTCGCGCCGACGGGGTGAACCGGACGCGAAGGACCTGTATGGGCTACCCCATCTGAGCCGCTATGAATCGTTGTTAGATGGCCTGCAACGATGCAGAATGTCGATGGTTCGAGGTCTCTTTGCTGCGTGTGCAGTGCGGGGGAACAGGCAGGGGAACAGATTCCTTTCCTCGGTCCGTTTCTTCAGGAAGATCAAGAACTTGCGCCGCCGTTTCGAGTCCCATCAGCCACCCCACAAACCCCGGTTCGCGCGTTTAAGGCCTTGATTTCCTTGGGAATCAAGGCCTTGTCGCTTGGAGGCTAAACCTTCAGTGCAACACGGTCTGTCACACAACC
>Ga0268299_1002588_pt1 | contig 20775 bp, 16 predicted proteins | sample NOBtaG_FD_193484 | JGI IMG/M metagenome (GOLD analysis project Ga0268299, IMG submission 193484) | Activated sludge microbial communities from bioreactor in Nijmegen, Gelderland, Netherland - NOB reactor | ecosystem: Engineered > Bioreactor > Aerobic > Activated sludge | place: Netherlands... | reverse complement strand
CGGCGGCGGGCCCGGCGCCATCGCCTACACCGAGGCACGCTACGCCAGCATGTGGAAGGACAAGTTCAAGGACCTCGGGTGGCTTCGGGGCCGCGATCTCATCGTCTACGACCAGCGCGGCGTGGGCGGCGCGCGGCCCGCGCTCGAATGCCCCGAGATCGACGCCACGCGCGACGACCCGCTCAACATCGAGCGCGCGCGCGCCTCGATGATCGCCTGCCGCGAGCGCCTCGCCCGCGAAGGCGTCGATCTTCTGGCCTACGACACCAACGCCAATGTCGACGACGTCCTCTCGCTTCAGGCGAAGCTCGGCGTGGCGGCGTGGAATCTCTGGGGCCAGTCCTACGGCACGCGCGTGGCGCTCGTGCTCCTCCGCCGCAATCCGCCCGGCATCCGAAGCGTCATCCTCGACGGCGCCTATCCGCCGGAAGTGGCCGGCAAGCTGCACCTCGCCTCGGCCTTCACCCAGACGATGGACCGCGTGTTCCTGGCGTGCGACGCCGACGAAAATTGCCGCGCCGACTATCCGGATCTTCGCAAGAACTTCGCCGAGGTGTTGCAGCGCTTGAAGGCGCAGCCGGCGGAGGTGAAGAGCGATCCCTCGCCCTTGCTGCCGCCCAAGGTGTTCAAGGTCGACGACGTGATCTTCCTTTCGGTCGTCGACAGCATGCTCTACACCGCCGACGGCATCGCGAAGCTACCCTGGCTGATCGAGCGGCTGGCGGCGGGCAAGACCGAATCGCTCGAGGAGCCGCTGATCGATTGGGATCTCGTCGCCTACGGGCCCTACATCACGGCCGGAATTTCCTATCTCGTCGATTGCAACGACACGCCGGACCCGGACGATTCCGAAGAGAAGAAAGCCGCCGAACTCGTTCCCTATCTCGCCGGCTGGCTCGGCTACTCGACGGCGTTCAAGCCGTGTCCGCTCTGGACCCCGCGCAAAACCCCGGCGCTCGACCGCGCGCCGGTCAAGAGCGACGTGCCGACGATCGTGATCGCCGGCTGGTTCGACCTCGCGACACCGCCCGCCTGGGGCGCATTGGCGGCGCGCGCCCTCGGCCGCGCGCAGCTCGTCAACGTGCGCGCCGCGTCGCACGACGCCTCCGACCACGATTGCGCGCGCGCCGCCTTGACGGTCTTCATGGCGCGGCCGGGCAGCGACGTGAACGCCGCCTGCGGCCCGGTGCCCGCCCATCCGCGCTTCAAGCGCAAGAGCGACGAAGACTAGCGCCATGCCGACCGTCCTCGTCACCGGCGCAAATCGCGGGCTCGGCCTCGAGCTCGCCCGCCAATACGCTTCGGCCGGCTGGCGCGTCCACGCCGCCTGCCGCGAGCCCGCGGCCGCGGAACCCTTGCGCGCGCTCGGCGGCGGCGTGGCCGTGCACCGGCTCGACGTGACCGCGCCCGATCAAGTGCAGGCGCTGGCCACGGCGCTTGCGGGCGAGGCCATCGATCTCTTGATCAACAACGCCGGCGCCGCCGCGTCCGAGCACACGTCGCTCGGCGACATGAACTACGCGGCCTGGGAAGATCTGATACGCGTCAACGTCATGGGCCCGTTCCGCGTTGCCGAAGCCTTCGCCGCGCACGTGGCGCGCTCGGAGCGGCGCGTGATGCTGTTCCTCTCCAGCCGCGCCGGCTCGATCACCGACAATCTCTCGGGCGGGCGCTATATCTACCGCTCGTCCAAGGCCGCGCTCAACGCCGTGGTGAAAAGCCTCGCCATCGACCTCCAGGCCAAGCGCGTCATCTGCGCGGCGGTGCATCCCGGCTGGGTGCGCACCGACATGGGCGGGGCGGGAGCGCCGATCGAGGCGAGCGCCAGCGTCGCGGCGCTCCGAGCCTTGGTCGACCGCCTCGAACCCCATCACAACGGCCGCTTCCTCAACTACGATGGCCAGGAATTGCGCTGGTAGGCGGACGATGATCCTCGACGAAGAACATTCCCTGATCCGCGACAGCGCCCGGCAATTCGCGCAGGAGAAGCTGGCGCCCGGCGCCGCCGCGCGCGACCGCGCGGGCGCCGTGCCCAAGGAATTGCTGCGCGAGATGGGCGCGCTCGGCTTCCTCGGCATGACGGTGGCGCCGGAATGGGGCGGCGCCGGCGCCGATTACGTTTCCTATGTGCTTGCGCTCGAAGAAATCGCGGCCGGCGACGGCGCCATCTCCACCATCATGTCGGTCAACAACGCGCCGGTTTGCCTTGCGCTCGAACGCTTCGCGACGCCCGAGCAGAAGGCGCAATGGCTCAGGCCGCTCGCCCAAGGCGACATGATCGGCGCCTTCGCGCTGACCGAGCCGCAGGCGGGATCGGACGCCTCGGACCTCAAGAGCCGTGCGCGGCCGGACGGCAACGGCTACGTGCTGAACGGCACCAAACAGTTCATCACCTCGGGCGCCATCGCCGACATGGTGTTGGCCTTCGCGGTGACCGATCCGGCGGCCGGCAAGCGCGGCATCACGGCGTTTCTCGTGCCGACCGCGGTGCCCGGCTATCGCGTGCTGCGCAAGGAAGAGAAGCTCGGCCAGCGCGCCTCGGACACCTGCGCGCTCCAATTCGAGAATCTGAAGCTCGACGGCGCCGCGCGCCTCGGCGAGGAAGGCGAGGGCTATCGCATCGCGCTCGCCAATCTCGAGGCCGGACGGCTTGGCATCGCGGCGCAATCCATCGGCATGGCGCGCGCGGCGTTCGAGGCGGCGCTCGCCTATGCCAAGGAGAGGAAGCAATTCGGCAAGCCGATCATCGCCCACCAAGCGATTTCGTTCCGTCTCGCCGAGATGGCGACCGAGATCGAGGTGGCGCGCCAAATGCTGCACCACGCGGCCGCCTTGCGCAGTGCCGGGCGCCCCTGTTTGACCGAAGCGGCCATGGCCAAGCTGTTCGCCAGCGAGATGGCCGAGCGGGTGTGCTCGGCGGCCATCCAGATCCATGGTGGCTACGGCTATCTCGCCGATTTCCCGGTGGAGCGCATTTATCGCGACGTGCGCGTCTGCCAGATCTACGAGGGCACCAGCGAAGTGCAGAAGATCATCATCGGGCGCGCGCTCGGAGTGGCTTGAACCGAGACAATGCGCCCCCGAACATGGCCGCTGCGCGCTTGCGCCGCTTGATCGTGCCCGCCGCCCGGGTACAACCGCCTGGCCCAGTATCATCCAAGGACCTGCCGCCGGGCCCCGAGGCCTGACGGCGGGCGAGACGCCATGAACGCCTTCGTCAATTTCCGCCGAAATCTCAGCCTGCTGGCCGTGTGCTGGGCGATCGTCTCGATCACCAACATGCTCAATGTCAGCGCGTCCGCGCTGGTCGGCCACATGCTGGCGGAAGACAAGGTCTACGCCACGCTGCCGATCGCGCTGCAATGGGTCGGCATCGCGCTCTGCACGTTCCCGGCCTCCTACGTGATGAGCAAGCTCGGGCGCCAGGGCGGATTCATGATCGCCGGCGTCATCGTCTGCTTCGGCGCCGGCTGCGCGATCCTCGGCATCTACCAGCGTAGCTTCAACCTGTTCTGCCTCGGCTCGATGCTGCTCGGCGCCGGCCAGGGCTTCGCCTGGTACTACCGCTTCGCCGCGGCGGAAGCTGCGCCGCCCGACTGGAAGAGCCGCGCCATCTCGCTGGTGTTCGCCGGCGGCGTGATCTCGGGCCTCGTCGGCCCTTCGCTCGCCGACGTCTCGAAGGACTTGCTGGCGCCCGTCACCTTCGCGGGCACCTTCGTCTCGATGATCGCCCTGCAGGCGGTCGTGATCCTGTTCCTGCTGTTCATCCGCATTCCGCGCCCGGCGCCGATGAAGTTCACCGGCGGCCGGCCGATCCTCGTGATCGCGCGCCAGCCGAAATTCATCGTCGCCGCGACCGCGGGCGTCGTCGCCTATGCCGGCATGGTGATGCTGATGTCGGTGACGCCGCTGGCCATGCAGCTCTGCGGGCTCAGCTTCTATCAGACGACCTCGGTCATCCAATGGCACGTATTCGGCATGTTCGTGCCGGCGTTCTTCACCGGCAATCTCATCCGCCGCTTCGGGACCTACAAGGTGATGCTGGCCGGCGGCGTCGCCATGGCCGCGTGCATCCTGGTCGGCGTCTCGGGCCAGGAATACACGCACTTCTGGGCGGCGCAGACCTTGCTCGGTGTCGGCTGGAATTTCCTCTATGTCGGCGCCACCACGCTGCTGACGGAAACCTACACGGTCGAGGAGCGCGCCAAGACCCAGGCCCTCAACGAACTCTTGGTGTTCGTCGTCACCGGCCTCGCCATCTTCTTCTCGGGCCAGCTGCTGCACAATGTCGGCTGGAGCGCCGTCAATCTCGGCGCGCTGCCGCTGGTGGTGGCGACCATTGGCGGCACGCTCTGGCTCTGGTTGAAGATGCGCAAGCCCGCGCCCAAGCCCGTCGAGACGCCGATCGAGGCGGCCGCGAAGTAGCGGCGCTTAGAACCGCAGATCGACCACCACCGGGCAGTGGTCGCTGGCCTTGGGGCGGTCCCAGCCGATGCGCGGGTAGCGTGGGCCCTGATAGCGCTCGGCGCGATAGGGCAGGCCCTGGCGCAGGATCGTCGGCACGGCTTTCGGATTCTTGCGCGCCAGCGCCGGCGAGAGCAGCACGTAGTCGAGCTGCCGGTAGACGCGGCCCTCGGGATAGTAGTGCGTCCAGCGGTCCTTCGTATCGGCGATGCGCTTGCCGATATCGACCGCGAATCCGCCGTCGAGCAGTGGCGCCAGGCCGTGGCCGGCATCGGGCGCGCCGTCGGTTTCCGTGTAGTCGTTGAGATCGCCGACCACGGCCCAATCGGCCGCGGCCGCATCGGGAAAGCGCCGCTCGATGATGCGGCGCACGGCCGTGGCCTCGCATTCGCGCCACGGACGCGTACGCTCGCGGTCCGGGTCCATCGACTTGAAGTGGCAGACGAAGACCGGCAGCGTCTTCTCGCCCGCCTGCACGTGCACTTCGAGGCAGTCGCGCTTGAAGACGCGGTCGCGCGTGCTCTCGACGATCTTGGGCTTGTCGAGATGGAGGTCGCTCCAGGTCAGCGCTTGGTGGGTGACGACGCGCTCGAACGGGAAGCGGCTCATAACCGCCACGTCGATGTGCCGTCCGTCATTGCCCTCGATCAGCATCGCGTGCGGATAATCGAGCTCGGTCATGCGCCTCAGATAGCGGTCGTGGAAGGCGCGCAGACCGCGCATGCTTTCCACCTCCTGGAGGCAGACAACGTCGGCGCGCGCGTCGCGGATGGCGAGCGCCGTCATCACGCGCATCTCGTCGTTGAGGATGTTCCAATAGGTGCGGACCAACTCGGCCCGCGCCGCCGGCTCCTCCGTGTCGAGCAGAGTCGCGAGGCTGGCCTCGGCCTCCGGATCGAACTCGAACCGGACGAGCATGTTCTCGACGTTGAAAGTCATCAGCCGGAGACGGGCCACGATGTCCTCCTCGCCCGGGAAGGCCGGCCGCGCCTCAGACCCGCTCGTCTTTCACCGGATTCGAGAGCGTGCCGACGCCCTCGATCTCGACCTCACAGACGTCGCCGGCCTTCATCCACACCGGCGGCTTGCGCGCGAAGCCCACGCCCGCGGGCGTGCCCGAGACGATGATGTCGCCGGGCTCGAGGGTGAGGCCTTCGGAAATGGTGGAAACCAAGACCGCGATGCTGAAGATCATGTCCTTGGTGTTGGCCTTCTGCATCACCTGGCCGTTCAGGCGCGTGGTGAGCTGCAGGCCGATGGCGCCGGCCGGCACTTCGTTGGAAGTCACGAAATCCGGCCCGATGGCGCCGGTGGCGTCGAAATTCTTGCCCATCAGCCACTGGGTGCTCTTGAACTGAAAGTCGCGCACCGAGGCGTCGTTGAACACCGTGTAGCCGGCCACGTAGGAGAGCGCCTTCTCTTGCGTGATGTGCCGCCCGCGCTTGCCGATCACGGCGACCAGCTCGCCCTCGTAGTCGAACTGCTCGGAGCAGAGCGGGCGGATGAGCGGCGCGTTGTGGGCCAGCAGGGTCGAGGTGAAGCGGTTGAACAGCACCGGATAGGTGGGCGCGTTCTTGTAGGGGCTTTCGGCCGCGTGATCGACGTAGTTGAGGCCGACGCAGATGATCTTGGGCGGAGCCATGACCGTGGGCAGGTAGGTGATCTTGCCCTTGACGAAGGCCTTCGCCTTGGCCGATTTCGCCGCCGCCTTGGCGGCCTGGAGCCCGCCCTTGGCGGCCAGCAGGGCGGCCAGTTCGCGGGGCAGTTTCGGTGCCGCCACCGCCAGATCGACCAGATCCTGACCCTGCCGGACCGCCAAACCGGGCCCGTCCTTGCGCTTGAACGCGACGATGCGCATCGTTTCCCCTCCGCTATGCTGGGCTTGTTGCCTGGGGCACACCTACTCAGAGCCGGGCCCTGAGATCAAGCATTTAGGCAGGGCGCTTCGACGAAAAGTCGATTGAGGGGCCCGCCGTAGCGGCCTAAAACCGGCAGAGGCCGAGCCCCCGAGACGCCGGCCAGACAGGGGAAACGCGTGGCGGTCATCCGCAGCAACATCAATCCGCGGCACGAGGATTTCCGCGCCAACGAGGCGGCCAACCGGGCGCTGGTGGCGGAACTCAAGGGCAAGGTGGCCAAGGTGAAGCAGGGCGGGCCGCCCAAGGCGCGCGAGCGCCATCTGGCCCGCAACAAGCTGCTGCCGCGCGATCGCATCCGCACCCTCGTCGATCCGGGCGCACCCTTCCTCGAGCTCGGGCAGCTCGCGGCGCTCGACATGTACGACAACGAGGTGCCCTCGGCCGGCGTCATCACCGGCATCGGCCGCGTCTCCGGCCGCGAGTGCATGATCATCTGCAACGATGCCACGGTCAAAGGCGGGACCTATTACCCGATGACCGTGAAGAAGCACCTTCACGCGCAGTCGGTCGCCGAGGAGAATCATCTCCCCTGCATCTACCTGGTCGATTCGGGCGGCGGGAACCTGCCGCAGCAGGACGACATCTTCCCCGACTGGCGTCATTTCGGGAACCAGTTCTACAGCCAGGCGCAGATGTCGGCGAAAGGCATCCCGCAGATCGCCGTCGTCATGGGCTCGTGCACGGCGGGCGGGGCCTATGTGCCGGCAATGTGCGACGAGGCCATCATCGTCCGCAACCAGGGCACGATCTTCCTCGGCGGGCCGCCGCTGGTGCGCGCCGCCACCGGCGAGCGCGTCAGCGCCGAGGAACTCGGCGGCGCCGATCTCCATTCGCGCGTTTCGGGCGTTACCGACTACTACGCGCAGAACGACCATCACGCGCTCGGCATGGCGCGGCGCATCGTGGCGCGGCTGAACAAGCGGAAAGAGGTGTGGTGCGAGGTGCAGGCGCCGCGGCCGCCGGCCTACGATCCCGAGGAGATCTACGGCGTCGTGCCGCCCGATTGGAAGAAGCCCTACGACGTGCGCGAGGTGATCGCGCGCGTGGTCGATGCCAGCGAGTTCGACGAGTTCAAGCCGCTCTACGGCCAGACGCTGGTGACGGGATTCGCGCATATCTGGGGCTATCCGGTCGGCATCGTCGCCAACAACGGCATCCTGTTCTCGGAAAGCTCGGTCAAGGGCGCGCATTTCATCGAGCTCTGCGACCAGCGCAAGATTCCGCTGCTCTATCTCCAGAACATTACTGGCTTCATGGTCGGCAAAAAGGCCGAGGCCGGCGGCATCGCCAAGGACGGCGCCAAGCTCGTCACCGCCACCTCCACCGCGCGGGTGCCGAAATTCACCTTCATCATCGGCGGCTCGTTCGGCGCCGGGAACTACGCCATGTGCGGGCGCGGTTTCCTGCCCCGCTTCCTCTGGATGTGGCCCAATTCGCGCATCGCCATCATGGGAGGCGAGCAGGCAGCCAACGTGCTGGCGACGCTCCGGCGCGACAATCTCGAGGCCGAGGGCAAGAACTGGTCGAAGGAAGACGAAGACAAGTTCAAGGCGCCGATCCTGTCGCAATTCGAGCATCAGAGCAGCGCCTACTATTCGAGCGCGCGCCTCTGGGACGACGGCATCGTCGACCCGGCCGAAACCCGCGACGTCCTCGGACTCTGCCTCTCGACGGCGCAGAACGCGCCGCCCGAGCAGGGCAAGTTCGGCATATTCCGCATGTAGCCGAGCACCGGTCAGCACACCATGGGCGAATCCAATCATCTGGTCGGCGTCGAAGCCGGCATCGCGCGCATCGTCCTCAACCGGCCGGAGGTGCACAACGCCCTCGACGACCGGCTGATCGCCGATCTCACCGCCACGTTCGAGCAGATCGGGGCCGATCCGAGCGTGCGCGTCGTGATCCTCAGCGGGCAGGGGAGCACGTTTTGCGCCGGCGGCGATCTCACCTGGATGCGCCGCACGGCGGATTACAGCCGCGAGCAGAATCTGGCCGACGCGCTGGGCCTGGCGCGCATGCTCCAGGCGCTCGACACGCTACCCAAGCCGACCCTCGGCCTCATCAACGGCCCGGCCTATGGCGGCGGCGTCGGCCTGGTGGCGTGCTGCGACATCGCCATCGCCGCCGACACGGCGAAATTCTCGTTGAGCGAAGTGCGCCTCGGACTCCTGCCGGCGACCATCAGCCCCTATGTGGTTCGCAAGATCGGCGAGTCCGCGGCGCGGCGCTATTTCCTCACCGCCGAAGTGTTCGAGGCGGCGGAGGCGCAGAAGATCGGCCTCGTGCACGAAATCGTGCCTTACGCGGAACTCGCGGAGGCCGCGGGCTGGTTGCTCAAGCGGCTGCGCGAAGGCGGCCCCGAAGCGCAAGCCGCTTCGAAGCGCCTGATCGCGCGCGTCGCCGGCGCGCCCATCGACACGGCGCTGATGGAGGATACCGCGGCGCGCATCGCCGATGCCCGCGCTTCGGCCGAGGGCAAAGAGGGCGTCGAGGCCTTTCTCGGCAAGCGGCTGCCGAATTGGCGCAGCTGACGGCGCCGGCGATGGCTCGGCAGGCCAGTTGGGCGAAATCGCTGCTGCTGACGGGCCTCCTGGTCGGGTTGATCGCCGTCGCGGTCGCGCCGGGCGCGTGGTTTTTCGCGCTGCAGATCGCGGCCGTCGTCGCGGCCGCCGGCGCCATCCATTGGCTGTTCCCGGGCAGCCCGTTCTTCACCGTGGCGCTGGCGAATTTCATCGCGATCTACACCTGCCTTTTCGTCTTCTTCTGGGAAACCAATTTCCGCGACATCGATCCGTGGGCGGCGTTCGCGGGCTATGGCCTGCCGTTGCTGGGCTTCCTCGGCGGCGTCTGGTGGCGGCGGCAGAGCGTGCGCGCCATCGTGGGAAAGTCGCGCCTGGGCGACGAGCGCCACGTCGCGCGCGTCTTCCTGTGGCTGCTGCCGATGATGGCGATCGGCGGCGCGACGTTTCTCGTGCCCGGCCTGAAGCTGGCGCCGGCGACGGCCGATATCGTGTTTCTTTCCATGATGGTCGTGATCTCGCTGACAATCATGGGCGTGAGCCCCAACGTTGCCGCGTTCCTCGTCGACACGGGGCTCTTGTTCGAGGAGTTCTTCGAGCGTTCGGCGCGCATGCTGGTGCCGGTCTTCGCATTCCTCACCTTCTACTCGCTGATCGTCGTGATCTTCGCCGCGGCGTATCGCCTGGTCGATCGTATCGCGACCGCGCCGCAATTCCTCATCAACGGCGCGTTGAAGGAGATTTCGTTCTCGGACGCGCTCTATTTCTCGCTCGTGACCTTGGCGACGGTGGGTTACGGTGACGTGACGCCCGCCACGAATCTCATGCGCCTTTTGGCGGGCGTGGAGGTCGTGTGCGGCGTGGTGCTGCTGCTGTTCGGCTTCAGCGAGATCATCGGGCACGCGCGCCGCGACGGCGACGGCCGGCAAAAATAGAGAGTGGGGAGCGACCGAGCGTGTTCAAACGCATCCTGATCGCCAATCGCGGCGAGATCGCGTGCCGGGTGATCCGCACCGCGCGCCGCTTCGCGGTCCAGACGGTCGCGGTCTATTCGGACGCCGATGCGAGCGCGATGCACGTGACCGAGGCGGACAGTGCGGTTCGCATCGGTGCCGCCGCGCCGAGCGCCAGCTATCTCAACGCCGACGCCATCATCGCCGCAGCGAAAGCGAGCGGCGCCGAGGCGATCCATCCCGGCTACGGCTTTCTCTCGGAGAATGCGGCCTTCGCCGAAGCCTGCGCCAAGGCCGGCCTCGTCTTCATCGGTCCGCCGGCATCGGCGATCCGCGCCATGGGTTCGAAGAGCGCGGCCAAGGCGCTGATGGAGAAGGCGAAGGTTCCGGTGGTGCCGGGCTACCACGGCGCCGATCAGGATCCGGCCCTGCTGGCGAAGGAGGCCGCGCGCATCGGCTATCCCGTGCTCATCAAGGCGGTGGCGGGCGGCGGCGGCAAGGGCATGCGGCGCGTGGATGCGCCGGGCGAGTTCGCGGAAGCGCTCGCCGGCGCGCGGCGCGAGGCCGCCGGTGCCTTCAAGGACGACGCGGTGCTGGTCGAGAAATACGTCGAGCGGCCGCGGCACGTCGAGATCCAGGTTTTCGCCGACACGCACGGCAACGCCGTCTATCTCTTCGAGCGCGATTGCTCGGTGCAGCGGCGTCACCAGAAGGTGCTCGAGGAAGCGCCGGCGCCGGGCCTGCCGGAGAAGACCCGCAAGGCGATGGGCGAGGCCGCTGTCTCCGCCGCCAAGGCCATCGGCTATGCCGGCGCCGGCACGGTCGAGTTCATCTATGGCAGCGGCGGCTTCTTTTTCATGGAGATGAACACGCGCCTCCAGGTCGAGCATCCGGTGACCGAGCTCGTCACCGGCCTCGATCTTGTCGAGTGGCAATTACGCGTGGCGGCGGGCGAAAAACTGCCGCTGACGCAGGACCGTCTCACGCTTCGCGGTCACGCGATCGAGGCACGGCTCTATGCCGAAGATCCCGGCAAGGATTTCCTGCCTGCGACCGGCCGGCTCGCGCATCTTTCGTTTCCGGCGGGCGGTCCCAAGGGTCCGATCCGGATCGATACTGGCATCCGGCAAGGCGACGCGGTCTCGATTCACTACGATCCGATGATCGCCAAGATCATCGCCTGGGGCGAGGATCGCGCCGGGGCGCTGCGCCGCATGGCCGTGGCGCTCGAAGCAACACGCGTCGCCGGCCTCGTCACCAACCGCGATTTCCTCCACGCCGTCGTCACCCACCCGGCCTTCGCCAAGGGCGACGTGCACACGGGTTTCATCGCCGAGCATCGGGCCGATCTGCTGCCGGAGCGCGCAGAGGCGCCGGATCGCGTGCTGGCGCTCGCGGTGCTTCAATCCGTGCTCGAGAACGCCGCGCGCAGCGCGGCGGGCGCCACTGCCTCGGGCGATCCCTTCTCGCCCTGGCACCGCAGCGACGGCTGGCGGCTCAACGACGACGCCTGGAGCAAATTCACCTTTGCCGACGGCGCGCGGGAGGTGATGGTCACGGTCCACTACCGCAAGGGCCATTACGTGTTCGATCTGCCCGGCGGCAGCGTGGCCGTGCACGGCAAGACCTCGCCCGATGGAACCATCGCGGCGCGTATCGGCGACGCCATGTGCCACGGCGCCGTCGTCCGCGCCGGGGCAGAGCTCTATGTGTTCGAAGGCGGGCTGACATGGCGGCTCGGCGTCATCGACCGGCTCGCCGCCATCGCCGAGGACGAAGCCGGCGCCGCCAAGCTCAGCGCCCCCATGCCGGGCAAGATCATCGCCGTCAAGGTGGAAAAGGGCGCCGCGGTCGAGCGCGGCCAAGCGCTGCTGGTGATGGAAGCGATGAAGATGGAGCACACCATCCGCGCCCCCGCCGACGGCAAGGTCGAGGCCATCCATTTCGCGGTCGGCGACCAGGTCGACGAGGGAGTCGAGCTGATCCAGTTCGAGGCCATCGAAAGCAAGGCCTGATCGCGCCGGTGTTGTGGGTAAATTCGGCATGCGCCACTCGAAGGCCGTTGCCGTCGCGCTATATTGGCGGCAATAGCCACAAGCGCATTTGGAAGAGGTTCGACGCCTCATGGCACTGCCCAAGAAAGTCCGCATCGGCGAAGCCGGCGCCCGCGACGGCCTGCAAAACGAGAAGCAGACCGTCCCCACCGCGGTGAAGGTCGAGCTCATCGAGCGGCTGGCCGATGCCGGGCTCGTGGACATCGAGGCCGGCTCGTTCGTGTCGCCCAAATGGGTGCCGCAGATGGCGGATTCGGACGAGGTCATCAAGCGCCTCCGCCGCAAGAAGGGCGTGCTCTACGCGGCGCTGGTGCCCAACATGCAGGGCTATGCGCGCGCCCAGGCGGCCAAGGTCGACGAGATCGGCATCTTCACGGCCGCCTCCGAGAGCTTTGCCCAACGCAACATCAACTGCTCGATCGACGAGAGCATCGAGCGCTTCCGCCCCGTGGTCGAGGCCGCGAAGAAAGACGGCGTGCGCATCCGCGCCGCCATCTCCTGCGCGCTCGGCTGCCCGTTCGAGGGCGAGGTGGCGCCCGAAAAGGTCGCCGAGGTAGCGGAAAAACTGGCGGCGCTCGGCGTCGACGATGTCGTGGTCGCCGACACGATCGGCGTCGGCACGCCCTTGAAGGCGCAGCGCGTGATCGGCAAGACGGCCGAGCGCGTGCCGCTTGCGCGAATCGGCGTGCACTATCACGACACCTATGGCCAGGCCCTCGCCAACACCCTTGCCAGCCTCGAATTGGGCGTGGCGGCCGTCGATAGCGCCGTGGCCGGGCTCGGCGGCTGCCCGTTCGCGCCCGGCGCCACCGGCAATGTCGCGACCGAAGACGTGGTCTACATGCTGCACGGCATGGGCATCGCGACCGGAGTCGATTTCGACAAGCTGATCGACGCCGCGTTCTTCATTTCCGATTTTCTTGGCCGTCCGCCGGTTTCGCGCGTCGCGAATGCCATGCGCTCGCGCCGCAAGCCGGCCAAGGCTGGCTAGGTCGATGCCGCTGCATCTCATCAAGATCGCCGTCGGCTGCGAGCAAGTCGAGGATATCGCCCGCTATCAGCGCCAGCGCCTCAAGGAACGCGGGCGCTTGTTCCATGTCACGCGTCACAAGCCGAAGCTCGAACAGGAAATCCTCGAGGGCGGCTCGATCTATTGGATCGTGAAGGGCTATGTGCGTGTGCGCCAGCGCATCGTCGGTTTCGAGGAGACGACCTGGCCCAAGCGCGGCAAGGTCTGCCTGCTGCTGCTCGACAAGAAGCTGGTGCGCACCGAGATGCAGCCGCGCCGCGCCCATCAGGGCTGGCGCTACTACAAGCACGAGGAAGCGCCGCGCGACCTCCCCAAGGGCGTCAAGCCGCAGAAGGAGCCTCCGCCCAAGATGGCCGCGGAACTCAGGGCGCTGGGGCTGCTCTAGTCGGGGCAGCGCTGGCTCCAGGGGATCGCGGCGCCGTTGGCGACCACGACTCCGTCCCGCACATGGACCTTGCCGTCGCTGCCGATCGACGAGAGCGCGCGGTAGCGGTTGGGCTCGCGCTGGATGACGATGTCGGCGCTCATCGGCTGGGCGGCGCCGGGCAGGTTCGTCACCCGCATGCCGACGGTGTTGGCCGAAAGCGCCCGCACCCGGTCGATCGAGCGGCGGACCGAGCCGGCGGTGCCGAAATCCATCCGGTACTGGGCGCCGGTTCCGCCCTGGACCCGCTCGAAGATGACGTGCGGATTGGTGCCCGTCGCCGCGGTTTCGCAGTCGCGCGACCAGCGGCCGAGCAGGCCGAGCTGCTCGAGCGTGTCGGCGGAGGGTTGGGCGTGCGCCGCACCGGCGGCGGACAGGGCCAGGCCGAAGGCAATGATCGACGCAATCGCTTGGCCCATGATTCCTCCCCGGACTGGATTCATTGCCCGGCCCACCGCAGTATAGTTGCCACAGTCCTGTTTGCGAGCGCATCCCCGTGCCTCCCCAGCGGAGTGAGCGATGAATTGGAGTCCGGCCGCCGGCGATGCTGCGCGCGCGGCGATCAGCCGCCTCTACCGCGCCGACGAAGCGGAAACCGTGACCGCGCTCCTGGATCGCGCGGACCTTCCCGGCGAGCGCTGGACGCGGCTCGAAGCCGATGCGCGGCGGCTGGTCGAGTCGGTGCGCGCGGCGCGGAAGCGCGAGGGCGGGCTCGACGCGTTCCTCCACGAATACCGGCTCGATACGGCCGAAGGCGTGGTGCTGCTCTGCCTCGCCGAGGCGCTGCTGCGCATTCCCGACGCCGACACGCAAGACCGCTTCATCCGCGACAAGATGGCGGAGGCGGATTGGGCCAAGCATCTCGGGCAGAGCGACTCGATGTTCGTCAACGCCTCGACCTGGGCGATGATGCTCACCGGCCGTGTCCTGCGCTGGGAAAGGCTGGCCAAGGGCGGGGTGGAATCGGTGCTGGCGAAACTCGTCGCCCGCAGCGGCGAGCCGGTGATCCGCCAGGCGGTGCGCGAGGCGATCCGCATCCTCGGCCGGCAATTCGTGATGGGCCGCACCATCGCCGAGGCGCTGGAACGCGCCGCGAGCGCCGAGGGGCGCGACTATCGCCACTCGTTCGACATGCTGGGCGAGGCGGCGCGGACCGCGGCCGATGCGCGCCGCTATTTCGAGGCCTACGACGGCGCCATCGCCGCCATCGGCGCGGCGGCGAAGGGGCGGGGGCCGATCGAGGCGCCGGGCATCTCGATCAAGCTATCGGCGCTGCATCCGCGCTACGAATGGGCCCAGCGCGAGCGCGTCATGGGCGATTTGATGCCGCGGCTCGTCGCACTCGTCGCCGGCGCGCGCAAGTTCGACATCGGCGTCACCATCGACGCCGAGGAGGCCGACCGGCTCGATCTCATGCTCGACGTGATGGTCGCGCTCGGCGCCGATCCCGCGCTCAAGGGCTGGGACGGGCTCGGCCTCGCGGTGCAGGCCTATCAGAAGCGCGCTCCCGCCGTGCTCGATTGGCTCGCCGCCGAAGGCGCGCGCCAAGGCCGGCGCTGGATGGTCCGGCTCGTCAAGGGTGCCTATTGGGACACCGAGGTGAAGCGCGCGCAGGAGCGCGGCCTCGAAGCCTATCCGGTCTATACGCGGAAATCGGCGACCGATGTCTGCTACATGACATGCGCCAAGATCCTGCTCGGCAACGCGAAGGCCTTCTATCCGCAATTCGCCACCCACAATGCGTTCACCATCGCCTATGTGCTCGAACTCGCCGGCACGCGGCGCGATTTCGAGTTCCAGCGCCTGCACGGCATGGGCGAGGTGCTCTTTCGAGAGATCGTTGGGGCGGCGAAGCGGGGGGCGGCGTGCCGCGTCTACGCGCCGGTCGGCAGCCACGAGGATCTGTTGCCCTATCTCGTGCGGCGTTTGCTCGAGAACGGCGCCAACAGCTCCTTCGTCAACCGCATCGCCGACGAAGCGCTGCCGGTCGAGACGCTGATCGAGAACTCGGTCGCGCGCCTCCGGGCCAAGAAGCGCCTGCCCAATCCGCGGATCCCGCTGCCGCGCGCCATGTTCGTGCCGGAGCGGCTCAACAGCCGCGGCTACGATCTCAGCGATCCCGCCGTGATCTCGTCGCTCGCCGACGGCATGGCACGGGCGCCGCTGGTGGAATTCGCCGGACCGCTGGTGGCGGGCGCGGCACGGGGCGAGGAGCATGCGCGCGAGGTGTTGAGCCCGAATGGCGGGCCGCTGGTGGCTGGCCGGGTCGCAGAGAGCGCGCCGGACGACATCGAGGATGCGCTGGCGGCCGCGTCGCGGGCGTTTCCGGCATGGGACGCGCTCGGCGCCGAACCGCGCGCGGCGGCACTCGACCGGTTCGCGGATCTCCTCGAAGCGCGCACGCCGGAATTCATGCGCCGTTGCATCGTCGAGGCCGGCAAGAGCTGGGGCGATGCGCTCGGCGAAGTGCGCGAGGCGGTCGATCTCACGCGCTACTACGCTGCCGGCGCGCGCGCAGCCTTCGCCGAGCGCGTACTGCCGGGGCCGACCGGCGAGCGCAACAGCTGGCGGCTGGCGGGGCGGGGCGTGTTCGCGGCCATTAGCCCGTGGAATTTCCCGCTCGCGATCTTCACCGGTCAGATCGCGGCGGCGCTGGCGGCGGGCAACAGCGTGGTCGCCAAGCCGGCTGAGCAGACGCCGCTGATCGCGGCGGCGGCGGTGAAGCTCTTCCACGAGGCCGGCGTGCCCGGCGAGGTGCTCCAACTCTTGCCGGGTCCCGGCGAGAAGGTGGGCGCAGCCCTGGTCGGCGACCGGCGCGTGGCCGGGATCGTGTTCACCGGTGGCACCGACACCGCGCAGGCCATCAACCGGGCGCTCGCGGCGCGGAGCGGCCCGATCGCGACCCTGATCGCCGAGACCGGCGGCCAGAACGCCATGATCGTCGATTCCTCGGCGCTGCCCGAGCAGGTCGTGGGCGACGTGCTGCTCTCGGCCTTCAACAGCGCCGGCCAGCGCTGCTCGGCGCTCCGCATTCTGTGCTTGCAGGACGATATCGCCGACAAGACCTTGGCGATGCTCGCGGGCGCCATGGAGGAACTCCGCGTCGGCGATCCGGCGCGCATCGAGACCGATATCGGCCCGGTCATCGACGCGGACGCCTTGGGCCAGCTCGAAAAGCACATCGCGGCGATGAAGCGCGGCGGGAAGCTCATTGCGTCGGCGCCGCTGCCCACGGACTTGCCGCCGGGCGGGCACTATCTGGCACCGCATGCGTTCGAAATCGATTCCATCGCGCGTCTCGAGCGCGAGGTGTTCGGCCCGGTTCTCCACGTCGTCCGGTTCGCCGGCGACCGGCTCGAGGCGCTGGTCGACGCCATCAACGCGACCGGCTACGGCCTGACGCTCGGCGTGCATAGCCGGCTCGACTCGACGGCGCAACGCGTGATCGCGCATGCGCGCGCCGGCAACGTCTATGTCAATCGCGGGATCATCGGCGCGGTGGTGGGCGTGCAGCCTTTCGGTGGCGAGGGGCTCTCCGGCACCGGCCCCAAAGCGGGCGGGCCGCTCTACGTTCAGCGCTTCGCGCTGGAGCGCGCAGTGTCGGTCAATACCGCGGCGGCGGGCGGCAATGCGGCCTTGATGGCCTTGGGCGAGGAATAGCGCCGATCCAGCCAGCGCGCGATGGCGGCCACCAGCAGGGCCTTGTTGGCGCTCCGCCAGATGAACATGCGCCGCTGATCGGCTCCCTGGAACGAAGTATCGGGCGGCGCCGCCGATGGGGTGGGAGGAACGCGCTGGGATCGGCCGTCTCGAACCGAAATCCAACGCCGGCGGGCGCCGCCCGACTCTTGCGATCAGCGCCAGCCGGCGCGATCGACGATCTTGAGAGACTCGGCACGCAGTTCGCCGAGCTTGGCGAGCGGCAGCGTGTCGGCCTTGAACTTGCCGAAGCTTGCGAGGATCTCGGACGGCTCGATGCCGGCCTTGATCGGGTATTCCTGCACCTGGCTCGCATAGATCCGCTGTGCCGCGTCGCCCGAGAGGAATTCGATGAGCTTCACGGCGTTGTCCTTGTTCTTGGCACTCGACGTCACCGCGGCACCGCTGATGTTGACGTGCGTGCCGCGGTCCTTCTGGTTGGGGAAGAACGCCTTCACCGATTTGGCGGCGGCCAGCGTTTTCTCGTCCTTCGCGGCGAGCATGCCGGCGAGGTAGTAGCTGTTGACGATGGCGAGATCGCACACGCCCGCGGCCACGGCCTGGATCTGATCGCGGTCGCCGCCGGTGGGGTTGCGGGCGAGGTTCTTGGCGAAGCCGTTGGCCCATTCCTGCGCCTTGGCGGCGCCGTTGGCGGCGATCAGCGACGCGGTGAGCGCCAGATTGTAGGTGTGGCCCGAGGAGCGCACGCAGATGCGCTTGGCCCAGTTGGAATCGGCGAGCGCTTCGTAGGTCGAAAGCTCCTCGGCCTTCACCTTCGCCGGATTGTAGACGACGATGCGCGCGCGCGTGGAAAGCCCGTACCACTTGCCGGCCGGATCGCGATATTGGGCCGGGATGTTCTTCTCGAGCGTGGCCGATTTGGCCGGCTGCAGCAGGCCGGCCTCGTCGAGCTGGACGAGATTGGCGACATCGACGGTCAGCACGATGTCGGCGGGGCTCGCCTTGCCTTCGGCCTTGAGGCGCTCGATGCCGGCGTCCTTCACGTAGACGATGTTGACCTTGATGCCGCTGGTCTTCGTGAATTCGTCGAGCAGGGGGCGGATCAGCACTTCCTGGCGGTAGGAGTAGATGTTCACTTCGCCCTGGGCGAGGGCGGGAAACGCCGTGGCGCCGAGCGCGATGGCCGCCACGCTCGCGGCGAGCACCTGGCGGCGGGCGAAACGGATGACGTGCTTCGGCGTCATATCGATGTCCTGCTGGCTGGGGTTGGGTCTATTTGCGAATGATTTGCAATTGCGTTCTTAGAGGGAAGGATTTCGCGCGTCAAGCTTTTTTGCGAATGAGTTGCAGTCGCCGCTCGCCGCCATCGGCCGGTAACGCGAAGGCAAGGCCGCTCCGCTAACCCTTGGCGGTTCCACGCCGGAGGCGGCGTGGCTAGGGTGCGGCGGGGCCGCTGCCATTCAGCCCGGAAGTGCCGATGCGCGTTTTGATCGAGATCATTTACCTGATCGCCATCGGGCTGGCGGCGGGCTTCCTGGCGGCCACGATCCTCGGCGAGCGCCGGCGCTACGGCATCGTCGGCTATATCGTGGTGGGCGCCATCGGCGCCATCGCCGGCAACTACATTTTCGGCTCGCTGCAATTGCCCAATGTCGGCGTGTTTCCGCGGCTGATCGCGGCCTTTGCCGGTTCGCTCGTGCTGGTGCTGCTGCTGCGCCTGTTCCGCCGCTGACCGCCGCCTAGGGGCAGAGCCGGCCGTCGGCGAAACCCATCTGCGCCACCCGCTGCTGCACCACCGCGGCGCGTTGGCGCATGAACGGTTCCTGGAGTGCATCGCCGCGCATGCGCGGATTGGGGAGGGCGGCGGCGATGAGGGCACCCTGCTGCGGCGAAAGTTCGGCCGCGCGGCGCCGGAAATGGATGCGCGCCGCGGCTTCCGCGCCATAGACGCCGTCGCCCATCTCGACGACGTTGAGATAGACCTCGAGGATGCGCTGCTTGCTCCACAAGGTCTCAATCAGAAGCGTGAACCCGGCCTCGAGCCCCTTCCGGATCATGCTGCGTCCGTTCCAGAGGAACAGGTTCTTGGCGAGCTGGTTCGAGATGGTGCTGGCGCCGCGCGTCTCGCCGCCCTTGCGCCATTGGCGCCACACTTTGCCGAGTTCCACCCAATCGAAACCCGAATGGGTGCAGAAGCGCTGGTCTTCCGACGCGATCACGGCGCGCGGGAGATGGCGCGAGATTTCCACCATGTTCTTCCAGCGCCGGCCTTCGGGCCATACGCCTTCCGTGAGTCCGCGCAGCCACATCAACGGCGTCGCCGGCGGCGGCACCACGGCATAGACCGCGACCGAAAGCGCGCAAGCAAGGCCGAGCACGATCGCCGACGCAAAGCCCGCGGTAAGAATGCGGACGATCCAGGACCGCTGGGCGCCCTTCGCCGGTTTACGCGCCATGGCCGTTCGCGCCGCCGCTGGCGGCCGCCGTGGCGCCGGCTGTAGCCGCGTCCACGGCCTCGTGGAACCACGCCGCCGAATGTTCGAAACGGCCGAAAGTGAGCGCCGCGTTGGCGCCCGAACGCAGGGTGGAATGCTTCGATTCCATCAGCGCGAAATCCTCGGCCAGCGTGTGCCAGAAGATATGGACGTTCTTGTCCCAATGCGCGCGCGCCTTGGCGCTCGTGGGCGCTTCGGGCACCAGCGTGGTGCCGGTCACGATGGTGCGGTCGGGCGAGACCGGCCACACATTCGCGATCTGCGCATGATCGGGCTCGACGAGCACGATCGTGCCGGGGAAGAAGAAATAGAGCGGATTGCCGTGGTCGCGGATCTTCCAGCCGGCCGGATCGGTGTTGCGCAGGCCCTCGACCGAGCGCTTGGCGAGGAACAGGCGCGAGTTGGCGCCGAAGCGATCGAAGACGCACATCGTGTCGAGGAACAGCGGCGCGATCGTGCGCCGGTGGCCGTGGCGGATGTGATAGGAATCGAGCGAGGCGTCGTTGACGAGCTTCCAATTGCAGGCGAGCTCGTAGCGCCGCGGCGCATAGGGCACGTGGCTCGCGAAGCCCATGGCATCGAGCTCCGCCGCCAGCGGCCCGAGCTGCGCTTCGATGCCGGGCCCGGGCGAAGCATTGGCAGCGGGCGATGGCACCACCCACACCAGGCCGGCATGCTCGGCCACAGGCAAGGCCACGAGGCTGTGGCCGGCGCGGTCGAGATCGGGGAAACCTTCGGGGTGCGGGACGTTCGTCAGCGCGCCCTCGTCGGAATAAGTCCAGGCGTGATACGGGCACACGAAGGCGCGCCGCCCCTTGCCGCAGGCTTCCCATTCCACGCGCGTGCCGCGGTGGCGGCAGGCATTGAGAAAGGCGCGCAGCACGCCGTCGCGCCCGCGCACGGCGAGCACCGGCACGCCGGAAAGATCGTGGGTGGTGAAATCGCCCGGCTTGGCGACATCGGCGCTGAAGCCCACGGCCAGCGGCCAGTGCCGGAACGCGCCGTGGCGCTCGCGCTCGAATTGCTGCGGGTCGGTATAGAAAGTCACCGGCCGTGTATGGCCCGCGGGCGCCATGTCGGTCGTGCCGTCGGTCAGGTGATCGAGCACCCGCCGGATCAAGGCGATTTCGGTCGCGCGATTCATGGCCTGCGGTTCGTTGGAGACGGTCGCTGCGGCTGCGGGGGAGGGCGTTCCTGGCGCGTAACTTTCCTCCCTTTCATACTCTCCGATACCAATTTCGTCCTCCGCTTCGGGCG
>Ga0268299_1002587_pt1 | contig 20780 bp, 20 predicted proteins | sample NOBtaG_FD_193484 | JGI IMG/M metagenome (GOLD analysis project Ga0268299, IMG submission 193484) | Activated sludge microbial communities from bioreactor in Nijmegen, Gelderland, Netherland - NOB reactor | ecosystem: Engineered > Bioreactor > Aerobic > Activated sludge | place: Netherlands... | reverse complement strand
GCGCACCTGTGCGGGACGGTAAAGCTCCCGGAAGCGAAGAAGAAGACCGCCAAGACGAAAGCCGCGTGAGACAAACATGCAATGAAGGATGCCCCTGGCACAATTACACAGGATTTGACACTACCTCCTCGTGGGTAGGCCGTGATGCTGCATGAGCATCAACCATCCAACGAAGTCACGCTTAGAGGGGAGCCTTTCTAAATACTGGTTGGCTCGTTTAAGGAATGATATCGTAACTCGGTGTTCCAAGCTCGCAAGAACATTGGGGTCGGATTGGTACTCATCGGGACGGAGGTACTTTCGAAATACACCAGGCGTAAGTTCTCCAAACGAAACGCCATGCCCTCGATAGAAATAGCCGAAAAGTTGATTTGCGATTTCTAGAGTTTCGTCAAATGAGTCGAGGAGTCTTGTTTCGACAGTTGGGAGTGCCCGAGGCTCAGTGTCTCGGCTGATTGAAAACGAATAAGCGTCTTCGCACCCACCCTCAATTTGTTGATCAACGTCCATGTGATTCCGAGGTCGATCCATCGAAGTCAGTTTTCTAAGTTTACCACTGATTTTCCGTCTGTCATTGGGACATCCGAATTGAATCCCTCTGTTGCGCAGCCCCGGTCGACGTCCATTAGGCGACTCTCTAAATTGTAAGGAGCCCTATCTCTACTACGCAGCCTCATTGAACGGAATCGCAACTCGAATGGACCCACAAGAACTAGCCGGCCCCGAAAACATCCCCACCCCCCTTCACTTCAATCGAAGCAGCTTCCCCATGCGCTTCACGATATTCTTGTAATCCCACTGAATCGCGGCGGCCTTCTTCAGCCACCGCTTCAAATCCCCGGCGACAATTTGGTCGACCGATGTGTACCGCGCCTCGGCGGCCTTGAAACTGCCCTCATCCGCCAGCCCCGGCTCGTCAAACGACTGGCCGCTCCAGAACAGCAGGCGTACGCTGTCCTTCAATTTGCTGTAACCGACGATCGGGTTGCCATCGAGGAACCACACCGGGTGCCGGTGCCAGATCTTGTTTTCCTTCACCGCGCCCCCGGCCGGAAGGTGTGCTTCGATGGCCCTGGCGAGCGCATTGCAGATGCGCTTGTCGCCGTCGGTTTGCGCCGCGTTGTACGCGAGGATGTCTTTGTGGATGGTCATGAGCGCACGGCCTTTTTGACGAGTGCGGCCAGCTTCATTTCCTCGGCGGCGGTCAGCGCCTTGAGTCCGAAGCCGGTGGCCCACAGTGTTTTTTCGTCGAGGTTCGATTGGTCGGTGAATGCAAACGATGCGTACCTCGTCTTGAACTTGGTAGCGGCCTGAAAGAAGCACACGACCTTACCGGCTTTATTGGCATATGCCGGCATTCCGTACCAGAGCTTCGGCGCCAGCGCGGGCGCGTTGGCCTTGACGATCGCATGCAATCGCTCACCCAGCGTACGATCGAGCTTGGGCATCTCGGCGATTTTCGCGAGCACGGCGCGTTCACCGTCCGCCTTGTTCCTTCCGGCGCGCGCCTCGGCCTTGAGCTCCCGGGCGCGTTCTTTCATCGCGGCTTGTTCCGCGTCGGAGAAGCCTTTGGTCTTTTTGACGGCGCGCCCGGCGCCGGGTTTGCGATTGTTATTCGTTGACGCACCGGATGACTTTTCGGTCATGCTGTCCGCTCCAAAATTGCATAGCATGTGTACCGTGTTCCACGACTTATAGGCCGGCGTGGCCGACTCGACATCGATCCTTTCCACTCCCTCAAAGACCGGCAATGGAAACGCCACACAGAAGACCGCCGTGTCCGCATTGTTGTCCTGTTCACCATGCTTGCAGCGGCGCGCTTCACCCCTTCCGCTTCACCATCGCCTCAACCGCCACCGGCACGTAGGGGATGATGCAGCCTTTCGACACCGGCCAGTCCTTGTAAAGGCCGACCTTCGCGCCGATGGCGATCGCCCGCTTGCGAAGCGCGGCGTGCTTGATGCCGATCGCCATGAGCGTGTTGTTCATGGTCCACTGCACCTCCGGCCTGGCCTTCGCAAGCTCCTTCTCGATGCGATCGAGCAGGGCCGCGAGGTCCAAATCGCCAGCGGCCTTTCCCTTGGCGGCCTTGTTGATCGCCGACGCGGTGAAATGCCAGCCCGCTCGGGCAGCCCAACGGTCCTTATCCTTCATCCACTTCTCGCGCAGCGCATCCTTCTCGGGATGCCCTGCCACGACGTAGCTGCTGAGCCAGTCCGCGACCTGCGCGCAGGTGGTCGAGCGCGTCAGGCGGTCGACGTCCTTTGCGGTCAGCGACTTGGGCTTGATGATGAGCGTGGCCACGAGCTGCGCTTCCATGTTGCCGGTGTCCCAGAGCGCCAGCGCGAGATCGTGATCGGTCTTGATCTTCCTGGCGATCGCGCGGATTTCGCCCATCGGCACACCGAACTGGTCGGCCGGAGGGGCCGTGCGGTCAGGCCCGACCTTGGCGTTGTGCTTGCGGCGAGCGTCGTCGCCCTTGGACTTGAGTTGTGCGAGGACGTCTTTGACAGTCATGGGGTGGATTGTACGAAAAGTACGCAGGAGAGGTCCAGCCGCGACCCTCGGCCCGTAACCAGCTCCCCAGGCGCGCACGGCGAGCAAGAGTAGACATTCAGGAGCCGTTCCTGTCATGCCTACATCGAGCCTGCGAGCACCTTTCTCTTCGACCGCCGAGTTTTACGACCATTTCGCGCAAAACCCCCTAAAACGCGAGTCGCCCCAACACATGCCCGCCACGCGAGTTGTAATTGCCCACGCGGGCTTGTGTCACCTTATGTCACCTTGGGCTTGCGCCATTAGGGAGGGCCGGGGGAAGCGAAAATGCGAACTTGCACGGCGAATCCGATCCATCCGATTACTTGCATCCACCCGCAAGGAGCTTGTCCACGAACGGGGCCACGTCGGCAAGGTCGATCGACTGATCGCCGTTCACATCGGCGCAGCCGCATGCCGAGGCGGATACCGGAAAGCTCTGAAGGCAGTTCATGAAGGCGGGAATGTCTCGACCGTCGGTCGACGAATCGGCCGTCAGGTCAGACACACAGGTGCCGCAGGACGGCAGCGGGGTGAGGCGCATGTAAAAGACATCCTGCTCGCCGTTGAACGTCGCCGCGTAGGCCAGATGGGCCGCGTCGTTGTACGAGATCATGTGATAGTAATCACCGATCTTGTTCTGCTGCGGGAAGCCGATCCGCGAGTCCCACTGCGGCGTCAGCGGCCGGCTGGCCGCCCAGGTCACGCCGCCATCGACGGAGAAGGCGTAGTAAAGCCGGGACCGTTTGTTTTCCGGATCGTCGCGCGTGTCGTTCCAGACGACGTCGATGCGGCCGTTCGGCGCGACGGACATCGTGCCGAACCATTGCCAGGCCGCGTTGGTGGTGGAGTCGTCGTTGACCCGGACCGGCGGGTTCCAGGTCTGTCCGCCGTCGTCGCTTCGGGCAAACATGATGTCCATCGTATCCACCCCGGGCGGATGGACGGAGCAAAGGAGATATACCTGCGACGCATTCACCGGACTCGCGGCGATCCAGACCTGTCCCAGAAGGCCGGCGGGATTGGGAATGCCTCCGAGGACCAGCGAGCCTCCCAGGAAATTGCTGGTGACCGAGAAATCAAAAGTCGGCGTCGCGGCGGCGAACTGGGCATTCGTGGATTTCGCGACGACGAAAACATTCGACGAGGTGGTGATGCCCGTCACGTAGACCGCGCCATCCGGGCCGACCGCGGTGACGCCGAAGCGAGGATTGTTGGGAACCGGAAGCGGCGTGAGCCAGGTAGCGCCGTGATCGGTGGAGCGCGTGAACGAGGCGCCGCTGGGAACATTCGCGCAGGAGGCCGGCTCCTGCCACGCCTGGTAGTGGAACCCCGCGCCGGGACCGGTCGTGCGATCCACGGACATCCAGGCTTTGTCACCGCCAAACGCGGGGACGATGCTGGGCCATGTCATGCCGGCGTCGGGCGACTCAAAAACATCGGTGCAGAGGGTGGTTTGAAAGCTGTTGTAGAAGAAGCGTCCCTCGTCATCGGCGCAGAGGACCGGATCGCTGCGAAACACGCCCGGAGTGAGGACTTCGGGAAAGGTCCACGTGGCCCCGGCATCGGTCGAGTACGCGTTGCCCGCTTGCCTGAAGTTCGACGCGATGGTGTCGAACTGTCGCCAGCCGATGGCCATGCGGGCGGGATCGGTCGGGTCGATGGCGATCGACGGCTCATTCGCCGCATCGCCGACGATGTTCAGACCATCGGCATCGACGTTGACCTGCACGCTTCCAGGCGGCGCCATCGAAAGACCACGCTCGCCGCCGCGGAGCTGCCGCGCGCCGGGGAGGTAGGGCTGGTCCTCCTGCTCGGGCTCATAGGTCAACTCGCCGCCGAATGCGAGGGCAATCGGTGTGAGATGGAGCACGAAGAGAACAATCGCGACTGCGGATGATCGAGGCACTTACTCCCCTCCGTCATGCCCAAACCCGCGCGCGAGGGACTGATCTGCGCGAAGTCGGCTTGGTGAATGACGCGATGGGTAATTTGAAGCCTGTCAGGGCTGGATGTTTACTTCGGTGCTCAGGACGGCATCGGGGGCGCTGACCACGGTGCGATTAACCGGGGCCGGCTCGCTGACCGGATAGGTGATCTTGCCGGCGGCGAGGAATCTGCCCTCGAAGAGTTCGTTGAGCGTCTTCGACTGGAAGTTCGGCCGCGGAAGGAGCCAGACGGTCTGAATCGCGACGGGCCACACATCGGTCAGCGAGCGCCAGGGGTGAGCCAGGACCGTACCGAGCTTCGTCTCGCCGGGGGCGACGGTGGCGGGCATCGGCACGAGCAGTCCGTCGGCATGGGTCAGGCCGATCGACTGATAGGCGGGATTCGACTCGATGTGCGACCTTGCGGAAGGCTCCGCAGGCTCGGCAGGCTCGGGCTCGGTCGGCGCCGGCCGCTGCGGGACGGTGAAATACTGCTCCAGGATGGCGTCCGACCGCGGCTGGAACCCGTCGCCGTCGGGCGTCGCCTCGTGAGAAACGGCGATGTCGGGTTTTTGAAGGTGGACCTCGTTCACGGGTGTCATCGTTGTGGCACTATCCGGCTGGCCGATCGGAAGCGGGTCCTTGATGGATGCGCCGGTCGCCGCGGCATCCCAGACGAACTGAGCTTCGGGCTCGGCCGCGCGCGCGGCGATGGTGGCCATCGGCAAGGGCGCGTCGTCACCGGTCGGGGCCGGCTCCAGCGATGCGTCGATCGCCGCACTTTCGAAGTCCGCATCTCCGAGGGTCGATGGTTCGTGCAGCGCGGTGTCGCCTTCCGCCAAAGTCGGTTCGGCCGAAGCGACCGGAGACTTGGCGGGGCCGACGGACGTTTGCTTCAGCGCCGGCGTGCTCAGGCCGTCGTGATACGCGAGCGCATCCGCGTCGGAAGTATCAGTTGCCGGACCGAGATCGGCCTGGGCGATCTCGCCTTCGCCCTCGAGTTCGGAAACATCGTCCTGCTCTTCGGGGACGACCTGGAGTGCAAACGAGATGGCAACGCCGAGATTGCCGGCGCGATCGAGAGCATCGACGCGGAAGCGCGCTTCATGATCGAGCGCGTCTTCGGGAATGGTGTAGGTGATCTGACCTTCGTCGGCGAGATCGCGCTGAAGCTCCAGCGCGTTGGCGCCGTCGGCGGTAAAGTCGAGCAGGCGGCCGATGCGCACCGGGTACTCGATCAGGTGCGCGTCTTCAGCCTTCCAGGAAATTGTGACGGTCTCTCCGACGTGGTACCAGGTCTTCTCCGGCTCCACGGTGACGACGACATCGGGCAGCGCGGTGTCGACGTGATACACCCGCTCGGGATACGGGAGCGAATGCAGCGCGGGGTCCTGGCCGGGACCGACAAAGCGAACGCCGTAGTCGCCGTCCTCGGGCGCTTCAAAGGGGAAGAAAGTTTGCTCGCGGCCGAAGTAGCCGGCCTTGTTCCAGTGGAAGCCGTTGTTGTCGGTGTACCAAATGGCCACGCGCGGAATCTCTTCCGGGGTGTAGCCCTCGGGCCTGCGGATCATGACGACGTTGCCCTTGGTGAAATAATGCAACGGATCGTTGACGTTGACCTTCGGCTCGGGCGTCAGCTCCTGGGCGGGCTGGACATAGCTTTGAGAATCGTAGGCCCACTCGGGGTAGGTGTTCGGCGGATCGAACGGGACGTCGGAATCGGCATGCGGCGAGCGGTCCTTCACCGTGAACGGCGAGGGCATCTTGTTGCAGGCCGCGCCGGCAAAGAGGACGGCGAGAAGCGGGAGAAAAAGCATCCGTGCGAATCTGGGCATAACGAGCATCCTTACTCTGAGTGCCTTAGGTTGTGAGTGCGATTGTATTGGCATCTGGACGGATTTCAACGTCGTCGCGTTCATGGGAAATGCCTTTCACCGAGTGGCGCGACCGGCCCACGACGACCTCGCGCTTATCAGCATCGCCGGGCGGCCTTGCATCACCGGACAACCCCGCGGCGCGGCATCCGAGAAACGTCGGCAACCCGCGCTTTGACGACTATCGACGGCGAGCATGGCGCGCCTGTATCGCGGATTGGAAATCAGTCAGTCAGAGAGAATGGCGAGGCTCAGCGGAGGCGCTCGACGACACGTCGGAAGAACCGGGCACCCGCGGTTTCAGCATTGAAATCGCGGTTTTGTCCCGGTGATTGGGTGGCGAAGAGGTGGCGGTCCGGGTGCGGCATGAGCCCGAAGACACGGCCGGTGGCGTCAGTGAGCGCGGCGGCGTTTCCAATGCTGCCATTGGGGTTTTCAGGATAGGACGGGACGGCCGCGGTGAGGCTGATATATTCGAGGGCGATGCGCCCCATCGCGCGAAGTCGCATCGCGGAGTCGTCATCGCCGTCGAAGACGAGACGCCCCTCGCCATGCCCCACGGGGAGGTCGAACTCCTCGCCCGGCTCAACAAAGGCGCAGCGGCATTTCTCCGTGGCGCGAAGTCGAACCCAGCGGTCTTCGTAGCGACCGGACTCGTTCAGGGCCAGCGTCGCCCGGACGCTGCAGTCGTCGCCGGGCAGAAGCCCCATGCGCACGAGAACCTGAAAGCCGTTGCAGATTCCGAGGACGAGTCCGCCGCGATCCACGAAGGCACGAAGCTGGTCGCCGAGGTGATGGTTGAGCTGATTGGCGAGGAGCTTTCCGCTGGCGATGTCGTCGCCGTAACTGAAGCCGCCGGGGATGGTGAGGAGCTGATAACCGGCGAGGGAGTCGGGCGCGGCGATGAGCTGTTTGACGTGAACCAGGTCACAGTCCGCCCCGGCGCGCTGCCAGGCGAAGACGGTTTCTTCGTCGCAATTGATGCCGGCGGCGCGGAGGACGAGGACACGGGGCTGAGCCATGCGGAGAGTGTAGCAATTACGCCGGTCATGTCACAATCCATGATCTTGAACCGTCTTTTTGACGGTGAGTTGAGTGGCCCCGACAATCGCGGCGTGATTGCAACCGGAATATTGAAGATAAGTGCCCTGCTTTGCGGCGGACTCCGGCGCGGCGCGAGGTGCATGGCTTATGCGTCGCTTATCTGGGTCATGGTCGTTTGCGCGTGCGAGAAGCCGCCGGCGCGCGAAGTGACAACCCGTCCGGCGGCGAAGCGAATCATCTCCATCTCGCCGAACTCGACCGAGATCATCGCGTCGCTTGGCGCGGCGGATCGGCTGGTGGCGGTGAGTAACTTCTGTGTCTGGCCCGAGTCGATCAAGGACCTGCCGAAGATCGGCGGGCTCTTTGACGTCAACCTTGAGGCAATGCTGACGCTACGCCCTGACCTCGTCGTTCTGCGCGGGCGACAGAAGGCGGTTGAGGACTTGTGCGCCGCCAACGGGATCACCCTCTTCGAAGACAAGACGGAGACGCTGGAGGACATTTACAAGACGCTGCGCGAGCTTGGCGAATTGCTGGACGCTCGCGATGAAGCGGCGAAGGTTGAAAGGCAGATGCGAGAGAGGTTGATGCGCATTGCCCGCGCCGTCGCCGGTCGTCCGCGCCCGCGCGTCCTCATCACCATCGCGAGAAACACGGACTCCATCAGTTCGGTCATGACCGGGGCGAAGGGAACCTTTGTCGACGACATGATCAGGGCGGCAGGTGGAGACAACGTCTTCGCCGACAGCGCCATCGCTTATCCGACGATTTCGCCAGAGGCGATACTCGTCGCTCAGCCCGACGTTATCATTGAGGCCATGCCGGAGTTGGAATTGACGAATGAACTGGAGCGCAAGCTGCTGGCCCAATGGCAGGACTTCGGCGGCATCCCCGCCGTGAAGAACGGTCGCGTTCATATTATCTGTGACGAGAACGCGACGATCCCTTCGCCAAGGATCGTGGACGTCATTTCAAGGCTCGCCCGGCTTCTGCACCCGGAGGCGAAGTTTGACTAAGCCGAGTCAGACCATCATCGGGGCGGACGCCGTGACGTTCGGCTTCGAGGCTCGGCCGAACTTCCTTGGGCCGGTCACGATGCAGATTGCATCAGGACAATGCTGGGGAATCGTCGGCCCGAACGGAGCGGGCAAGAGCACGCTGCTTCGGCTCCTCGCCGGCATCGTTTTGCCGAAATCCGGCGTGATTTCACTGGACGGTGTGCCGCTGAAAGACACGGACGATCGTGCCCGGGCGCGACGCATCTCCTTCCTACCGCAGAACCCCACGCGCGAGATTGGTCTGACGGCGCGGCAGGTGGTGCTGATGGGTCGTTATCCGCATCGGCCTTTCGGGCTGTTTGAATCGGCCGAGGACTTTGCCATCGCCGATGCCTCGCTCACGGCGACGGAGACAACGGAGTTCGCCGGGCGATCGCTCTCCACCCTGTCGGGCGGCGAGGCACAGCGCGTGCATGTCGCGGCGGCACTGGCTCAGCAACCGGCGGTCCTGATGCTCGACGAGCCGACTTCGGCACTCGACCTTTACCATCAAATTGCGATTTTTTCGATGGTTCGACGACTCGTTGACAGTGACGGACTGGCATCCGTCATTGTGACGCACGATCTGAATCTCGCCGCGCGATACTGCACGCACGTCATGCTCCTCGATTCCGGCAAGGTCGCGGCGCAGGGGTCGCCTTCGGATGTCATAACACCCGCGCAGTTGGAGCCGGTCTATCGGGTCAAGCTTGAACAGGTGAAGCATGCGCATGGATCTGCCGCGTGGATCATGCCGGTAGGTTTGAGCGCCGGCAGCGAGGCGAACGGATGACACCGCTCGATCGCAAGCGATATGTCCGGCTTTTGGCGACGGGAATTCTCCTGCTCGCGGGCGTCATCCTGATCAGCCCCGGCATCGGCAGCCAATCAAAGTCAGTCGGCGTCGTCGACGCGTGGCGCGAGATCGCCCACTACGGCGAGAAAGCTGTTCCGATTCCCTATCAGATCGGCTTTCGACTGCGGCTGCCGCGCACCCTGCTTGCCGTCGAGGCGGGCATCACACTCGCACTGGCGGGCGTCGTGTTTCAGACGCTCTTTCGAAATGCCCTTGCCACGCCCTATACACTCGGGATCGCCAGCGGGGGCTCACTCGGTGCGTTGGTGGCCATTCGTTTGGGACTCGCAACTACCTTTCTCGGCGTATCGAGCATCACACTGACAGCCTTCGCCGGTTCGCTGGCCGTCATCGGGATCGTGTTATTGTTTACGCGCGGCGCCCGTCGACTGACGACGAACGAACTGCTTCTTGCGGGGGTAACCCTGGGAATGTTCTGCTCGGCGATGATGATGCTGGTCACCTCGCTGTCGAGCGCGCGACAGACTTTTGAGATCATTCGCTGGATGATGGGCTCCCTGGACACCATCGGAAATCTGCAATGGAGTTCGAATCTCCCACTGATGGTCCCCTGCTGGCTGGTCCTCATCGTCTCCGCCCGGGCACTTAATCAGTATGTCCTCGGAGACGAATTGGCGCATACGCGCGGAGTCAATGTCGTGCGACTGCAACTGGTCTGCGTGCTAGCCGCGTCGCTTTCGACGGCGTGCGTGGTGGCGATCTGCGGGCCGATTGGTTTTGTCGGTCTCGTTGTGCCGCATACCACCGCCCTGCTCGTTGGGCGGGACTGTCGCATTCTGTTGCCGATGTCGGCGATGCTGGGCGGCGTGTTCCTTGCGGTGTGTGACTGGATCTCCCAACTGGCCATGGTCTGGGCCGGCGCGGTCTCGGGGACCAACCTTGGGCTGGCCGTTCTGCCGATCGGGGTGATTACCGCGGTCGTCGGCGTGCCGATTTTTCTCGTTCTCCTGCACCGCAGGGCACTTTGAGCCTTGCGAGGGGTTGCCCCCGGGGGGCGGCGCGAATACCTTGTTAAGCCGTTGGTGTTCCTTTCTTGATTGGGAGATTCATGGGTCCGAGGTTTGGTAGCATCCGGTCGAAGCGGATCTTTCGACTGATCGTGATCGTCGTGCTGGTCGCAGGCGGGGCCGGACTGGCCGCGCTTGCCTACGAGCGGCGCCTGCCGAAACGGCTGGCCGTCGTCGAGCCGAAGGTGCTCTATCGCTCGGGACAGCCGGACACGGATCAACTTGAAACGCTGCGCGACGAATTGGGAATCAAAACGGTCCTCATCGTTCGCAAGGGCGACAGCCGCCGCGTCCCGGAGGAAGTGGAACACGCCGAGTCGCTTGGGATGAAGGTCGTGCGAATCCCGATCGAAAGCCGCGTTCGCCTGACCGACGACGAAGTGCGGAGGTTTTTCGACTGCGTGGATAATCCGGAGAATCACCCCGTGCTCGTGCATTGCTCCGCTGGGCGACACCGTACGGGATATCTTTGTGCCCTGTATCGAATCGAGCGACAAGGGTGGTCGCTGGATCGTGCGATGGAAGAGATGCTCTCCTTCGGATTCAACCGAGAATCGCAAACCGTGGTTGAGCAGCAGCTCAGCGAATATCATCGCCAAGAGCAAGGAGCCCCCAGAGATAGCCGATCTTCGACCGAGTCACCGGCGGCGGCGCAGCCGTGATCGGGATTAATAGGGAGAGATAGGAATCGGCAAGTATCCTGTCTCGGGTGAAGGGTGGAATTTGCTGGCTCAGGGAATGGAATTTTCGGACTTCCTGGCGCTCTCGGCAGGCGGACTTGGCCAGGTGCTTTTGTGGCTGGCCATCGGCATGCACCTGGTCGCGTCGAAGCGAGACGAGCGATTTACGTTGAGTCCGGGAATGGTGGCACTGGGGCTGGTCGGTACAGCGTTTGTCGGCGTTTATGCAATCATGCGACTGGATTGGGTCATCATCGCCGGTCAACCGGTGGCGATTCTGGTGGGGATTCGCCTGCTGAGCCTGACCCAGCCGGTTGAGATGGAGACGACACCGGACGAGCAGGTAAAGCCGAGACTGCCCGTCGTCGCGCCGGATTCGGCGGAAATCAAACTTTCCAGTATCCGTGATGCCGGGGGCCGTGGGGCGAAATAGAATGGGTCATGTCCTTTAGGTCTGATCTTGCTTTGCACCAATGGTGCGTCCGCATCGCTGCGATCGCCCTCTCACTCGCCGGCTGCGCTCCGCCCTACGACACGCTTCTCGTCGCACCGCCTCCCCAAGGCGTCGGCGTCGACATCAAATCTCAACTTGCCCTGATCGTGGAGGGCCGCGTCAACGGTGTGACGGCGAACATTCTGCTGGACACCGGAACGATCCTGGCCAGCCTGGCTTCGCCGAGGTCTGTCTCCAAATTCGGCCTAGTCGGTGACGGGCCGAATCCCGTGGATGGATCGGAACGCGACGACCTCGGCGTTTGTCGCACGGGAGTTGTTGTCGACTTCGACCCGACGCAGTTCGTGGCCGATACGGTGGACATCGGCGGTGTCGTGATCGGTCGCGCGGCTTTCACGGTCATGCACGAATCCGGCTTCGACACCTTCGCCGAGGCGGGCGTTGATTTCATCATGTCGGCTCCGGCGCTGATGCAGGTGGACTGGAGGATCGAGGACCACGGAAGTCGATTGGTGCTCCTGCCGGCGGGATCGCGACCCCGCCCTGACGATGTGGTTGACCTCAGCGTCGGCGGGCCGTTGATCCCCTTCTCGCCGCTGAAGATCGGGGTGATCGCGCTGAAAGTCCGTCTGGGGAATGGCGCGACATCGAGCGAGGTTCTTCTGGACACCGGCGGGGCCGTGGCGCTGGCACTGGGTGATGAAGTGCTGGCCGACTCTGGAATTGATGCCGCTTCGCTGACACAGATTCGTACGAATATTCTCGGGGCCGGAGCGGCCTGCGAGACGTCGATCCTGCGGCTCCCCAGTGTCGGGGTGGGCAGCGCGGTCGCCGCCAATCTGCCGGCGGTGCTGATTCCCGAGGGTCGCCGCCGGGCACTACTCGGCTGGCTGTTCCTGGCGAGTCACGAGAGCGTCCATGTATCGACGACGGGATCTTGGATGGAACTCACGCAGGCGGCGGACACGCTGACTCTTCTTGGCGAGCCGATCGGCACCTTTGGAATGGCCCTCAAGTCCACCGCCGATGGAACCTACGGGATCGTGACGATCGCCGAGGGCTTCGGGGCCGCGCGGGCCGGGCTTGTCGTTGGTGAGAAAATCATCCAGGTGAACGGCATCGACGTGACAACGCTGGAAGGCAAGTCTGAGTTGTTCGGGCGGCGCGTGCATCGTGAGGGCGGCGCGGAGATGCTCATCGAAGATGCGGCCGGTGTGCAGCGCACCGTGCAGGTCCAGTCTGACTTGATTCTCTAACACACATTCTGATCATGGGAACGTGTCGGGCTACTTCTTAGCGGCGAGGTAGGCGTGAATGCCCGCGGCGCCGATCTTGCCCTGCTGCACCGCATCGACGACTTCGCCCCCCTTGGTGATGCAGTCGCCACCGGCAAAAAGCCCGGGGACGGACGTTGCCCCCCTGCTTCGATCGACGGCGACCTTTCCATTCTCCACCTTGAGCCCCGGTACGGACTTCAAGAGGTCCAGCAGAGCTTCCTGCCCCAGGGCCTTGATGATCATGTCGGCCTCGAGGACGAAATTGGAGTTCGGTACCGTTTCAAGCTTGGCGTCTCGACCCGCTCCGACGAGGCGCGTCCGCGCGAATTCGACGCCTGTTGCCACGCCGTTGGCACTGACGACCCGGGCCGGCGCGGCGTTGAACTCCCAGCGGATGCCGTCGGACTTGGTCAGTTCGTATTCATATTTGAACGCGGGCATTTCGGCCTCGCCGCGGCGGTAGGCGATCGTCACTTCTTCGGCGCCGAGGCGAACCGCGGCGGTTGCCACATCCACGGCCGTGTTGCCACCGCCGACGACGAGAACGTTGCGGCCGACCTGGCATTTCTCAAGCGGCATGGTGTGGGTCTGGAAGATGAAATCGAGGGCTTCCCAGACGCCCGACTTGTCTTCGCCGTCGATGCGAAGTGAGGCGGTGCGCCCGAGTCCCACGCCGAGAAACACGGCGTCGAAGTCCGCGAGCAACTTCGCCAGTTGCGGGCCATTGACCGGCGAATTGGTCCGCAAGTCGATTCCACCAATCTGCTTGATCTGCTCAACTTCCGACAGGGCGAACTTCGTATCGTATTTGTAGTAGGCGATGCCGTAGGTGTTGATACCACCGGGCATCTCGCGGGCTTCAAAGACGGTGACCGCGTGGCCGAGCTTGCGAAGCTCATGCGCACAGGTCAGACCCGCCGGGCCGGCTCCGATGATCGCCACTTTCTTCCCCGAGTCGGGCCCCGCCTCGAAGAACTGAACGCCCTTGTCAGTCGCCTCGTCGCAGGCGAATCGCTGGAGTCGACCGATGCGCACGGGCGACTTCAGCAGGGTGTTATCCACGCAGGCCCCTTCGCAGAGGACTTCGGTCGGACACGCCCGAGCGCACGATCCGCCGAAGATGTTGTCGCTCAGGATCGTCTCCGCCGCGCCGATCGGATTCTTGTGGAGTATCTGGCGGATGAACTTGGGAATATCAATATGAGTCGGACACGAGCGCGTGCACGGCGCGTCGTAGCAAAACAGGCAGCGCGATGATTCCGCGACGGCCTCATCGGCAGTGTATCGAGGTTCGAGTTCTGCGAAATTCGCGGCTCGCGTCGTCGCTACGTCGGGTGGAGAATTTTTGGACATGGATCGCATTATATGGAATGCCTTTGCATCTGCGCCGCCCTCGCAAGGGAGGTCAATTCGATGTTCGCGCAGATTTCGCGCGATAAATTTTGGGAGATTCCCCGGATAGGCCTCGTCGAAGCCCTTGCATATTCTCGGACCCACGGCCCCCGGCACACTATATGTAGTGGTATGGGGCTGGATGAAATCACAGCGGCTGGACACCGCCGTGCGAAGTGCAGCGCTTGCTACAAGTATTGATATCGCTGGACTTATAGCACTTTGCCCGATAAGTGTGCACGTGCCAGTAAGCTGTGAAAAACGGCACTTTTGACGATTCCAGACTACATATGGGGGATGCCTCGCAAATGCCTTTAGTCCGAGGAAGCCTGCGACCGATATGGAGAATATTGAGACTGTGGCTGATTTGGTCGGACCACGCGCAGTTTCCGCCCAAAGCTCAGCGACGGTCAGAGACAGAGTTTTTGATTGCGAACTTCGCCACGCAATCCGTCGTAAACAGTTGTGAATTGTAAGTGTGCCGAAGCGAAGTAAGCGAGGTGTATTGTGAGCGAGATACAGGGATTGGGGGTGCCGGTTTCATCGTCAACGTTGAGGGAATTCGCCAACCAGAGTTCCCGCCGGTCCGAGTCGGCCAACACCGCCGTCCTGGATGACACCGTTGAGATTTCGGAATTGGCATCTTTCTTGAGTCGCCTTTCGGAACTACCGGAGGTCCGGGCTCGCCGAATTGTGAACATTCGCAACGAGATCCTGGATGGCTCATATGTGACGCCTGACAAGCTCGACATTGCGAGTGAGCGCCTGCTTAACGACCTGGGGGGCTGATCGGCAGACGCTTCAACAAACTGAGTCGCGGCGCATGATCCGCCAGCGCCGCGCACTCTTCCTTTGAAACGGGTTGTGGCCTCGGCCGACCCGTTTCTTTTTTTTGCTCCGAGGCGGTTCGATGGATCCCTCGTCCATACTATGATCTTGTCGATTGTGGCGGGGATTGGTGTCTGTCTCGGAAGGCTATGATGAGGCGCTGGAGATTATTCCTGGGTTCATCGGTTTGCGGACTCGCGATCGCCGCCGGTCTGCTTCATCTCTGCTGCAACTCAAAAAACGCCGAGGCTCCGACGGAGAAGTCGCTCGTTGTTTTCGTCACCATCGCGCCGCAAGCCTATTTTGTCGAGAAGGTCGCGGGGGGACATGCACGCGTCGAGGTCCTCGTCTCGCCGGGCCAGTCCTATCACACCTTTGAACCCACGCAGCGACAAATACAGGCGATCTCCGGCTCCCGTGCATATTTCGGAATCGGCGTTCCGTTTGAGGCGGGGATCCGAGACCGGATCGGGTCCGTCAGCGACCGGATCAAATTCGTCGACACGAGCGAGGGCATCGAGCGGCGTCCGGGCGTCGAGTGTTTCCATGATGACGACGGCGCGGCGGAACATCATCATGAAGACGAAGAGGGCGATCCACACATCTGGCTCGACCCGAGGATCGTCAAGCGACTGGCCGGGCGAATTGAGCGAACACTTTCAGAGCTGGACCCCGCTCATGCCGCCGAATACCGGAAAAACCTGACGAACTTTGAAAGTGAGCTGGACGCCGTGCACGCGAGGCTGACCGAGCGTCTCGCGCCGTGCCGGGGAAAGACGTTTTTCGTATTTCATCCCTCCTTCGGTTACTTTGGGGACGCTTACGGCCTCAAACAGGAGGCGATCGAAGAGGGCGGCAAGGAACCTGGCGCCCGGCAGATTCGCATGCTCGTGGAGAAGGCCAGGGCAAGCGGTGCTCGAGTCATCTTTGTGCAGCCTCAGTTCGCGGCCACAGGCGCGGAGGCAGTCGCCCGTGAACTCGGGGCCAAGCTGGACACTTTGGACCCACTTGCCCGGGACTACCTCAAGAACCTCGATAACATGGCACAAAAGATCAAAAGTGCACTGGCCCCGGTCGATTGAGTCTGCGAGAATCCGCGAATCGACTCATCCATGACAGGCACGGCATCGTTTCGGAGCTCACCCGCCCTTGGAAACCCGCCAGACGGTTATTGAGGCGAACGCACTACGGTTCAGCTACGACGAATCACCCGTACTCAACGATGTGACGCTTGCGATTACGGATCGTGACTTCGTTTCCATCGTCGGGCCCAACGGCGGCGGGAAGACGACGCTCCTCAAGCTCATGCTGGGGCTTATCTCTCCTCAAAAGGGAAACATGCGTGTCTTCGGCCTCCCGCCGGATAAGGCCCGCGGATTCATCGGGTACATGCCGCAGCATGCACAACTCGACCCGCTTTTTCCGGTAAGCGTGCTCGACGTGGTCATCATGGGGCGGCTGGGAATCGCCCGAACCATCGGACCGTATTCCGCCAAGGATAAGGACTTGGCTCGCGCTCGGCTCAAAGAGGTCAATCTGGAAGCGGTGGCTTCGCGGCCCTTCTCGTCGCTGTCCGGCGGGCAGCGTCAGCGCGTCCTCATTGCCCGGGCCCTGGCGTGCGAGCCCAAGCTCCTGCTGCTCGACGAGCCGACGGCCAATCTGGATCTTCGCGTACAGGATGACTTGTACGCCCTGCTCCGGCAGCTCAGCGAGCGATTCACGGTCGTGCTGGTTTCGCACGACGTCGGGTTCGTATCGCGATTCGTGAAAACGGTGGTCTGCGTGAATCGGACGGTTCACGTTCACTCCAGCGGCGAGCTATCCAACGAAGCCATCGTGGAACTTTACGGACGAGACGTTCGACTGATTCATCACGACCATTCCGGTCCGTGTGCTCATCGCGAAGAGCATCGAGAGGCGCCGTGACTGAGTTCTTCCATGCTGTCGGAGAGATGAGGCTGCTCCAGCTTGCCCTCGCGACGGGGGTGCTTGCGAGCATCGCCTGCGGCATCGTCGGCAGCTACGTCGTGACCCGCCGAATCACCTATATCGCCGGAGCGATTTCACATTGCGTGCTCGGCGGTATGGGCGCGGCGAGGTACCTCCAGGTCGTCCACGGTTGGCGTGATTTCACGCCGCTTTGGGGCGCTGTCTTTGCCTCGGTCATTTCGGCCCTGATCATCGGACTGGTCAGCCTTCGTGCCAAAGAACGGGAGGACACCGTCATCGGCGCGATCTGGGCCGTCGGCATGGCGACCGGCGTCCTCTTCATCGCCAAGACACCGGGCTACGACAAGGACCTCATGAGTTACCTCTTCGGCAATATCCTCATGGTATCGCCCGACGATCTGTGGCTCTTGGCCGGACTGGACCTGTTGATCGTCGCCGCCGGGCTTCTGTTCTACAACAAATTCCTGGCGGTCTGCTTCGATGAGGAATTCGCCCGGCTCCGCGGCATTGCCGTCGAGTTTTACTATCTGCTTCTGCTCTGCCTGATTGCGCTGACGGTCGTGGTCCTGGTGAAGGTCGTCGGGATCATCCTGGTCATCGCGTTGCTCACCCTTCCGGCGGCCACGGCCGGACAGTTTGCGCGAACGCTGACGCGTATGATGATCGGCGCGACCCTCATCTGCATGGCGACGACGATCGGAGGGCTGGCGCTGAGCTATGGCCCCGACCTGCCGGCCGGCGCCACGATGATCGTTCTTTCCGCGGCCGTCTATGTCGTGGCGATTCTCGGCTCACGCGTACTCAAGCCGTCGCTTCGGAAGTAGCCCTTTGGCCAAAGAGGCCGGTCAGCACGAGATGGAACAGGAACGAGATTCCGAAGCTGATGAACCACGCGTAATGGTAAAGGTCGAGCCATATCTGCGGCACCTTGATCGTCGTCACCGTTCCGATGAAACCGGGGATGCACGGGGCGATTCCCAGCCCCAGCGCGACGACCGCCAGGAAATTGAATCCACCGGTAAACCAGTACGGCCCTGACTTCTCGTAGAGTCCGCGAAGGTCGAGTCGCGCGCGACGAAGAACAAAGTAGTCCGCGATCAACACACCGCCGACGGCCCCGAGCAGGCTGGAATACGCCACCAACCACTTGAAGATATAGCCGGTCGGGTCTTCCACCAGCTTCCAGGGCATCATGATGATGCCGATGGCGCCGGTGATGTATCCGCCGACGCGGAAGTTGATCTTCTTCGGCCAGACGTGGGCGAAGTCGTTTGCCGGACTCACCACGTTGGCGGCGATGTTCGTGGCGAGGGTGGCCAGGCACAATGCAAACATCGCCAGCACCAGCACGGCCTTGTTCTCGAATCGCGACAGAAGCACCACGGGATCCCAAAGTGTCGGGTCCTCGCCGTAGATTACGAACGCCGCCGACGTGACCGCCACGCCGATGAACGAGTACAGTCCCATCGTCGTGGGGAGGCCGACGGCCTGGCCGACGACCTGATCGCGCTGCGAATAGGCGTAGCGCGTAAAGTCAGGGATGTTCAGGGACAGCGTGGCCCAGAAGCCGACGTTAGCGGTGAGCGCCGGAACGAAGAAGGCCCAGAATTGTCCCGCCTTGGGCTGACCGGCCTCGAACTGCGACGGCTGATCGAGCATCGCTCCGAACCCACCGGCCCGATTGTAGGCCCACCACAATAGGCACAGCCCAAGAACCAAGAGAAGCGGCGCCTTGATATTCAGCAGGATGCGGATGGACTCGATGCCTTTGTAAATGACGAGGATGTTGATGCTCCAGAAGAACAGGAAACAGCCCAGTTCGGCAACATTGATCCCCAGGGGCGTGTCGGACAGCGTTTTCCACGAGGGAAAGAACTGAGCAAGGATCGTAAAGATCGCCCAGCCGCCGATCCATGCCTGAATCCCGAACCAGCCGCAGGCCACGAGGGCGCGAAGCAGCGCCGGGATGTTTGCCCCCAGGATGCCGAACGAGGCCCGGCAATAGACCGGGAAAGGGATGCCGTACTTCGTGCCCGCGTGGGCATTGAGCACCATCGGGATCAGGACGATCACGTTTCCGGCGAAGACGGTCAGGACGGCCTGCCACCAGTTCATCCCCCCCGCGATCAGGCCCGACGCCAGCATGTAGGTCGGCACGCATGCCGCCATGCTGATCCACAGGGCGGCAATGTCCTTCATCCCCCACTTGCGTTCGGCCAGCCGCGTCGGGGCAAGGTCATCATTGTGGTAGGCGGACTCAACCGGCGCATGGGTTAGTTCGTGGATGCCGTTTGTGATCTGAACGGGGTCCAGAGCGGCGAGGGCTTCGGCTTGCGGCGGGCTCATCGGGTTACCTCTCGGCGGCAATATACCAGATGGCAAAGAAAACTCGACGTGCCCGGCATAAAGTGCCCGGTTCCTTCAGGCGAGTTCGATTACACGGAACCACTATATTTCTAATCGGAAAGTCCGCGCCGTGCATTGCGGTCGCGCGTCGCTATACTCCCGCCGTTCGTCCTTGCAGGGAAAGGCAGGATTCACGCAGTGACCGTCTGGCTCTGGGTCGGTTTCATCGTCCTTATTCTGGCGCTACTCGCGCTTGACCTCGGTGTCCTGAACCGAAAAGAGCACGTCATCGGTACGCGCGAGGCACTGGCGTGGACTGCGTTCTGGATATTCCTGTCTCTCGTCTTCAACGGCGGCATTTACTACATGTACGAGCACCACTGGCTCGGCATCGGCCTTCACGCAGGCGGCGAGGAGTCCGGCGCGGACGCGGCGATGAAATACTTCACCGGCTACGTCGTTGAAAAGTCCCTCAGCCTCGACAACATCTTTGTGATCGCCCTCATTTTCAAGTACTTTGCCGTGCCGGCTGTGCTTCAGCACCGCGTGCTCTTCTGGGGAATCCTCGGGGCGCTCATCCTTCGCGGGGCCATGATCGCCGTCGGGGCTGCGCTGATTCACCGCTTTCATTGGGTCATCTACGTCTTCGGCGCGCTGCTCATTGCCACCGCCGTCAAGATGCTCATCAGCAAGGATGAAAAGATCGAGCCGGATCGCAATCCCTTCGTACGGGTGGCCCGTCGCTTTTATCCGGTGACTCCTGATTTCCAGGGTCGGCACTTCTTCTCGCAAATCGACGGCGTTCGGGCGATTACCCCCCTGTTCCTCGTCCTGCTGGTCGTGGAAAGCACGGACGTCCTCTTTGCCGTCGACTCCATTCCGGCCATTTTCGCCATTACGACGGACCCCTTCATTGTCTTCACGTCGAACGTCTTTGCGATTCTCGGCCTTCGTTCACTTTACTTCGCATTGGCAAGCGTGATGGACAAATTCAGGTATCTCAAAGTCAGCCTGATGCTCGTGCTCGTTTTCGTGGGAGCGAAGATGCTGCTCTCGGGCCACTACATCGTTCCAACGCAGATTTCTCTGGCGGTGATTTGCGGCATCCTGACCACCGGCATCGTCACGTCGATCGTCGTTTCGGGACAACAGCAGCGCCGCCGGGCCCGATCGTCGGGCGCATAAGGGCCGTCCATGCTCTATAAAACCGCTCGACGACTGGTCATCGGTGTGATCGGCGCCACGGTGCTGATCCTGAGCATCGTCGGCTATATCATGCCCATCATCCCGGGAATCCCTCTGACCATTTTGGGGCTTGCGATTTTGGGCACCGAATTCCTCTGGGCACGGCACCTGCTTAAGAAAGTGCGCGCCACGGCGGAGGACTTCTTCGATCGCGTGAAGGGAAAGAACAGACGGGGTGGCCCACCGAAGAGCAATGACGAACTAGTGTAGTGCCTTTGATTTGTGGAATTTTACGTTGAGTTGACGGGTTTCATCCTTTGACAGGAGGATGGAATCATGAAATCAGCTCCACGGATTATTTTGACG